>Ga0310813_10000707_pt1 | contig 20434 bp, 13 predicted proteins | sample YN3metagenome_FD_203086 | JGI IMG/M metagenome (GOLD analysis project Ga0310813, IMG submission 203086) | Soil microbial communities from experimental microcosm in Duke University, North Carolina, United States - YN3 | ecosystem: Engineered > Artificial ecosystem > Soil microcosm > Unclassified...
GTGTCACGGGAGTGGCTCGCGGCGCTGCCGCACTTCGTCGTCCTCTTTGGCGACCGCATGCTCGTGGAACCGCGGTGACGCACGCATCCGGCCTCACACACAGAAAAACGGACACCCTCATTCCTCGCCGCCGTTCACTTTTCATCGCCATTTCTGGCCGACTGTTGTCAGTTCCGGTCTTTGTTAGTCCCGCTCTTTGTTAGTCCCGATCTTTGTTAGTCCCGCTCTTGGTCAGCCCCGCTCTTGGTCAGTCCCGCTCGCGCCCTTTCTACTTGGAGCCCTCCGCCAATCGCCGAATCTCTCCCGCCATCGTCTTGACCTTTGCCGCGTCTTTCGCTCCGGCGGCATCCTTCTCGACTTGCGCGGCCAGCTTGGTCAACGCCGCTCCTCGCGCTGCTCCGTTCTGTTTCTCCGCTGCGTCGAGCGCCTTCCCGATCGCCGCCGTCCGCTCGGACGCCAAGCCGTTGTCACGGACCAACTGATCGAGGTAGGAGCGCACAACCGGGAACGCCGCCGGCCAGACGATCTTCGGTTGGCTCTGCGGATTGTACTCCACGAACTTCACCAACTTGGCCGCGGCAAGCTCGTTCGCCGACAGCTTGTCGGTCGGCTGCAGCTCGAGAATGTCGAAGCCCCGGGCCAGCTCGGACGAGTACACCAGTCCGTTCCAGTAATACGCTCCCCACGAGCCACCGATCGTCCCGCGCTGGCGGGCATTCGCGGTGTCACCCGGCGCCGGCGGAGCGTCGGCCGGACCGCGGTCGAAGAACGCGATCTCGAACGGATGGTCGGGATCGGTGAAATCGATCACGTCCACTCCGCCCTGATACCAACCCTGCACCATGATGTCGCGGCCCGGCACTGGTACGAGACCGCCGTTGTGCGACACGCAGTTCTCCTGCGCGGTTTGTGCCGACGGAAGCTTGAAGTAGGAGTGCTGTGTGAGCTTCCCCTTGCTGATCGTCAGCGTCGTGTTGCCGCCCATCTCGAGCATGCTCGTCGCCTGACACATCGGCCCGGTGCCGCCGCCCCACTCGTCGGTGAACACGACCTTTGAGCCGTCGTTGCTGAACACCGCGGTGTGCCACAGCGAGAAGTTCGTGTCGGCGCGGGCGTCGAGACGAACCGGCTTTTCCGGGTTCTTGATGTCGACGAGCAACCCGTAGCTGGCGCAGGCGCCGGCGAGCAGGTGCATCGCCGGATACGCGGTCACGTCGTGACAGTTGCGCGGGCCGGTCGGCTGGGTCGGATCGGGCCGCGCGGCGCCCTGGGTCGCGACCTGCGCCGAATCGCCGCCACGCGCACCACGTCCGCCCCGTCCACCGCGTCCGCCGCCACGATTCGCCTGCGCCTCGCGACGCATCGTGCTCGTCGGCGCCGGCTCGAGGCCGGTGAAGATGCGGGCGCCGGTCACGACTTCCGCTTTTTCCGGATGCGCGAGCGGCACCTTGATCACGTCGAGCCGATAGATCGAGTTGTTCACGTCGGCGGGATCGGTGCCGTTGTTGCAGCCGGCGAGCTCCGTCGCCGGACGCGCCCCCTGGCTACCGGAGATGTAGATGTACACGACGCCCTTGTCCGTCGGGCTCGGGATCACCGTGTGCGTGTGCGAGCCTTTGCACGTCTGGACGTTCTTCACGAGCTTCGGCGCCTTCGGGTCCGACACGTCGTAGATGCGGACGCCGGCCATGTGCTCGGACGGATCCTTCACACCGCCCTTCCCGCAATCGTTGCGATTGCCGTTACCCTCGGCCGAGATGAAGAGCAGATGCCCGACGATCGACGGGTCGCCCTGCGAAGTGATGCACGGCACGACCGCGACCATCTCGGGCTTCGACGGATTCTTCACGTCCCAAATCGTGAAGCCGGCGAAGTTGCCTTGGTAGACGTAGTGATCGCGGAAGGCGATGTCGGAATTGATGAACGTGAGGCCTCGCACCGAATCGAACTCCGCCGGCTTCTTGCTGAACGACACGAGGCGCATGCCCTGCGCCGCGATGCCGGCGTCGTACATGCCGGGTTTGAGTCCGTTACGCGGATCGTTCCCAGTCGGGTACGTCTGGGCATGCGCCGAAAGCGACGCGAGTGTGAAAACGGCGGTCAAGGCGCCGATCCTGCGGACAGTTCCCATCGGATGAAGCTCCGGTAGTGGGTCGGTGGGGAGAGGAGTTACAGGTTTGTTACAGGTTTCCGAGCATCTGCTGCATCGTTCCGATCTCCGCCGTCTGCACGGTCTGGACGTCATTGGCGAAGACCGAGACGTCGATGTCCTGGCCCGCCTGCGGCGTCGCGAAGAGATCGGCGACCATCTTGAGCGCGCCGTTGTGGTGCTGGATCATCAACACGAGGAATTGGCGGTCGAACTCTGAGCCCTTCGACGCGTCGAGCTGCTTCAGCTGATCGGCGGTCAGCATTCCCGGCATTTGCATCGAATGCCAGGACGACGTGTCGGGCGCGTCCTGACCGTTGGCGCGAAGCCATTGCTGCATCAGGCGGATCTCGACGATCTGGGACTGGTCTATCTTTTGGGCGAACTTGAGCAGGTGTGGGCCGGCGCCGTGGTCGGCCGCCATTCGCGACATGTAAATGGCCTGGGCGTGGTGGGCGATCATCCCCTGCATGAAGCGAACGTCCGCCTCGGTGAACACGGCACCGGCTGGGATCTTGACCGGCGCCATCGACATGGAATGAGCGCTCGGCTCGCTCTTGGTGGCTTCGGAAGGCGGCTGATCCTTTGCCTTGCACGAGACGCAAAGCGTCAGGGTTGCCGTTACGACGGCGATTCGTGGAAGAGACTGTGGCATGTAGGGTTGGATGATACCGGCGGGGCCAGCTTTCTCATAGAACGCAGAGGGACGAATCGGCGTTGTGGCGTGGCGGGCCAAAGCGCGGTGAGCCGTGACGTTATCGCCCGATCGCGCAGTCGTTGGACCAACGTCCGCGGTGAAAACACCGTGGACGCTGAACATTCTAGTGATGTATTGGGCGCTCGCTCGTCCTCAGGCACCCGCATCACGCCGGCGGGCAGGTTCATGATGATGAAGTGTGTCCGGCCGAGCTCGCCCGGGCAATTTGCGTGACCCACGTGACAGCGAGCGTGTTCGCACACCAGTATTGGTGTGGTCGGTACGCGGTACCGCACTCCAAAGGAGCACCGAGCAATGGCGATCTGGAAGGAAGCAACGTCCCCCAAAAAGGAAGCAGCCCCGATGAGCCCCCCGCCCCCCGCCGCCCCCTCCTCCGAGCCAGCCTACAAGCACACCGAGACGTCACTCGACTCGATCCCGACGCCGTCGCCGATCTCGAGCTCGACGCGCCGAAGCGTGCACCGTGGTGAGCCGGCCGAGTCGATCATCGCCTCGGACATCACCATCGAAGGCAAGATCGAGGGCGCGGGACACATTCGTCTCGCCGGCCGCTTCAAGGGCGACGTCCATATCCAGGGCGACCTCACGATCGACGCCGGCGCCAAGCTCACGGGCAGCGTCCGCGCGAATACCGTGATCATCAGCGGCGAGATCGAGGGAAACATCGAGAGCGCGCAGCGCGTCGAGCTGCTCGACTCCGGTATGTTGACCGGCGATCTCAAGGCAGGTACGGTTACCTTTGCGGCGGGCTCGCGCATGCGCGGACGCGCCGAGTTTGGCTGGGGCGACGAAGCTCAATCGCGCCCGGGACTCACGCTAGGGACCACTAGCCTCGCTTCGTGACCACAGTTCGTTCGTCGGCAGCGGGGGCGACGCGACTCTGCCCCCACTGCCGTGCGGTAATTCTGCAGAGCGCGACCAGCTGCCCGGCTTGTAAGAAGCACCTACGCTTCGAGCCGGGCGCCGCCGCGCGCGCGGCGGCGCCGAGCTTCTCGGCGCTCAGGCTCGAGGGCTCGCTTCGCCATCCGGTGAACGGTCAGTCGTGGGAATACTCGGTCCTTGTCACGGTCCGCAACGACAAGGGCGAGGAAGTCTCGCGTCAGGTCGTCGGGGTTGGAGCGATTCATCCCGGTGAAGGACGCAACTTCACCTTTTCCGTCGAAGTTTTTAAACCGGGCGAATCGAAGCTGTCCGGCACGTAACCCGCGCGCACCGCGCGCGAGATGACCGAGCACAACACGGCAGTCGCCAGTGGTTCCTCCTCCTCGCGACAGGACGAGTGGCTCTGGGGTTGGGATCCGACCCCGGGCATCGTTTCGGTGTGGGCCGAGGAGAATGGTCGCGCCTTCGTCTGGCGTCGCCAGCCCGGCGCCCAGCTCGTGTGCGAACAAGACCGCTTCCGCCCTTGGCTCCTCATCCAGCGCCTCGACGACCTCGCGCACCTCGGCGATCGCCTTCGCGCCGAGCCCGATGACGGGGCGCTGATCAATTGGCGTGAGCTCGACGGTCCCGGCGCCCTTCGCTTTCTCGTTTCGGCGCGCGACCTCGGGACCCTTACCGTCGAGCTGCTGCGCGGTGCGTCGCAGCGCCTCGGCGCTCATCTCACCCATGTCCGCGAGCTCGAGGATCACGGCGAGGAGATTCTCGCTCTGCCGCCCGAAGAGCAATACCTCGTCGCTACGGGCCGGAACTACTTTCGAGATCTGACATTCGACGATCTGCATCGCTTCCAGTTCGACTTGGAAACGACCGGCCTCGACGCCAACCGCGACCGCATCTTCATGATCGCGGTGCGGCACGCGTCGGGCGCCGCCGAAACCCTCGAGATCGCCGACGACGGCGACGCCGGGGAAGCGGATCTCATTCGCCGGCTCATTGCGATGATTCAAGCCGCGGACCCCGACGTCATCGAGAATCACAACCTCCATGGCTTCGATCTGCCGTTCCTCGAGCAGCGCGCCCGTCGCCTGCGTGTTCCGCTCAAGCTCGGGCGCGTCACGCACACCGGGCTTCGTCGACGAAACGCGCGGCGTGGCGCGCCGAGTGGCCGCGACGACGGCCGGCGCGTTCGTCTGATCGCCCCAGGGCGTGAGCTGATCGACACGATGGACGCGGTGCGCCGGTACGATCAGGCCACCCGCGAGCTGCCGAGCTATGGACTCAAGGCGCTGGCGCGGCATCTCGGGATCGCCGGTCCGGACCGCGAGCTGATTCCAGGCGCCGAGATCTACCACACGTACAAAGTCGATCCCGATCGGGTCCGCCGCTACGCGATCGCCGACGTCGAGGAAGTCGCGGCCCTCTCTCGCATGCTCGGCGGACCGGCGTTCGCCCTCGCGCGGATGACGCCGCGGCGATACGAGCGGATGGCCGACGCGGGCGCGGCGACGGGCGTCATCGATCCTCTGCTCGTGCGTGCATACCTGCGAGAGAACGCGGCCCTGCCCGCCCACGAGCGCGGCGACGGCACCATGCACACCGGCGCCGGATTGCACCTCTTCGCCACCGGCGTGGCGAAACGCGTCGTCAAGGCGGATGTCGCCAGTCTGTATCCGTCACTCATGCGCGCGCACCGTATCGGGCCGTCGCGCGATCGGCTCGGCGCGCTGTTGGCGCTCGTCGACCGGCTCGTCGAAACGCGCCTCGCCGCGAAGGCCGCGGCGCGCGCCGCGCCGCTCGGCTCGGCCGAGCGCCACAGCCAGGAGGCGATGTCGTCGGCGATGAAGCTCGTCGTCAACTCGGCGTACGGGTATCTCGCCGCCGGTGGCGATCTCACGCGCTTCGCGGACGTCCACGCGGCGAACGAGGTGACGAGGCACGGCCGCGAAACGCTGGACCTGATGTGCCGCGAGTTGGCGGCGCGCGGCGTGACACTGCTCGAGGCGGACACCGATGGCGTCTATTTCGCCGCCCCGTCGACGTGGACCGAAGAGGATGAGCGGCGCGCCGTGGCCGACGTGGCCGCGCTGCTGCCGAGTCTCGTCCAGCTCGAGTTCGACGGCCGGTTCGCCGCGATGCTCTCGCACGAGCCGAAGAACTATGCGTTGCTCGAGTACGACGGCACCCTCATCGTGCGCGGCGTCGCGTTCCGCTCGAGTCGCATGGAGCCGTTCGGCGCCGCGTTTCTCCGACGGACGATTGGATGCCTGTTGCGCGACGACATCGCCGGCGTTCGCGACGCGTATCTCGAGACGGTCGACGCCCTCCGCGCCCGCGCCGTCTCGACGTTCGACGTGTCGTCGCGCGTTCGACTGACCAAGACCCCCGAAGAGTATCTCGAGACACGTGAGAGCCGGCGCGAGCTGCCGTACGAAGCGATGCTCGCCAGCAACCGCCCGTCGTGGTCAGTCGGCGACCGAGTGCGCGTCTATCGAACGCGCCACGGAACCGGCCGGATCGTGACCGACGACGGTGAGCCGGGTGAGGGCGGGGGCGACGATCCCCGCGACTACGACGTCGAGTGGTACGTGCGCCAACTGCGCGAGACCTTCGCCGCGCGCATGGTGCGCGCCTTTACGACCGACGACTTCGCCATCGTATTTCCGCACCCGGACCAGCTGTCACTGTTCGCGGCCGACATCGGAACGGTGCGAACGGTTCTCGTCGGTGAAGCCGTGACCTGACGGCTACGGCCCCAGCGGAACCTTCACGCCGAACATCAAGAAGGCGTCGTGCGCGTTCCATTTGTCCTCGGCGCCCTTGCTCAGGAAATCCGTCAGCTCGGCGACGACGCCCAGCTTTCCAAGCGAGAGATCCGCGCCGACTCCACCATGGAGCGCGAACGCCTCCTTGTCGACACCCGACCCCAGCGCCGCGCTCGCGTCATAGCGGTAGAATTTCTTTCCCGCGCCGGCGAGCAAATACGGCTGCACCAGGATCCGCGGGAGCGGTCGAATCACCAGATCCGCGGCGGCGGCGAGCACGTTTCCTTTTCCGATGTTCTGGCTGCTCGCATTCTTGATCGTCGTACCGGACGCATAGGCGAGCGTTCCGCGCAGCGGGCCGAGACCGACGTTCAGTCCGAGCGACAATGTGCCCTCGCGTGTCTTGGCGATATTCTCCGCGCTTCCGCCGATCTGGTTGACATCAGTCGCGGGCACGTATCCGCCGATCATCGGCGTGACGGAGATCTGCGCGCTCAGCGTCGACGCCGTGGCAAGGCAGACCAACGTTGTGACGAGAACGGTCATCCGGTGACGCATATCACAATCCTCCCATCCCGGTCCATCAGGCGTACACCTGGGTGGCAAGGGACGATCCATGACGGACGGCGCAAATGCTGAGTGCGCGGCTGCCGAATGGCGCAGAGGCTAGAGGCGACGGTGACGCAGGCGTGAGAACGCAAAGGGCGACGCGGATAAAGTCCCGCGTCGCCCTTTGAACTACTGCCGTTGCGCGCTCGGCGTCCTAGTTGCCGCCGGGGGCCGGTTTCAACCTCCGACTCGGCACGCTGTACAAGAACCCCGTGTACTGCATCTCTTCCCAGGTTTGGTCGCCCCACTTCACGTCTTTCGTTGGATCCGGGTTGCTCTTGTTGTTCGGCGTGTTGTCGTACCAAGCCAACCCCTCGATCTTCGTGCCCGCCGCAATGTCCAGCGGTTTGGCGAACATGTAGTACGTCTGCCAATTGAAGTCGTAGTGGGGGACGTCGAGAATCACTTCGCGGCTGCTGTCCGGTTTGACCATCTCATAGTGCCAGCGCGTGCCGCGGAGGTGCGTGTGCGGCAGCATGCCCCAGATGCGAACGGGCTGAGTGGCCGTGATCTCCGACGGCACCGAGTCCTTGGTGCCGGCGCGAATCGTGAATGAGCCATTCGTGAATTGCGACGCGAGGATCTCTTCGTCTGGCATCTCCTTCGCGAAGCGGAAGCCGATCATCGTGCGATCCTTCATCTCGTGGCCGTGCGCCGTGTAGTGCATCTGGAAGGTCAGCACGGTGCCTGGACGGAGACGCATCGCGGTACCCTTCGGAAATTCGAGGACGCTGGTCCCCGGAGCGAGGCTGGCGAGGAGGACACCCATCTGGCGCGGCGGCGGATGCAGCGTGTCGAGGCGCGCGGGCTCGGCCGGCTGGCCGTGCGCGCGATTGCGCAGGAAGAGCGGTTGCGGCGCCGGAGCGCCCGCCGGCCGCGGAGCTGGAGCCGGAGCCGGTGTGGCGTTCGGATTCGGCGGCACTTTCGCGTAGACGAGCACGTGGTGCACGACCTCGCGAGCACCTGGGACGATCTCGATCGCCTGCACCCACTTCTCTTCCGTGATGTTCGTCGGAATCTCGAAATACTGATACTCGACCATGCCCGACGCGGGAACGGTGAATTCCTCCTGCATCTTCGCGATCAGATCGGGGGTGCCCATCGTCCACGTCGCCGGATACGCCGGGCGTGACGGAAGCTTCTTCAGGTCACCCGGCTTCGCGCCGGCGTCGATCCAGCGGAGGATCGTTTGGCGATCGGCGTCGGACAGACGTCGATCATTGCTGAACACGCCGTGCGGTCCTTCCGCGTGCCACGGAGGCATCACGCCGGCCGAGACTGCATCGCGCGTCTCGTCGATCTTCGCCTTCGCGCTATCGAACTCGACGAGCGAGAAAGGCGCGAGCCCGCCCGGGTGATGGCACGCCGTGCAATTCCGATAGAAAATCGGCGCTACGTCTTCGGCGAACGTTGGGTCGGCGCTCGTCGCCGACAACACGCGCGTCTGACGAGCCATACTCGCGCCGACAAGAACGAGGGCGCAAACGCCCAACTGCGCGGCACGAACGACGATCGGTCTCTGTCGCATGGGACCCGGGTGGAGTTGTAGTTAATACTGACTCTATCGGCCACGGATTCAATAGCGGCCTACGCGTTAGGACGCTCCGGGGATTCAAAGGCCACCTCATCCCCGCCCCGTTGACGAGCCGCGGCCTCGCGACCACGTTCGAAATTCCCATCGAACTCGCCGAGTACACCGGTACGTACGTCGCAGTAGTGAAAAAGGATACGGTCCAACTCGCTGTCACCGCCCAAAACGGCAAGACGCTCAGCGTCTACACCGCTCCTTCAAAGCGCTCGATCCCACTCGCCCGACCAGCACCGACCAATTCGTCGGCCTCGGGGGGGGGAGGCCGCGCTTGGAGCTTCAACCTCGACGGCGAAGGTACCCGCCCAGTCAAAGCCATCGTACAAGGCGCGGGGCCGCATCGCCGAGTCTACGTCCGACAATGAGCCGGACGGCAACGGCGAACATTTTGAAACACAGAGATCACAGAGAAAGCCCTTCCCAAGCTTCGTGACGGCGACTTGCAAGAGTTTCTCTCGATTCATTGAGAGAGACGTTACGGAAGTCGAGGAATCGTATCCTCTGTGATCTCCGTGATCTCTGTGTTTCAAATTGCTGTTCGCCGTTTAGCCGTCCGCTCGAACAATCCTCGAGGTCACCGACAGCTGCCCCACATGCCGCATAGCGTGTTCGGCGCCGTGCACCAGACACCCGATGACCGTTGACGGAAGTTTCGCGCGCCCGATCGGACGGAAATCACCGAGCGTGGCGACGTCGATCCGGCGAAGCTGGTCGATCGCCAGGTCGACACGCCGACTCAGGGCATCGAGAACTGTCGGCACATCCGCCGGAGTCACCGGCATCTTCTCCGCACGCAACGCCGCGAACTGCGCGTCGGAGAGCGATTCACCGCGCGCGTAGGTGAAGAGCCGATCGATCACGCCGGCCATGTGACGCACGTGGAACGCCGGCGAGGCCACGTTCGCGGGACGCGCGTTCCACTGCTCCTCGGTCAACCCGTCGACGAGCTCGCCGACGCTCTCGCGCACCTGAAGCAAGATGTGCGCGACCGGCTGCAGAACATCCGGCACGCCGTCGACGGGTCCGCGCTGCCACCACTCCGTTTCAGCCATTCCGCAAAGCTAGGGATGAATCACGCCTTGCGATCGCTGCACCCCCCGAAATGGAAGTTGTTTCGCTCGGCCTGCGGCACCGGCAGGTTCTCGTCGGCGCCGTAGTTCGAGTTCTTTCGTGGGTTGATCCCGCCTTCGCCGGGGAAAACCTGCGCGGCCGTCATACCGTACACGCGGATCTCGCGACGCAAATCGCCCAAGCGTTGGCCGCGGCCGAAGGTCCAGAAGGCTCGCTCGCGGAACAGGAGATCGATGCGCGCGCCCGGCGATCCAGGGTCGGACAGCTGAGGCATCCCCGTTACCGTGATGGCGCCGATGTTCGTCGGGCCGGCCCGTAGCGCGTTCAGCGTCGTCAGCCACGTCGGGTCGTTCGCCGCGAGCTGCGACTCGGCGAGGATCAGCTGCGCGTCCACACCATTCGCCACGGGAACGGGCGAATTGAAGGCCGGAAAGACCAGCTGTCCGTCGTAGGGTGTCGAGCCATCGAAGCCGAACTTCGGGCTCTGCACCGACGGAACTCGGGGATCCTTGGCCGACACGAAAGGCATCGCGTTGGGAATCCGCCCGCCCTGACGATCCGAGGAGTCCTGCATCGTGTACCGCCGAGCGCTCGACGCCAATCCCCAAATGAGATTGTCCTCTTTTCCCTGTGTTGCCGGCCAGGTCAGGTTGAATGAGAACGTCTTCGGAACGCCCGCGACCGCGGCTCCTGCTTGCGCCTGTTGCCCTAGGCCGAGCAGTGCGCGCCCACGCCCAATCTGCGACGAGTACTTCACGCGAAGACTGACGCTGTCGGTTAGCGAGCCGACGATCGACAGCGCCGTATCGAACGAAGCGAGGGCGAGCTTGAACGCGTCTTGTCCCGACAGCGGGGTACCCAGATCCGGGCTGCCCGAGGTGAGATCCGCGAACGGCTGACCGTTGCAGAAGTCGAGCGCCGATTGGAGCTCGGCGTACCCCTTCACGAACCACATCTCGCCGATCTCGCCCTTCGCCGTCGGCTTGTACGTCGTCAGCGACAGCGCGGCCTGGTACGCCAGGATGCGCGCGCGATGGATGTCGCGATACGCCGTTGTGACCAGGCTGTTGTCTTCGCTCACCGTGCGTTGATCGGTTTCATCGCGCTGAATGAACGTGTCGGCGGACTTCCATTCGTCGACGAGCATGCCGCCGTAGAACCAGCTGCTCTCGTCGAGCGCGGTCATCAGCTTGAAGCGTTGAATGGCGCCGACGCGGAGACCTTCCGCGCCGTCCGCCGAGTTGAGGTTGCCGGGAGTGATGGCGTCCGGCGTCGAAACACCGAGAAGATCGCTTCGCGCGCAGCCGGCGACCGTTATCGCCATGAGCGCCGCGACCATGCATAGCCGTTTCATCATTGGAGTATCCCGGTCGCGTTAGAAGGTGACGTTGAGGCGGAAAATGAAGTACGTCGGCGGCGGCGCAGCCTGAAAATCCGTCTGCGTGCTGATCGTCGACCCCGCGTCGGAATCGGATTCCGGATCGATGCCCGTGTATTTCGTCCACTTGTGGAGGTTGCGCGCCGAAAACATGATCGACGCCTCGCGCGCGACGCCCGCTTTGGAGACGATCGCTTGCGGCAGCGACCACGTCGCGGTGAGCTCGCGGAAGCGCGTGAACGTTCCGTTCTCCATGAAGCCAAACTGCGTGTTGCCCGGGCTCTCGCGCACCGCGACCGCGCGCGCCTGCATCCACAGCGGCGCGTCCTTCGAGTACGTCCCGAAGCAATTGTTGCGACTCTGGCACCGAATGCGCTCCGTCCCGTTCAGCAGGCTGGACCCGCTCTTGTGATCGAACGTGCTCGTGATGCGGAGCTTGTGCTGAAAGAGATCGATACCCGTCTGCAACGCGGTCTCGAAACGTGGCGCCGAATAGGCGACGAACGTCGACGAGTCGTCGAGTGTCAACTCGTTGAGCGTGATCATCCCGTCGGTGTTCTTATCCTCGAACTTGTATCGACGCTGCCAGTATCCGAAGAGCGGATAGCCCGGCTGGTTGCGCGTCGTCGTGCCGACCTGCGGCGGCAGCGGTCGCCCCTGCGCGTCGACGCCAAGCGTCAGCAGCTTGTTCGCGTTGGCCGATCCAGAGAGCGTGAGGTCCATCCCGATGCTGCGCCGGTCGATCACCTGCGCGGAGAGAAGTCCCTCGAGACCGGCATTCTTCACCGAACCAAGGTTGGTGCGCTGGGTCGTGTTGCCGGTGCCGAGATCGGGCGGAATGACCGCGCCGACCAGCGCGTCCTTCGTGATCTTGCTGTAGTAGGTGAGATCGAGCGTCAGCCGGCTGCCGAACCATCGCGTGTCGAAGCCGCCCTCGAACTCGCTCGCCCGCTCGGGGCGTAAATCCTGGTTGCCGAGGGACGCGAGCACGACGCCCGGCTGGTCGGTCGCCTGGATGTTCGTCGTCGTCGCCGAGAGGAACTGGATGGCGTCGGTCGGCCCGGGCTGCACGCCCGAGGCGCCGAACGCCAATCGGCTCCGGAATTGATCGAGAAAGCGGAGGCGCGGAAACCACGGCTCGTCCGAGAGGATGTGCGACACGCTGATCTTCGGATAGACGACGCGCTGGAACTTCGTGCCGAACGCGCTGTTCTGGTCCGAACGCAGCCCGCCGATCACGAACAGCCGGTCGTTGAGCGCGACCTGCTCCTCGAGGAAAACGCCGAGCGTCTTGCTGTCGCTCGTCGAGTTGTCGGAGAACTGCGTCGCGCCGGCGTTGTTCGTCACGCCGCCGGGCGTGAGGTTGACCGAACCCGCGCCGTTGCGGTCGAACGTCGATGCTACCCATTGGAGTCCGGCCGTCGTCTTGGAGCTCATCCACGGTTTTGGATTGAACGACGCCGTCGATTGGCCGTTGACCGTGGTGGTGCGCAACGACGCGCGGTCGTCCTGATACGCACCTTGCCGTCGCGTGCCGACATCCGCGCACGTGCCGCGCGCGCAGAGCTGTTGATCGGCGCGCGCCGTGTAGTCCACTCCCGGCTCGAGTCGCGCCGAGAGCCAGGACGTCGGCCGGTAATTGAGGCTCGCCGATCCGATGAAACGGTTGATGTATTGCGCGATGATATCCTGGAACGATTCACCAGGCGTGGTCGCGCGATAGCCGTGAAGCTCGAAACCCAAACTGCTCAGCGCGCGGCCGTGTCCGAGCTCGTAGCCCGGTCCGCCGAACCCATTCGACCCGATCCCGTAGGCATTGTTGTCGATCGTCGGCAGTCGGTTGCGCGAGGTGATGAATCCGCTCGAGAACGACGCGTCGAGCTTGGGCGAGAGATTCGCGTCGACGTTGGCGCGCATGGTTCCCCGCGCCAGCTCGCTCGGCTTCGCCCATTCTTCTCGGATCGGGATATTCAGCGTGTCGAAACGCTGCACGTCGAAATCCGGGATCTTGAACACGCCGAATTCGTGCTCGTACTCGCCGCTGGTGAAGAAGCGAAGGGACTGCTGGCCTCCGGAGATCTGTAGGCCGCCCTTGCCCCGATGCCCCGTACCGAGCGGCGTCGTTCGCTTCGTCGACCAGAGGTTGAAGCTGGTCAGACTGTCCGAGACGCAAAGGCCCGACGATACCTGCGAGAGAAGTGGGGTGAGGCAGTTCCGCGTCGAGCCGGCGGGCGTGTGTCCCCACAGCGTGTACGCCGTCGGATAGGTGTTGCGGTCGCGGATGATCCCGGTCTCGCCGGTCAGATGATACCGCGTCTCCCCGGCGCGACCACGCTTCGTGGTGATCACGATGACGCCGTTCGCCGCGTCGGTGCCGTAGAGCGTCGCCGCCGACGGACCCTTGACGATTTCGATGTTCTCGATCTCATCGGGATTGATGTCTTCGGCGCGGCTCTGAATGGCGCCGCCGGTGAAGATGTTGCCGCTCTGCGAGCCGTTCGAGCTCGTCATGCGCACGCCGTCGATGATGTAGATCGGATCGTTGGCGAGGGTAATGGAGTTCACGCCGCGGATGCGGACGCGCGCGCCGGTCCCGGTCTCGTTGCCGGGGAGCACCTGAACTCCCGGCGCCTGGGCGACGAGCAGTGTCGCCATGTTCGTCATCGGCGATTCCTGCGCGCGCGACGACGCGCTGATCGTCGAGACGGAATTCCCAAGCTCGACGCGCCGCTGCTCGCCCGTCGCCGTCGTGACCACCTCGGCCAGGCTGACGACTGCTTGCTCGAGCGCGAAATCGATCGTGACGTTCTGACCGTTGGTCATGGTCACGGCTTTCTTCTGTTCCTGATATCCGACGCGCAGCACGCGGACGGTCCACGATCCGGCGGGAACGTTTCGGATCGTGAAACGTCCGTCGGGACCCGTTGGGACGACGAGTGTCGTGCCGACGATCTCGACGCGAGCATCGGAGACGGGTTGTTCGGTGCCCTTTGCCGTAACACGTCCGCTGGCGGTGCCTTGGGCGTGCGCGGACGAGCCGGCGATGAACAGCGGTGCGACCAGCGCCAAGAGGGCGTGGCCCCAACGCAGACGAAGTCGTTGTGTCATTTCATCCGTCCTTCGGCCGGGAGGCGGCCGGTGGCCTGGGATCAAACGGCCCAGCGCTCCGATGAAATTGCGCCCCAGCGGCGTGCCCGCTAGGGTCCGCTGGCGACGGGTCGCAGGCTAGCGATTGTATTCAGACAGCCAGTGAAACTGTCGCTCGGCCAGTTGGAAGTGCCGTGGTACGCGAACGAGCTCCACGTGCACCGAGTCGCCGCGGATCACCGTGTGGAGTCGGACCGTGGCCGAGTCGGGCACTTCGTAACGCATCGTGAACAGGAAGGTGCTGTCGCGAGGAATGGTCGAGGTTTTCCAAACCGCCGCCGTATGCGTTGTCGGGTTCGGCTTGTAGCGGAAGTAGCCGCGGCGGTAGCGTTGCCAGAAGACCTGATCCGATGTGTTGACGCTCCCGGCGCCGGCGTTGTCGATGACCACGTCGCGCCAGCGAAGCGTGTCACCGCTCGACGCCGCGATCGTATCGTGATTGACGACGTAGCGGCGCACGTCGTAGAAGCCCGGCGCGAACGCACCCGGAGCCGCCGGAGCATTGAACGCCTTGTATCGCTGCCAGCCGTTCTTGACGGGAAAGATCAAGAATTGGAAAAGTAGAAATACCTTCACGCCGATGCTCGCCCAACGCTGCCAGGAAAGGGTGAATTTCGGATCGTACGCGTTCGTCGCCGGCGCCGGCTGATTCAGCACGAGAAAGCGCGTGAGGCGCGGCGCGTCGAGCGCGAGCAGGAACAGGCAGGCGAACAGCAGATGCGACGCGTAAATCTTGACCGGGACGTCGTAGCTCAGATTGATCATCACCACGTTGAGGAACGCGCCCGTCGCCGCGAACAGGCCGGCCGTCACCGTCCGGCGATACAGCAGCAGCAGTCCGGCCGTCGTCTCCATCATCCCGGAGAAGAACTGGTATGGCGCCGAGTAGCCGATGAACAACCACGAAAAGCGCATCGGCAGCAGATCGCCGAGCGGCGTCGCGAGCTGGCTCAGCGACGGGAACACCATCTGGAGAAGAAAGAGCTTGATGATGCCGTAGCTCAGCGCCGCGGCGGCGATGTAGTAGCGCACGATCATGCGCAGCCAGAAGGCGAAGCGCGTGTAGTGCGTTCGCTTGCGATCGAGAATCGACCAGACGACGCATCCGACCGCAGCCAGACTCAGGTACAACCAAACCTGTGTCCATGCCCACGACGTATCGCCGCTGCCGTTCACCATCACCAACGTCTCGCGGACGTGGAAGAAGCGAGCATTGCTCGCATGTACGGCCCAATCGACCAGTCGTCCGTACGGTCGGAGCAGCCAGGGCACGCCGGGGATCGCGCGGAACCAGTCCCACGGTTCGATCTGCAACACGAAGTAGATGAAGAAGAATCGGAAGAGTACGCGCTGCCACACCGGCCAGGCGTTGGGCGGCTCTTCGTTCGGAGCGACGGGTATCGACACCGGCGCCTGCGTGTTCGGCGAAAGGACATCAGGACGTGGCGGAGCGACGGTTCCCACGGCTACCTCCGACGACGTAGCTACGATGGACGACGCAAGCGTTCGACGATCGCGTTGACGTGCAATTCTGTCGTGTCGAGCACGGGCAATCCGGCGACGGTCGGCGTCCGAAGCAAGAGCGGAAGCTCGGTGCCGCCGAGGATCACCGCGTCGATTCCCTCCCTTTCCCGCAGCCGGTCGATGAGCGCCACAAAGCTCAGTCGCGTCTCGTCGCGAAAGTCCCCTTTCAGCAGTTCCTCGACGTACCGCTCGTGCGCCCAACTCCGGTCACCCTCGTCCGGCACGACCACCTCGATGCCGAAACGACCGCAGACGGCGGGATAGAACGGCGCCTGCATCGTGAACTTGGTGCCGAGGAGCAGCGGCCGGCGGATGTTCCGGCGGCGGGCCTCCTCGGCGCAAACCTCGACGACGCTGATCATCGGCCGCGACGATACCGCGGCCAGCTCGTCGTACACGAGATGCGGTGTGTTCGCGGTGATCGCGATGAAGTCGACCCCAGCCGCTGCAAGCCGGCGCACCGACGCGACGATGTAATCGAACATCCCGTCGACGTCGGTCTGGGCGAGCGAGAGCGCGCGGTTCGGATCCAGGCTGTCGATGACGATCGCGGGCGTCGTCGATGGATCGTGGCGCCGCCACCCGTCGATGATGCGGCGATAGTAGTCGATCGTCGATTCCGGACCCAATCCGCCCACGAGGCCGACGGATGTCATGATGTGAGGATACTCGAAACTCCGGTCGGGTCGGCCCGTACGGCTTGCCAATTTCGGGACACGACGTCAGTGTACAAGGGTGCGCGGGCTGTCGCCGCGACCTCAACTCTGCTTCTCGAGGTTGATATGCGCAATCGTGCTCTGTTGCTCATCGCGCTCGTCATCGCGCCGGTTGCGCTGAGCGCGCAGATCCGACTCCCCCGCGGGACGCGCGGAAGTACGCCTCCGACCGCTGCCCCGCTTCCACCCGAAGCGCCGGTCGTCGCGAAGGCGCTCGCCTACAAGCGATCGCGCTGGTCGGGAGAGGCTTACACGGTCGTCAGCACCTTCCAGGTCCCCGAAGGACCCGGAATGACGACGTATACGAGCTTCGGCAGCGGCACGCGCGCTGACTATCGCTACTCCGATCATTTCTCGGCGACGGTTGATCTCACGGCGTCGGCGCTAGGAAGCCCGGCGATCAGCGAGAGCGCGGAAATCGGCACACGGTTCCGTCCGGGATCGCTCGACCAGCGACTACGCACCTACGTGGACGCGCGGGCGCAGTTCGTCCACCTCTACGACACGCCAAACCTTCCGTCGTCGACCGGCGCAATCGTCGGCGGCTTCGGACAGAGCAGCCAGTTCGTCGCCGGGCAACGGTACAGTCGCGGTTTCGGCGGCGTAGCCGGTGCGGGCTTCGAGTTCTCGTTCACGAACACCTTCGCGCTTACGTCGGAGCTGCTCGCCATGCGCGACCGTATGAGCATGTACCGATTCAACAATCCGACAACCGTCCCGCTCGCGTCGCACTACTGGATGACGTCATTCCGCTACACCGTCGGATTCAAATACAATCCGGTCTCGGCACTGCACCTCGCGCAGAACCCGACTCGCTGATCGGTACCACCCCCACCCGTACGAACGGCCGGCGGTCTCCCTTCGCCGGCCGTTCGTTTTTTTTGCCCCCCGTGCCGATTTGGCTCGGCGGTCAGCGGTCGACGACGGGGAGACAGGCGCGCCGACGGAATCTTTGTGTGGTGACCGCGTTCGCGCGCTTACACGTTACATCGCTTCGCGCGCCCGGAGAATGACGAGCCCCCGCAGCGCTCGGCGCGCTCGCACTCGCCACAGCCAGTAGAGCATCACGGCGAGGACGATCAGTGGCGGCACCATGAGGAGCGGATAGACCCGAATCGGCTTCGGGATCACCTTCGCTTGGCCGAGGAAGAATGAAAACGCCGCAATGAGCAGAGCCGTACTCATCCGCCAAAGGTGTCGAGCAATGCGTGGCGCTCCTCGCAGCGAGCCAAGGCCGCCCGCCCGCATCGCCCGAAAGTCCCCGAGCACGGCCAGGGACGCGATCGCTCCAAAGATGAAGAACGGAAACGACGGCATCCCGTAGAGCTTACCGGTCGGGCGCGATGAGGCGATGGCTCCGAACGTGACGAGAACGAGACCGCAAATCGTCGCCAACAGCGTCAGTGCTCGTTCGAACCGCCGCCAGTGCGGCGTCGAGCGCACGCTCTCGACACCGGTCACGACGAGATACGCGGTAAGCAAACCAACCGGCACGTTCGCCGCGGGCGCGATGTTTCTGAGCGCGGCGAGACCGGCGCCGACGATTCCCATCGTTACCATCGCGTAGACGAACACGCCTCCGGTCTTCCGGTGCAATGCGCCGCCTTTCAACGCGTAGAGCGCGAGGAAGCCGGACAGGATCCCGACCGCCCCCGCGATGATGTGCACAGACAGGCCGAGCGCGCGCATGACGGATCACTCCGCGCGGAGGGCGACCGCGGGATCGACCCGCGCCGCCCGCGCCGCCGGGAGCCAGCACGCCGAAACGCCGACCGCCGCGAGCACCAAGGCGACTGCACCAATCGTCGTCGGATCGTGCGGCGTGATGCCGAACAGCAGTCCGCGGAGCGCGCGACTCGTGACGAGCGCGCCGACAACGCCGATCACAACGCCGACGACGAGCAGCACCCCGCCCTCTCCGAGAATCATGCGGCGCACGCGCTGCGCGTCGGCGCCGAGGCTCATGCGAATCCCGATCTCCGCCGTGCGCGCGCTGACCGAGAACGCGAGCACCGCGGCGATCCCGACCATCGCAATCGCGAATGCCAGCCCGCCGAAGGCGGCGATGAACATCGCGTTGAGTCGTCGCGGCGAAACGGTCTCGTCGCGAATTTGCTCCATCGTGCGGACCTTCTCGATGAGTTGCGTCGGCGCCACGTCGTGGATCGCGCGGATGACCATTGGCTGAATGACCGCGGGGTCCGCGGTCGTGCGAACGACGAGCGTGCCGCCGACGATGATCTCCTGCGCGAACGGTTGATACATCGTCGCGACCGGATCGCTGTCCACGCCGTCGTCGCGCGTGTCGCCGACCAAACCGACGACCGTCCGCCACGCGTCCGAAAACGGCGTGAACTTGAGTACCGCGCCGGTAAAGGCGACGCGCTGCCCGATCGGATTGTCGTTGCCGAAAAGTTTTCGCGCCGCGGCTCGGTTCAGAATCACCACCTTTTCCGAGCCGATGCGGTCGGTCGTCGCAAAAGGACGTCCGTTCACGAGCGGGATTCCGGCCGTCGTGAAATACGCCGGATCGACGCTCCGCACGCTGAGGTGCGGCGTGACCTTGCCCGGCTCGATCGGCCGGTTCTCCGGCTTCACGTCCATGTCGAAGACGGTGTTCCTGAGCGGCGCCGCCGCGCCAACGGCCGCCGCCTGCACACCAGGCAGAGCCGTCACGCGGTCCCGGATCCGCTCATACCTCGCGAGGTTCTCCGGCTGCTTCCGGAACTCTTTGAGCAGGTCGCCGGTCAGCGGCAGGTCCACCGTCAGCACATGATCCGTGCGCACGCCCGTCTCGACCGAGAGCAAGTTGACGAGCGTCCGCCCGAGCAGACCGGCGCCGGTCAACAGGATCATGCACACGGCGATTTGCGCGACGACCAGTGACTGTTGGAATCGCTGTCGCCCGCGCCCGAGCGTCATGCGACGCCCGCCGGCCGTCGGCGCCAGCGATTCGGCGAGCGCCCGATGCCCGCCGATCCTCGGCACGAACGACAACGCGATCGCCGCGGCGATGCTCGTCAGCAGACTCACGCCGAGCACGACGCCGTCCAGACGGATCTCTTCGGCGCGCGGAGAGAATTGCGCCGCGAAGGCGACGAGCAATTTGAGCCCGGCCAGCGCGACGATCAGTCCGATCGCCGCGCCGATGAGCGTCAGCGTGAGGTTCTCGGCGAGCAGCAATCGTCGCAGGCGCCCGCGGCCCGCGCCTAGCGCCGCACGAACGAGCATCTCACGCTCGCGACTCACCCCGCGCATGAGCGTCAGATTGGCGACGTTCGCGCAGGCGATGATGAGCACGAACGCGGCCGCGCCCATCAGCAGCCAGAACATCAGCGACGAACGCTCGTTCATGGCGTCGCGGAGCGGAGAAACGGTCACGTCCCACTGCGCCGCCTTCGCGTAGACCTCGGGATGATCCTGAAACATGTTCTGAGCGACTTTTGTGAGCTCAGTGCGCGCCTGGTCGACGGTCACGCTGGGCGCCAATCGCGCGAATAGCTCCGACATGCGATGCGTCCGCTCGGTCACCATCGTCGCGCTCAAGTGGTGCGGGCTGGTCACGGTGTTGACGTAGAGGTCGTCCGCATGCGGATACTTCGGCGCCGGCTCGAGGACGCCAATGATCGGGGTCAGGCGATCATTGAGCCGGACAGCGGTTCCGACGACGTGCGGGTCGCCGCCGAAATGCTCCATCCAGTACTCATAGGAGAGAACGGCGACCGACGCGGCGTCCGCACCGTCGTCCTTGATCGTTGTGAGACGCCCCAGCACGGGGCGCAGGCCGAGGACGTCGAAGTAGTTGCCGCTGATGACGGCCGTTCGAACCCGCACCGTTTGGCCGTCCTTGCCGACGAGCGAGAATGGCAGCACCGAGGAATATTCCGCGA
>Ga0310813_10000709_pt1 | contig 20426 bp, 24 predicted proteins | sample YN3metagenome_FD_203086 | JGI IMG/M metagenome (GOLD analysis project Ga0310813, IMG submission 203086) | Soil microbial communities from experimental microcosm in Duke University, North Carolina, United States - YN3 | ecosystem: Engineered > Artificial ecosystem > Soil microcosm > Unclassified...
GACTGGCCGCGGAGCGGTGAACCCTTACCAGGAAACGCGAAAAGGTGTCGATTGCGCAGGTTCCGGACGAGAGGTAGACTGCGGGGAACGCCACACGGGTCCGGGTAGCTCAGTTGGATAGAGCGGCGGTTTCCTAATCAAAGGGGACGAGTAGTCAGGATTGGCTCAAAATGGGCTAGGAGTGGGCTAAATGCCCTTCCTAGCCCTTTTCCTTTCCTGCAGGGGATAGCAGGAATTGGCGGGATTAGACACCGCAGATGGCACTAGGATGGCACCAATCGATAAGGGGCTTGGGAGAGTGGGTGCTATTTTTCGATTGGCTAGCCCTCCAGAACTGGCGGCGGTAGCGAAAAATCTCCAAGGCATCTCAGGGGGGTGATTTCGGGACCACAATACAAGACGATTCCAGGGAGGTGAGCGTCAGGCCAAGCATTGCAATGGCTTTTCCGCTCCGCCTATTAGCGATTCGGCCGAGCATTCCAATTCTGCAGTTCGCCACCTGCCAAGTATGCATTCTGCAAGTGTAAAACATCATTTTCAGGAAACCCAAAGAACATCCAGACACCGATGTTGGGAGCTTTGCCCAGCGTCATTAGGGACGGCGGTCCGAATTCTTTGTCGTAAAGCATGAGTTGGGCATACAAAGCCCCAAAGAGGAAGAATCTAATGTTTCGATCACCAGTAAAATAAAGGTGTTCGTAAAGGGCGACGACAGAAGAGAGACCTTGCGCTGTGAGCGTATCATTAGCTGCGATATAGGGTTTCCAAGTCTGTTTCGAGTAATAGAAATAGCCAGTAGGGGAGTTCCTATCCTTCTTGCGAATGAATTGAACTATGAACTGTCGCCCCCCCTGATCAGCCGCTACATATTCGTAAAGAGAATCACGGAGGATTGAAGCCGCCCTACCTTCTTCAGCCACGTCATAAAGCGAACTCGTCTCCTCCAGCCGTTTCACTGCCGCCCAAAGCCTCTCTACGAAAGAGCGCCCTGACGACCCGCCCGCTTGAACGCAGCGCTCAAGATGATGAAGGAAAAGAACGGACATGCCGCGCCTCGAAAGGGCAGATTCGACATTCCACCCACGTGTACCCAAGTGGAGAACCGTCTCGCCTAGCTCCTCGTTGCCGAACCATCCCATCCACAGAACCTTTCAATGCGCAACTTCATTTGATGATGAATGATGCGATCAGTAGCCCAATTCCTCCTAGAGATGTCAGCATCGATACTCCACCCACAAACCGGTCCCAATTGTTATGAGGCCAGGTCGGGTCATCTTTGAAGTTGGACATCACGCCCATGCTCCACAAACAAGCCACCGCATTGATAATCGCGGGGACAAACAACGCAGTCTGATGTAGCCGATATGCAGCGAAACCGCTAATTCCGATACAAATCAATCCCAGCATCTCTACCCTCCTAACTCTTCCTTTGCGTTAGGCTCAGACCAATTTGATGTCATAGCCCCTGGAGTCGCCACTACGAAGAATCGGTTCGACATCTCGCTCCTCGATGCGATTCCATTGCACAAAGTGATGAGAGCGTCACTGAGACAACCTATTCAGATCCTCGTTAACTGACTTACGAAAGCTGGGGACTAACAGGTACATAGGCACCAATATTGGCCAGAAGATCAGCCATAGCAGGACCTTGATAGGATTTTCCTAACAATCCGCAGACTCCTCATATCCTACCTGGGGAAGCAAAGCGAGACATGACCCCCAACCTAATCTGCGCCCTTGGGTATAGTTAGCACTAGTTGGGAGACAGTAAAGCGGCTGCTGCAAGTGCCCAGGAAGAGGCAGTTCTTGTTAGGCACGGAGTGCGAAGCGTCCGCAGCAATGCGTGACCAATCCGCCTTCCAGGCAAAGAGATCCTTACCATCGACCCGAACGATAACAGCTTCTTTACGAACCATGACCACGACAGTTCGTGGAGTGCTACCAAATACCTTCCCAGGAGTCCCAACGCCTGAAAACTCTGGCCCATTGCCATTGACGTATGCAAGCCCGCTGATCTGACCCCGATTCCAGTCAAAGTTGGCGGTCCATTGTTTTCCGCCACCGAATAGCCCTAAGAATATCTCATCGTTCCCCTCGAGCCGAGTCGCCGTCATGGTGATGTCGTACTCTGCCGGGATCTGTATCAGCCCTCCGATCTGGAGCCGGGCATATTCGTTACTCGCGGAGACGTTCAGGCGACTACCTTCAAACGCCCAGGTTCCACCAGCTTGGTCACGCTTAAGGTCACACTTATGAAGGAGATTGATCTTCTCCGTCTTCTTACCTTCAAAGCTGAAGGAAGCTCCAGTTAGGGGAACATCCGGTACCCTAGTAATGTCCAGAACCTCATCCTTCTTGATGATTAGCTTTTCTCCCTTGAGAGTTTCGACTTCATATGCAGGCCCGTTATTCTTCAATGTGAGCCACTCGATTCTTCGGCCATCTTTGAGGACCAATTCATCGGCCAAAGCTGAATGACATGCCAACACTGAAGCAAGGACCAAGAAGTATCTCATCGCTTCCCCTTAGCGCTTAACCGAAACGATCCCATCTACTTGGGGGACAAGGTAAGCCCAAGAGTCTTAAGCAGGCTAACGGTAGGGACAGCTACACACGAATATCCTGACGCACTGACATCCCCATCTCTAACTTTGAGGCCCGCCTTCTGCACGGCAACTACTACCCCTAGGATCCTTCCGTCCTCGAGAGAGATGATTGGCCCCCCGCTGGAGCCCGATGCAACCGTGATATCACACACGAGTTGTGAGGACCCGCGAAGCACAAACTCGGGAGAAGCGACTATTCCTTGCGATATGGCGGCGCGCACTGTCTGACCTTCGACAAGCGCGGGATTCCCAATGGCAACAATCGCCTCACCTTTTCTTGCAGGTCCGGCGAGTCGGACGGGTGCCCATTTGGCGAATCGGTAGTCCTTGCAACGAATCAGGGCAGCGTCCGCCCGTTCATTCACGAAAACTAGGTCAGCTTGGTAGGTAGATTCGCGACCATCCCTGAAGAAGGTAACCGTGATAGTGTTTCCTTCGAGTACATGAGCACAAGTTAATACTAATCCATCGCCTGAAATCACCACTCCTGAACCAACACTGGAACCTAATGGACTTGAAGCATTAATGGTGCAGACCAAGTCCGAATAGTATTCCGAGAGCTTCTTAGCCGTCGACCCATTATCCGGGAGAACCGAGGGGGCATCGACCTGAGTGACCGGAGGCTGAATCGCCGCCCTAGGGAATTCCAGCTTCTTGGCCGCTTGGCCTACCCAAGGGCTAATAGAGTACTTCGCGGCGATTGAAGGCTGCGGGCCGAAGGGATGCAACAACCAGGCTGCTGTAAGCCCCATTTGCTCATCCTCAGCCAGCCGTTTGTAGTCATTTAGCTGCAGCAGTGCCTCGCCTAGAGCGTCCACCATTCTGGTGGTAATGTCCTCCGCCTTTCGAAGAAGTGCCTCACTCGAGATATCCATGTTCATGCCAACGTCTCGCCGCGTAGCGGCGTTCTTGTCGTTGACTCTTGTGCCGTATCGCACTTCAGCCTGTTGAATGTTATTTGCCGACGTGGTTGTGACACGCTCTCCAATTGAGATTTGAGCTTTGCAGCCAAACCCAAAGGACACTGTGCCTTGGGAGAACTTGTAGGGCAGGTATACGGGCCTGGAGATTGTCGCCGGGCTCGAATTGTACGACTCAACAAGCTCGTTGTACCGATCGACCGCATAGTTGTAATCGGTGCGTGCCCGATTGACCGCTTGTAGGGCGTAGTTATTGCCCCAGATGTTGTAATTGGAAACCGCTGAGTTGTAGTTACTCTTAGCCAGCGATACCTCAAGGTCCTGAGCGTTGAGCCTCCTTTTCAGCTCCGCCTTCTGGGGATTAGGAACATCTTCGAAATGAGACATATAGCTAGAGACCGTCTCGTGCAAGTCCGAGGAAGTGGGGATATGAAACTGAGCGTCGGAGAAATATAGTTTTACGTTGCCCGTATCCACGCCTGGTTTGCCGAATTGCCATATTGCCTTGTCCCCGGATCTCTCGCGGACTTCGGCTGCCAAGCAGAGTCTAAGGAAGATGAACACCTGAGGATCGATTTTTGGATCCGCGTCTATTACTAACTGGTACGTGGGTAGTTTTGCGGCAAGAATCGTGGCGTTTGCTCTCTCTCGGATCCCATTTCGCGCGAGGTTTTCACCGGACATCAATTGCTCTGAGCGGACGATGTGAAGAAGGGCAATTTTTGCAAACGTCGCATTCGCAGCATAACGACTGGCAAACGTCGCATGAGCACGGGCGAGCGCCTGGATGAACTCTGGAGCCACAAGAGTCGGCGCCGAGCACACGACGCACTCTGCGCATTCGATATCTGTGTTGTGAACCCCCTCTGAGAGCAACTGCTTGGAGAATTCATCCTTGAGCCACTGAAGATAGTGTGCAGCGACCGCCTTGAATAAGGATCGTAGTGGCTTAACCGCAGATTGCCGCTCTGCTTCATACCAGTGATGCGAATACAGCGCCCGCCATTGGACATCACTAGCGAGAAAGGGCTCGTCCCTGATCATCTCCGCCATGACCTTGGCGTCTTTCCCCCGAGACTTAGCCTTCTCCGTGCCAACGGTGACATTCGCTGTCAGGCTTAGTGCGGAAGTCGCATGAAGCTGCCAAACTGCGCGATCGACTTCTTTTTCAAGTCCTACCAGATATGCTTTGTCTCCGGCTAATGCGTCAGCCAAAACGCCTAACTGGCCGGGCGGTTGCCTAGAGATCTCTAGAGCCCAGTGGTCGATAATCCCATCACGAATTACCTGCAGCGCCTGCAGTAGATCGCTGGAATCTCCGAGGAACTCTTTTTCAGACTTGATCTCGTCGCTAAAGCGCTTGAAATCGTTGTAGGGATCCGAAAGGTGGGAGTAGTTCTTCCACCGGTTAATTAGAGAGTCAATGCGGCCAATTCTCTCGGACAGCTCTTCATACTTTGCCGAGAGATCCACTGACCAAGGGCAAAGGATTTTGTACTCTTGGCACACTTGCGTTGCCTTCCTTGCCATGCGCATGTGCAACTGGGTATCGACACGATTCTTAAGGTAGGCCTCGTAGGCCGCGGTGTAGGCTTCTCTGGCCTTCAGCAATTCAACGTCGACGTTCGGAGAGACTGAGCGACCCGCCCCCCCCTTCTCTAGGATTTGAAGCGCAGCGACAAATTGCTTCCCCTCGACTAGCCTCTCTACCCGGACGGCAAAGTTGGTACAGCCGCTCAGTAGTAGCGCGAGGAAAACCAGCGAACGCGAAGTGCTATTAAGAAGGCCTAGCCTACCCATCGGAGTGGCCCCGATATCACGGCAAGCAGCAAACATGAGAAAGTGAACTAAATATATCACATGAATTTAGAACCAACCTTAAGATGAACCTCTGGGTGATGAGATACGAACGCACTATGCTTCGGCGCCCGGAAACATTGATAATTTACCGAAGCGCAGCTAGCAATTCACATTTGCCACCAAGATACGCAAGAGCAGGCTAAACTTCTTCCGCACCACTGACGAGCACCCTGCCAATGCGACCGGGATAGCCTAGCGATTTAGTGGTCTGCTTTGGGAGGGTCTATGTCCGTCATGTCCTGCCCTGACTGCAACGGGAAGGTCTCTGACAGCGTCACGGCCTGCCCACACTGTGGGAAACCGATGAAGCTGGGAACAGCTTCTGTCGCTTCCCCACCACCGGCTATCCCTATAGCAAAGAGCGGCAGCGCCTTCCTGGACCCTAAGAAGAACTTGGTGTCCTTACTCTCTGTGGTGCTCGTGCTCGGCGGCTCCGGTTGGGTCATCTACAGATTTGTTCTAAATCGCGAAGGCAAGAAGATCGTCGATGTCATCGCGACGCAAAGCGGCGTCGGCCGCACAGTCATACCGTGGGCAGATCGGGCTGAGTCGGTTTTGAAAATCACAATGGACAAGAACCGCGACACCATCGCGACGTCGGTTCAGGGAATCTGCCATCCCACCGGCTCGCATCCCAGCTTCGACAGCTACGACATCCGGCGGGTCGGTGACATGTTCTCAGTCGACATCCGGGTAAAGTGGAAGGGTGGATTGCTGGGACAGGAATACACCACTGTTGTGATCTGGGAGTTCAAGCAGTCCGGGCAAGTCCGAGCGGCTGTGACTTCCGAGAGTGCCGTAGTTGGTGTAGCGCCCGCCAATGCCAAGAAGCTCGACGAGTGGTTCCGTACCCAGATGTATGCGGTCTTCAGAACGAACATGGGCGACTGAGTGCTAATTGGAGGTCACAATGCGGGCGTTGCCAATAAGTATCCGGCTAAGTGCTGCTGTGGTAGGCGTTCTCCTTCTTCTCGCGAGGAATGATTCGGGACTTCAGGCAGAGTGCTTTCAAGAGGCGGATCGAACTGAAAAGTTAGAGAGACGAGTTGCAGAAGATCAGGATCGAATCGAGAAGCTCGAGAAAAAGGTAGCTGAACTTGAACTCCATATAGGCCTTCTTGAGGGGTATCTCAAACTCCAAGACCCCAAGTTTGCGGCGGGTATGGAGAAGGCACTGACTCGCGCAAAAGTCACCATGTGTGCGAACAATCTCAGGCAACTGTGGACGCTTGAAACTTTCTATATGAGTAAGTTTGGCGGGCGCATGAAGGCCCTGCCCTCTGCGACAGGATCCGCATTCTGGCTGGCGCTAACGAAAACCGAACCTCCAATCATCAACGAGACCGCACTAGACGTCCTTGTGTGCCCATTTAGCGGTCAGAAGCCTCGAAATGGATTTACCACCTACCGGGGCCCTATCGTATCGGCGAACAGGCTTGCAGGAGGCGATGTTGTTGGTTGTTGCGAAGCTGGCCACCATCCAGATGGAACCATCAATGTACTCAAGAAGAGCGGTGATGTCGTCGCCGTTGGACCAAGCGATCCGCTGTACAAGATAGCTATCGACTCTACCTCGGCTCTGTCGGTCGAAGAGAAGAAGTAGGACTGGCAGGAGGGGATAATGGCTGACAAACCATATTGTCCTAAGTGCAAGTCACACCGTATCAACGAGTCCTCCAGGACGAAGGGAGGCGGAACTTTCAAAGGATATGACAAATTGCCTTTGGAGAAAGAGATTGGGAAAGCCTACATCTGCTCAGATTGCCATCACTTCTGGCAGGTAGATCATCCCGAGGAGAAATAGGCTCTGTGTCTATTCTCAAGTTCATGGAGGATGGATCTGTCGAAACCTCGACGGGCAAACTAATCTTCGTATCCACTCAACGCTTTCTGTCGATGGCCAACGATAGATCGGTGTGCTTCATCTGCGGACATTCCCGGACTAACTCTGCCTTCAACGATGAGCACATTTTGCCTGATTGGCTTCTCCGGGATCATAAGCTCCATGATCGGACACTTCTTCTGCCCAACGGTACGACAATTAAGTACGGGCAATACACAATCGCTTGTTGCAAGGCTTGCAATGATCGGATGAGCGTTGAGTTCGAAGATCCGCTATCAAAGCTCATGCGATCAGGTTTTGACGCAGTGCATGCGCACCTGCAAACGGCTGAAGGGAGTAGGCAGGTTTACTCATGGCTTGCTCTGATCATCCTAAAGACTCACCTGAAGGACACAGGTCTCCGAGCAGTTAGAGATAAGAGAGAAGGCGACTTAAGTACGATTGCTCAGAATTACGAGATGACCTCTCTTCATCACATCTATTGTTTGGCGCGCTCATTTTACGCTGAATCCGAATGGTCCGAAGGCGTTATTGGCAGCATCCGTGCTTTTCGCTGCATCCGCGAAGATACTCCGGAGGTAGAGTTTGACTTCAGCGACTTGACGGAAGCAGCCAGCATGCTTCTAAGAATTGGTGAGGTGGCATTTGTTGCTTTGTTCGAGGATGGGGGAGCTGCCGAATCTATAGCTGGAAAGGATTTGGATAGGATTGACGGTCCGGTTTCACCCTTTCAATTAAGGGAGATCTTGGCTCGTTATTCATCGATCCCTCCCATTCTCGAGGAAAGTGCTCAATTTGGGACGGCGTTCTCAGAAAATGGCAAGCATCGCATTTTTTCCAAGTTGCCCGACATCTGGAAGACCGGGAGAGATGAGCACAATATTCTTGCAAGACTCATCCTATATCTTTGCCACGAGGGCATAGTGCGAAGCCCGAATCGAAAGACAATCGAGAAGGCTATCTGGGATAAGCGTTTTTCTTTCGTATTTGATAATGACCGTAGATTCCTTGATCACACCAAAGCGAAAATCATAGAGTGAGCGCATAGCCTCCACGAAGACTCGCGGCCTGGATATCCCACAGTCCCGTAGATTTGCTGCCGACTACAAGCTCACCGTCTCATTCCTCGCTGTCCTGGTGCAAAGCTGTGTTTTCCCAACTGCGTTTGATAACCAACTTGACCCGATTCACATTTTTCAAATTGCTTAACCGGAAGAGGCTACACTTCATGTGCATCTGTGATTCTCACCTTGCATCGGGCTCCCCGCCCATCTTGCGACCGGGAAATACCGTTTTGCTAGGGAGGCACAATGCCGGTGATCTCATGCCCCGACTGCAATGGGAAAGTTTCCGATTCGGCCCCTGCATGTCCACATTGTGGCCGCGCGATGTCACCTCAAGGCTCTCAAGCGGCGGAGGCTTCCCCGGTACCATCCACTAGCCAGCAGAGACCATCACCACGCTTGCGGCAGCAAAACCGAGCCATCCCAGGATCCGGCAATATGAATTGCGAAAAGTGCAATGTTGGCCAGATGGTACGAGACCGGGTGTTCCGCCTCTCTGGTTGTGTCGTAGGTATCGGCTACACTCTCTGGGTTCCCGCTCTCCTGGTCCTACTCTTCGCTATAGTACTCACGGTAATTGGGACCGCTAGCACGACTGCAGCGGGCTCGACCGCTCTCGATACATCGAAAAAACAAGCCCTGGCGCGACTCAAGCAAGTTCCAAACATTCCGGCTGAAGCAATAACCGAGTTTGAAAAGGGCGGGCGCTTGAGCGAACAGACACTTGCTTCGCTGCCTCCCGAACAGCGCTTCAAGGTGAACGAGATTCAAACCACGTATAGCGCGGGAGTTGCAGGGGCCGCGCTTGGGACAATGGGAGCCGGTTGCATCGGAGGATCAATAACCCTCCTACTCTACATCGCAAGTATCCCGACGCTCATTGTCGGGTTTCTCCTAACCCTTCGGAAGAATATCTGGCGCTGTCAGCAATGCGGCTTCATCTTCGATAGAGCCTAAAGATGATTTGACCTTGTTTGTCACTTCCAGAATACGTTCCCCTGCATGAGTTCGGAGATCTATCGCTATGTCGGGTCAGGAAATCGGCATCGGTATCGTCATGCTGTTGGTGATGGTTGGAATCATGTACATGATCTCGAAGCGCAGACTCGAAGAGGTAGCGAACGAGGATGCCGCCAATCGGGATATGGTTGCAAGGGCCATTGAACGCGGAGACTACCTCCACATGGAGGAGAAGGCATTCCGCCAGTGGGCAAAGGCACACGCGGCCAAAATCTTCCCCCACGAATTGGAAGCGATGGAGCGTGCGCGCAATGCAAAGCTGGGCGGCAAACCTTGACCAGGAAGGACCGACAATCTCCGCTCCAACTGTTACCTGAGCGGTAATCGCACACAAAGGGGAATATTCAAAATGGACCACAGCTAAGTGGACTGGTATCCTGCCTAGGAGAAGCCGACACGAATGCCTTCCTACTACGCACCTCTTTTCAAACCGCCCGAAGACTTTGCCTCGCATGAGTTCCGCTATAAGGCAGTCAGACTACTTGGCTCCGGCGCAAATGGCGACACCCTATTAGTCTCGATCAAGGATGGGCCAAAACAAGGACATCTGTATGCGCTGAAGTGTTTACGAGACCCCGATGATGTAGCGAGGAAGCATAGATTTGATAAGGAAATGCAGTTCCTCGCAGACCCATTGCACCCGAACATTCCCAGAGTAATTGATTCCGGTCATAAGATTAGGGATGGGAAACCACATCCGTTTTTCGCAATGCCCTATTTTCCAAATACTCTGCGCCAGTTTGTAGGTTCCGGGCTTTGTGACTTTGCTCACTCATTGACGATCGGCATTCAGCTCCTAAGTGCACTGAACTACACAGGAAGCTCTGGGATCGTTCACCGAGATATCAAACCGGAAAACATCTTCATGAGCGGCAGACAGATGTTTTTGGGAGATTTCGGAGTCCTAAAAGACCTCAAATTGCCAGAAGTGGCAGAGTTCGATGATGAAGCAGACTTTTACACACAGACTGAGCTTGAGCCTGGTCCAAGAAGCTATCGGACTCCGGAGATGCTGAAGCGGTTGAAAGGCGATGGTAATGCGAAGATTGGGATTGAATCCGACATATTCCAAGCTGGTTTAGTACTCTATGAAATGTTCAACGGTCATAATCCTGCCCCAGAGATAAAGGTAGATGGTCCAGTACCCGACGAGTACCAATTGGCCCCTCTCCATCAATTGGGAGGAAATCTCGGCGGACGAGTCTCCATGGTCATTAGCTCAATGCTTTCTATTGAGCCCCAGCAACGGAAGAAAGCTCCTGCCGCCCTGGAGGAATTGAATGCTGTATTGGATGATTTGATTACAATGCGTCTAACAACAACTGGCGAAGCACTCTAGTCTATGGAGTAGATATGAACCCTAAATGGCGCGAACACTTCAAAGAGAAGGTCCTTACTGCAGTTGATCGATGGCGAGTAGCCGAAGCTGAAGCCCAAGCTTTCATGCAGGTTTACGGAGCTCTCTGTGAAGATTTGAAGAGCCTGTTTGCCGGGACACCGATTCCTTACAAGATGAGCCCTAGCAGGGTCTATTACTACAATGCCCAGGGAGTCCAAAAAGAGGCCGAATTGCAGAGCGTAACTGTGAATTGTCGGGCCCGATCCTTGACGCTCAACCCGATGATCAGCGAGACAAATCTAGGTACCAATTGCATGGCTCTATTCTCAAGTCCGGCCAAACAAATAATGCGTCCGGTAAATGGAACGTTGTATTTCGTGCTCCAGCCGGACGGGATATGTCGTTGGACGCTTAGGTATCCGACAGGTGGATTCCCGGGAGGAGTTAGCGAGGCAACAGACTGGAAACAAGAAGACTTGGCACAACTTGCCGAGGATATTCTCCTAAAGTAGCCACAACTGCTTCCTTCAAAGGAAGTGACCAGTGGCCTAAGGGGGGACAATCGGCCTGAGAACTCCGTTGTACCCTTCGATCCCTGGAATGTCATGCACGAAGAGCCTGCTGACCCGATGCCCCTTCACGCCGACACTCTGCAGAAATTCGAGAATGACCGGGACAGCATAGGCTAGGCCGAAATGTACCGTACGCCAGATCGAGTGGATTGCTGTAGATCCATCGGTGTGCGTGACCAGCTCCTCCTCCTTCTGAATCCGTTGCTCTACGTTGCCATAACAGATCCCTGCCACCTTCATCCCGTAATGTTCTATTAGGACAGCGGAACCAGACATTCCTTCAACCACAGCGTAGGGAAGAACCAAGGAGACGTGGTTCTTACCACGCGGATCGCCAGGGATCTTCTTGATGTTGACAATGCTGCCCGAAAAGCAGCCGTCCTCGACGTCATCCGGGCGGCCACCCAGAGCAAAGAAACCCCATGTCGTAACCGGATGACCTGGGCTTGCATCATTAGGCTCGAATATTGGCAGAAACTCCTTCTTGTCGGGGATTACTCTTGGCAAGAAGGCGAGATCTAATGCCGGATCCTTTGGCAATACAGGGACCGTCAAAGGGAAATGCTTTTGCGTTGCTACATCGAAGATCGCTAGGGTTTCGCCCGCTGGCAAGGCTTTCACGTCTACCACGTGTTGGCACGTAAGCAGGCCCCCATCTGGGGTAATGGGAAAGGCAGAGCCCAGATGCCTCTTCCTAGCGCCCGACTTATCAAGCCAGAACACTGGGAAGAAGAAAGGAGCGGTCTGGATTCCCACGCACTTAGCCTCTACGGTCTACAAATAGCTCGCCTACAAAGAGCCGCCGACTCTCGACAGGGAAACCTTCCCTACTAACACTTATTCAGAAAGATATTAGTATCTTCCCTACCCTTCTCTTCTACAAAGAGGACGCATAGGCGCTCATCACATCCAGATCTGTTTCTGGTTACCTCGCCTTCTTTGTCACTTCTAGTAAGTTTTCTTAGGTTTCTGCACATTGATCTCCACAGAAATCCAAAAGTGCATTTTCGTTTACGTTATTATGAACATGGGAATCGTACAGCATCAGTCACTTTACGAAGTGACAAACATTCTAGAGCCACACCTAGCAGCTTCCGATGGAAGCCTGTCCCAACAGCAAGCAAGTCTGTACTACGAACTATTTGTGTCGAATTGTGAAGGCTATTACTACCAATACAGGCAGCAATCAAAGAGCAACGGTCCTGACGCTAGCATCCGCTGGAAAAGAGGTAATCACCTCACTTGGGACAAGCTATTGCCTGCCATCAATGGGAAACAGAGCCTCGCTCTCATACTAAGTGACAAGTTTCAGAGAGCTAAGTGCCTGGGAATCGATGTAGATTCTCGCGACCAAGAGAAGCTTAGGCAGCTTCAAGGCCTGATTCATCTAGAGTGGGATGTTCCTATTACCAGCATTCACGTAGCTCGTTCAGGAGGCAAGGGATATCACTTCTGGATCTGCTTTGACGATCCGATTCCAATTCATGATCTTCGAGGCGCGGTTGAACGCCTACGAAATGCCGCCAAGCTAGACGGCATTGGATTTGATTATGTTGCTCCCTTAGAAAAGAAGCATCTAAGAGCCCCTCTCTCGCTCGATTTGAGAACAAATAAGCGCGTAGTCTTCATCGATGAGAATTACCATCCCTATCAAGATCAAGGAGCTTATCTAAGTGTAATTGCTAGGAGCCGTATCGATGGAAGCAAGCTAGTCTTCCCTTCTCAAGGCGAATGGGACGGGAAGCGCAAGAAACCTGATTGCATCCAATACTTCGAAACTCATGACCTTATCCAGCCTGGTGTGCGCCGAAAACTTCTTTGGGGATTGATCTGTTGTTGGATTTCAATCGACAACACTAAGACAGAAGACCAAGTTCTAGCTCTTGCCGAGAATTGGTATTCCATGTACTACAAGGTAGGCAGAACCTCCTTGGAAGAACATCTCAGCGACACTTCGTACCTATATACCGAATTAGCAGATTCACCCAGATTCAACTGCCAAGAATACCCAGAGATTTACCAGGAGCATTGCGGCCCGAACTGCCCTGGTGCAAGGCTTAGACGGCTCTATGTTCCCAAGGATGATCTCTATCCGTTCTCCTCAGTCTGGAGAGACTTACCGAAGGATTCCTTCCTGATCTATTCTCGTATGCGCGCACTTTCTGAAGCGGCGAAGAAGAAGAAAGCTCCATCCTTCTCCGGGTTCCCTGTGTTCTTTGTGATCCAAGACACATTGGCAAATGGAAACTGTGACGTTAAGACCGTAAGGAAGATCCTCAAAGGGCTAAAGGAAAAGCGGCTCATCAGGCAAATGACAATGGGTTGGCTGCGAAAACACAAAGACTTCCAGCGGGATAATGGCCATCTCAAACACGGAAAACAATCTCCCCATTACTATGTCGTCCCAGACTTCCCCACTCAGCTTCCACAGTCTGGTAGCTGCAAAGACGCCGACGTAGAAGGACAACAATCTAGTCGTTCGACAGAGAGCACTTCAGAAGTACCAACCCAGAATCCAGCAGCTTGAGAGAATTGACAATGATCTTAGATGCTATTGGCCTGAGCGAACCTTATCTGGAATTGACAACCTTATCTCCCGCTCAGCCAATGCATCTAACTGCGGTTCCGTTCGCCAACTGGCTGATATCTGGGAGCTTTGGTAGGAAGCTTGCTGATGAGTTGAGGACCATTCTCCAGCCACCAGTACTCTTTGTAACTCTTAGGACGTTTCCACTCGTAGAGCGCCACAAGTCCCAGTAGTTCAATTGGCGAATTGGCGCAAAGATCCCAGCCGTTCTTCTCAGCCCAAAAGGCCTCGGGATGGTTGCGTTTCTTTGTGACCCAGAATCTCCAGCCCTTCTTTCGCAGAACGAGATAACAGGTATTGTCTACGTTTGAATAGCTACTCAAGGTCGGCACATCATCCTCCGGTCATTGTCAGCGGTGGAGTGAAAACCCGCCACCAGTTGTCGAATCAAGTCCAGCTAGCGTGTTTCATTGATCGACCGTGAAGATGACGTGCCTCCCGTCCTTAGCAGCTTTGGTGAAGAATTCGGGAAGCCCTTGATATGAGGACCAGGTGTATTCCCAATCCTCGTCTGATTTCTTACCCTGATAGTCTGGGAACTCTAAACTGAAGTACCTTTCCCGGAGCCATTCTTTGGTCACCAAGCTAAGTGCGTTGGCGACTTCCCGCACATCGTCCGGCATCAGCAGCACCACATAATAGTTTCCACTTGGAGTGAATAGGAGGTGGCCCCCGAAAAAGCACTTATTGAGGTGGCTTCCCGCCAAGAAGGTCTAAGGTTCCGTCGGATAGGCACCGATGCAGGGCGTCCCAGGCCTTGTCGGTCTCGAAGAGGTGGTCTCTTTCCCATTTCTCCTCGATTTCCTCCTGAACAACTCTCTTCAACTCCTCATCGCCAGCAGCACCGCGGAGTTTCTTGGCTTCCACATCAGTAATAGCGAAGTGAACTCCTCGACACGCCACGTCATCCCTCCAGAAGTTCGAGCCGGACATCACCCTAACAGCCGTGTTCCCTGTTGGCACACACTTTCAGTCTGTTGTTCTTCCAGGTGACCTCTATCACCTAGGAAGTCATCGGAACTCGATCTTCTGAGTGTCAAAATTAGTTCCAAAAAGGTAATCCCGCACAATCCAAGTATGCGAAGGCAGTTTGCTTCCTATCTCAGCCAAACAATCACGATTCTTGCTGGAATTCACTAGGGCAATTGGTTTGACAATTAACTACCAGCCCCGCCAATTGACAATAACCTTGGCAGAATTGTCACTACCCCAGACAGATCGCAACGGAATCCCTTACCCCTGAATTGACAATCCCCTGAAAGCCCAGAACCGCTATATAAGCCACGCATTACATTGGGCGAGATTAGACGCTCTACCGCTCATTGCGCCGATCTACGGGCAATTGTGCGCGTCCTGGCGCTGTCATACGTTAACACTCCCCAATTGAGTGCATGTCTAAGTGACAATGAATAACCCTTTCTGGAGACTGGTCATCGGCAGCTTCGTCGAGACAATCCAAGTCATTTGGTTTAACTATTTTGCGTTTCTTAGCGGCTATTGGATTTCGCGGATCAAAGCTCTAGAAAAGTAATGTTATAGGAAGCAGGCGACCAGACTTGATAGCCATTGAATGGAGTCGAAACATGAACAATGAAATAGCTCAACACTCCCCCGATTGGGGCAATGAATCTTCTATGACGAATGTGCGGTTTGTAACGGTTGCGAAAGCCGCTCAGATTCTTGATACAACCGAACTAGCATTGCGGGCCAAGATCAAGAGGCGAGAGATTCCGTCTAGTGTGCTGAAACGCTTTGGCAAGAGGGCGCTTCGTGTAGACGTGACCGAGTTGATCGCGTGGGCAAGATCCACGCCAGCTTACTGAAGAGAATGCGCCTTTTGTTCTAGTTATTTGTATTACGTTGTATTACAGTATGTCAATGAAACCAAATGTCGCGCCCAAAGGCCAATCGCCGCATCTAATCCTGCGAGTACCACCAAAACTTCTACTGGCGCTCAAGCAATTGGCATCTCTAGACCGTCGCAACCTTTCAGACTATGTGCGATTAGCTCTAGAAGATCATGTCTCAAGAACAAGGAGATCCAAATAGGATTGAATGCGGCACAGCCGCAGAAAGGAAACAGCATGGCTAGAGTGTTCCGAAGAAGTGGTAAGTGGTGGCTCGACTTCAACGACTTGAACCGCAAGCGTCGAAGGGAGACCACCACCGCGACTACCAAGGAGGAGGCCAACGCCCTTCTCCGTAAGGTCATGAGCGACATGACCAAGGCGACGCTGCTAGGGGTCCATACCCGAGAGGCCGTCAAGCCTATCCTGTTCTCCACCTTCGTAGATGAGGAGTATCTTCCCCACCAGAAGGCCACTAAGCGGGAGAGCAGCTACAAGCGTGATCTTCTCCACGCTGAGAAGACTAAGGCGGAGTTCGGTAGTCGAACGCTTCGCTCAATTAATGCTGGGGATATCGAGCGGTTCATTACCCGGATGCTGAGTTCTAAGACTTACAAGGACAAGGCCCCTGCCCCCGCAACGTGCAACAGGGTTCGGTCGTTCCTAAGCGCAGCCCTAAACATGGCTCGACGCCGGGGCTATATCGACCGGAATCCAGTGCAGGACGTGAAGAAGCTCCGGGAGGACAACGAGCAAGACCGCTATCTGAGACCCCAGGAGGAGTTGGATATCCTAGCCGAAGCTTCCGAGTTCCTCCGTCCCATCATGACTTTTGCCGTGAACACTGGAATGAGGTTGGGCGAGTTGGTGAACCTGAAATGGGCGGACATCGACCAAACCACGGGATTCATTCGGGTCGATCACACCAGCAAGGGTCACAAGACTCGCCATATCCCCATTAACCTAGCTTTGAAGGCCGTCCTTGCCACCCTGAAGCCCTCAAGGAGCGAAGAAGGGTTCATTCCTTTCGTCTTCGTAAACGAGCGCTTCAAGAAGCCCTACAAAGCGTCCAGCGTTTACAACGCCTTCAAAGCAGCTGCGTCGCGGGCCAACGTCCAAGGCGTTGTATTTCACACCTTGAGGCATACGGCGGTATCGAGGATGGTTGCAGCGGGCATCCCAGACCGAGTTATCATGAAAATCGTGGGCCACTCAACACCCCACATGGTAACTAGGTATGCCCACTTGGCCCCCCAAAGCCTCAAGGGAGCAACGGATTCTCTCGCAGTTGGCACCAATCCGGCACCAACTCTAGCGTCCGTGAAGTAGCCGCTGTAAGATGCTGACTACCAAACGTCCCGGTAGCTCAGTTGGATAGAGCGGCGGTTTCCTAAACCGCAGGTCGGCAGTTCGAACCTGCCCCGGGATACCAAGACCCCCACGCGTCGATTGGCCTCGTGAGCGGGCCTCTTTTCGGCGACCATGGAGGCGTGATCCTGCTGACCGGCGCCACCGGCTACGTCGGCGGCCGCCTCCTGAGCGCCTTCGAGCGGCGCGGCGTCCCCGTGCGCGCCCTGGCGCGACGACCGACGCCCCCCACGGCGCCCACGACCGAATGGGTCGTCGGCGACGTCCTGGACGAGGCGTCGCTGCGACGCGCCATGGCCGGGGTCCGCAGCGCCTACTACCTCGTCCATTCCATGGGCGGCCCGGGGGACTTCGCCGAGCGCGACCGCGAGGCCGCCCGCTGCTTCGCCGCCGCCGCGCGGACGGCCGGCGTCCGACGCGTCATCTACCTCGGCGGCCTGGGAGGGAGCGACCCCCTCTCCGAACACCTCGCCAGCCGACAGGAAGTCGGCCGCCTTCTACGCGAGTCGGGCGTGCCCGTGGTCGAGTTCCGCGCGTCGATCATCGTCGGATCGGGAAGCCTTTCGTTCGAGATCGTCCGCTCGCTCGTCGACAAACTCCCTGTCCTGGTCACCCCCCGCTGGGTCCGCACCCTCGCCCAGCCGATCGCGATCGCCGACGTCGTCGAGTACCTCCAGGAGGCCGAGCAGTCCGACCTGCCCGAGGGAGGCACCTTCGAAATCGGCGGGGCCGATCGGGTGTCGTACGGCGGCATCATGCGGGAATACGCCCGGCAGAAAGGCTGCCGGCGCCTGATGCTCCCCGTGCCCGTGTTGAGCCCCCGCCTTTCAGGCCTCTGGCTGCGTCTCATGGCGCCGCGCTACGCGCGGGTCGGCCGCGCCTTGATCGAAGGAGTCCGTAACGAAACCGTCGTCCGGGACGACGCGGCGCGCTCGCGCTTCAAGGCGCGTCCGCGCGGGATTGCCGACGCGGTCCGCTGCGCCCTCGAGGAGCAGCCCCCGGAGACGCCCGCCCTCCGGGGAGCCTCGGCCGCGGCGGCGCTGGCCGCGGCCCTGGCGTTCTGCCTCGGAGCGGGTGCCGTCGCGTGCGCGCTCCAGGAGTCTCCGCCCTGCCCGCTCCGGTTGATCCCCTGCGCGCTCTCGGCCCTCGCGGTCTGGCTCGTCTGGAAACGCGACGGGCTGAGCGAAACCCGCCTCGCGTCGGCGGTCTTCGTCCTAATGATGGCGCTCCAGTCGGCATCGCCCCGGGCCGGAGAGGTCGTGGCGGGACTGCTGACGCTCACGATCCTCGTGACCGCCGCACTCTTCTTCGTCCGCCGCCGCGTCGCGGGGATGCTCCTGCTGCCCTCGCTGCTCTGGGTCGCGGGGATCAGGGGATCTCTTTGAGGAACTCCTCGAGGTTGGTCTTGCCGAAGCGGCTGCCGGGAGCGAGCGCCCGCACCCGCCCGGCGACCAGCGCCAGAAGCAGCTTCACGCCCGGGGACTTCTCCGGATCGGTCCGCGGGAGAAGCCGGACGGTGACGCTGAGCTCCTTCTGGGATAACTGGACGAAGAACGATTGCTGGGAGCCCGCTTCGATGACGATGGATTCGAGAAGAAGGCTGTTCCCCTTCTGATCGAGATAGAGGTCCACTACCTTCAGAATCTCATCCCCCCGCCGCTCCACGAACGGCTCCAACTTCCGGTACACCTGGTCCAGGGGTCCGACGCCTTCGACCACGACGTGCGGCATACCCCTGTGAGCCGGTTCGGGAGTCGGCGTGAGGCGAAAAGTCCCATTTAGGACGACATCCGCCGCCGCAGCAGAAGAAGTCCGTACACCAACAGAAGCTCCGCGCCGGTCGCGCCGCAGTGGCCGCCGCCGCCACCACTGCCGCTCCCGGTGCCCGTCCCGCCGGAGCCGCTGCCGCCCGTGCCTCCCCCTCCCGTCCCGCCTCCGCCGGTGGCGGTGCCCGCGATCTTGTACAAGTGCACCCCGTAGGCGCCGAAATTATCGCTCAGGACGCCCTGCGTCACGGGGACCGTCCGGCCCTCGCCGAGGACCTCGGCGCTCAAGGTTCCCGACAGGCCCGCGAGCGTGAAGTGACCCGTCGTCGGCCCGTCCCTCATCGCCACCGCGAACAGGTACGTGTCCCCGTCCCGACGCTTGAGCATCGTCTTCAGCGGCGTCGACGTGTTGGACGAGACCACCTGAACCTCCCCCGCGATCGTCGGCCCGTTCAACACCGGCGCCAGACTCTTGATCTGCGCGTTGATCGACTTCACGGCGTCCATGTTGGCCGGATACCGAAGCAGCCCCGGCTCGGAGAAGCTCGGGTACCACTCGTGGACGAAGTAGAGAATCCCGCGCGTGCCGTGGATGATCGACATCCAGACCTCCGAGCGGATCTGCGCCGGCGTGGGCAGCACCGTGCTGTTGATGTGGGTGCACTCGATCGCGTTCCAGACGACCTTCTTCCCCTGCGACCACGTCACCAGGCGCTCCACGCCCTGCCCGACGTACCACAGATTTCCCTTCACCGCGGCGTCGGTCGACGTCACCGGGTAGATATCGAAGGAGATGATGTCCCCGCCCTTCATGTACTCCGGGTAATCCTCGGGATGGTTGGTCCGCGTGCCGCGGCCGTACCACCCGTCCCAGGCCACGCCCTGGCCTAGGTTGAGCAGGACGGGCCGCGAAGCGTCCGCCGCCTTCATGGCGGTGTAGCGGTTGATGATGTCCTGCGGCGGGATGGGCGGCCCGTAGCCGCCTCCGGCGAGCGGCTGCGCGTTGTCCGGCTCGTCGGTCTGCATCCAGGACTTGATGATCGACCGGCTGGGCGAGCTCAGCGCCAGGCTGTTCTGGTCGCAGACCGTGTACATCCCCGCTGTCTTGAGAGCCGACAGCTGCGATTCCGTCGGCCCGTCCCAGAGCCCGACGTACGTGTTGATCCCCAGGTTCTTGAACGCCTGGGCGTTGCCCGGACTCTGGAGCCAGACGGCGAGGGGAAAGAAGTTCTCGTCCGCCGGGAACGAGTTCGACCAGCCGGCGTACGGCGTCGGGCTCGTGCCGACGTCCACGGCGCCGAGCACCGCGGTCGCCATCGCCAGGAACAGCCCCGCACGGGTGCAGACAGAGTATCTCATGGTCGGCCTCCTCTTGATTTCAACCGGGTCCTACTTCTTCCGGACAACCGTCACGTCGACGTTGTCCACAAAGAGAGGCCCGCCCCCGTTGGTGCCGCCGGTTTGAATCGTCAGTTCCGTGATCAGGTCCCCGTCCTGAAGCCTCTGCCCCGTCCGGGAGACGAAGTCCGAAAAGGGAATCGTGACGCGGGTCCACTTCTCCTTCGTCAGCGAGAGGAGCGAGGTCCCGCCGATGCTCGCCTGCTGTGTCTTGTCCCAGACGTAGACGTCCACGG
>Ga0310813_10000711_pt1 | contig 20409 bp, 19 predicted proteins | sample YN3metagenome_FD_203086 | JGI IMG/M metagenome (GOLD analysis project Ga0310813, IMG submission 203086) | Soil microbial communities from experimental microcosm in Duke University, North Carolina, United States - YN3 | ecosystem: Engineered > Artificial ecosystem > Soil microcosm > Unclassified...
TACTATAACACTGCCTTCGGGATCTGTTATTCTGGAGCTGCATGAGGCCGGAGCGTTCGTCGATGTTGCTGCTGCTATTCGCTGTCGGTTGCGCTTCCACCCCGGTCCAATCCGGTCCGCAAACCTGGGAAGGCGTCCGGCTTTCGGCCGACGAGCAGAAAACCGATCCTCTCCCCTCAGCGCGGTCGATGATCGACCTGCGCGAGACTCCGGGAAGCCTCGATCACGCGATCGCCCTTCTCCGCTGGCACGCCGAAACGCATCCCGAATCGGCCGAGATCCACCAGCTGCTCGCCGAGGCCCATTCCCGGTCCTGCGAGACGCTCGACCTCCAGAAAAGCGAGGACCAGGGACCCCATCAGCACCATCGGACCGAGGGGATGAAGCACGCCCATGAGGCTCTGCGGCTCTCCCCCGACAGCGGTCCCGCCCACTATTGGCTCGCCACCAGCCTGCTCCACGCCGCGGATGCCGAGCGATCGCTCGGCCGGGCGAACGAGGCGCTCGCCGAGCTCGACCGCGCCGACAAGCTGTCGCCCAACGTTGACGAGGGCGGGCCGTCGCGGATGCGCGGGCGGGTGCTCGCCGACATGCCCGGGCTGTTCGGCGGCTCCGTTTCCAAGGCGATCGCCAGCTACAAGCGCTCGGTGGAAATCTCACCGGGGACGCCGACGACCCATCTGTGGCTCGCGCAGGCCTACATCGACTCCAAGCAGCCCGACCTTGCGCGGAAGGAGCTCGAGAAGGTCGTCAATACGAAACCGCGGCCGCATCGGGAGAAAGAGGACGGCGCGGACAAGCAGAAGGCGCAGGAGCTGCTCAAGAAGCTCGACGCGAAGTGATCTCGGCCTCGAGCCGCGTGAAGAACTCGCCCATCATCTTCTTCGCCGCCGCCTCGATGAGCCGGGACCCGACCGCCGCGATCAGCCCGCCGACCGTGGCGTCCGCGTCGCCGGACAGCTGCGTCCGATCTCCCGACGAGGCGAGCGTCAGCCGCGCGGTCGCCTGGATGAATCCCGGAACGCCCTTCCCGTCGATCGCGAGCGTGAGCGCCTCGGGCGGATGCTTCTCGGTGATCCGGACCTTCCCGGCGTAGGTGCCCTTCATCCCCGCGACGCCGACCTTGAGCTGCACGGCGTAGGCATCCTCGCCCGTCTTCTCCATCTTCTCGCAGCCGTCGATGCATCGCTGCAGCACGGCGGGATCGATGAGCCCCGCGTAAAGTTCGGCGGGAGTCAGGGCGAACGAATGGGAGATGGCCAGCTTCATGACGAGGCCCGCGCGAGGGCGCGACGCGTGTGGACCTTGACCAGGTGGGCCCGGAACTCGGTCGACGCGTGGATGTCGCCCAGGACGTCGACGCCGTCGACGGCCTTCTCGGCCGGATCGGCGGCGCGCGCCGCGAGCGCCTGTTCGACCGCGTGAGCGCGGTACGGCTTCGCGGCCACGCCCGTGATCCCGACGCGGCCCTCGGCGACCGCGACGCCGCAGAGGGCGAAGCCGCTCGCCTTCTGGGCGAACTTCTCGTACGCGACCTTCCGGCTCGTGACCGGGACCCGGATCGCGGTGAGGATCTCGCCCGGCGCCACGGCCGTCTGGAGCATGTCGACAAAGAAATCGGCGGCCTTCACGGTGCGGCGCCCCTTCGGCCCCGCGATCTCCATCTCCGCGTCGAGCGCCAGGATCGCCGCGGGCCAGTCGGCCGCGGGATCGGCGTGGACGATGGAGCCGCCGATCGTGCCGCGGTTGCGGACCTGGACATCGCCGATCGCCGCCGCGACTTCCGGCATGAGCGGACAATCCTGTTTCAGGATGTCCGACGCTTCGATGGCGTAGTGCGTGGTCAGCGCCCCGACGACGATCGTCTTCCCGTCCCGACAGATGCCGCGCAGGTCCGGAAGGCGGCCGATATCGATGACCATCTTCGGCTGCGCGAGGCGGAGCTTCATCGCCGGCAGAAGGCTGTGGCCTCCGGCCAGGACTTTGGCGTCGTCGCCGTGCTTCGCGAGCAGCTTCAGAGCTTCGTCGAGCGTGGCGGGCCGGACATAGTCGAACGGGGCGGGAATCACTTCTTTACCCCTTTCTTCGACTCGTTCCCGACGACCGGGCGAGATGCGGTATCGTGGATCGCGCGCCAGACGCGCTCCGGCGTGAACGGCATGTCGAGATGGCGCACGCCCAGCGTCGACAGCGCGTCGACGACCGCGTTGGCGATCGCCGGCGCCGCGCCGATCGTTCCGGCCTCGCCGACGCCCTTCACGCCCATCGGGTTCGACGGCGACGGCGTGACGGTCATGCCCATCACGTACGCCGGGATGTCCGACGCGCGCGGCAGCGCGTAATCCATGAACTCGCCGGTGACGAGCTGGCCGTCCTCGCCGTAGACGGTGCGCTCCGTGAGCGCCTGGCCGATCGAATGGGCGATGCCGCCCTGGATCTTACCCTCGACGAGCAGCGGATTGATGCGGTTGCCGCAGTCGTCGACCGCGACGTACTTCGTGATCTGCACCTCGCCGGTGTCGCGATCGATCTCGACCGCGGCGATGTGGGTCCCGAACGGAAACGTGCAGTTCGGCGGCTCGAAGAAGCTCGACGCCTCCAGCCCCGGCTCGAAGCCCTTCGGCAGGTGGCGCGCGTTGTACGCCTCGGACGCGAGCTCCTTCCACGTCAGCGCCTTCGCGGTCTTGCCCCGGACGAAGAAGCGGCCGCCCTTGAACTCCAGCTGTTTCGGCGTGGACTTGAGCAGATGGGCGGCGAGGATCTTCGCCTTCGCGATGATCTTGTCGGCGCACATCAGGATCGCGGTGCCGCCGATCGCCGTCGCGCGGCTGCCGTAGGTGTCGCGGCCATACGGAGCGACCGACGTGTCGCCGCGGAGGACGGTCACGTCGGCCATGTCGATCCCCAGCCGGTCGGCCGCGATCTGGGCGAAGCTCGTCTCCTGTCCCTGTCCGTGCGGGGTCGCGCCGGTGATGACCGTCGCCTGGCCCGACATCTCGACGCGCACCGAGCCCCACTCCCAGCCGCCCGCGGACATCATCGACGACGGCCCGAACGAGCAGATCTCGACATAGGTCGAGAGGCCCACGCCGCACAGCTTCCCGTCGCGCCGCGCGGCGTCGCGGTCCTTGTGGAGCTTCTCCCATCCGGCGAGCGTCATCGCCTTCTTCAGCGTGCCCGCGTAGTCGCCGCTGTCGTACGTCACGCCGCCGACGGACTTGAACGGAAACTCCGTCGATTTCACGTAGTTGTGGACGCGGACTTCGATCGGGTCGAGCTCGAGTTCGGCCGCGACGATGTCCATGATGCGCTCGATGGTGAACGTCGCTTCCGGACGTCCGGCGCCGCGATAGGCGTCGGTCGCCATCTTGTGGGTGTGAACGCCCGTCACCTTGATGTCGACGCCGCGGAGCTTGTAGCATCCGGGCAGCATCAACCCGGTCAGCGTCGGGATCGCCGGGGTGCCCATCTGCAGGTACGAGCCGAGATCCGCGAGCGTGCGCGACTTGATCGCGAGCAGGGTGCCGTCCTTCTTCACGGCGATCTCGTAATCGCCGATCTGGTCGCGTCCGTGGATCGTCGTCGCGGCGTTCTCGCGCCGCGATTCGATCCACTTGACCGGGAGGCCGAGTCGCCGCGTCAGATGGCAGCAGATCAGCTCCTCGGGATACAGGTTCAGCTTCGCGCCGAAGCCGCCGCCGACCTCGGGCGCGACGATGCGGAGCTTGTGCTCCGGCACGCCGATCAGCTTCGGCAGCAGCATCCGGATCAGGTGCGGGATCTGCGTCGAGGTCCACATCGTGAGCGACTCGTCCCCCGCCTGCCACGACGTCACGCAGCCGCGCGGCTCGATCGGCATCGGGATCACCCGCGGATGGCGCATCCGGACGCGCAGGACGCGGTCCGCCGCCTTGAAGCCCGCGGCCGCGTCGCCGCCCTGGAGATCCCACGTGTAGGCGACGTTGGTCCCGAGCTCGGGGTGCGTGAGCGGCGATCCCTTCTCGATCGCCTTCTCCATCTCGGTGACCGCCGGGAGCGCGTCGTAGTCGACCTCCACGAGATCGAGCGCGTCGCGCGCGATCGTGCGGTCGGTCGCGACGACGACCGCCACCGCGTGGCCGACGTAGTAGACGCGGTCCTGCGCGAGGACGGTATGCTTCGGCGACTTCTGTCCGGGCATCACGTCGGGGCTCGAGACCATCGTGACGTGCGGATTGACGTCGGCGCCCGTGAGGACCGCCTTGACGCCCGGCAGCGCCTTCGCCGCCTCGGTCCGGATCGCCGTGATCCGGGCATGGGCGTGGGGGCTGCGGACGACGGCCGCGTGGAGCATCCCGGGCAGGCTCAGGTCGTCGACGTAGGTCGCCTTGCCCTGGATGAGGCGCGGATCCTCGACGCGCTTGACCGGCTTCCCGACGACGTTCTTCACGGCTTCCGGCTCCGCGCCGCGTGGGCGATGGCGTCGATGATGTGCGAGTAGCCGGTGCAGCGGCAGAGATTGCCGTCGAGCCCCCGGCAGATGTCCTCGCGGGACGGCCGCGCGTTGCGGTCGAGCAGCTGGACCCCGGCCATGATCATCCCCGGCGTGCAGAAGCCGCACTGGAGGCCGTGGCACTCCCAGAACCCCTGCTGGACCGGATGGAGGTCGCCGTTCTTCGCGAGTCCTTCGATGGTCGTCACGTCGGCGCCGTCCGCCTGGACGGCGAGCATCGTGCACGACTTCACCGCCTGGCCGTCGACGAGCACCGTGCACGCGCCGCAGAGGGAGGTTTCGCAGCCGACGTGGGTCCCGGTCAGCCCGCAGACCTCGCGCAGGAACTGGACGAGCAGAAGCCGAGGCTCGACCTCGCGCTCGGTGCTGGTTCCGTTGACACGGACCGTGATCTTCATACGAAAATCTCTAAAGGCAGCCGCAGAGACGCTTCTCTGCGTCTCTGTGTCTCTGCGGCCGCATTTCCTACGCCTGCTTGCAGACCTGGCGCTGCGTGCCCAGGCCGTCGATCGCGAGATCCATCACGTCGCCTTCTTTGAGGTAGATCGGGTTCGGCTTCTGGCCGAGGCCGACGCCGGGCGGCGTGCCCGTCGTGATGACGTCGCCCGCCTCGAGCACCATGAACTGGCTCAGGTACCAGACGAGATGCTTCACGTCGAAGACCATCGTCTTGGTGTTGCCGGTCTGGCGGCGGACGCCGTTCACGTCGAGCGTGAGGCCGAGCATCTGGGGGTCGGGAATCTCGTCGGTCGTGACCAGCCACGGGCCGAGCGGATTGAACGTCTCGCATCCCTTGCCCTTGTCCCAGGTGCCGCCCTTCTCGAGCTGGAACTCGCGCTCCGAGACGTCGTTCGAGATGCAGTATCCGGCGACGACCGACAGCGCCAGGTCCTTGCTCGGCAGGTAGCGGGCGGTCTTGCCGATCACGACGCCGAGCTCGACCTCCCAGTCGGTCTTCTTGCTGCCGCGCGGGATGAGGACGGGGTCGTTCGGACCGATGACGGTGTTCGACGCCTTCGTGAACATCACCGGCTCCGCCGGGATCGGCATGTTCGACTCCTTGGCGTGGTCGGCGTAGTTGAGGCCGATGCCGAGGACCTTGTAGGGCCGCGCGACCGGCGAGCCGAGGCGCTTGCCGGCGAGGTCGATCTTGGGCAGGTCGCCCTTCACGATCGCGCGCAGATTCTCGAGGCCGCCCTCCTCGAAGAACGCGCTGTCGAAGTCGCGGACCTTCGACGAGACGTCGAGGACGCGACCGTCGGGCATCATCACGGCGGGCTTCTCTTTGCGGAACTCGCCGACGCGGAGCAGTTTCATGATCAATCTCCGTAAGGGGCCACGGATTATACAAAGGAAAGCGAACGGGGTTGAGATTTTGACGCCTTCGCTCTATACTCCCCCGCTCATGGCCTTCGACATCGTCGGGACGTTCAAGCAGCGGCTCGGGGAGAACTACAAGCTCCACGCCAAGTTCATCAATCCCGCGTGGGCGAAGGTCACCCAGCTCATCGGATACGACAAGACCTGGGCGAAGGCCGAGGGCTGCTATCTCTGGGACACCGACGGGCAGCGGACGTTCGACTGCGTGTCGGGCTTCTGCGTCTCCAACATCGGCCACAACCATCCGGTCGTGCGCCAGGCGCTGCGCGACGTGCTGACCGAGTCGCTGCCGAACCTGATCCAGCTCGACTGCTCCCTTCTGCCCGGCCTGCTGGCCGAAGCGCTGGTCCGGCGGATCCCCTGGCTCGACATGGTGTACTTCGGCAACTCCGGCTCGGAAGCGATCGAGGCGGCGATCAAGTTCGCGCGCGCCTCGACCGGGAAGCAGCGGATCCTCTACGCCGACCACTCGTACCACGGCGTGAGCTACGGCGCCCTGTCGGTCACCGGACATCCTATGTGGCGCGAGGGCTTCGAGCCGCTCGTGCCCGACACCGCCGCGGTGCCGTACGGCGACGCGGCCGCGCTCGAGAAGGAGCTCGCGAAGGGCACGATCGCGGGCGTCCTGATGGAGCCCATCCAGGTCGGCGCCGGCATCATCGTGCCGCCCGACGGCTACCTCCCGCGCGTCCAGGAGCTTTGCCGGAAGCACAAGGCGCTGTTCATCATGGACGAGATCCACACCGGCTTCGGCCGGACCGGCACGTTCCTCGCGTCGGAGCAGTGGAAGCTGGAGCCCGACATCGTCTGCCTCTCGAAGGGCCTGAGCGGCGAGATGGTTCCCGTCTCGGCCACCGTGACCCGGAAGGAGATCATGACGGGGGTCTTCTCGCGGCTCGACCGGAGCTGCGTCCACGCGTCGACGTTCATGGGCAACAACCTCGCGATGGTCTCCGGGCTCGCGACGCTCCACGTGCTCGAGAGCGAAAACCTGCTGGCGCGGTGCCGCGAGATGGGCGACTACCTGGTGAAGTCGCTGTCGGCGCTCAAGGAGAAGTACGAGCTGGTGAAGGAAGTCCGCGGCCGCGGCCTCCTGGTCGGCGTCGAGTTCGGCGAGCCGAAGTCGTTCTTCCTCCGGCAGGCGTGGACGATGATGCACAAGATGCATCCCGGCCTGTTCAGCCAGGCCTTCACGATCCCGCTCATGGAGGAGCACCGGATCCTGACCCAGGTCGCCGGCCACAACGAGGACGTGCTCAAGGTCGCCCCCGCGCTCGTCGTGACGCGCGAGGACATCGACTACTTCACCAAGTCGCTCGACAGCTGCCTCAAGGCCGCCCACTCCTTCCCCGGCCCGTTCTGGGAAGTAAGCTCGCGGCTCGCCAAGAACGCGCTGTTCTAATCGGCCGCAGAGACGCCGAGACGCAGAGCGGGGCGCCTCCTCGAAATTCCCGCCCGTAACGTCTCTCGGCGAACCCGCTCAATCCCCTGTGGGGATGCCGGTGTGGCTGCTGTTCTCGTTCGCGGGGATCGCGCCGGATCCGGACGTCTCGTGGAGGTCCTCGGAACCGCCCAACCCCTACGCGCTCCTGTCCCTCTGGTCGGCCGAATCCCCCCTCGCCCCCGATCCTCCGCCCTTCCCGGAGCCCGCGGGCGGGCGCCGCTGGTTCGCGATGGAAGACAGCGGCGACATGATGGGGCTTCCCCTGAGCCGGAACGCCGTCTTCGGACTGCAGGTCGAGCTCACCGGCCCGTCGGAAGATCAGCACCCCACGCGCCCGTCGATCGATCCCTACCACCCGCGATTCCTGCTGACGACCGCCGGCGTGCGGATCCAGTTCTAGCGCCTACTCGTAGGTGATCGCCTCGAGGACATTGAGCTGCGCGGCTCGACGCGACGGGAGGATGCTGGCGACCGCGCCGATCAGGATCGACGCGGCGAACGCGATCACGAGCGTCGTCCACGGCGCGTAGAGCGGGAGCCAGTAGCCGCTCACCTGGGCGACGTGGAACGCGAGCGGCCACTTCGCGCCGGCGAGGCCGAGCGCGATGCCCAGCACGCCGCCCACGACCGCCATGAAGAGCGCCTCGATCAGGATCATGGTGCCGACCTGCCCCGTCGTCATGCCCACCGCGCGCAGCAGGCCGATCTCGCGCGTGCGGCTCAGCACCGAGATGAGGAGCGTATTCACGATTCCGAAGAAGCCGATGACGATCGCGAGCGCGACTTGCACGTTCATCAGCCGCAGCGTGTTGTCCATCACTTCGTCGGCGAGCTTCTTCAGCATCGCGACGTCGTAGACGAAGAGCCAGTGGCCCGACCGCAGCTCCTGCTCGGTCGCCGCGCGCCACGTCTCCCGGTCGACGCCCGTCTTCAGCTTCACGTCCAGGTACGAGATCGCGCCGTCGCCCCACTTCTCCCGGTAGACCGACCGGTCGAGATAGAGCGTCCCCTGCGGCCACGCGTAGTCCTCGTAGCCGGCGAGGATCCGGAACGACTGCGGCCCCTGCGGGCTCTGAAGCACGACCGAGTCGCCCTCCTTCAGCTTGTGGAGCTTCAGGAAGTTGAAGGACGTGACCACGCCCCGCCCCGCCGACAGCTCCGGCAGCGCGCCCGCAGGCACGAAGCCGGCGCGGCCCCGCATCTGCTGCATGCGGACGTACTTGTCGAGCTCGACCGCGTAGATCATCACGTCGTACGCGCCGAACTCCTGGATCCTCGACCGCACGCCGTACGCCAGCTCGACCTCCGGCTTCGACGCGACCCGCTCCGGGACCTCGGCGGGCAGCGCGACGTCGGCGTAGAGCGTCGCCGCGTAGTCGGTCGCGCTGACCGTCACGTCGAACGGGAACGCGTCCTCCATCCACTCGAAGCTGCGGACCTTGATCCCGAGGACGATCGACGACGAGCTCACCATCATGGCCAGCGCGCCGGCGAGCGCGATCACCGTCAGCGCCGTCCGCTGCGGAAACTTCGAGATGTTGTCCGCCGCGAGGAAGCCGAGCAGATGGAACAGGCGGTCGAAGATCGGACGCGTCCAGCGGCTGGTCCACAGGGTCACCTGCGGCATGACGAGGGCGGCGCCGAGGAACGCGAAGAACGAGGCGATCAGGCTGACGCCTTCGAACGCCAGGAGACCGCCCATCAGCAGGAGCGAAATCGCGATCGACGCCAGGCCGAAACCCAACGAGCGGAAGTAATGGGGCGCCGACGTCATCACGTACAGGGTCTGGCGGAGCATCTCGATCGGCGTGATCGACATCGCCGCGCGCGCCGGGAAATAGGCTGCGGCCAGCGCCGTGACGGTGCCGATCAACAGCGATCCCGCGACCGTGCGGGGCAGGACGGCCAGCTGGCTGATATCGACGATCATCGTGACCTGGTTGACCTCCTTCGTCCAGACGGAGATCAGCGACTTGGCGAGCACCATGCCGAGTCCGAGGCCGGCTGCCGAACCGAGGAAGCCGAGCGTCGACCATTCCAGCAGGACCACGCCGAAGATCTGCGGCCGCGTCGCGCCGACCGCCCGAAGCGTGCCGATGTCGCGGACCCGTTCGAGGACGGAGATCGACACCGAGTTGTAGATGATGAAGATGCCGACCAGGAGCGCGACGACGCCGACCCCCAGGATCGCCCGCAGCCGCGTGAGCGCTTCGTCGAGAAACGAGTTCTGCGTCGGCGGCGGGCGGACGACGTAGTCCTCGCCGAGCTTCGCGGCCACGCGGCGGGCGGCGTCGCGGACGTCGCCCTTCACGACCAGGTCGATGCGGTCGACGGCCGTCCCGCGGCCGAAGAGCCGCTGCGCCGTCTTGATCGGCATCACCGCGACGTTGCCGCCGAACGCCTGAGCCGCGCCTCGGTCCCTGAAGATCGCAGCGACCGTGACCCTGCGCGGTCCGGTGGGCGTGTTGAGGGCGAACTGGCCGGCGAGCTTGAGGTTGTGGCGCGTCGCGAACGACTGGCTCACGAAGATCGCGTCGCCGAGCATCGCCAGCAGATAGATCTGCGGCTTTCCGTCCTGCGACGTGTCCCAGGTCCGGACGGTCGCCTCCCGCTGCAGGTCGAGTCCCATCACGAGCAGCAGGTCCTTCATCCCGGGCACGGTGGTGCTGACCTGGACGACCGGCGCGGCCTGGACGCCCTCGAGGCCCTCCAACTTCCGGAGGACGTCCTCCTCGACGCCCGGCTTGCCCGCGCGGACGACCTGGAGCTGCGCGTGGCCGGAGAGCTTCTTCACCGTCCGGCGGAACGCCGCCTCGGTGCTGGTGTTCGAGATGTCGATCGACGCGAAGAGCGCGACGCCGAGCGCCACCGACATCACGCTCAGGAACACGCGGATCGGATGGCGGCGCAGGTAGCGCCACGAGAAGAACTTCAGGAGCGTCGTCACGCCAGCTTCCCGTCGCGGAGGCGGACGAGCCGCGTGCCGTAGCCGGCCGCGCGATCGTCGTGAGTGACGATGACGACCGTCCGCTCGCGCGCGACATCCTGGAGGATCTTCAGGATCTCCACGCCGGTCGCGGTGTCGAGGTTGCCCGTCGGCTCGTCGGCCAGGACGATCGGCGGATCGGTGATGAGCGCGCGGACGATCGCGACGCGCTGCATCTCTCCGCCGGAGAGCTCCTCGGGGGAATGGTCCATCCGCTGGCCGAGGCCGAGCGTCTTGAGGAGCGACTCGGCCCGTTCGCGCACTTCGCCGGCCGGCTTTCCGGCCAGGAGCGCGGGAAGCGACGCGTTCTGGACGATATTGAGGCTGGGGATCAGGTTGAAGAATTGGAAGACGAAGCCGATCTCGCGCCGGCGGAGCAGCGTGAGGGTCGTGTCGTCCATCGACGACGTCGCCTTTCCGGCGACCAGGACCTCGCCCGACGTGGGGACGTCGAGACCGCCGGCGAGATGGAGGAGCGTGGACTTGCCGGAGCCGCTGGGTCCCATGATGGTGACGAACTCGCGGCGGCCAATCTGGAGCGAGACGCCGTCGAGGGCGAGGACGTCGCGTCGTCCCTGGGCATGGACCTTCCGCACGTTGCGGAACTCGATGACCGGACCCTCCATGGGCGGTGAAGATAGCATGGAAGCCCCGATTGGGCCATGGGATCATGTAAAACCGTCGCGGCCGGAAGGTCAGGGGTCCGCAGGGACCCGGGGAGACCCCGGGAATGCACATTAGCATTGAGGCCCATAATGCGCAGGATTGTTCCCTTTTCGGATCGATGATTGTAGGATATGCCATCGTGACGAAGACTTCGCCGTTCGCCACCTGCTGGCGCATTCTGCCCGCGGTAAGCCGGAGCTTCGCGGTCGTCATCCGGTGGCTCCCGAGGGGGCTGGACGACGCCGTCATGGTCTCCTACCTCCTTTGCCGGATCGCCGACACGCTGGAGGACTCCGTCCGGAGCGTCGAGGAGAAGCGCCGCCATCTGGCCAAGTTCGCCGGCAGCCTCGACGAGGGGAGCCCCGAGATCCCGCTCGACGCCTACCCCGCCACCTACCTGGGGCTCATGACCAACACGGACTCGGTCCTGGCCTCGTATCGCGCCCTCCCCGCCGCCGCGAGGAACATCATCCGCGCGCGGGTCCAGGAGATGTGCACCGGGATGTCCAAGTGGTGCGAACGGGAAATCGTCACCGTCGAGGACCAGAACGAATACTGCTACTATGTCGCGGGGCTGGTCGGCCTGATGCTGACCGACCTCTTCCATTCGTACGGCCACGTCAGCGACCGCGACAAGGCCCAGCTCACTCCGCTCGCCGTCGACTTCGGCCTGGCGCTCCAGAAGGTCAACATCCTCCGCGACCTGCGCGAAGACCTGACCGAGGACCGCTGCTACTGGCCGTCGCAGATCATGGCGAAGCACGGGCTGTCGGCCGAGACCATCCTCAAGCCCGAGAACGTCACGGCCGCGCTGGCGGTGATGGACGACATGGTGGACGAGCACTGGGGCTACCTCGAGACGGCGCTCCGGTACCTCATGCTCCTTCCGATGAGCGCGCTCCGGCTCCGCATCTTCTGCGCGATCCCGCTCTTCATGGCGGTCGCGACGGTGCGGCGGTGCGAAGGCAATCCCGCGGTCTTCATCGGGCCCCGGCCCGTCAAGATTCCCCGGCGCCAGGCGAGGGCGATCGTGGTCCGGTCGCTCTCGCTCGGCTCCTGCAACAACTACCTGCAATCCTGGTACCGCCGCTGGCAGACGGGGGTCCTGGACCGTCCGTCGCCGTGGCATGCGGTGGCGTCGCTGCTGCCGTAGTTCTAAGCCGGGGTGAACCCCCGGGAAGCCCTTTTTAAGGGTCTGATCAAAAGCTAGTTGCGAAGGGACCCCGAGGTTGTTAGATTCGTTCGACTTTTGACGAATTGAAGATGGGCGATCAATACCGGAAGGGTTTCGGCAACAAGGCCGCGGTCCGGCAGAAGCTGGCCGACGATTTCCACCACAGCGACGTCGTCCGCCGCATCAAGGCCAACGACTTCCGCCTGGACCTGGGGGACCTCTCCCTCCACATGGCCCGGGAGATGGGCTTCTGCTACGGCGTCGAACGCACCGTCCAGTACGCCTACGAGACCCTGGAGCAGTTCCCCGACCGGGACATCTACATCACGGACGAGATCATCCACAACCCCCAGGTGAACGAGAAACTGATCGACCTGGGGATGCGCTTCCTCTGGGGCCGCTACGCCTGCGGGAAGAAGGCCGAGGAGCTCGCGCCGAGCGACATCGTCCTGATCCCCGCCTTCGGCGTCCCCGTGGCGGACATGAAGAAGCTGGAGGACCGCGGCTGCATCCTGGTCGACACCACGTGCGGCTCGGTGCTCAACGTCTGGAAGAACGTCGAGCGCTACTCGCGCGAAGGCGTCACGGCGATCGTCCACGGCAAGTACTCCCATGAGGAGACGCGCGCGACGATCTCGCAGGTGACGAAGTACCCCCAGGGCAAGTACCTCGTCGTGAAGGACATCCCCGAGACGCACGTCGTCTGCGAGTTCATCCGCAAGGGCGGCGACCGCGAGACGTTCCTGAAGACGTTCCACAACAGCGTCTCGAAGGATTTCGATCCCGACCGCGACCTCACGCGCATCGGGCTGGCGAACCAGACGACGATGATGTGCAGCGAGTCGCTCGAGATCCAGAAGCTGCTGCGCGAGGCGGTGGTGGCCCGCTACGGCGAGCCTGAGATCGCCCGGCGCTTCATCGCCTTCGACACCATCTGCTCCGCGACGCAGGACCGGCAGGACACGCTGAACGCCCTGCTCCGCTCCACGAAGCTCGACCTCGTGCTCGTGGTCGGCGGGTTCAACAGCTCGAACACCGGCCACCTGGCGGAGCTGGGCTCGGAGTACGCGCCCACGTACCACGTCGAAAACGAACAGGGTCTCGTCTCCGCGGACGAGATCCGCTATCGCGACCCGAAGTCGGGAAACGTCGTGACCTCCCATGGATGGCTTTCTTCCGGAAAGCTGTCGATTGGGGTCACGGCCGGGGCCAGCACGCCCGATAATATCGTGGGGCGTGTCATTGAACGGCTGCTCGTGATCCGGGGCATCGCCCTGGAGGAAATCGTCGCGCAGCCGGCGGCCCCCAGCAGCCCCCGGGCCTAATAGGGAGGACCGGTCGGGCTGTTTTTTTGTTTGGCAGTAGCCGTATCGTTTTTGTCGTTCGAGGGAAGCGACATCGTGGACCAGGCGCTGCTGAAGGGGTATGGGGATGCCTCCTTCCGATCGGGAAGCTCCCTCTTGCACTCCGCCATCGATGCGGCGCAGCGCTATCTTCTCTCCCGCCAGTCCGAGGAAGGCTACTGGAAGGCCGAGCTGAACGGCGACGCGACCCTCGAGTCCGACGCCGTCATGCTCATGCACTACCTGGGCGACGTCGACAAGGACCGCCAGCACCGCCTCCTGACGTACGTCCTGAGCCAGCAGAACGCCGACGGCGGCTGGCCGATCTTCGGCGGCGGCCCGAGCGATCCCAACGCGACGGTGAAGGCGTACTTCGCGCTGCGGCTCGCCGGCTACACCGACGACCACTGGCAGATCCGCAAGGCCCGCCACAAGATCCTGGAGATGGGCGGCCTCGAGGTCTGCAACAGCTACACGAAGTTCTACCTCGCGATCTTCGGCCAGTACGACTGGAACCGGCTGCCGAGCATGATCCCCGAAATCATGCTGCTGCCCGAGTCGCCCCGCTTCCTCAACATCTACCGCATCTCCGCGTGGACGCGGACGATCGTCGTGCCGATGCTGATCCTCTACGCGCTCCGTCCGAGCGTGAAGGTGAAGTTCTCGATCCACGACCTGATCCTCCCCTACGATCCTCCCGGGGCGACGTCGCTCAAGAACGCGTTCTGGAGGAGCTGCTTCAAGTTCCTCGACCGCGCGATGGGCCTGTACAACAAGTTCGACGTCCGCTGGATCCGCCGCCGCGCGCTGCGCAAGGCGCTGGACTGGATGCTGGAGCGGAACAAGCCGCCGGGCGGCCTGGGCGCGATCTATCCGCCCATGCTCAACACGATCATGGCCCTGCGCGCGCTCGGGTACTCGAAGACGTCGCCCGAGTTCGTGAAGGCGCTGCGCGAGTTCCGCGAGCTCGAGATCCACGACGGCCCGGTCACGCGCGTGCAGCCGTGCTTCTCGGCGATCTGGGACACCGCGTGGGCGGTCCACGCCCTCGCGCGTGGCAACTCGTCCGACCGCGCGGCGGTCCAGAACGGAGCCGACTGGCTGCTCTCGAAGCAGATCTGGACCGGCGGCGACTGGCAGGTCAACAACCCGGCCGGCAAGCCCGGCGCGTGGGCGTTCGAGTTCGACAACCCCGTCTACCCGGACACCGACGATACGTCGGCGGTCCTCATGGCGCTCAACTTCGCCGGCCGCCGCGACGAGCCGGGCTACACCGCCGGGGTGAAGTGGCTCCACACGATGCAGAACCCCGACGGCGGCTGGGGCGCGTTCGACCGCAACATCAATCTCGAGATCCTCGAGCACCTGCCCTGGGCGGACCACAACGCGCTGCTCGATCCGAGCACCGCGGACCTGACGGGCCGCATCATCGAGTTCTACGGCTACAACGGCTCGCACAAGAACGAGCGGTTCGTCACCCGCGCCATCCAGTTCCTGAAGAAGGCGCAGGAGCCCGACGGCTCGTGGTTCGGCCGCTGGGGCGTGAACTACCTGTACGGCACGTGGCAGGTGCTGGTCGGCCTCCGCGCGGTCGGCGTCGACATGCGTGAAGGCTGGGTCCAGAAGGCGGCCACGTGGTTCCGCACGGTCCAGAACCCCGACGGCGGCTGGGGCGAAAGCTGCCGCTCCTACAGCGATCCCGCCGCGAAGGCCCAGGGCCCGAGCACGCCGTCGCAGACCGCGTGGGCCGTCCTCGGCCTTCTCGCGACGGGCGCCCCGATCACCGATCCCGTCGTGCGCCGCGGCGTCGAGTGGCTGCTCCGGATGCAGCGTCCGGACGGCGGCTGGGACGAGAAGGAGCACACGGGCACCGGCTTCCCCCGCGTCTTTTATCTGGTGTACACGATGTACCGCCACTACTTCCCGTGCCTCGCCCTGCAGGCGGTGCGGGACGGTCTCGAGCCGCGGGCGACGCAGCCGCAGAGCGACCGCTTCGAGCTGGCGGACATCACCGACGAGAGGTTGAAATAATGCGCCAGCCCTTTTCCCTGACCTTCAAGATGGCCCGCTATCTCGCGGGCAAGCGCATGCGCGGCGAGGAGAAGTTCCCCGTCGTCATGATGCTCGAGCCGCTCCACACGTGCAACCTGGTGTGCCTCGGCTGCACACCCGACCGCTGGGCCGGGCCGAAGTCCGAGTGGCTGAGCGTCGAGCAGTGCCTCGACTCCGTGAAGGAGTGCGGCGCGCCGATGGTGTCGTTCTGCGGCGGCGAGCCGCTGGTGCACACCGAGGCGGACCAGATCGTCCAGGGCATCATGGACCAGGGCCGGTACGTCATCATCTGCACGAACGCCCTGCTCCTCCCGAAGTTCCTCGACAAGGTGAAGCCGTCGCCCTACCTGTCGTTCGCGATCCACCTCGACGGCCTCGAGAAGACGCACGACTACGTCACACAGCGCCCCGGCTGCTTCAAGAAGGCGATCGACGCGAGCAAGATGGCGCTCGACCGCGGCTACCGGGTGAACTGCAACACGACGGTGTTCGCCGAGTCCAACATCGACGAGATCGCCGAGCTCTTCCGCCATATCAAGGAGGACCTCGGCTTCCACGGCATCATCACGTCGCCCGGCTACGACTTCGACCAGACGGGCACGGACTTCTTCCTCAAGCGGCAGCAGGTTGTCGAGCGGTTCAAGAAGCTGCTCTCGCTCGTGAAGGAGGAATGGTTCGGCAACTCGCAGCTCTACCTGGACTTCCTCAAGGGCGAGATGGAGCTCACCTGCACCGCGTGGGGCAACCCGACGCGGACGCCCAAGGGCTGGCAGGGCCCCTGCTACATGCTCCGCGACGCCTACTATCCCACGTTCCGCGACCTCGTCGACAAGACGCCGTGGCACAAGTACGGCCCCGAGTCCGAAGAGCCGCGCTGCAAGACCTGCATGGTCCACGCCGGCTTCGAGCCGACGGTGGCGAGCGGCCGCGGGATCAAGCTCGGCAAGCAGCTGTACAACGCGGTCAAAATGATGTCCTAGTCTTCGGATGAAGCTAGGCGTCGTCGCCGCCCTCAAGACCGAGCTCGGCCCCACCTTCCAGGCGCTCGCTCCCACGACCCGACGCGTCGAGCATCTCGCGTGCATGGAGTCGGGGCCCTACGTGTTCGCGGCGGGCGGGATCGGGGCGCGATCGGCCGCCGCCGCGACGCTGCTCGTCGCCGACACGTTCAAGCCCCAGGCGGTCCTCAGCGTCGGCTTCTGCGGCGCGCTCCGCGACGACTTCGACGCCGGCGAAATCGTCGTCGGCGGCACGACGACCCATCCGGCCGACGCCGCCCTGCTCGACCTCGCCCGCGCCGCCGTCCCGAAGGCGCGCGACGGCACCGTCCTCACGGTTCCCAAGGTCCTGATCCGGGCCGAAGACAAGAAGGCCGCCGCGAGCAAGACCGGCGCGGCGGTCGTCGACATGGAAGCGGAGGCGGTCGCCGTCGCCGCCCGGTCGCGCAGCGTCGGCTTCCTCAGCGTGAAGGTCGTGATCGACACGCCGGCCGAGCCGCTCGCGTCGACGTACTCGGGCTGCTGGAGAGTCCTGCTCGACGTCCTCAGCAACCCGATGACGATCGGCCAGATGATCTACGACTCCGGTCGGGTGAAGATCGCCGCCGAGCGCCTCAAGGACTTCTTCGTCGCGCTCCGGGACAAACTGCCGCCGGCGTGATACGCTGTCCGTTCCATGGCGAGAGAACGGCGCACGCTCTATTTCGAACTCCTGGTCACGGTCGGGCTCCTGGTTCTCCCGAACCTGCTGAGGGCGATCGAGCTGTTCCTCGATCCTTCCCAGCAGGGCGCGCGGCCGGAGGACGCCTCCTGGCATTTCGCCTCCCTGATCCTCTTCGAACTGCTGCTGCTGGGGCTCCTGGCGCACATCCTGCGGCTCAACGGGGAGACGCTCGCCGACCTGACGGTCCCCTTCGCAGGCCGCGATGTCCCGCGCGGAATCGGTCTGGCGATCCTGGCCTACGTTGCCTACACTGCGGCCGGCTTCGCCCTCATGGGGCTCACGGGCGGCTTCCAGGAGCCGTCCCGGCGGTCGATGGACGTCTTCAATGCCCCCTTCAGCGTCTGGTACCTGCTGGGCGCGATCGTCAATCCGTTCGCCGAGGAGTTCTTCGTCCGCGGATTCCTGCAGACCCGGCTCCGCCAGGCGGGCCACAGCAGCCTGAACGTGGTGCTGTTCAGCGTCGCGGTCCAGGCGTCGTACCACCTGTACCAGGGAGCGCTGCCCTGCCTCTCGCTGGCCTTCTGCTTCCTGATCTTCGCGCTCTACTACCAGGCGAAGCGGCGGCTGTGGCCGGCCGTCATCGCCCACCTGATCATGGATGTGCTCGCGATGCTCTTCTACATGAAGCGGGGGTGATTACTTCGGGAGGGTCTGGTGCGGCGGGGTGCCGGACTTCGAGCAGACCTTCTTGATCTGCTTCTTCTTGCAGCCTTCGTCGTGCTTGAGCTCCTTCTCGAACTCCGCGGTCGCGGCGCAGCCGGCGCAGGCGTAGGTGATGCGCGAGCGGTCGGGCGTCTTCTCGCCGGGCAGCGTCTTCGAGCAGTAGTCGACGCGCACCGCCTTCTTGCCGCAGGTCGGGCAGGCCCCGTCCTTCACCTCGGCCTCGGCGAGGTCCTTCTGGTCGTCGGCGCAGTACCAGCCCTTCACCACCTTCTCGCAGGCGCAGGGGCCGGGCTTCTTCTCGACCGGCTTGAACTCCGGGATGTTGGCCAGGTACGCTTTCGGATCTGCCGCGAACCGCGACGGACAGCTTTGTCAGCAGAAGCCGATGACCTGGCCTTCGTAGACGACGGTGATGTTCGGGCGCGACTTCTGGTTCGGCTTGATCGGGCACTTGGCGTTGATCGGCTCTCCGCCCTGGGCGAATCCCATCAGCGCGACGGCCGCGACGAGCAGCGTCCTCATCCACCTATTGTACGCGTTCAAAGACCCATAAAGCGCGGTCTTTGGTTGACCTTCGTCTAGGTATGGGCTACCCTTTGCGCGTGGCTTCCGCCCGAATTCTGCTGATCGAGCCCGACGAGACCACCCAGGCATCGGTCGTCGCCGCGCTCGACGGCCGCGGCTACGAGATCACGAAGGCGGTCGACGGCGAGGAAGGCCTCCAGAGCGCGGTCGCCACCCCGCCCGACGTCATCGTCCTGAGCGGCGCCGCGCCCCATCTCGACATCCCGAATTTCGTCCGGACGCTGCGGACCCGGCCCGACACGGCCCTCATCCCGGTGCTCTTCATCGCCGAGCAGGCCCCGATCGAGGAGCAGATCCAGGGGTTCCAGCTGGGCTCCGACGACTTCCTCCACCGGCCGCTCGACCCACGCGACTTCGAGCTGCGCATCGCGGTCGCCAACAAGCTCCGCCAAAAGGCCGAGGCGACCCTGCGCCCCAAGCCCATCGACTCCGCCGACTTCTCGTCCCCCGGCATCATGACCGCGTTCCGCGGGACGCTCGACCAGATCGGCCTCCCCTCGATCCTGTCGCTGGTCGACATGGAGCGGAAGACGGGGATGCTCGTGCTGATCCTCGAGCCCGGCAAGGAGAAGGCGCGGCTCCAGTTCGTCGACGGCCGGGTCGTCCGGGCCGCCTACGACAAGAAGGACCGTCCCAAGAACGCTGAGCTGATCTACGAGCTGCTGGGGCGCACCGAGGGCAAGTTCGAGTTCCGCAACGTCATGATCGACTCCAAGGACGAGGTCCACAGCCCCACCGCCCACCTGCTCCTCGAAGGCGCCCGCCTCATCGACGAAGCCCGCCACCGCGGCTAGCCCCGGGGAACAAAAACGACGGTCTTTTTTGTTCCGGATTCCGTAACACCCCCCCTTCCTACCGTTATTATTTATGGGCCGCCCAGGGGAGTGAGAATTAGACCCACCCCCGGGTGTTAAGTAGGTGGCCCAGGGAGCGGGACGTAACGGGAAGCAGTCGTTTCCTGGGGGCTGTCCCCCCAGGGAAGCCGATACTTAAGGGGGGCGAGCCGATGAGCATCCTGACCAACGGCACTTCCAGCAGCGACCCGACCTTCCGTCCCTGCTGCCGTCGCGAATTCCTCTATACCGGCCTCCTCGGCGGCCTCGGACTGACCCTGGGCAACTTCCTCAAGATCCGGGACGCCCAGGCCCTGCAGAGCGCCCCCGCCAAAGCGACCCATGCCCAGTCGGTCATCCATATCTATATGCCCGGCGGCATGGCCCACCAGGAAACCTTCGATCCGCATCCCAATGCCCCCATCGAATACCGCGGTCCCCTCGGCGTCATCCCCACGAAGATCAGCGGCGAGGTGTTCAGCGCGAACCTCCCCAAAATCGGCCAGGTGGCCGACAAGATCTGCGTCATCCGCTCCATGAGCCACGGTGAAGCCGACCACGACCGCGGCACCCACAACATGTTCACGGGCTACCGCCCGAGCCCGGCGATCCAGTTCCCGAGCTTCGGCTCCGTCGTCTCGCACGAGTACGGCTCCCGCAAGAACATGCCCCCGTACGTCGCCATCCCCGGCCAGGCCAACAACTTCGCCGGCACGGGCTACCTGAGCTCCGCCTACGGGCCGTTCGCCCTGGGCGCCGACCCCGCGTCCAAGGGGTTCCAGGTCCGCGACCTCACCCTTCCCGGCGGCGTCAACGCCGAGCGCTGGGCGAAGCGCCAGGGCCTCCTCTCCACCGTCGACTACCACTTCAAGCAGATGGAGAAGTCCGACGCGCTCGACGCGATGGACTCCTTCTACAACCGCGCCTATGCCATGATCTCCTCGAAGGAAGCTCGCGAGGCCTTCGACATGTCGAAGGAGAGCGAGGACACGAAGACCGCGTACGGGAACAACAGCGCGGGCATGCGCCTCCTCCTCGCCCGCCGCCTCGTCGAGAGCGGTGTCCGCTT
>Ga0310813_10000712_pt1 | contig 20404 bp, 19 predicted proteins | sample YN3metagenome_FD_203086 | JGI IMG/M metagenome (GOLD analysis project Ga0310813, IMG submission 203086) | Soil microbial communities from experimental microcosm in Duke University, North Carolina, United States - YN3 | ecosystem: Engineered > Artificial ecosystem > Soil microcosm > Unclassified...
TGTGAAAAAAACAGTCAATGACATATTATCAGAATCACAAGAAGAAAGAGAATCAAAGAACAAGATTGGCCTTGTTGATGAAAAGAAAATTCTTTCAGAGCTTGATTCACTAGTACAAGCAGAGTTTGGAATCACGCCACAAGTTTTTTCAGAATCAGATCAAGACAAGTATGATCCAAAAAATAAATCAAGGACATCAAGACCATACAAACCAGCTATACTAATTGAATAATAATTGCCACATGTTTTTATTAGGTCATTTTAGGTATAAGATCGTTTGAAGATAGCTATAGTAGGCATAGGAGTTGCCGGTGCATATCTCCTTGCAAGATTGAAAGATAAACACGAAGTAGTGGGTTTTGAAAGATCTACTGTAGAGAATCATGATTCCATATGTGCATGGGGTACATCAAAGGCACCGATGGAAGAATTTTCAAAAAAAGTGGGTCTTGATTTTAACGACTATGTAATTCATGACGGAAAACAAATGTACGTTGACATGGGTTTAGAAAGATTTCAAATCAAACTCAAAGGACTCTGCACTTACAACAAGATTGGATTGATAAAAGACATGGCAAAAGGATGTAAGATACACCATGGTGTTGCTCCAAAATTACAAGATTTAGAGTCAGAGTATGACATGATTGTAGATTCCACAGGCTTTCATAGATCATATCTACCCAGACTTGCAAAAGATTTCCATTTACCAACATTTCAGTATAAAGTAGAATATGAGAATGGTGTACCGTTCGATGATTTTTACCTCAAGCCATTTTCCTCAATTAGTGGATATTTCTGGTATTTCCCACTAGGAGACAATGTTGCACACATTGGAGCAGGTGACAAGAATAAAAATCACATAGTAGAGACCAACGCATTCTTGAAAAAATATGGCGGAAAAATAACAAAGACTGTTGGAAGGCCAATACGTCTCGCCACTCCAGATCTCTGTGAGCCATTTTATCATGGTAAAGTAGTAGGGGTGGGCGAGTCTATAGGTACAGTCTACCCATTGCTTGGTGAAGGAATAATCCCAAGTATGACATGTGGAGACATTTTTGTGGAAACATTAGGCGATAATGAAAAATACAGGCAGATGGTCCTTGAAAAATTTGCGATTTACTCAAAGGTATTATCATTTGTAAGAAACAAAATGGATAACAAGTTTGGCGTGATGAAAAGTTTTGTAGATATGTTATCAATTTACAGATACATGAAAAAGAACGAAAAAAGATTCGGTATGGAAATCAAGATGACAGACATGATGAAAGTAGCAAAAGCCTAGAATCACATACTTACATAACCAAAATTTTCTCTTGTTGTTCTATTGGAATTCATAGTATAATCATAAATCATTTTAGAATAATCCAAAAGGACACTTTTCATATCATCATGAGATTTTGCAAAGTAAAATCCAGGACAGTCACCTGTAAATTGAAACGTAGCATGAACTCTGACTTTGCCTTTTTCATTTTCAAGCCATGATGAAAACGGATACAGATAACACACTCCAGGTCTAGAAGGATGCAATCCGCAATAGCCCTTGTCATCAAGAAACCTACATCGTACATACGTCCCGTCTTCTGATTCTTTCTCATCCTCTTTGCGTTTTAGATTTATCATGGTCATAACCACAGGGTTTCCGGTAGGTCCCTTTTCTTCCCACGTAGCTATGTTGGTCTCCTTTTTTACAAAATCAGATATTTTGTCATACTTTAGATTTTTACTTATTGTTATCAGATCATTACTTGTAAGCGGCAGCCTACCTTGTCTGTTACAGCAATTATGGCAATCAGGCCAGTAACATTTCCACAAGACATAGCCATTTTCGTCTTGGAGGTATGGAATATGAAAAATTACATCATTTACCTTTATCTGAAAATCTGAAACATTTGTTTTTTTACCCAAGATAAAATCCTGAATTATTGGTTCTATTTTCCAGTCTTTGGATAGTAGTTCTAAGGCCTCTTCAATATTTGACTTCATCAACTAATAAATTGAGATCGGAACTTTTTGAACGTTATCAATGCTAGAAGAAAAGGGAAAGTATGCCTCTGCCACTCAGAATCGAAGATTTGTCTGGGAAAAGGTCATGTGGCCGTTAGTCTTAGAGTTGAATGCAATCAGTTTTACCAGTCAACAATACAAAAAGCGACGTGACCAGGTATGCAAAGAGCTTAGCATACCATCTTCTAAAATTGCAGGAGGCTTTGTGTCGTTGTTGTTAAAAGGAATTTTATACAAAGAAAATGATCTTTACTCCATTCATTATAGATTGATACCCTACATGAGACTTGGTGCAAATTGTGATTATGCAACAGCAGTCCGTGAGGCTAGTACAAAATAATATATTCTCAAGAAATACCAGTCGTCTCGGTAGCCCGATAGTCTAGTGGCCAAACAATTTTGGGTTAGGGATCTCAGGCTCTGGATCTTATGAGAGGACACCTGGGGACGGCAGTTCGAATCTGCCTCGGGCTATCTATATTTTTAAAAACAATTTTTTGCTATCTAGAAGCCATTGCTATTCTTTCTAGCTCATTTTTCTTCTTAACAGAAGGTGCATTCATGTCATTTGCAGAAGCAAGTATCAAGTGTTCTGCAAGATTTTCCTCAACTGCTTTAGGATTAGAAAATGATGCGTCTCTGACACCCTCTGCAATGAATCTTAATGCCAAGTCTACTCTTCGCAATGGTGCAACATCTACTGATACGTGATATACAGTTCCACCATATACTATTCTAGTAGTATCTTCATTTGGTGCGGAGTGTTCTACTGCTCTAATCAAAACTTCAACTGGATTTTTGCCAGTTTTTAGATATATGATATCAAATGCCGCCTTGACAGTATTGATTGCTCGAATTTTCTTTCCGCCCATTCTACCTGTGTTTTTGGCATATTTCTTTCCAAAGTGAGATAGTTTGTTGATTAATCTTTCAGCAATGTTAACTTCGGCCTTGTTGAATCTTTTAAGAGCTGATCTACCAAATGACAATGGTATGATCTCTTGTTTTAGAGATATTACATTTTTCAATCCTGGATCTTTAATATCGATATTAGAAATGTCCCATTTTCTGAAAAGTAAAAGGTTTTGTGTTTCAGTCATTTTCTATCTCCTTGGTTTTTCCTTCTTTCCATAAACAAGTTCCTTAAGTGAAGTTCCATTTACCTTGAAAACTTTCCACCTTACACCAGGAATATCACCAAGGGCCCCTCCCATGGATGCGCCCATACCTTCTACATGTACCTCATCGTGTTCATCAACAAAGTTGAGTGCACCGTCACGAGGAAGGAATGCTGTAACTGTTTTACCATTTTTTATCAGTTGTACTCTAACACATTTTCTTACAGCAGAGTTTGGCTGTTTTGCTTCAATTCCAACTTTTTCTAAAACTATACCTCTAGCCTGTGGGGCTCCTCCAAGTGGGCTTGCTTTTCTGTCAAGTCCTAGTTCCCTTCTCTTATAGGTACCAATTGACCACTTTTGTCGTTTTCTCTTATCTTTGAGAACTCTTCCTGCAAATAGACCTAGAGGTGATTTTGCCATACCATTTACTCCATTATTTTCTCCGGACTTTGAATAAGAACACTAGAAATTTGAAAGTATCTCTTTGCTAATAGTCTTGCTTTTTCGGCATTACGACCTTCTCTACCTACTACAATTCCTTTCTTTTTTGCATCTACTAGAATGATTGCTTGAAGTGAACCATCAAGTCTCTTGTTTATTTTTACTTCAGAGACTAATTTTGGATTGAGCATGTTTTTTAGAAATTCTGCTGGTTCTTCAGAATATTCTACAAGTTCAACATTTCTTTTTACCACGTTTTGTAAATTCTTAATTGTAGAACCGCCCTTTCCAATGGCTAACCCCATTTTACCATGATTTACCACAAATATTACTCGGTCTTGTTTTTCGTCCTCAATACAGTCTCGTGCTGTAGCTCCGGTCACATTCTGAAAAAGCGACATTAGCTTTATTTGATCTGTTGAGAGTTTGATTGTTTCCGTCATACCGTTTTTAAACTCGATCTCTTGGTGGGACATTTAAATCTTGATAGATAAAATACGAGGAAAAGTACATCAGATTAGTTCGTCTCTGTTTCTAGTTCTTTTGTTATTGCTTTAAGATTAGTATCGCTTAGAGTCTTAAGCGACAATGCAGAAATTCTAAACTGTGTTCCGCACAATCTACCAAGTTCTACTGATGAGCCGTTATAGTGTAGAGTAGGGACTTTAGAATTTTTAGCTGCTTCTTGTATTTTTTCAAGTGTTTTTTCCTGTATAGAATTTGACAATACTACAACCTTTGAATTTTTGATTGTACTGATTGTCTCTTTTGTACCAAACGAGTACTTGCCATCCTCAATTGCATCTTTTATTATTTTTTCTAATAGTTTAGCCATCTTGAACCACTCTCATGTATAGATCCACTGTTCCTGTACCAATTGGAATATTTGCTCCCACTATAACATTTTCTGTTACTCCTTTGAGTTCTTCAACTTCTCCTGCCAGTGCGGCTTCAGCAATTGTTGGAACTGTAATTTCAAATGCTGCTCTTGCAAGTACACTTGTCTTAGTACCAGCTATTCCGTGTCTTCCAATTTGTTGCAAGTATCCTCTAGAACACATCAAGTCAGATACCAACATGATGTATCTGACATCTACTTCTAGACCTTGGTCTTCAAGAGTAGAGCTTAGTTCATTTATCAATGAATTTCGTGCAGCTTCAATACCTAGAGTACCTGCAATCTCAAAGATGTTATTAGTTCGAATATTTTTCTTGTCGATTCCGTCAATCTCCCATACTTTTGCAATGTTTGAACCGGATGTTTGTATAACCCACTCTTCTCCTTGTTGTACAATAGTAACTCGTTCTACATCTGTTACACCTTTTACGGTAGTTGATAGTACTTTGTTTCTCATTGCAAGAACAGTCTGAGTGTCAGATTCTTCTGGCAGTGTTAATGTAATAGAGTGTCCACTTGGTTCAATTTCAAATTTCTTCTTAGAAGACTGTAATGCATCTACTACATCTTCTATGGTACATGCTCTTTCTCTTAGTTTATCTTGATTTAGATTGAGTTTTATTTTTGTCGAATAGTCAGTTTCAGTACTAGAAATTAATGCACTAATTTTTGTATGGAGAATTTCTCTAGCTACTTTGATTGCTTTTTCTTTTGATTTCTTGTGATTTTCTTCCAAGTAGATATCCATTGTTGGCGTTACTGGTTTCTTTCTTGCATCTACAAGTTCGATTAATCTAGGAAGTCCTAGGGTTACGTTTCTTTCTCTGATACCTGCAAAGTGGAATGTTCTCAGAGTCATCTGAGTACCTGGCTCTCCTATTGATTGGGCAGTTACTACACCGACTGCTTGGCCAGGTTCTACCTTGGCATTATCGTATAGCTCTAATGCTTTTTTACAGACTTTATCAACACCATCTTTGCTAAGTTTTGATTCAAGTAGTGCCTCAAGTACAGTTTTTGATAAACGTGGATTGAATGTCTTTGCGTATTTTTTGACTAGATCTGTTATCTCTTCTTTTGTAGCTTTCTTTCCAGAATCAATGATACTTTCAGATTCAATCAATCTTGCAATTCTAAATGCTTCACCATGATCACTTTTTGCAACATCTATTCCGTCCTCACCATAAAGGAACTGTATTATGTGACCGTGTGGATCTCTTACTGTTCCATCATATTCTAGTTTAAGATGTTCAAGTGCATTGATGAGTCTTCTCTGCATATAACCACTTTGTTGTGTTCTAACTGCAGTATCGACAAGACCTTCTCTGCCTCCCATAGCATGGAAGAAGAATTCAAGAGTCGACAGTCCCTCTCTATAATTAGATTTTACAAACCCTTTACCATCTGGGTTGGCATCATTTTCTTTAAAGTGTGGTAATGCCCTGTTACTATAACCTTTGAGAATTCTTCTACCTCTAATAGACTGTTGTCCCAATGCACCTGCCATTTGACCAATGTTTAATGAGGAACCTCTTGCACCAGTTGTTGCCATTATTCTGCCAGCATTAGTTTCATCAAAAGACTTGTCTGCAGAGTTACCAGCTTTATCTCTTGCTTTAGAAAGTTCGTTTACAATATATGCTTCCAATGCTTCTTCAGCAGAGAGACCTCTGCTAAGTTGTAGCGTACCCTTCTTTGCCTGAGCAATAAAATCATAAACCCTGTCGTATGATTCCTGAATATTTTCAAGAATTCCATCTTTTGTCTTTGTTGCAAGTTCAAGATCAGCGTATCCATAACTAAATCCATAACCTGTAATGAATTGTTTTAACATAATTAGAATGGAGTTGAGAAAATTCTTAGCCTCTTCATATCCATAATCTTTTGTGATTCTATGTAAAACACTGTCGGGCTCTTCTGCTCCAATGGATGCTTTATCAATAACACCACTGACTAGCTGTCCATTTTTGATTACTACATCTTTTACTGGACCCTTTGTACCTTTAGACCATTTTGAAGTAATCACATAGTTGAAGTCTTTTGGTAAGAAGAGTGAGAACAGTTGTTTGCCGCTGTAAAGTGATCCACTTTTTGCTTTTACTGCAGGATCTGGAAATGCTCCAGTGTAACCTGCCAACATTGCAAGATTTGCAAACTCTTGAGGTGTAAGAGTAGTATCGTCTTTTGTAAGCAAATATGCTCCAGTGATAAAATCACGCAATGCACCAATTATAGGACCTCCATATCTTGGCGAGATCAATTGATCTTGTACACGCATTAAGAGTATAGCTTCTGCTCTGGCTTCTTCGCTTTGAGGTACGTGAAGATTCATTTCATCTCCATCAAAGTCAGCGTTGTAAGGAGGACAGACTGAAGGATGTAGTCTAAAGGTCTTACCAGGCAATACTCTAACATAATGGCCCATGATGGACATCTGGTGCAATGATGGTTGTCTATTGAACATCACAATATCACCATCAGATAGGTGTCTTTCTACTAGATATCCAATTTCAATATTATTTGCAATAGTTTCTCGATCTTCAACAAAGTCAAGTCTGATTTTCACACCGTCTGGTCTTACAATGTAGTTTGCTCCTGGGAACTTGCTTGGTCCATTTATGACAAGTTTTTTCAGTCTTTCAATGTTCCACTCAGTTACGACTTCAGGAATTGTTAGTTTAGTTGCAACTGCCTCTGGAACTCCTACCTCAGATATCTGCAAGTTTGGATCAGGTGAAATTACAGTTCTACTTGAAAAGTCAACTCTTTTTCCAGATAATGAACCTCGGAATCTACCTTCTTTTCCTTTCAGTCTTTGTGTGAGAGTTTTAAGAGGTCTTCCGGATCTGTGGTGAGCTTGTGGAATTCCAGAAACTTCATTATCAAAGTATGTTGTTACGTGATATTGTAAAAGATCAACCAAGTCTTGTACGATAAGTGGAGGTGTTCCAGCTTCCTTACTTTCTTTGAGTCTTTGATTTACTCTTATGATATCGACTAGTTTGTGAGTTAGATCATCTTCAGATCTGATTCCAGTCTCTAGAATGATGGAAGGTCGTACTGTAACTGGAGGAACTGGCAAGACTTGCAGGATAAACCACTCTGGTCTTGCGGTGGTAGGATCATATCCTAACAACTTGAGATCTTCATCAATCATATGTGAAAATCTTTCACGGATTGTAATTGGCAATAATCTGTTTTCACCAAGCTCAGTTCTTTCGATGAAAATTGTTGGTTTTGTAAATATCAACTCATATTGTGATTTGCCACAATGAGGACATGTTTTTTCTTTCTTGGCTCTTTCAATTATTTCAGTAGGAATGTGTTTGATTGAAATGACAGTGTATGCTGCTTCCTTTTTCATAATTTGGTGATATTCTTCTAGTTCTTCTTGTGGAATTTTTAGTCTGGCGCATGATCTACACGTAGTCAACAAAAGTTTGTAGATGTTGTCTATGAATGCAATATGTAAGACAGGCTCTGCAAGTTCGATGTGGCCAAAGTGACCAGGACATCTTGCAGCAGTGTTTCCACATGTAAGACATTTTTGACCTGGTTCAAGAGTACCAAGTCTTCCATCCATCAATCCACCCTGAACTGACATTCCATCTTCATCATAAGTTTCAGGGGCAGTGATTTCAGCAACGGAGTATTTTCTAATTTCTGTCGGAGACCATACAGAGAACTTTATTCCATCGATTACTTTTATTGTTTCAAGTGCCATTATACTCTCTCCTTTATCAAGAGTCTTGGTGCCACATCAAGGCTCATCATTTCTTGTAGAAGCAGTTTAAACGCATATGCAACAGAGATTGATGTAACTTTTGCCTTGTCACCACAGACTCTGCATACAAATCTTCTCTGTTTGATGTCATAATAAGAAACCAACCCACATCTTTCACAGATGTAAATATCTGCCTTGTCAGATTCATCAAGCAATCTATCTTTTAACATCATGGATGCGCCGTATGCAATAAGACAGTCTCTTTCCATTTCACCAAATCTTAAACCTCCACCTCTTGCACGTCCTTCAGTTGGCTGTTTGGTCAACATCTGTACTTGACCTCTTGCTCTTGCATGAATCTTATCTGCAACCATGTGGTGAAGTTTTTGATAATATACAACTCCTATGAATACATCTACTGCAAATGGTTTTCCTGTTCTCCCATCATACATTACTTCTTTTCCAGAATACTTGAATCCATTTTGTTCTAGAACACCTTTGACATCTTCAAGTTTTTCTCCAACAAAAGCAGATCCGTCCATTTTGCTTCCACGTAATGCAGCAGCTTTTCCGGTTACAGATTCCAAGAACATTCCAACTGTCATTCTAGACGGGAAAGCATGAGGATTAATCAAGACATCTGGAACAACGCCATCTGCAGTATATGGAAGGTCTTCTTGGTTAACAAGTAATCCAACAACACCCTTTTGTCCGTGTCGTGATGCAAATTTATCACCGATTTCTGGAATTCGTAAATCTCTAACTCTAATCTTGTACATTCTTCCACCATCATGAGATTGAGTCATGACAACAGTGTCAACAACTCCATTTTCAGATGGTCTGACACCGATTGAAGTATCTCTTCTGTACGGTCCTTTTACTTCAAATTCTCGATACTCTTCCATAAATCGTGGCGGACTTGTTTTTCCAATCAGTATATCACCACCCTGTGCTGTAGATTCAGTTGCAATAACTCCATCTTCTTCTAATAATCTGTATGCCTTGTCTCCTCTAAATCCACGAATATTTCCTTCTGCAGTTGGAATTTCAAAGTTATCCCTCATGCCTCCAGGATATTGTTTTGCTTCAGCTTCATAGATTCTGTAGAAGAATGTTCTTCCAAGACCTCTGTCAATTGAGGACTTGCTCAATACAATAGCGTCTTCAATGTTATATCCGTCAAACGGTAATACTGCAACAACACAATTTTGACCAGCAGGTCTATCCTCTAACCCTAGAAGACCCATTGCTTTTGTATTAACAATTGGAGTTTGTGGATACAACATCAAGTGTTGTCTGACATAGGTACTTGCATTCATCAGAGGTGTTGAAAATCCAAGACTTTGTTTTGCCATTGCAGATTCGTATGTATTTCTAGGAGACTGGTTATGTTCAGGATATGGAATTATTGATGCACCAGCACCCAAGATTGCAGATGGGAATACTTCCATGTGAGTGTGTTTTTTGATGTCAGTCTCATCAATTGCAATGTAAGAGTTTTCTTCCTCGTTAGCATCTACTAGCTCAATTATTCCCATATGCAACAAATCTGTCCATGAAAGGAATTTTTTGCTTACCTTGTCGATTAATTCCTGAGTTAGGAGAATTTTATTATCTTTTATTACAATAAGAGGACGCAAAACTCTTCCAGCATTACAATTAACATAAAGTCGTTTAGTGGAACCTTCAAAGCTAGATTGATACAAGAATATTCCAACGTGTGGATGAATCTTGAAATTTCTTCTAAGATCTCTTAGAGAGTCAACAAGTCGTTGTCCATCCTTAAAGTATCCAATCAATCTACCATCGACAAAAACTCTAGTACCTTCTTTTTTCAGTTCATCTTTTGCATCAGAGACATAAGTTACTCCTAAGTCATAGAGTTTCTCGATTATATCCTCAGATGGAACATTAACGGAAATTATTGCAGATAAAGCTAAATTCTTTACTAGTCCACAATTTGATCCCTCAGGAGTCTCACTTGGGCATATTCTGCCAAAATGAGTAGCATGAAGATCTCTTGCTTCAAAGTTTGGCTGGCTTCGGCTCAATGGTGATTGAATTCTTCTTAGATGGCTTATGGTTGAAAGATAATTGGTTCTATCAAGAAGTTGAGTTACACCAACTCTACCTCTTCCCCAATTTCCAGTTGCAATAGCATTATTCATTTTATCAGTAACAATTCCAGGTCTAACAGCAGCTGCTACTGCGTTGATACCTCTTTTTTGACCTGATCTTTCTAGTTGGTATTTCATGTCCCGGACAAGATTTCTAAATGCGGTTCTGAAAAGATCAGCAAGCATTTGACCCGCAAATTTTATTACTTTATTTCCATAGTGATCTTTATCATCGGTTGCAATCCAGCCCAATTTTAGCTCGATTAATTTGCAAGTAGCTTCTCCTAGAAATAGTGCTTTTTCTTTTCTATTATCAGGATGTTTTCCAAGATGTGGAAGAAGTCCCCAATCAAGCAATGTTTCAGCTCTTTTTATCTGGAATTCTTCAAGCATACCAGGTGCAATTCTTTTACTAATGTAGACTATGGCATCTTTTGCAGTGGGTACATCACCTGATTTTTCAAACGAGCCTTCAAGTTCATCTTGAATGTCATCCACTAGTGATACAGAAGCAGCTATTTCTCTATCAGATTCAAGACCTAATGCACGCATTAAAGTAACTACTGGAATATCAACAGGAGAACCCGGAATCTTTGCAACGATAAGACCATCATTTTTCATTATTAATTCTAATTTTGCGCGATAACCAACAATAGAAGAGTAAACCTTTGCCTTGAAAACAGTGTTACCGCCAACAGTTTCTCTATCAACAATAATTTTGTTGTAAGAAAGATCTTCTAATCCTACTATGACTCGCTCAGAACCATTGATGATAAAATAACCGCCAGGATCACTTGGATCCTCACCATGCTCTACTAATTTTTGCTCAGAAAGATTATGTAATATGCAAGCATTAGAGCGGACCATGACCGGCATGTCTCCGATGTGAATATACCTAGATTCGAGAATTTTTCCGTCTTCGACAACACTTGCTTCAAGCATTATAGGAGATGCATATGTGACATTTCTTAGTCGTGCCTCCATTGGAGCAATATGAGTAATAGAACCGTCAAGTTCCATCATACGTGGCTGTTGAAGTTTTACTTTGCCAAGTTGAATCTTGTATGGATATTCTGCACTTTCAATTTCAATCTGTCCTACTTCATCTATAATACTTTGAAGTCCCCTTTCAAGGAATTCATCATATGAGTTTAGATGTTGTCTTGCAATTCCTTCTCTTTTTAGTATATCTTGAATGATAGGCCAGCGTTTGTTTGAAATGTTTGCCATTATTCTTCCACCACGTACCTATAGTACAGACTCTCACCAGCAGTAGGACTCTTTCTTGTAATTTTTATCATATCACCAGGCTTTACCCCCAGACCTCTGATAGCTGGATCGCTCACATAGATCAATGGCATTTCAGTTGGCTTGGTGTGATATTTTTCAAGAACTTTCTCTGCTTCGTCTTTATTCATTATCTCATGTTTTGGAACATAGATATGATCTGGAATGAGTATTTTCTCTTTTTTACTTATCATGTTTAAAATCTCCTTTGAACATTAGCTGTAAACGTATGACTAATCCACAAACTAAGATGCATCCACCGAGAGGTTAATATATATCTAATTGGAAGCGTACCAAAATTAGCATCTTTTGTCAATAATTTTTTCCGCAACTTTAAATAGCAAAAAAAATCACTTTCAACCAAGATGAGTACTCGCTTTAAAGGATTTGCGTTACTTGCAATTCTAGTCTGCTCCATAGGGATAGTACCTGTTTTTGCTTCCCCAGCTCTCTTGAATGGTACAAGTGCAAATCCTACAAGTGTTACATCTGGAAATACCGGTGAAATCACCGTAACAACTGACAAGGCATCATACAATGATGGAGACAAGGTTACAATATCAGGTAGTACACAAGACTACATTTCTGGTACACCGATCACGGTCAGGATCATTAGCCCAATAGGAAATCTTGTCAAGGTTGATCAGGTAGATCTAGGATCTGACAGAACCTTTTCAACATCCATAACTGCTACAGGTGTTCTCTGGCAAGAAGCTGGAGCATACACCGTAAAAGTACAATTCGGTAGTGCAGCCAGAACAGCTCAAACAACCTTCCAATTCTCTGGATCAAGTGGTAACGGTCAAGGAGGAAACACCATAAAAGTTGATGGTACAGACCTTTCTGTAAAATACAGTATAACCAATGGCAAAGTCCTTGGCATAAAGGCTGATATCCAGTCAAAATCACTTATTGTGTCAATACAGACTACTGGAGATGGAGTATTAACAATAACACTCCCAAGAGCACTGATTAATGCAACACTACCATCAACTGGTCAAGATGACAAATACTATGTACTAGTAGACGGTCAGGAAGCTGATTTCCAAGAGACTAGCACTACAACAACCGATAGAACTCTATCAATTCCATTTACAGACGGAACTGAAGAAATAGAGATAATCGGTACACAGATAGTTCCAGAGTTTGGCCCAATCGCAGCTCTAGTACTTGCAATTGCAATAATATCAATAATTGCAGTGTCAGCAAAGACTGGACTAAGATTTATGCCAAAATACTAGGACGCTCTACTTTTTCATTTTTTAATATACTAGTACCTTCTGGGGACAGAATCCCAGTTACCAGCATCTTTTTTAAATATACATAAATATCCATTCTGCTTAATCGCCAATAAGATGAGTACTCATAAAGAATATGCGTTGATCGCAATTCTTGCTACAGCAGCTGTAGTAGGCGTTGTACCTGCTTTTGCAGCAGACAACCCGTACCTAGCATGTCCTGACTGTAACGACACTAGCAACACTCAACAGATTCCACCAATAGCAATAACGGTGACAACTGACAAACCAGTTTATGATCACAATTCACAAATTATGATCACTGGACATGTTGCAAATCCATACCCAGGCCAAGATGTGGCTGTAAAAATAACAAGCCCATCAGGTAATGTGGTAACGGCAGCTCAAGTAACCGTAGACATCAATGGAGATTTTGCTACCAAAATTAGCACTGCTGGCAATCTCTGGTTTGAGAATGGACAATACACAATTACAGTACAACAGGGAGACCAACAAGCAAGAGTTAATTCAGCTATATTCCAAATCGCAGGTGAAGTAATAGCACCAGCAATTCCAGAGTTTGGCCCAATCGCAGCTCTAGTACTTGCAATTGCAATAATATCAATAATTGCAGTGTCAGCAAAGACTGGACTAAGATTTATGCCAAAATACTAGAACTCTCTACTTTTTCATTTTTTATGATTTTCAATTAGTGAAAACACTAAATTTCTATTACAAATCAAAGTCATATGTTATTTTAAATCAAAAATGGTACAATTTCATCAATACTGCATCTAGTGGTAGAAGTTGCATTACATACAATCTAGTGTATAACCCACAAATCGATCTAACTACATCCAAACAAGTGTTTACCGTCAAATTTTGATTATTTTTTTTAAATATACATAAATAGTCTTACTTCTTAATCGCAAATAAGATGAGTACTCATAAAGAATATGCGTTGATCGCAATTCTTGCTACAGCAGCTGTAGTAGGCATTATGCCAGCATTTGCCACATCACCGGCAGATACAGCATATTCAAGCCAAATCAGCCCAAGTACTGGATCTCAACAAATTCTGCCAATTGTAGTATCAACAGACAATGATACATACAACAGACAATCAGTAGTAATTGTTACAGGACATGTCCAAAATGCAATCGGAGGACAAGCTGTTACAATGAAAGTTTCAGACCCCAATGGAAATGTTGTAGAAGTACGTCAGTTAACATTGAACAGCAATGGTGATTTTCAAGATAAAATCAACACCGCAAGCCCACTATGGTCTTCAGGTGGAGTCTATACCATTTACGTTCAAGGCGGATCACAGCAAGGACTACTTTCAACAGAAACACAGTTCACATTACTTGGTGGCGGACAAGCAAATTGTACAGCACAACAACTTTCAGCTACAATAGGTAACGAGATGTATTGTATTGACTATACCATAGATGGTGGAACCGTTTCCGGAGCAACACTGAATGCAGCATCAAAGACTCTTGTTGTAAACATACAAGCAAATGATGATGGTCAGATCACTTTGAACATTCCAAGATCAGTGTTGGATGCAAAAAGTGGTACAAGTGATAGTGCCTTTGCAGTCCTAATCGACGGCGAACAAGTACAACAATTCACAGAAACACCAAGCACGGATACAAGAACAGTTACAATCCCATTCCAAATGGCATCTGAAAAGATTGAGATAATCGGTACACAGATAGTTCCAGAGTTTGGCCCAATCGCAGCTCTAGTACTTGCAATTGCAATAATATCAATAATTGCAGTGTCAGCAAAGACTGGACTAAGATTTATGCCAAAATACTAGGACGCTCTACTTTTTCATTTTTTAATACTGACATAGTAAAGGAAATATACAACGGAAAGACAACTCCGATATGCGTTACACGCCCATTTTCATGATATTGATTTTATCCTTTTCCGCATTATCTATCCCCATTTTTGCACAAAGTGCTACACCGTCATCTTCCCCACCCACAGCTGCACTAGTTACAACGAGTATCGATAGATCATCATACACATTAGGTGATACGATTGTAATTTCAGGCCAAGTACAAGCAGTAGTTGGTGGAACTCCGCTATCCATTGAAATTCTCGATCCACAGAACAATGTTGCTAAAATAGACCAGATTGATGTATCGCAAGATGGAAAATACACATATTCTACCAAAGCCGCAGGACCATATTGGAAATTAAATGGAAGTTATACGGTCAAGGTACAATATGGACCACCAAATGTAACCGCCCAAACTACTTTTACTTTTCAGAGTACACCCACCACAACCAGCAACGTATTTCAACTTAAAGACCCTAGTAGTCAACAGACTTTCAATGTCAACTATACCATAACTGGAGGTACCGTAAAGACCATGACAATAGACGCTCAAAGTTTGTCCGTCATTGTTTCAGTAAACTCTACAAGTGATGGTACAATTTCACTACAATTACCAAGAGCATTAATAGATGCAAAACAGCCAAATTCAAATCAAGATGATGCATTTATCATTCTAATTGACGGAGCAGAAGTCAAACCACAAAGCGAGTCTGCAGACAATGATTTTAGAAATATAACAGTTCAATTCCTGCAAGGAGATCAAGACATCGAGATAATCGGTACACAGATAGTTCCAGAGTTTGGCCCAATCGCAGCTCTAGTACTTGCAATTGCAATAATATCAATAATTGCAGTGTCAGCAAAGACTGGACTAAGATTTATGCCAAAATACTAGAACTACAAGTCAAATTTTCTTTTATCAATACATAAATACTCAAGATCCTTGAGTATTGGCTAGCAAGTATGAAAAGATCAAGTATCTTTTATTTATTATTAATAATCACAGCAAGTATTGCGATAATTACAGTACCAGCTTATGCACAAACACCTGTAACTAATCCTAAAGGAAATACAACAACCGCTTATGATATTTTACATGGGGATAATCAAACTATCAGCTTATCCACTTTATCACCATTAAGCATCAAGACAGATTTGCCAACCTACAATCAAGGTGACACTATCGTGATGACGGGACATGTGAGAGAGCCCGAAAATGCAACCGCTGTAACATTAAGAGTTTTCAATTCATTAAAGAATCTAATTTCAGTAGCACAGTTGCTTCCATCTTCAGATGGAAGTTTTACCAAGACAATTCTAGCTACAGGTCCACTTTGGAAAGAGGCTGGTAATTATACCATAATAGCCCAGTATGGACCATATACAAATACAAATGCTACATTCCACTACAATGGCGGAGATGGAAGTTCCACAGTTACCAAGGCAATTAACAGTACATATTCCTTACAAGCAGCAGGTCAGACTTACAACATACCATACATCATAAAAGGAGGTACTGTAAGCAGCATGAGTATTCTACCACAACAGTACACACTTGAGATTACACTAAATACAAACTCAGACGGTTCTATCACACTCACACTACCTAGAAGCATGATCGATGCAAAGATACCTCCACCTCCAAATCCTGATGCAAACTTGACAGGAGCAACAGTGAATACAGCTGGATTAGAAGATGACAATTTCATAGTTACAGTAAACGGTAAACACATCACGCAGTTCAGTGAGACCAAAAATCAGAGTGTAAGAATACTAAGTATTCCATTCAGCAATGGAGACACTAAGATTGACATAGTAGGTACAATCATAGTTCCAGAGTTTGGCCCAATCGCAGCTCTAGTACTTGCAATTGCAATAATATCAATAATTGCAGTGTCAGCAAAGACTGGACTAAGATTTATGCCAAAATACTAGGACAGATTTATTTCTCCATTCATAAATATTTCAAATCACAGAAGAATACAATTCTACAAGTAAATCAATTAGAATTACAACCAAAAAATACTAGCACAGATTTTAATTTACATATACGTAGATTATAGATTATTATACAAGACCAATGAAAGATAAATAATGGATTTTGAATTTGAGGAATTTGATTCTACGGAGGACATATTTATTGCCATGTCCACAATGGCCCCACCAATGAAAAATATATTACCAATAAATTCGTACAAAGGATATATTTTTTCAATAATACCGCTGACCCCGGCTTCAGGAAATTCATATTTGATGATATATGTAAAAGGAAAACTTGATGGAAAATTATTAGAGTTTGACATGAATCTAAAAAAATTCAAGAGTGTAGAAACTGCCGAAAGATCAGACAAGATCTATTTTGTAGTCCTGACCCCTAAATCAAACACCATTGCAGATGCAGCGATTAGAATATTAGAGAAAAAATCTATCTAGTGTAAGAAGGAGCATTTACGGATCTGCTTCTAGTGTATTTTTCCATTATATCTTCTGGAAGTGTACCATTGAACAAATCCTTAGACAAGCCTCTAAGATACCGCATTATTGCCCATGTTCCGGCTTTGATCATGCCATACATGACAAGTTTCATTGGAGGGCCAAAAGTTTTGTTTCGGATAATTATAGGTATGATGTCATTAATGACTCGTAGATTGTGTTCCCAAGATTTCCAGAATAATGTAAACTGGGCCTCATTGAGATTACCAAAGTGCATCGAATTCTTTTCATTAAAGTCTTGATACAACAAGGGAGCAACAAGACCACGCATTCTTGTTTGCTTGAAATCCTCAATCAAATCTATGGTGTATTGAGTTTCATCAGGCGTCTCGTCTGGCCAACCAATTATGATAGTTGCTGCTGGGAACCAATGATTCTCATTTAATATCCTAGCACCTTCTCGGACAACCCAACCCCATTCCTCGGTTGAAAATGGTTTTGTTTTCACACCAAGATGTTTCTTAACCATTCTTGGTGCAACAGTTTCAATTCCTAGGTTTGTAGCAAGCCATTTTTCATTACTCATGCCGTTCACTGCAGACATGTCATGCAAGAGTTTAGGATCAGCACATACAGCTGAAAATGTCATGTGAGTAGTTCCAACAAATCTAGCACCCAAAGATTTCAAACCTTTCCACAATTCAATTATAGCATCATAGTTTGGTTGGAAATTACGATTATCGCATCCATAGAGAAGCATTTCATCAGAATGTAACCAGATAGAATCAAAGCCATAATTTAGATTCATTTTTGCTTCTTGTTGTAATCGTTCTAACGGCAAATCTTTTTTAGATCTTTTGTTTACATCACAAAAGTCACAGCCTCTTCCACATCCTCGCATTGCCTCAATTAGAGAGTTAACAGTAGGCCCCTGGATCATCGGAATGTTTTGAATATTTTTAACAAAACAATGCATTAATTCTGGTGCATCACCCTTTTCAAGATCGTGGAAAAGATCTAAAGCTAATTCATCTGCTTCGCCTACAACAACAGTGTCAATTCCATGAATTTTCATTCTATCAGTTTTTGCAAGTTCCCATGCACCGTTACCACCAACTACAACATGAAAGTTGTACTTTTTCTTTAATTGAATTATTTTAGCACACATTCTCTTGAACTTCATTGCAACGTAAGAGAGTTTTTCGGGGGACATTGTAGTAGTTACTGGAGCCATTCCAAGTGGATCCATTACATTTATTCCAACTACTTTAGTGTCAGGACCAATGCATTTTTCAAGATAATCAGGATTTGCAATAAACACATCTTCTCTTTTGTAACCTTGTAATAGTGCAGATTCAACCCTACGTAATCCCACTTGAGCAACTTTGGCTTCACCAGTTATTTGGTCAGTCTCAACTGGAGGACAAAATACCTTGTCAAAGACCCATTCAGGGACTACTTCGTAAGGACCACATGCTATAAAACCATAAAGGAAATTACCTCTATAGTTAGTCATAAGGCTACGATCTGCAGTTAGAACTATTCTCCTTCCTGCCATTCCTTTCTTCGAGTTCTTTCTACTATGATATAAATCGTTTACCTTATCACACTATTTTGAAAATTTTTACTTTTGACATATAAATCGGTGACATATACTAGATACAGTGAGCGGAATAGAACCACGACATGTTGAAGCGCATCAAAAAGAGAGTAGTTCGATAAGAGATTTCGTATTTGGATTCGGTGATGGCATAAACACATCATTAGGACTTGTTGCTGGTGTTGGAGGAGCAGAAGTATCATCCAACATAATCATACTTGCAGCCATTGTTGCAATGTTTACAGGAGCAAAAGCAATGGCAGTTCAAAATTATCTTGCTGTAAAATCACAAAGACAGATTTTGGATTCAGAAATTAAACGTGAAAGATGGGAGATGGATAATGTTCCAGAAGCAGAAAGAAGAGAAATAGAAGACGTATACAAAGCAAAAGGATTCACGGGTCAAGATTTAGAAAAAATTGTAAACAAAATAACATCAGACAAGAAAGTTTGGTTAGACACAATGCTTACAGAAGAACTCAAATTGAATTTAGAGATAGTTGGAAGTCCTCTAAAGAGTGCATTTCGAATGTTTGGCGCTTTTCTAGTAGGAGGAATACTGCCAATCATTCCATATTTCTTTTTGAGCGGATATGTTCCACTTTTTGTAGCAATTGGAGTTAGCCTTTCTGCATCTTTCATAATAGGAGCAATAAAGTCAAGGATTGCCAATATCAGCATGTTGCGAGGAGGATTAGAAATGGCAGGACTTGGAACGGGTATTGCGCTCATAGGATATGGAATAGGATCAGAGTTAGGAAGTCTTGGAATTATTAAGACCTAATTTTCTTTCGCACACTTCTATTTGCAACATTGGCTGCAAATGCACCTGCACCTATTCCATTGTCAATATTAACAACAGAAAGTCCAAGAGTACAACTTTGTAACATGGATGCAAGTGCAGCAACTCCTTTTTCCCCATAACCATATCCAACTGATGATGGTACTCCAATTACTGGTATATCCACCAAAGATGAAACTACTGATGCAAGTGCACCTTCCATGCCAGCAACCACTATAATTACATCAACCTCTTCACGTATAACTTTCTTAATTACTGGAAAAAGTCTGTGAATCCCAGCGATTCCAATATCATAACTACAGACACATTTGCACCCCATAGATTCGCATACCAATCTTGCTTCTTCAGCTACTCCAATATCAGAAGTTCCTGCTGTCAGTATACCCACCTTTCCTCCTGTAGAACCTAATTTTTTGGAATATAATATGGTGGTAGTATTCTTTCCAGTGTATATTTTCAATTTATTTTTTTGAGAAAATACCAATATTTTCTTGTAATGATCTTTGTTTATCCTAGAGAGAATAACAGAATCTGCTTTAGATGTAAGTGTAACGATTATTTTTTTAAGATCGGAAAGTTCTTTTTTTTCAGCAAATACGACTTCAGGAATACCACGTCGTAGTTTTCTACTAACATCAATCTTGGCAAAATCTTCGATTTTTTCAACAGAGTAAAGAGAAAGCAATTTCTTGGCTTTGGATACGCTTATCTTTCCAAGATCAAGTGATTCCAATATTTCGGTAAGATCCAACACTATTTGATAATTAGAGTGTGTTAAAAATTTAATTAGTATTCAAGATTTGAAATGGCGTTTTTGACGCTTTCTACTCCCTTTTTGAACCACTCTTTTTCATTTGAATCTAGTTCTAACTCTATTATTTTTT
>Ga0310813_10000714_pt1 | contig 20336 bp, 16 predicted proteins | sample YN3metagenome_FD_203086 | JGI IMG/M metagenome (GOLD analysis project Ga0310813, IMG submission 203086) | Soil microbial communities from experimental microcosm in Duke University, North Carolina, United States - YN3 | ecosystem: Engineered > Artificial ecosystem > Soil microcosm > Unclassified...
CGTGTAGCGCTCGGCGCCGGGGACCGGCTCCCAGGACAACGTCACCTGCGCGTTGAGCGGCTGCACCGTCAGCCCGCCCGGGGCCGGCGGCGGCGCGGGCGTCCGGACCTGGGCGGTCGCGGAATCCGGGCTCTCCCCCGCGTCGTTCAGGGCGGAGACCGTGTATCCGTACGCTTTATCCTTCTCGACGGTGATGTCCTGGTAGCTTTCGGTGAAGCACTCCCCGATCGTGGTGCTGGCGCCGCCCGCGGCCGCCGTCCGCTTCACGCGATACCGGGTCGCATCCGTCGCGGGGATCCAGCGGAGCTCGACCCGGCCGGCCTCCGCGCGCGCCTCGAGCCCGCTGGGTGCGGGAGGCGGCGCCGGAACTTCGACGGGGAACGCCGAGCAGGGGGCGCTCTGCTGCCCTTCGGCGACGGCGAGGACCGAGTAATAGTAGGTCTTCCCTTCCGAGACCGTCCGGTCGACGTGCTCGCAGCGCGGAAGACCGTCGATCACCGTTTCGAACGGGCCCGCCGGATCCGCGGAGCGTTTGACCGTGTAGGTCCGCGCCCCCTTCGACGGAGACCACACAAGAGAGGCCTGTCCCCGCTGGGCGCTGACCTGGAGGCCTTCGGGCGTCTCGGGCGGAGCGGCCGGCGGGGGCGCCGGAGCCGGGGCCGCGGGAGGAGGCTCCGGCCTGGCCGCCGGGGCTTCAACGACCGCGGGAGCCGCGACCACGGGAGGCGCGGCGGGCGCGGGCTCCGGAGGCGCCGCAGCCGCCGGCGCGGGCGCCGGCGCGGGAGGCGGAGTCGCAGGCGCCGCGACGGCGCCCGGCAACGAGGCATGGTACGCCTCGACGATCCCGGCGATGCGCTTCAGTTCCGCGTGGGCCGCCTGCTCGAAACGCTCCGGCTCGGAGAGCCAGGTGACGGCGAGCTCGCGTCCCTGCGGGGTCGAGAGCAGGACCGACATCGTCATTTCGTGAAGCTCGGGGAGCGTCGACGATCCCACGGAGCCGGCCGTGTAGCGGCGGAGCTTGGTCACGATGGGCCCGGCCTGGTTGCGGATCAGAAGGAGCTTTTCCAGGAGCTCGGGGTGAACGTCGGGCGGCCGGTCGGGCTTCCCCTGCTCGGAGAACTTGGCGAGGTCGCGCCGGAGGATCCCGCGGTGGCTGCGCAGCAGGCAGTAGGCCTCGTAGAACTGGAGCGAAAGCCCTGCTGCCTTGAAGAACGTCCGGCTGCTCTGGGCGGCCTGCAGGTCCGCCAGGGCTTCCGAAGCCACCTCTGCCGTTGCCGTCGACACGCCGCCTCCCCTCGCGCGCGATGCGCGTTCCCATCAACCCTCGTGCCGAAATAGTTTAACCGATGATTTCCGGAGCGGCGGGAGTTTCGGGCCGCGTCTACCCATATATTTCATGAATGAAATTCACATTTTGGACCGATGTACGGGTATAATGGAACAGTTGTTTCAATTGGAGTCTGCGTCCCATGTCGGATAAATCCGGCGAAATCAACTGGTTTGACGGCACCGCGCGTTCGATCACCCCGGGCCGCGGCGTGCCCGCGGTCCCGATGCCCGTGCGTCCGGACAACCGGCGCCGTCATACCCGCTTCCAGGTCGCCAGCACCCAGGTGGTCCTCCACCGCGACGGTTTCCTGTCCGCCCTGAGCCTCGGCAGCAACAAGGCCCGCAAGGTCTGCGACCTGTCGCAGGGCGGCGCGCGCATCCTGGTGACGGAACAGCTTGCGGAAGGTCAGAAGGTCCGCCTCAAGATCACGCTGGAGAAGTACCAGGACCAGATCGAAATCGCCGGCCACGTCATGTGGTGCTACCCGTCCACCAACCGGAAGGACTTCTTCGTCGGGATCAAGTTCTCGACCGAGAACGCCCTCACGGCCCGCAAGATGTCCGCCCTGCAGGAGTGGTTCACATCCCCCCAGTATCAGGCGCTCCGCTCGCGGCGCTGACGCCCCCTCCCTGCTTCTTGCTTCCCGCTTCCGCCGGCTTCGTACTTCGTGCTTCTTGCTTCTTCCCGACGTTGCTAAAATCACGACTCTAAAATGAGTCCGCTCCGTCGACTGTATTCCTACCTCCGCCGCCACCGGCGCGCGTACCTGCTGGGCCTGGCCATCGTGGTGCCGGCCACGGCCTGTGCGGCGATCCAGCCCCCGCTGATCGGGTGGATGGTGGGCCGCCTGGAGGCGCAGTCCGGCTCGAAGGCCATGGTCCTGGGCGTCGCCGGGATCCTGGCGCTGAGCGCCCTGCTCCGCGCCGGCCTGCTCTTCGTCGGGCGCTACCAGGTCCTCGCGGCCTCGCGACGCGTGGAGTTCGACCTCCGGAACGACCTCTACGCCCATCTGGAGACGCTGTCGGCCCGCTGGTTCGACGCGAACGCGACGGGAGAGATCACGTCGCGCGCCATCAACGACCTCGAAGGCGTCCGGACGATGATCGGCATCGGGATCATGGGCAGCTTCGCGACGGGCCTGCTCTTCCTCGTCTCCCTGGCAGGCATGCTGGCCACGAGCCCATTCCTGGCGCTGCTCTTCGTCCTGCCCCTTCTGGGCGTCAGCGCCGTCATGGCGTGGACGGGGGTGAAGATGCACAGCCAGTCGCTGGCCGTGCAGGAGCAGCTCGGCGTCCTGTCCAGCCGCGCGCAGGAGAACTTCATGGGGGCCCGGGTGGTCCGGGCCTTCGTCCAGGAGGAGAACGAGATCGCCCGCTACCGCGCGGCGTCCGAGGAGTACCGGGCCCGCAACCTCCGGATGGCGCGCTGGCGATCGGGACAGTGGGCCGCGATCCTGCTCCTGGCCGAGGGCGCGATGGTCGTCACGCTCCTGGTGGCGGGCAAAGCCATCATCGGACGGACCCTCAGCGTCGGAGTCCTCACCACGTTCGCCGGGTACCAGTTCCAGCTCCTCTGGCCGATGATCGGCATCGGCTGGGTCATCAGCATCCTCCAGCGCGGCGTGGTCTGCATGGGGCGCCTGGCGGAGATCTTTGACGCGAAACCCGACAGCGACGACTCCCGCAGCCGGCCCGGCGCCGCGATCTCGGGACGCCTCGAAGCCCGGAACCTCACGTTCGCCTATTCCGCCGACCGCGCGCCCGCCCTGAAGGACGTGTCCTTCAGCATCCAGACGGGCCAGAAGGTCGCCGTGGTCGGCCGCACCGGCGCGGGCAAGAGCACGATCGTCCAGCTGCTCCTGCGGCACTACACGCTCCCCGACGGGATGCTCTTCCTGGATGGTCGCGACGTGAACACGATCCCGCTCGCGGAGCTCCGCGGCGCCATCGGCAGCGTCCCCCAGGACCTCTTCCTCTTCTCCGACAAGATCCGCGAGAACATCGCCTTCGGGGGCGTGAACGGCGTGGGAGACGACGCCATCGCCCGCGCGGCCGACATCTCCCGCCTCGCCGCGGACCTCGAGCAGTTCCCCGACCGGCTCGACCAGGTGATCGGCGAGCGCGGCGTGACGCTGTCCGGCGGCCAGAAGCAGCGCACGGCGCTCGCCCGCGCCGTCGTCCGCGAGCCCCGCATCCTGGTGCTTGATGACGCGCTGTCGGCGGTCGACTCGCACACCGAGCAGGAGATCCAGGAGCGGCTCCGGGAGTACATGAAGGGCCGCACGACCCTCGTGATCACCCACCGGCTCTCGGCGATCGCCGACGCCGACCTCATCCTCGTCCTCGACGACGGGCGGCTCGTCGAGCAGGGACGACATGCCGAGCTCCTGGCCGCCGGCGGCGCCTATGCGGCCCTCTGGGAAAGCCAGAAGCTCAGCGAGGAGCTCGCAAGCTCATGATCGACCCCCGCGAAGAGGACGACCTGGGCCGCGACTACGACCGTCGCCTGATGGGCCGCTTCCTGACCTACGTCCGGCCCTACCGGGGCCTCGTCGTCCTCGCGTTCCTCCTGCTGGTCCTGAGGATCGGCGTGGACCTGCTCGCGCCGCTCATCTTCTGGAAGGCCGTGGACGGTCCGCTGGCCGCCGGCGACTACCCCCGCCTCCTGCGCTTCGCGGGATGGTTCTCCCTCGCGGTCGCCGGCACCGCCCTTTTCGAGTTCCTCTACTCCTGGACGACGAACTACGTGGGGCAGAACATCATCCTGGACCTCCGGATGCAGCTCTTCTCCCACCTGCAGCGCCTGTCGATCGCGTTCTTCGATCGCAATCCCGTGGGCCGCCTCCTCGTCCGGGTCACGAACGACGTCGAGAACCTGAACGAACTCTTCACGTCGGGCCTCGTGGAGTTCGCCGCTGATCTGCTGATGCTGAGCGGCGCGATCGCGATGCTCTTCTACACCGACGTCAAGCTCGCCGCCGTCACCATGATGGTCACGCCTTTCATCTTCCTCGCCACGTGGCTTTTCCGAAACACGGCCCGGCGCAAGTACCGGGAGATGCGGACCCGGATCGCCCGGCTCAACTCGTACCTGAACGAGAGCGTCAACGGCATGCGGACCATCCAGACCTTCGGCCGCGAGCGCGCCTGCCTGGAGCGCTTCCGCACGCTGAACGCGGAGCACTGCGACAGCGCCGTCTCCGCCATCTTCTCCTACTCCATCTTCTATCCCGGCATCGAATGCCTGTTCTCCCTCACCGTGGCGGTCGTCGCCGGCGCGGGCGGCCTGATGATCCTCGACCACAGCCTCAGCGTCGGCGCCTTCCTGGCGTTCTGGTACTACATCCACAAGTTCACGATGCCCATCCGGGAGATCGCGGAGAAGTACAACATCCTGCAGGCCGCGATGGCGTCGAGCGAGCGCGTCTTCAAGATCCTCGACACGGCGCCGGAGGTGGCGGAGCGACGCCCTGCCGAGACGCCGGCCCCGCCGCTCCCCGAGATCCGCGGCGAGGTCGCCTTCGAGAACGTCTCCTTCAGCTACGACGGCAAGACGCCCGTCCTTGAAAACCTCTCCTTCCGCATCGAGCCCGGCAGGAGCCTGGCGATCGTCGGGCTCACCGGCGCGGGCAAGTCGACGGTCATCAATCTGCTGATGCGCTTCTACGACCCCGTCGGCGGCCGCATCACGGTCGACGGCCGGGACCTGCGCGACTACGACCTGGCGTCCCTGCGGCGCCGTATGGGGCTCGTCCTTCAGGACGTCTTCGTCTTCGCCGGCACGATCGAGGACAACATCCGCCTCGGCGACCGAGGCATCGATCGCGCGCGCGTCGAGCAGTCCGCCCGCGCCGTCAACGCCGACCGCTTCATCGGCCGCATGCCCAAGGGCTTCGAGTCCCCCGTCCTCGAGCGCGGCGCCGCGCTCTCCACCGGCGAGCGCCAGCTGCTCTCGTTCGCCCGGGCCCTTGCGTTCGACCCGCGGATCCTGGTTCTCGACGAGGCGACCTCGAGCGTGGACGGGCAGACCGAGCGCCTCATCCAGGACGGCCTGCTCCGCCTCATGAAGGGCCGGACCTCGCTGGTGATTGCGCATCGCCTCTCGACGATTCAGCACGCCGACCGTATTCTGGTGCTGCATCGCGGCAGGGTCCGCGAGGAAGGGACGCACGAGGATCTGCTGAAGCAGGACGGCATGTACCGGAAACTCTACCGGCTCCAGTTCCATCCCGCCGAAGCCCCCAAGGCGGCCCTCGCGGGCGGCGAGGGCGCGGCATGATCCTGCAGCGCTACATTCTGCGGGAGCTGATCGGCAGCTTCCTCTTTGCCTTCTTCGCGGTGCTGGCTGTCTGCCTGATCGGCACGATGTTCCAGGTGATCCGAGCCTTCCCGGGCCTGGGCCTGGACCTCGTGGCTCGGGCGCTGCCTCTGACGGTCGGGTCGATCGCCACCTGGGTCATCCTGGTGGGCGCCTGCACGTCCAGCACGCTGGTCTACGCCCGCCTGGCGGCGGAGAACGAGATCACGGCGATGCGGGCCTGCGGCATCCACGCCTGGCGCATCGTTGCGCCCGCGGTCCTGCTGGGGCTCCTGCTCGTCGGCGCCGCCTACCCCCTGAACGAAGTCGTCGTGCCCAATATGCGGCATAAGAAGCGGCTCTCGTTCCGGGAAGCGATCGTCTACCAACTAGGGCACCCGCCCGCGGGCAGTCAGGACTTCAAGATCGGGCTCATGCGCCTGACCTATACCGACTACCGCGACGGGAGCATGGTGGGCCCGACGCTCTCCAAGTACGGTGTTTCCAAGAAGACCCTGGAGCACAAACTCGTGATGGAGTGCTTTGCGCCGAGCGGGACCATCGTCGTCCAAGGCAACCAGCTTCGCATCGTGATGACAAAGCCCTTCGGCTGGGAGATGAATGAGAAGGGCCAGCAGGAGCAGTTCAGCGCCGGCAACGAAGTCACGATCGAAATCCCGCCCGAGGAGATCGAAAACGCTCCGCGGCAGCTGGTGGACCAGCCCGCCGAGGAGCTCTGGAGGCGCCTCTTCGCCGCCAAGGACCGCTCCGTCCGCAATCCGATCCTTCTGATCCTCCACACGCGCTACGCCGCCTCGCTGGCGCCGATGCTCCTGGTCCTGGTCGCCATGCCCATCGGGATCCTGGTGCAGCGCGGGTCGAGGCTCGCCGGCCTGGGCGCGGCGCTGCCGCCACTCCTGCTCTACTTCGTGCTCTACTTCGTTTTCCAGGGACTGGGGGACAAGAATCGGGTCTCCCCGCTCCTGGCGGCTTACGCGCCCGACCTGTTCCTGGGCGCCCTGTCTTCGGTCCTGCTCTGGCGGATCGCGCAGCGATGACGAGGCTGCTGGACCGCTACGTCCTGGGCATCTTTATCCCGGCGCTGGCCCTCTTCACCGTCACGCTTCTCTTCCTGTTCATCGCGGTCGACTTCGCGGCGAAGCTGGGGAAGTTCCTGGAGCTCAAGGACACGCCGCTCCTTCCGTTCATCCTCAGCTTCTACCTCTACCGGATCCCCATGCTCCTGGTCATCCTGATCCCGGCGGTGCTGATCTTCGCGCCGACCTTCACGGTGATCAAGCTGGCGCGCGCGAACGAGATCCTCCCGATTGCCACCTCCGGCATCAGCCTGCGGCGCATGTCGGCCCCTTTCCTCGCGACGGCGGCGCTCGCCGCGCTCGGGATGGCGGCGATGGAGGAATTCGTCCTCCCGAAGATCGGCAAGGAGATCGCCAAGAGCGACGCCATGCTGGCCCGGCGCGGCTACGACTGGAACGTCGAGGACTACGACGGCCGGACGAAGCTCTGGGCGAAGAAGTACACCATGCAGATGAAGGCCCACCTGCTGACGGGCGGGGTCCGCATCACCCGTCTCGACGAATCGATGCAGCCGGTCGAAATCGTCACGGCGAATCGCGCCGAGTGGGACTCCCGCCTGAAGCGCTGGGTGGCCTTCGAAGGCTCCGTCGAATTCCCCCTGGAGATCATCAAGGAGCCCGGCAAGAAGCCCTACACCCGCAAGGAGGAGATTCCGCCCGGGGGCAAGGCCGTCGAATCCGCCCTGACCCCGGAATCGCTGCAGAAGGACATGGGGGGCGGCAGCAACCGCGGCTCTTTCGACTCGCTGAAGACGCAGATCCAGGAGATGAACAAGTACCCGCACGTGCCGGCCTTCGTGCTCCGGGTCCACGCGAGGTTCTCCTTCCCGCTGTCCCCGATCGTCCTTCTCCTCGTCGGCCTCCCCTTCGTCATGGATCCTCACTCGAAGAGCTTCGTCAAAGGACTCATCTTCTGCTTCCTGCTGGCGCTCGGGTTCTACGTCACCCACTTCCAGTGCGCGGACCTGGGCAACAAGGGACGCATCCCGCCCGTCATCGCCGCCTGGTTCCCCATCGTCTCCTTCGGGGCCGCGGGGCTTCTCGCCTTCGCGCGGATGCGGACATGACGATCCGGGCCGTGATCTTCGACTTGGACGGCACGCTGACGCGGCCCTACCTGGACTTCCCGGCGATCCGGAAGGCGATCGGCGTGAGCGAGCCGCTGCTCGAGACCATGCTGGAGATGCCGCCGGGCCCGGAGCGCGAGCGCGCCTTCGCGATCCTGGAGCGCTTCGAGGAGGAGGCCGCGGAAGCGTCCGAGTTGAACGACGGCGCGCGCGCGGTCCTGGAATTCCTCTCGTCGCGCCAGGTTCCCCTGGGCCTGGTCACCCGAAACTCGCGGCGCTCGACCGAGCGCGTCCTGCGGAAACACGCGCTCTCGTTCGGGATCGTCGTCACCCGCGAGGACGCGCCCGCCAAGCCGCGCCCGGAGCCGCTCTGGATGATCTGCGAGAAGCTGGGCGTGATGCCCGCCCACGCCCTGATGGTGGGCGACTTCAAGTTCGACATCGCGGCGGGCCGCAACGCGGGAACGCGCACCGCGCTCCTGACGAACGGCAAGACGCCGTCCTACCTCCGGGAGGTCCCGCCCGACCACGTCCTCGAGCGCCTCGCCGACCTCCTCCCCCTCTTCTCCTAATTGGCCCCAGAGCCCGCGGAGCCCTCGGAGAAGATCCTCTCTGCGGGCTCGGAGGGCTCTGCGGCCAACCCGGAGAGAGTCGTGGGTTAGCGGATGCCGTCGCGGAGGGCGTCGGCGCACACGGTAAGGGCGTGATCCGCCTGCGGGAAGAGGGCGGCCATCCGGATGAAGCCGTGGTTCATCCCGAGGAAGCGCAGACCCCGGACCGGCACGCCGTCCTTGTGGAGCCGCCGTGCGAAGGCCTCGCCCTCGTCGCGCAGCACGTCGAACTCGGCGCTCAGCACGAACGCCGGGGGCAGCCCCTTGAGGGACGTGGCGCGCAGCGGTGCCGCTTCCGGGACCGGAATGCCCTTGCCGTCCGGAAGGTAGCAGTCCCAGAACCACTGCATGTTGGCGCGCGTCAGACCGAAGCCGGACGCGAACTCGCGATAGGAGACCGTCTCGAAATTTCGGTCGGTCACCGGATAGATGAGCAGTTGGAGCGCGACCGACGGGCCCCCGCGGTCCCGCAGACGCAGCGCCAGCCCGGCCGCGAGGTTCGCACCCGCGCTGTCGCCGCCCAGCGCGATGCGGTCGGGGCGGCCGCCGAACTCGGCGGCGTAGGAGGCCGTCCAGCGCAGCGCCGCCTCGCAATCGTCCAGCGGTCCGGGGTACGCCGTTTCCGGGGCGAGCCGGTAGTCCACATTGATCACGAGCGCGGGAGTCCGACGCGCCAGCGCGCGGCAGACGTGGTCATGGCTGTCGAGATCGCCGACGACCCAGCCGCCGCCGTGGAAGTAGAGCAGGATCGGGAGCGGGCCCGCGGCGTCCGGCCGATAGACCCGGATCCGGAGGCCGCCGTCGAGCGTCCGGTCCTCGATCCGCGCGACGGGTTCCTCGGGTTTGCGGAGCTTCGACGCCAGCTGGTTGAAGTTGGCGCGCACCAGCGCGGGCCCCTGCGAGCGGTACTCCGGCGCGGGGCCTCCCGCGTCGAGCGCCGCCCGGACCTTGGGGTCGAGGCCGCCGGCCGCCGCGGCCGGCCAGGTGCCGAACCAGGACATCAGAGCACGAAGCGGTGGCACTCGAAGGCTTCGGCCGCCTCGACGCTGATCTCGCGCCCGCGGCTCTCGGCCATCAGGCGGATCGCGCCGATGCCCGCCTGCGACGGCTCGGGGCGCACCTGGGACTTGTGGCACGCGAAGGCCTTGAGCTTGAGGTCGAGGAACTTCCCGCTGATGTCGATGTAGAAGTTCGGCTTGAAGATCGTCGCCCGGCTCCACGACAGCTGCGGCGCGTCCGCCACCAGGACGAACTGCTGGAACGACTTCAGGTGATGGAGGTGGGGCCGGCAGGCCGCGATGCCCGCCTTGTAGACCGCCTCGTGGTCCTGGTTGTAGCTCGGCGCGGGGAGCACGATCATCGTCGGCTTGGTCTTCTCGGTGCAGAAGCGGGCGCTCCGCTCGATGCGGTCGGCCAGCTCGCGCCGCGGCAGGGTCTCGAGGCGCAGGTGCAGCCGGGTGTCCTCGTAGACGATCTCCCAGCCGTCCACGCCCAGCGTGTCCATCGCCCCGGCCAGCTCCTCGCGGCGCGTCTTCTTCTTCGTCTTCTTTCCGGTGTCGTCGAAGTGGAGCAGGTCGCCCGTCGACATCACCATGACGTAGACCTTGCCGCCGGCGTCCTTGACGCGGGCCATCAGCCCGCCGGCGCCGGCCGTCTCGTCGTCCGCGTGCGGCGCGACGACCAGCAGCCGCTGCCGTGCCAGGAACTGCCGGGTGAAGATATCCACGCCGCTCCTTCCTATCTTGGTGTCGCTCATCTGATCATCTTCTCCACTGGGTGCCTCTCGGATAATCCCCTACTCCGGTTCCGGATGGATCAGCGCCCGCATCGAGCGCAGCGCCGCGCTGGCCAGCAGGTTGAAGGGGCTCGACCGGCGGCCCGAAAGCACCGTGTTGCCCCGCCGGATCTGCTCCTTCGCCTCCTCCAGAGTCGATGCCGACACGATCGTCCGGGCGCGCGCCAGTTCGCGGTAGAAGTGAGCGTCGCTGCCCGCCGTCAGGGCCAGGTCGTACTCCTTCGCGAACGCCGCGATGCGCGGCTCGGGCTCGGTTCCCTCGATCGACGGCACCCCCGAGTGCCGGGCGTTGAAGCCTTCGCAGCCGTCCAGCGCGCGGGCCACCGGGTCGTCGACCGACTTCGTCTTGGTGAACGGGTGAGCCAGGATCGCCAGGCCGCCCTGGTCGTGGATCGCCCGGATCGCCTCCAGCGGGTCGTCCGTCGAAATCTTCTCCTGGAGGAAGAGCCCCAGCACGTCGCCCGCCCGGGTGTCGATCTCCTCCCCCACGATGACCAGCAGATTCCCGCCGGCGGCCCGCTGCGCCTCGCGGGCCCCCTCGATCTCGTCGTGGTCGGTGATCGCGATCGCGTCGAGGCCGCGCGCCTTCGCGAGCCGCACGACCTTCGCGGGGTCCATCGAGCAGTCGAAGGACCAGCGGGTGTGATTGTGGAGGTCGAGGATCATGCGTCGAGCACCGCCAGGTGCCGCAGGTTCCGGTAGCGGCCATCGAAGTCCAGCCCGTACCCCACGACGAAGCGGTCCGGGATCTTGAAGCCCAGGTAGTCGATCGGCACCTTCACGCGCTCGCGCTCCGGCTTGTGGAGCAGCGCCGCCAGCTTCAGGCTCGAGGGCTTCTTCTTCCGCAGTTCGCTCAAGACGTGGTCGAGCGTCCAGCCCGTGTCCACGATGTCCTCGACGAGGAGCACGTCCTTGCCCCGGATGGGGTGGCTGAGGTCGAACTCCATGCGGATTTTTCCGCTCGAGGTCGTGCCGGAGCCGTAGCTGGAAACGCGCATGAAGTCGCAGGTGAGCGGCAGGTCGATCGCGCGGGCCAGGTCGGCCATGAAGATGAACGAGCCCTTGAGGATCCCGACCAGGACGAGGTCGCGATTGCGATAGTCGGCCTGGATCGCCCGACCGAGGGCGCGCACCCGGGCCTGGAGGCGTCGCTCCGTGATGAACGGCTTCAATCGAGACATCGTGGTCGGGCGACGCGCGCGGACCCTCGGCGCAGCCGGGTTACTTCTTCTCTTCCTTCTTGGGCTCTTCCTTCTTTGCCGGCCGCTTGTCGTGGTTCCAGACGTCCTCGTTCTCGTCCGTGCCGTTTTCGACCCCGTCGGCGCCCAGGCTCTTCAGGTCGAACGGCTCGCCGCCCGTGCCGTTCGGGTTGTAGAGCAGGAAGTTGTCGTAGGCGTCCTTGGGGATCGTCTTCAGGTAGCCGCCGTCGGGCCACTTCTTCACCGGGAACGGAGGCCGCGCGACCAGGTTGACCAGGTCCGCGGGATAGCGGTCGTTGTCGGCCTTGAACTGGTTGATGGCCTTGACGGTGTCCTCGATGGCCTTCTTGGTCTCGGCCTTCTTGGCCTCGCGCCACTTGTCGTGGTTCCAGAGGTCGGCGTTGTCGCCGCCGCCCCAGGTCCGGCCGTCGGCCCCGTAGCTGACGATGTCGAAGTCCGCCCCCGTGCCGTGGTCGCGGTACAGGAAGGGCCGGCCCCAGGCGTCCTTGAGCTCGCCCTGGTAATAGCCGTCCTTCGGGAACGTGGTCGCCTTCTCGGGCTTCGTCTTCAGGTGCTCGAGGATCTGGGGATAGCTCCCCTGCTCCTTCTTGAAGGCTTCGACGGCGGAGTGGATCTTGGAGATGCGGACCTTGGTCTCCTCGATGTTCTTCTTCGCGGACTTCGAGGTCCACCACTTCGTCCAGGCGTCCAGCGTGGCCTTGACCTCATTGGGCTCGCCCGCCAGCACGCCGGCGCGCGGCTCATCCTTCTCGCTCTTGCCGCGGAGCTCGTGCTCGAGGATCCGCTGGAGCGCGCGGGCCGCGTGGACCCCCAGGCTCTGGCTCGTCGCCGGGTTGTTCGTCACGTCGCTGAGCTTGTTCGCCAGGTCGTCCACGGCGTCGAGCGCGCGAATCTGGCCCAGCGCGTCGGCCGCGGCGGCGGCGATCAGGGGCGCGTCGTCGTTCTCGCCCGCGGAGGCCGGCTTCTTGTCGTCGAGCGCCTTCTTGAGGGCCTCGACGGCGTCCTTCGCCCGGTAGACCCCCGCCGCGCGGATGCACTCGTACTTCAGGATGCGATCGGACTCGACCGCCTTCGACTTGAGGACGTCGAGGATCGCGGGGATCGAGCTGTCGTCGCCGATCAGGGTCAGAGCGCGCGCTGCCGAGGAAGCGATCGACGTGCCGAATTCGTCGGGGTCCCGCAGCTTGGCCGACAAAGCCGAGAGCACGTCCTTGTTCGGCTCCCGGATCGCGCCCAGGATCTCGCAGAGGGCGCGCTTGACCGCGGGGGGAGCGTCCTTCTTGTTCAGCTCGGCGACGAGCGCCGGGACGGCCCGGCGGCCCAGTTCCTTGAGCTCCTCTGCCGCCACGAAGCTTTCGGTGAAGCGGTTCGAAGCGAGCTTCTTGATGGCGTTGTCGACGTCCTGCTTCAGGATTTCGTCCCGTCCCTGCACGGGTTTGGCTTCCTGAAGGCCGGCCATCAGAGCCAGGGCGAGGAGCACGTTCATGATCGAATCTCCGTAGTGGGTTTAAGGGGAGGTATTATAGCAGTCCCCAATTCCGAGTCCAGCCTCTCGGGGTTTTTGAACCCGGCCCAAATCCCCGTAACCCTGTACGGCGACCCCCCGCCTCCGGAGAGGGGTTTTCGATTTCTCCATGGCTCCATTTCTCAATTCTGGTAAGATCCGCCCACCATGAAGAACTTCGCCGACCGCCTTGTCGACGCCATCCGCCAGAAGAAGTCCCGCGTGGTCGTGGGACTCGACCCGCGCCTCGAAAGCCTGCCGGACGACTTCAAGCACGGGACCGCGAAGGACATCGAGCGGGCCGCCAAGGCGGTCCTGGACTTCAACGCCGCCCTGATCGACATCATCAAGCCCCACGCGGTCGCGGTGAAACCCCAGATCGCCTTCTACGAGAAGCTGGGACCCTACGGCGTTGTGGCCTACTTTGCCACCTGCAAGCACGCGCGCGACAACGGGCTCCTGGTGATCGGCGACGTGAAGCGCGGCGACGTGCCGGACACCGCAAAGGCCTACTCGGACGCCCACTTCTACGCGTTCCCGGCCGACGCCATCACGGTCAACCCGTTCTTCGGGTCGGACGGCATGGACCCCTTCATCCAGGGCGCCCAGAAGGTCGGCGGCGGCCTCTTCGTGCTCGTCAAAACCTCGAACCCCAAATCCGGCGAGATCCAGGACCTCCTCGTGGAAGGCCGCCCGCTCTACATGCACCTGGCCGAGAAGGTCGCCGCCTGGGGCGCGGGGTCCAAGGGCGAATGCGGCTACTCCGCGGTCGGCGCCGTCGTAGGCGCCACCCATCCCAAGCAGGCGGCCGAAATCCGCGCCGCCCTGCCTCAGGCCTTTTTCCTCGTGCCCGGCTATGGCGCGCAGGGAGGTAAGGCCGAGGACCTCAAGGCCTGCTTCAATGCCGACGGGCTGGGCGCCGTCGTCAACTCCTCCCGCGGGATCATCACCGCCTGGGAGAAGGACGCCTACAAGGCCCTGGCATGGGAGAAGGCGGTCGAGAAAGCCGTCATCGACATGAAGGCGGACATCAACGGTGCGCTTGGCGTATGAGCGGGTTCTTTACCCCGTTCTTCTTCGCCTCGTTCTCCCTGACGATCGTTCTTACCCCGCTCATCATCCGCCTGGCGCGACGCGTCAACTTCCTGGACCAGCCCGGGCCCCGCAAGATCCATACGACCCCCATGCCCTACGGAGGCGGCATCGCGGTCGCCGTGACCGTCCTCCTCGGCACCCTTTGGGCCTCCCGGTTCTCGCCCCTCGCGGCCGCGTCGGTGGGCACGAAAACCTTCAACTGGCCCGTCTACGCGGCGGGCTCCCTGGTCATTCTCGTGCTCGGCCTCGTCGACGACCGCCGGAGACTCTCGGCGCGGACCAAGCTCCTGGTCCAGACCCTCGTGGCGATCGGAGTCGCGATCGCCGGGGAGCGCCTCCGCCTCTTCGACGTTCCCGCACCGCTGAGCATCGCCGTCACGGTCCTCTGGATCCTGGCGGTCACGAACGCATTCAACCTGCTCGACCACATGGACGGGCTCTCGAGCGGCGTGGCGCTGCTGGCCGGCGCGTCCTTCCTGGTCGTGGCGCTCCAGACGGGTCAGGGCTTCATCGCCGCGATGATCATCCCCCTGCTGGGCGCCTGCGCCGGCTTCCTGCTCTTCAATTTCCCGCCGGCCAAGATCTTCCTCGGCGACGCGGGCAGCCTTTTCATCGGCTTCTGGATGGCCTGCCTGACGATCTCGTTCACCTTCTACGACGCCCACTATCGGCTCTACACCTACTTCGTGCCGCTGGCGGTCCTGGCGGTGCCGCTCTTCGACACCTCGAGTGTGCTGGTCATCCGCCTCCTGAGGCGGAAGCCGCTCTTCGAAGGCGACACGAACCACCTCGCCCACCGGCTCACGGCGCTCGGGTTGTCGCGACGGGGAGCGGTGCTGACCGTCTATGCCCTGACGCTCGCCACCGGCATCTCCGCAGTGCTGCTTTACTTCGTCACGGAGCGGGGCGCCCTCCTGATCCTGGTGCAAGTCCTGCTCACCTTTGGGATAATCACCCTGCTTGAAGCCGCCGGACGCAGGCATGACGGATGACGCGCGCTGGACTGCGCTCTTCGACCGCATCGCGCTCTTTCTCACGCTCCTCGCGTTCCTCCTGAGGCTCGGGCTTCCCAACTCCACCGCCGGCTTCGGCCTCAACCTCTTCATCCACCTGCTCTTCTGGGTGGCCCTCACGCTCTGGTTCGCCGGGCGCGCGCTGGGCAAGGGCGGCGTCTATCGCTTCACGGGCTTCGAGTTCGCGTTCCTCGCCTTCGCCGTCGTCTCGCTCCTTTCGGTCCTGCGCGCCGGCTTCAAGCTGACCGCGGTGGATCACGCGTTCGCGTTCCTGTCCCTCTCGCTCTTGTTCATCCTGGCGGTCCAGGTGCTGGGCAAGCAGCAGCTGCTGGCCATCCTCCTGGCCACGCTGTTCACCCTCGCGATCTACGCGCTCGTGCAGTATCTGGTGCTTTTCCCGCAGCTCCAGAAGGCGGCCGAGACGACGATGTCGGTGGAACTCGCCCGCCGCATCCGGACGAACGAGGTGTTCGCGACGCTGGCGGGACCGAACCAGTTCGCGGGCTTCCTCGCGCTCCTGCTGCCGCTCGCCGTCGGATCCTTGATCGACACGCGCAAATATCTCCTCCGAGGCGCAACGATCTTGCTGGGTCTCGTGGCCCTGGCGCTCACCGGCTCGCTGGGAGGCTGGGTGGCGCTCGGCGCCGGCGCCGCCACGATGGCGGGACTGGCGCTCACCCGGACGCGCGGCCGGGCCGTCGCGGTCGCGGCCGGCGGCGGCGCCGTGGCGCTGGCGGTCGTGCTTCTCCTGACAACCCCGCTTCTCTCCGCGGCCGCGGCCCGGAGCCATTCGATGCACGTCCGCGCCGTCTACTGGCGCGCCACGGGACCGATGATCGCGTCCGCGCCGCTGCTCGGCGTCGGCCTCGACAACTGGCAGGAGCACTATTTCCAGACGAAGTCCGAGGTGCAGCAGGAGACGATCAAGACGCACAACGACTACCTGCAAATCCTGGCAGAGACCGGCATCCTCGGCTTCCTCGCGTTCGCGGCGATCCTGGCCCTAGGGCTCCGCAGGGCGCTGGTCCGCGTCGCGGCCCCCGCCGCTGACCCGGATCCCCCCTCCCCCTGGCTCGTGGCGGGCGTGCTGGGCCTGCTGATGCTGCTGGGCCTCACGTTGGCGAACGATCTCCTGGGCCGGATGATCGCGATCGTGCTGGGCGCGCTCTGGCTGGCTTTCTGGCTCCTTCTGAGGCGGACGCCGCCGCCGTCGGACCTGACCTGGACCCGCATGGGCGCGGCCGGCGGCTTCGTGGCGCTGCTCGTCCACATGTTCGTCGATTTCGAGATCTACCAGTTCGGCGTGGCGGCCGCGCTCCTCTCCATGCTCGCGCTCCTGGCGCTGCTCCGGGGCGGGGCCGCCGAGATCCCGCTCTCGAAGACCGTCTGCCTCGCCGCGACGGGCGTCCTGATGGCGGTGTCGCTTCCGCTCCTGGCCTTCCTCTCGCCCCGGGCCATGGCGGCCGACAACGAGCTGAGCGACGCCCGGGAGGTGCTGTATCTGCTCGACCGGGACGCCGCCCCCAATCCGACCCAGATGCTGTCGGAAGCGCTGCGCGTCGCCGAATCGGCCCAGGCGCACGATCCGTACGACCCCGAGGCCTACCTGCTTTTCGCCCGCTTGAAGTTCCACGAGTGGAGGATCTGGCAGAAGGTCGGGGCGAAGAACTCGAAGGAGCTCGAGACGATCGAACTCACTGCGCTGCAAGCGCTGGACAACGCGATCGCGCTGCGCCCGAACTCCTCTCCGCTCCACGACCGCAAAGCCGGGTTCCACCTGGAGTTCCGCCGCCGCTGCCTCAAGGCCGCCAAGGAATCGGGCTACGAGCGCGCCAAGGCCGCCGAGCATCTCCGGCTGGCCGTCGAGGAGCAGCGCCGGGCCTACGAGCTCTATCCCACGATCGCCCGCAACGCCTACCTGCTGGCGCGGGTGCTCGAGATCGCCCGCGACCCGGACGCGCCGCGCTACTACAAGGAGGCGCTGCGGCTCTCCGAGCTCGCCGGCCGCGAGCTCGAGAACCTGGACCGCCTCAAGCTCGACACCCTCGAACAGGTCCGGGCGCTGCGCGCGAGCGGCAAGCCGCTCGAGGCGCACGACGTCCTGGACGGCCGTCTCCGAAAGGCGATCCAGGGCTTGCCCCCGGCCGAAGCCCGGGCGCGCCTCGAACGCTACGTCCGGTCGAACGAGGACGAGATGGAGGAAGGATTGACTCCCGTGATTAAAGACGTCGTCGACGCTATAATGCGGGACCTCAAATAGCGGAGAACCATGACCGACTACGAACTCGTCGTGGGCATCGAGACCCACGTCCAGCTGAAGACGCGGACCAAGCTGTTCTGCTCCTGCGCCATCCAGTTCGGCGCGCCGCCGAACACCCAGGTCTGCCCGATCTGCCTCGGCCACCCGGGCTCGCTCCCGGTCCTGAACCGCGCGGCCTTCGAGCTCGGCATGCGCGCCGCGCTCGCGCTCAATTGCACGATCGCGAGCACGACGAAGTTCGACCGGAAGAACTACTTCTACCCCGACCTCCCGAAGAACTACCAGATTTCCCAGTACGACATGCCGTTCTCGACCGAAGGCTGGGTGGAGATCGAGGGCGGCAAGAAGATCGGCATCTTCCGGGCTCACCTCGAGGAGGACGCCGGCAAGCTCATCCACGAGGAGCGGGGGAACCGCAGCTTCGTCGACCTCAACCGCACTGGGACGCCGCTGGTCGAGATCGTCACGAAGCCCGACATCCGGAGCGCCGACGAGGCCTACCAGTACATGACCTCGCTCCGCACGATCCTGCAGTACGCGGGCGTCTCGGACTGCGACATGGAAAAGGGCGAGCTGCGCTGCGACGTCAACCTGTCGATCCGCCCGCGCGGCCAGGAGAAGTTCGGCACGAAGACCGAGATCAAGAACCTCAACTCGTTCAAGAACGCCAAGGCGGCGCTGGAGTACGAGTTCGGCCGGCAGGTCCGCGCCGTGGAGGCCGGCGAGCGGATCATTCAGTCGACGCTGCTCTGGGACGCGGAGAACAACCGCACCCGCCTCATGCGCACCAAGGAAGAAGCGCACGACTACCGCTACTTCCCCGAGCCCGACCTGCCTCCCGTCAAGATCTCGCAGGACTGGATCGGGAAGGTGAAGGCGCAGATTCCCGAGCTCCCCGCCGCCAAGCGCGTCCGCTTCCAGGAGCAGTACGGCCTGAGCGACTACGACGCGAAGGTGCTGTCGTTCGACCGAGCCATGGCCGACTTCTTCGAGGAGGCGGCGAAGCTTTCCGGCAAGCCCAAGCCCGTCGCGAACTGGCTCGTCAACGAGCTCAACAAGATCCTCAACGAGAAGAAGATCGATATGGCGGCGGTGAAGACGTCGCCCAAGGCCCTCGCCGAGCTGATCGCGATGGTCGAGTCCCGGCAGATCACGAACGCGAGCGCCAAGGAAGCCTTCGGCCTGATGGTCGAGACCGGAAAATCCCCGGCGGACATCGTCAAGGAGAAGGGCTGGACGACGATCTCGGATTCCGGCGCCCTCGAGGAGGCCGCCAAGGCCGCGATCGCGGCGGGCCCCAAGGCCGTGGCCGACTTCAAGGCCGGCAAGGAAGCCGCCCTGAAGTCGCTGATCGGTGGCATCATGAAGGCCACCAAGGGCCGCGCAGATCCCAAGAAGGCCGAGGAGGTCCTACGCAAGCTGTTGTCGTAGCGCTCGTCTTGAGCCTGGCTCAGGAGACGGTTGCCGATCTCCTGAAGAAGCTCCACGACGGCGACGCGGCCGAGCAGAAGGCGGCCGCCGACGGCCTCGTCAAGAAGGGCGCCCGGGCCGCGGTCCAGAAGGCGCTCGACAAGGCCGGCAGCGATCTCCGGGCGCGCTACGAGGACGTCCTCATCCGCATCGACTGCGGCACCGATTCCGCTCGCGAGTCCTTCGGCTCCCTGGACCTCGAGCTCCGCGAAGCCGGCGCCTCCAGCGAGGCCGTCCCGAAGTTCGGCGACGGGGTGAAGCTCAAAGCCATCTTCGACGGCACGAACGGCGGAAATGATCCGGTCTCGGCCACCATCGCGAAGGCCAGCCTCGTCACCGCGAAGGGCAAGGTCGACCTGCTGGTGAAAGGGCCCAAGGGCGAGCCCTTCACCCGGGTCTTCGACGCGCAGGCGCCCAAGATGATCGAGTACGGCGCGATCCTGCCGCCCCGCTATCCACCCGGCACCCGCCTGGCGCTGGCGTTCGAGATCGAGGTGAACGGCACGCGGAAACTGTTCCGCACCGGGATCATCACGGTCGAGAAAAAGGAGTAGCCGCGTGCCGCGCGGCGGGCTCCTCCTGGCAGCCGTGCTCTGTGTCGGCGCCCAGGAGGCCCCGCGGCGTCCTCCGATCGTTCTGGGCTACTACCCGTCCTGGGTCGCCCATCCCAACGCCAAAGAGATCCGCTACGAGCGCTTCACCCACCTGGCCCATGCCTTCCTGCAGTCCGACGGCGCCGGGAACCTCCGCGAGGACCGGGCGATCCCCAACCGGGACCTGACGCAGCGCGCCCATGCTCAGGGGATCAAAGTGCTGCTGTCGCTCGGCGGAGCGCAGAGCGCGCGCGTGTTCCGCGAGATCGTCCGCAGCCGGGACTCCCTCGACCGCTACGTCGCGGCGCTGGCGAAGGCGGCGGCGGAGCACGGCTATGACGGCGTGGACCTCGATTGGGAGCCCACGGAAGGCGATGAAGACCGGAAAGGACTCGTGGCGCTGGTCCGCGCCCTGCGGGCGGCGTTTCCCGCCGGGATCGTCTCGATGGCGGCGCCCGCGTCGGACTGGTACGGTCGGGCCTGGGACGTGGAGGAGTTGCGAAAGCACGTCGACTTCCTCAACGTCATGACCTACGACTTCCACGGACCCTGGAGCGGACACGCCGGACACAACGCGCCGCTGCGCGGGGCGCCCGACGACGAAGACGCCGCCGTCGCCTCCGTGGAAGGCGGCATGGCGTATTGGGTCGAGCGGCGGAAGTGGCCGGTCGACCGCCTGAACGTGGGCATTCCCTGCTACGGCCGCGGCTTCGCCGTGAAGGAGTGGCACCGCAAGCCCGCCGGCAAGGCGCCCCATGAGACCATCGCCCACCACGATGTCCCGGACCTGCTGGAAGGCGGCTGGCGCCGGGCCTGGGATCCGAAGGTCGGCGTCCCCACGCTCCTGAGGGCCAACACGGAGGAGCTCATCTCCTACGAGGACGCCGAATCCGCGGGGCTGAAGGGCGCCTGGGCGCGCGAAAAGGGCTACCGCGGCCTCTTCTTCTGGCACATCGAACAGGACTGGCGCGACGGCGACCATGAG
>Ga0310813_10000715_pt1 | contig 20324 bp, 25 predicted proteins | sample YN3metagenome_FD_203086 | JGI IMG/M metagenome (GOLD analysis project Ga0310813, IMG submission 203086) | Soil microbial communities from experimental microcosm in Duke University, North Carolina, United States - YN3 | ecosystem: Engineered > Artificial ecosystem > Soil microcosm > Unclassified...
CTACAAGACCTTGCTGGTTCATCTGGACGACAGCAGCCGCAGCGCGCTGCGCACCACGGTCGCACTGGATCTGGCGCGTCGTTTCGACGCGCATCTGATCGGCCTGTACGTCGTTTGTCAGGAGCTGGCGCGGCCTTTCTTCCAGTTCGACGAAAGCCTGCGGCCTGCGACCCTCGAGGCCCAGCACGCGCAGCGGCGGCAGCGCGCCGAGGCTGCCTTTCTCGAAGCAGTGCGGCTCGCCGGCTGCAAGGGCGAATGGCGGGCGCCCTCGGGACCTGCGGTCGAAAGCGCGGCGCTGCACGCGCGGCATGCGGATCTGGTGGTGCTCGGTCAGGACAATCCGCACGATCCGGCCGCCTATGTCGCGCGACACTTTGTCGTCGATCTGCTGATGAGCGCGGGCCGTCCGGCCCTCGTGCTGCCGTATGCCGGCACGATCGATACGCTGGGCCGCAACGTGCTGGTGGCATGGGACGGCAGCCGCGAGGCGTGCCGCGCGGCGGCGGATGCGCTGCCTTTGCTGCGGCGTGCGGCATGTGTGACGATCGAAGCGGTCACGCCGCCCGGTTACCGGACCCCTGAACAGCAGGCACCGGCGGCGATCGAGGTTGCCGCCTGGCTGGAACCGCACGGGGTTCGTGCGTCTTTTTCGGCGACGCCCAGAGTGGCGGGTGTCAGCACCGGCGCGACGCTGCTGAACCGGGTGACGGACCTGCATGCGGATCTGCTGGTGATGGGCGCCTATGGCCATACGCGCGGCTGGGAGCGCGTGCTTGGCGGCGCGACCCGTACGCTGCTGGAGTCGATGACGGTTCCGGTCCTGGTGTCGCATTGACGCGGCACCTGCCGGTCAATGCCAGCGAAGCGCTGCGCCGTGCCGATCGCGGATGGCCGCTCGCGTCGCTTGCGTCACTTGCGTCACTTGCGTGACTTGCGTGACTGATCGCGCAGTACTTGCGCCGCGCCGCCCGGCGCGTGCACCGCGCACGCGATGACGATCGCCGCCGTGGCGCGCGCAACCGCGGCAATGGCGTAGCGGAGTAACGACCGCGTCGCGCTGTGGGTAATCATCACTGTTGCGGCGGCGCGTGCACGAGCAGCACGGGCCGGCTGACCGAGCGCGCGACCGCTTCGGCGACACTGCCGAGCAACAGCCGCCTGATGCCGCGCCGGCCGTGCGTGCCCATCACGATCAGGTCGGCTTCGCTGGCTTCGGCGGCCAGCGCCAGCACGTCGGCGACCGATGCGCCGTGAGAATCGACCATGCGAACCCCACCCGTCACGCCTCGTCTGGAAAACTGCAGCCGCGCTTCTTCGAGCGCGAGGTTGGCTTCGACGTACGACGCGGTATCCCGTTCCCACTCGTCGACGAAACCGGAATCGACGTCGGCCAGCTTCATGCCCGGCGACACGACGCTCACTGCTTCGACCACTGCACCGGTCGCGGTGGCGAGGTCGATCGCCTCATCGAGCGCCTGCCGCGCGCAACGGCTGCCGTCGAGCGCAAGCAAGATCCGTTTGTACATAGGTCCTCCTGGACGGCCGATGATGCGGCGCGCCAACCCTGCGCGCGCCTGCGTCCAGTTTCGGTCAGGCGCGGCCGGCGATTTTGACCGGCATCAACAGACCGGCACAGCGGCCCATGCGCTGGGCGCGGCGATTGGCGAACCGCGCGGGCACGCGCACAATCGCACTGTCGCGATACCGCGCAAGCGCTGCCGGGTAGCACCGGCGCCCTGCTACGCCGGCGCTCGCCGCGACCGCATGGCCGTATGCAACCTCGCGCAATCGACTGGGGCACTCCGATGACGGCAGCAGGCAATCAGCCGGGTCCGGGTGCGAAGCTTCCCGGGCCTTCCAGCAAAGCGCCGCGCCTGCGCGAGCAGACCGTCGTCGTCTGGCTCGTCGTGCTGGGCGGCCTGCTGATTACGCTCGGCACGGCAGCGTCGATCGTGCACGATTTGACGAATACCGCGCATAGCCGTTTTCGGCTGCGGGTCGAGCGCCTGTCCGCGACGGCGCTGAACGGCCTGCAAAACGGCGCGGAGACGCTCGAGGCGGCACGCATGACGATCGAGCGCTCGGCGCGCCCGCCCGCGGACGCCTGGCGGGACTATGCGCTGACGCACGACAAAGCCGATGCGTCATCCCCGGTCAGCAAGATCGAATTCCTGCCCGCGACGGCGCTACCGGCGGCCGGCGCCGTGGAGCCTGCCGCGGCCCCGACGACCACCGCGGGCGACGAGCTCGACGGCGAGCTGGCCGCCGCGCTGCGGCGCGCCGCGCAGACGCGCCGCCTCGCCCTCGCCGCGCGCGATGCGCCTGGCTTGCCCGGCACGTTGGCGCCGGCGCGCGCGCTGGTGCTGGCGCTGCCGCTCTACATGCCCGCCGCGGCCGGCTCGGGCCGCGCCGGCGAAGATGCGCTGGCGGGCTTTCTGCTGGCTTCGATCGATCCACGGCGGCTGTTCGAGCCGACCGGCGTGTCGGAGCGCAATATCGACATGCGGATCGCCATCGGGTCTCCGCCGGTGACCGTCTTCGAAGCGGCGCGCGGCGCGGAGGACGGCGGCGACACGTTCCAGCAAGCGAAGACGGTGCCGTTCGGCGGCGCCGCCCTGACCTTCGGCTTTGCGTCGAGCCGCGACGTGCGCGCGATCGGCGCGGCCGGTCCGGTGTCCGCGGTGCTGGCCGCAGGGCTCGCCGCAACCGTGCTGGCCGCGCTCGCCTGCCATTGGGTTGCGCGGCGCATGCGGGCCGGCGCGCGCGACGGCGACGCAGGACTCAACGAAGCCCGTCTGACGCTGATGCTGCGCGCCTCGTCCGATGCGATCATCAGCGTCGACGAAGCCCAGCGCATCGTGATCTTCAATCCGGCGGCAGAACGCGTATTCGGCGTCTCGGCCATGGAAGCGATCGGTGCGCCGCTCGAGCGCTTCATCCCCGAGCGCTACCGGGCTGCGCATGCACAATACGTCGAGCGCTTCGGCGTGACCGGCACCTCGGAGCGGCAAATGGGCAGACAAAAGGTGCTGTGCGGGGTGCGCGCGAACGGCGAGGAGTTTCCGCTCGAGGCGTCGATTTCCCAGATTCGCGACGGCACCGGCAAGCTTTACACGGTTGCGTTGCGCGACGTCACCGAACGGGTGCGGGCCGAGACCATGCTCAGGCACTCCAGCGAGGAATTGCGCGAACTGTCGGCCAATCTGCAGATGCTGCGCGAGCACGAGAAGATGCGCATCGCCCGCGAACTGCACGACGACCTCGGCCAGCGGGTCGCGGCATTGAAAATGGACGTGTCCGCGGCACAGCAGGCGCTGCGCGCCGCCGCCGCGGAAGACTCGCACACCGCCGCCGCGCTGGACACGCTGGGCGGCATGCAGCGGCTCGTCGACCTGATCGTCGCATCGCTGCGCCGGATCGCGGCCGACCTGCGCCCGACCATGCTCGACGATCTCGGCCTCGTCGCGGCACTCGACTGGCTGACCGGGGATTTCACGCAGCGCCACGGCATCGACGTCGATTCGCACGTCGACGTCGGGCCGGCGGTCTTCACCGATCAGGCGGCCACGGCGATGTTCCGCATCGTGCAGGAGGCGCTCGACAACGTGGCGCGCCATGCGGACGCCAGCCTCGTGCAGTTGCGGCTGTCGACCGCGGCCGACTGTTGCCGGCTGACGATCGCGGATAATGGACGCGGCGCGGCCGGCCGGCGCGACGTGCAGCCGGATACCGCCAGGACGTTCGGGCTGATCGGTATCCGCGAACGCGCGCGCACGCTCGACGGCACGGTGGCCGTCGATACGCCGGAGCACGGCGGCTTCAGCCTGACCGTGTCCTTCCCGTTACACGCAGTCATACAGGACGAGATACTGCGATGATCAGGGTACTGCTAGCCGACGACCACGCCGTGGTGCGCGACGGACTGCGCCATATCCTGCACAACGCGTGCGGCTTCGAAGTGGCCGGCGAAGCCTGCGATAGCGCGACGACCATCGCGCTCGTGCGCAGCACGCCGGCCCAGGTGCTGGTGCTGGATCTGTCGATGCCGGGCCGCAACGGCATCGAGTTGATCAGACAGATCAAGGACGAAAAACCGCAGCTGCGCGTGCTGGTGCTGACCATGCACGCAGAGCAGCAATACGCGGTGCGCGCCTTCAAGGCCGGCGCCTCCGGCTATCTGACCAAGGAAAGCGCCAGCGCGGAACTGGTGGGCGCCGTGACCAAGATCGCGGCGGGCGGCGTCTATGTGAGCCTCGCGATGGCCGAACGGTTTGCGCAAAGCCTGAACGAGCCCGCCGAAGCGCTGCCTCATCAGCGCTTGTCGGATCGCGAGTTCGACGTATTCCGGCGGATTGCCGCCGGGCAGACGATCTCGCAGATTGCCGACGAGCTGTGCGTCAGTTCGAAAACCGTCAGCACCTACAAGACGCGCCTGCTCGAAAAGATGCAGATGCCGCACGAGGCAGCGCTGGTTCGCTATGCGATGCGTCATCGGCTGTTCGACGACCAGGACGACGTGTGACGCAAGCGCGGCGGTCCGTGATGTAGGGCGCTCCCTACACGCTTGCCGGCTGTCCTACCGCAGTTTCCACCGTCGCCGATTCTTTTTTGAGATAGCGCCGACGATACTGTCCGCATGGATACCAACCCATCGTCCACCCCGCTCAAGGTCTTCGTGGTCGAAGACGCCGCGCCGGTCAGGCGCAACCTCGCGCGGCTGCTCGGCGCGATCGCCGGGGTGGAAATGGCAGGGGAAGCGGAAGACGGCCAGAGCGCGCTTGTATCGCTGCTGGCGCGCGCGGCCGACGTCGCCGTGGTCGATCTGCGGCTAGCCGGCAGCAGCGGCATCGAGCTTATTTCGGCGCTCTCGAAACAGCGGCCGGAGATCGTCACCATCGCGTTCACCAACCATTCGGGATCTGCTTTCCGCACTGCATGCAAGGCGGCAGGCGCGCACTTCTTCTTCGACAAGACTGCCGAATTCGATGCTGCGTGCCGAACCATCGCACAACTTGCGGCAACGCGTGCTCAACGCGCTGCACGATAGACAAAGGAGCTGATCATGACGCTATTCGACACGGGCTGCGCGAGCGCCGAGCATAGTTCGCCGATCGCATTCCATGACGTTGCGGCCGAACGGCATCCGCGCGCGCAGCAATCGAAGCGGACCGTCATCCGCTGTTCCGGCTGTTCGATGCGTACCGTCTGTATGCCGGTGGGGCTGACCGACGCGGAGCTGGCGCAGCTGGATTCGATCATCTGCATGACGCGCGCGGTGCGGCGCGGCCACGCGCTGTATCGTGCCGGCGATGGATTCCAGAGCATCTACGCAGTGCGGGTCGGTTCGTTCAAGACGGTCGTCATGCACCGCGACGGCCGCGAGCAGGTCACCGGCTTTCAGATCGCAGGGGAAGCGCTCGGATTCGACGGCGTCTGCACGAGTCACCACAATTGCGACGCGATCGCGCTCGAGGACAGCGTGGTGTGCGTGATTCCGTTCACGCAGCTCGAGGCGGTGTGCCGCGAGATCAGGACCATGCAGCATCACGTGCATCAGATCATGAGCGGCGAAATCGTGCGCGAGTCGTCGCTGATGATGATGCTCGGCACGATGACCGCGGAGCAGCGCGTCGCCGCCTTCCTGCTGAATCTGTCGCGGCGCTTCAAGGCGCTCGGCTACTCGCCGGCCGAGTTCAATCTGCGCATGACGCGCGAGGAAATCGGCTGCTACCTCGGCATGAAGCTCGAAACTGTGAGCCGCATGTTCTCGAAGTTCCAGCGCGAACGGCTCGTCGATACGCGCGGCAAGCAGATCCGCATTGTCGATCCGGACGGCCTCGCGCGCGTCTGACGCGGCTGACCTGGCGCGGCGCCGCGCAGGTGCCGGCGCTGTGCGGCTCGCGCGGCGGGCCACGGCACGCTTGATTTGCGTCAACTGCGATATGCCCTTGTGGGAATACAGTCGTTCTCAACAGGAGAACCGCACCATGACCCACTCGCGCCGACGCGCCATCGCAGCAGCCTGCCTCGTCATATCGGCCGCGCCCGCCGCCGCGCTCGCGCAGGCACAGGCTGGCCGCGAGCCGACCGAACTGGTCGACCAGCAGCACTGCATGTTCTGCCATACGTCCGATGCACCCTTTCTCGCGCCGTCGTTCCATCAGATCGCGGAGCGCTATCGCGACCAGCCGAATGCGCAGACCATGCTCGAACAGAAACTGCGCGTGGGCGGCCGCGCGCACTGGGGCGATATGGCGATGCCGGTCGCCGCGGAGCGCGGCGGGCCGCCGTTGTCCAAAGAGGATGCGCACGCCTTGATCCAGTGGGTAATGAGCCAGTGAAGCCGGCGCGAAGCAGTGCTGCGTCGTCACCTATACCGTCGTGCACCTGCCGCAACAGCGAGAAATAGCGATGCGAGTCACCGTCCACATCGATACGTTCGATTATCCCGACCCCTCGGTCTATGCAATCCTCTGGCTCGATACGCAGACCCACAAATGGTCGCGCGAGGGCCATGCGGTGATCGAGCTGCCCGTATGGGGCGTGCTCGTGCCGCATGGCGCGCACACCCGTGTCGCGGGTCCGCACGGCGGGCGCACGCTGTGCGAGCTGGAAGGGCTCGACCTGTCGGATCCGTGCGGTCCCTTCGAAGGGGAAAGCGGGGGCGCGCTGTGGCACCGCGGTGCGCACCACGCGCCTGTGCGCGGCACCTGGCACGTGCAGTGTGTCGACGCCGACGCGCAGCTCCCTGAGCACGGCCTGTTCGCCGACGATCCGGTCTGACGCAGTGCAACCGGCCTCGTCCGCGGCTTCGTCCGCTGCCTCGTCCACCTACCCAGGGCGATGCAGCCGGTCCGCCGCGATTTTTTTCAAGGTTTCATCGGCGCGGTCGAACGCCTGGCGGATCGCCGCTCGCGGGTCTTCCCCCGAACAGTGGTCGAGCGGCAGCAGGTGGTGGCCGCCCAGGCGCAGATCGAGACGCACGTCATAGCAGCGCTGGCCGCTACGCACCGGCATCGCCTCGATGGCCAGGTGACACCCCGCCAGCAGGTTGCTATAGCGTTCCAGTCGCACCAGCTGCGCGCCCGCCTCGCTTTCGAGTTCGCCCGACCCCGCAAAGCCGAAATACACGATCTGCATGCCTACGCCCATGTCGGCTCCCTCGCGCGCAGCCGTGGACGCCTTGTCCTGCGCTCTGTCGAACCAATCGTGCGCCGATCGGCGCGGCCCATCTTGACGTGTGTCAACAGAGCATCCGGGCGCGCGCGAGCCCCGCGTTTGCCGCGCCCGGTCAAGCTCAAATGTGCAGCGCGCCCGACATCTTCAGTTCGATCCAGGCCATGCCCTCGCGCAGTCCCGCGAGCAGTGCCTCGCGCTCGACAACGAAGGTGCCGCTGTGCTGGAACTCGTGCGTGAACGCGCCGCGGTCATCGTGGTGCGCCACGCGGACCTTTGCGCGGTAGCCGCCCTCCGGCGCCGGGTTGGCCGATACATCGACGGACCACGTGCAGTCGCGCACGTTGGCAGTGAGCGCCATGGCTTCTCCTTGTCGAGGTTGGCGTGCCGTTCAGCCGATCGTCAGGCGTTTGCGGTCGGCCGCCGCCCGTTTGGGCAGCACGAGGCACAGCACGCCGTCCTTGTATTCGGCGCTCGCCGCGTTTTCGTCGATGTCGGACTCCAGCGTGAAAGTGCGGCTGAACGAACCGCTATAGCGTTCGCGCCGGATCACGCGCTCGCCCTCCTTCTTCTCGTCGCTGCGCTCGACTTTTGCGTTGATCGACACACGGCTGCCGTCGATCTGCACGTCGATGTCCTTCCTGTCGATGCCCGGCATCTCGGCTTTGACCGTATATCCCGTTTCGTTTTCCGACACGTCGATCTTCATCGACGACGGACCGGCTTCCTGGTCGCCGAGCACGCTGCGCATCGGCCGGAAGAAGCCCTGGAACAGATCGGCCACCGGGTCGACCGAAAACGGATCGTATCGCGAAAGATTGCTCATCACCTGCTCTCCTTTGTTTCCATGCCATCCATCGAATCGGACCGGAAATGCGCCGGTCCAGCACGTTGCCCCCGCGGCTGCGCGGGCACCATCGAAACCCGCGCGCACAAACGGCCCAACTGCGTGCCCGCCCCGGATCTGCAGCCTGACATGATTCGGCATCCTTCGCGTACGCGTTAAAGTCGGTTCAACACGTTTTAAGTGCGACGGCGGGACACTGCATGGCTTCGATGCTAGCCGTCGGAGCGCCCGTCCGCTTGACTCAGGTCAACCGGGCACGGGACAACCCACTGCTTCAGTCAACCAGCACACTTCGGTCAACCGGTCGGAGATCCATCCGTCGCCGAACAGTTCATAGCCTGCTGCGCGGCACTTTTCGAGAATCACAAATGCGAGCAAAATAGCCGCAGCTGCCACCACCAGTGCAAAGGCGGCTTTCTCAAACGCTCTGCACGTCAGTTCCATTTCAGTCTCCATCGGGTGCCGGATAACCCGGACGAACGCGCCATTCGGGCCCATCTTCGAACATCGCGTACCGGCATCGCCTGATGTGGATCAGCCTTTTTGCCGAAACGGCGTCGATTCGCGCCGTCACCGTCACGTTCGAAGGTTTTGCGCAACTGCGGAGAAAACATGACGACTTCCCATCCGCAGGCACCGGATGGCAGTGCCGTGCCGCACTCAGAGATCGCAATCGAAGACCGCTATCAGATGCTGATCGAAGCGGTGCGCGATTATGCGATTTTCATGCTCGATACCAGGGGCCATGTCGCCAGCTGGAATGCCGGCGCGCAGCGCATCAAGGGCTATTCGCCCGACGAAATCATTGGCCGGCACTTTTCGGTTTTCTACACGCAGGAAGACATCGCCGCCGGCAAACCCGCTCGCGAACTGCGCGAGGCAGCGGCCCAGGGCCGCGTGGAAGACGAAGGCTGGCGCGTGCGGCGCGACGGCTCGCGTTTCTGGGCCAACGCGGTGGTCTCGGCGGTGCGCGATGCGTCCGGCACGTTGCTCGGCTTCGCGAAAGTGACGCGGGACCTGACCGAGCGCAAGCGCCTCGCGTCGCTCGAGCATGCAAACGAAGTGTCGACGCAGATGCAGATCGCACGCGAAAACGAGCAGAAACGCATTGCCCGCGAGCTGCACGACGATCTCGGCCAGCAACTGACCGCGCTGAAGATGGGCATGGCGCTGCTCGAAGCGCAAATGCGCAGCGCCGGCTTGCCGGAACCGCTGCAAGCCACGCGTGAACTGCAGGCGCAGGTCGATGCAATGGCCGCGTCGCTGCGGCGTATCGCGGCGGATCTGCGCCCGCCGCTGCTTGACGACCTGGGCCTGACCGCCGCGCTCGAATGGCTGGTCGAAGATTTTTCGCGCCGCTACGGCGTAGCCGCCCATGCGGCGATCTCGAACGATGAAGACGCGCCGATCGACGAGTTCGCCGCCACCACGATCTTTCGCATCGTCCAGGAAGCATTGACCAACGTGGCCCGGCATGCGCAGGCGCATAACGTCAGAGTGAGTTTCAGGCTCGACGCGGAGGTCTGCACGATCGAGATTGCCGACGACGGCATCGGCGCGCCGGCCGGGCCGCGGCCATCGCCGCAACGGCGTACGTTCGGTTTGACAGGGATGCGCGAGCGGGTCCGGCAACTGCATGGAACGATCGGGTTTCATACCGCCGAAGGCGCGGGCTTTCGCATCGAAATCCGGATCCCGGCGCGATATCTGCGAGACCATCCGGCGCACTGAACCCGGCACAGCCATTACGCGTGCGCGACGACTGCGGCGTGCGCGGCCGCCCAGCGGCACGAGCCGCGCGCGGTGGTTGGCATGTCCGGCTACCTGCGGTGCCGCCGAGCCTTCTCCCGACGACGAAGCCGCCCTGGCTGGCGCGCTCGCCACAAACAGGCCATGCATGGTTGCCGGCAAGGCCGCGACGCGCTTGCCGGCGCATGCTTGACCTGCATCAACGGCGTGGGCCCGGCGGCGCACCACACTGCCGATGCGTCTAATGCCGTTCGCCGGGAGACCATCATGAAACCGCTGTTCCGGATCGCTTCCGCGCTGCTCGATACGCCACGCGCGCGGCCCGCGTCTGGCGTGTCGCCGGCGCATATCGCGTTGCCCCCCGCCGCGCGCAGCGGCGGTCTGCCGTTGCTGGACGCGCTCGCCGCACGGCGCACCACACGCGAATTCGCGCCGCTGGAACTCGATGACGCGATCCTCGGCGCGCTGCTGTGGGCCGCCGACGGCATCAACCGCGACGCCGAGGGCGGGCGCACAGCGCCTTCCGCGCTCGGCGTGCATGAAATCACCGTGTATGCGCTGCGTGCGAGCGGCGCGTATCGCTACGATCCACGCGGGCATTGTCTTAACCTCGTCGTCGCGGCGGACTTGCGACGGCTGACGGGGTACCAGGAACTGGTCGATCATGCGCCGGTCGATCTGGTCTACGTGGCCGACCTGAACTGCATGCATGAGATTCCCGAAGCGCAGCGTGAACTTTTCGCGGCGGCCAGCGCCGGCGCGATGCTCGAAAACGTGTATCTGTACGGCGCTTCCGCGCAGCTGGCGGTGGCCGCGCGCGGCTGGATGAACCGCAGCGCACTGGAGCGGCACCTGCAATTGCCGCGCAACGTGAAGCCGGTGCTTGCGCAGTCGGTCGGCCATCTGCGCGCGTAGCGCGGCTGCACGGCCACCGCGACGGCCCGCGCGCTATTGCAGCGGCGCACCGTCGCGCGTGATGTGAATCGCGGTCGCCTCGACGAAATCGACACGCACGCTGTCGCCTTCCTTCAGGCCGTCGAGCACGCGTACGGACGACGCCTGCAACGTGACGGTCTGCGTCGGCCCGCGCAACGTGATGCGTCGCCTGGCGCGATCGACCTGCAACACGGTTGCCTCGGCCTCGATCCGATGCATCGCCAGCGACGAACCTGGCGACGCGTGGCTCGTCACTTCGCGGTCGATCTGCTTGCGGACGGCGCCGGGCTTGTCGGCACGCAACAGCAGCGCGCGACTGTAGGTGATTTCCACTTCGTCGCCCATCTGCAGGTGCCGCACATTGCCGAGCTTGCGATCCACATTGACTTCGACCGGATCGCCGTCGTCCTGCCACAGCATCACGCTATTGCGTCGCGGGTCCACACCGAGCACCACCGCGTGCGTGCGCGTGATGTTCGTGCCCGAGAAAATCGGCGGCCGCGGCGTGCTACGCGGTACCTGCGCGGCGGCCGGTGCGCAGGCGAACGGCACGGCCAGCGCGAGCGCCGCCGCCGCGATCAATCTGCGTGGCCAGACACGTTTCACGCGATATCCGCCTTGTGGCCGCGCGGCGGGGAGCCGGGGCTCGCACGCGGCGCCGCCTGCAGGTTGCCGGCCGGTATCGCAACCGACACGCGACATGCCGCGCGGCGTTGAAGCTACAGCGACCATTCGAGTGACTCCAGCACCGCCGCCCGGTCGCGGATCTTGCGGGCGAACGCGTCGAGCAGACGCTGGTCGCGCCCGGCGCGCAGATCGGCCGCGGTGATCGCACAGGTGGCGAGCGGCGTCACGCCCGCGCTCGTGTGCATCTGCTCGAACGCCTTGTCGCTGCCGTAGCCGCCCAGACTGCAGAAGAACGCGACCTTGTGCAAGTGCCCGCGGTGCCCGGCCAGCCACGTCGTGACCGGCGCCGCTGCGCAACTCGCCCACACGGGCGTACCGACCACGACGACATCGTATTGCGTCGGATCGTGCGCGGTGGGCAGCGGATTGGCATGCCGTTGCCCGATCGCATCGGCCAGCGAGCGCAGGTAACCGCGCAAGCCGCTGCGCCACTGCGGCCCTTCGCGCTCGCGCAGCGCCTCGCAATCGGCCAGCAGCAGCGTAGCCAGCAGCTCGGCCAGCCGCGCTGTGGTGCCGGTCCTCGAGAACGTCACGATCAGGATTCGCGGAGGATTGTGCATTGAGGTCTCCCTGCTTGCGGCGCGGCACTGCGTATCGGGCGGCGCCGATGAAAATCCGGCGGGCGAGCCGCCGTCGCCCCGCTCAAGGCACCGGCCGCACCAGCAGCACCGGCACCTCCGACAGATGCGCGACGCGTCGCGCCACGCTGCCGAGCAGCCAGCGGGTCAGCCCGCGTCGGCCATGGGTGCCGACCACCAGCAGGTCGGCGTGCCGGCGTGTCGCCTCGCGCACCAACGCATGCGCGACGTCGTCGTTGACGGCGCGGGTGGTAAGCAGCGCGGTTTTCGACGCATTCGGATAGCGCGCGAGGACCGTCGCCGCGTGACCGAGTGCGCGTTCGCCTTCCGCGACGTAGGCGCCTTCGAGCAGCTTCACAGGCGCGATATCGAACAGCCGCACCGCGCGGTCGACCACATACGTCGCCAGCAGCTCGGTTTGCGGCGCGGCGAACTGCAAGCCGCAATGCAAAGCGTGCAGCGACGCGGGGCTGCCATCGAGCGCGAACATGATGCGCGCGAGCGGCCCGCCCGCGCGGCGCTCGAAGCGTTCCGGCACGATCAGCATCGAACAGTGCGCGTCGCGCGTGACCGGCTGCGACACGCTTGCATCCAGCCAGCGCAGCATGCCGTGCCGCTGCCGCGCGCCGAGCACCAGCAGTTGCGCGCGATGAGTATGCGCGTCGGCGACGAGCGCATCGGCGACGATGCCGCCCTCGCGCGACAGGTCGATCAGGCGCGAATCGACTGCCGCACCGCTTTCGCTGACCGTGCCGGCCGCCCGCTCCAGTGCAGCGCGCGCATCGCGCCGCAGTTCTTCGCGCGCGGCGTCGAGCACCGCGTCGACGAAGCGCAGTTGCGGTGTCAGCACGCGCGGATTTTCCGCCACGCTGACCAGCGATACATGCATACCCGGCCGCAGCAGATCGCGCACGTAAGCCGCCACATGCGCGGAGGTTGGCGATGAATCGACCGCCAGCGTCACGCGGGTGATCGCCTCGGCTGCCACGGCGGGCGCAGCAAGTTCACTCATGATCGTCCTCCACCGGTGCGGCCGCAGCGGCGGCCGGCTGGTTCAGCGGCACGGTATCCGGGCTGCGTCGAAGTCGTCGACCCGCGCCGTGCAGGCGATGCGCGACCGCCATCCCCTCGCGGAACATCAGAGCGCAGGAAACACCGCCGGAAAGTCGAGATGACTCACCACCTCCTTGACGCCCGGCACGTTCTGCGCAGCAATGCACAACGCCTTGCGCTCTTCGTCGCTATTGATGACACCCCACAGGTGCACCACACCGTCGGTGACGATCACCTGGCCGCGCGCGAGCCCCCAGCGCGGTCCCGCCATCGCTGCGAGGATCGCGTCGCGGATCGCCTCGTCGTCGGGCCCGGCCGGCGGCGCGCTGTCGGCCGGCAGGCTCGCCAGCGCGCGCACGAGGTTCGCGCGGCTGACCACGCCGCTGACCTTGCCGTCCTTCAGCACCGGCACGCGCTTGATCCGATGGCGTTCGAGCAGATCGGCGACCGCCGCGAGCGGAGTGTCCTCTTCGACCGTTATCACTTCCTTCGTCATCACGTCGCGCACGCTGCGTGCATGTTCCTTCACATATTCGCTCGCCAGTTCTCGCGTCGACGCGAGAAACTGCAGCCACCAGGCGCGCCGCCGCGTACCCGTATCGATTTCGCTACGGTGCAGCAGATCGCCCTCGCTGACGATGCCGATCAGCCGGCCGTCCGCGTCGGCGACCGGCATTGCGCTGATCGAATGATTCGCAAGCAGCGCCGCTGCATCCCGTACGCTCATCTCCGGCGTGGCAAAGATCACTGAGGTGGTCATTACATCTACCGCGCGCATGGTTGTCTCCCGAGGATTGACTGGATGTGTCCGGGCCCGAAGATCGCCGGTCACGTGTTCAATAGTCGAACGACGCGCGCCTGGCGGGCTTGATCGATATCAAGCGCGGGCCGATTGCTGCGATCCGGCCGTGCGCTGCGATCAGTCGGCATTGATATACGCGCTCGCATACAGCAGCAACGCGACCGCCGCGCTCGCGAGCAGAGCCGCCAGCGCGGCGGCGAGCGCAATCGCACAACGGCCGCGGGTGCGCAAAGCGGATTGGGTGCGCATCGTCAGAGGTTCCGGCGGCGGCCGGAGCGCAATCAGCTGTGCCGGTTGCGGATCGTTTCGAGCAGCAGCACCACCGCCACGAGCGCGCCGCAGGAGACGCCAGCACCCACATAAAATACCGGCTGATTGTCTGTCACGATGCCGTGCAGCGCCACCACGATGCCCAGCATCGACAACAGCACGGCAATCACCGCAAGCGAGATGCGCCACTGGTCGATCTTCACGATGGCACTCCGGATTACGCGCCGCTGCGGGTCGGCGCCGTTGCGGCTTCGTGCGCGTCGTCGAGGCGCACCAGCAGCACCGGGCACTCGGCGAGCCTGACCATGCGTTCCGCGACGCTGCCCATGATCGCGCGGCGCATGCCGCGCCGGCCGTGCGTGCCCATCACGACCAGTTCGGCGCCGAGGCGCTTCGCCTGCTTTTGCAGGCAATGCGCGACGTCTTCCGCCGGCCCTTCGGTTTCCACCAGCTCGGTCTGGCTGGCTACGCCCGCGGCGGCGAGCCGCGCGGTCGCGTCGTCGAGCGCGGCGCGCCCGTCGCGCCGGAACGCATCGATCATCGCCACCGGATCGTAATAGCCCGCATACGGAAACAGCGCTGCCTGGTCGACGACATAGACCGCGTGCACCTTGCCGCCGGTGATCGCCGCCACCCGTATGGCTTCGTTCAACGCGGCTCGCGACGTTGCGCTGCCGTCGACGGCAACGAGGATCTGCTGATACATGGCTCGACTCCGATAAACACGAATGACCGATCGAGGATCGCGCGCGGCGCGTCTACAACAACACCGGCGGCGCGGTGGCCACGGTAGTCGGCGCGGGCTCCGCCGCGGGCGTCTGATGCGCCGGGTTGTGCCAGACCGCTGCGGCGGCCCACGCGGGCGGGTAGACGATCACCGCGCACGGCGGATCGCGCAGCGCGCGCGACGTGACCCTTCCGGGCAAGGTACCGGACAGGCCGCGCCGGCCGCGCGTGCTGATCACGATCAGGTCGGCCTGCGATCTTTTTGCTTCGCGGGAAATTGCGTCGTGCACGTCGTCCAATGCGTCCTCGGTGGCAAGCAGCGAGGTGTGCGCGTCGAAGCCTTGCTCGCGCAGGATCGCGGCCGCGGCTTCGAGCGCACGCTCGCCGTCGATGCGCAGCAGGTCCTGAGGAAACCAGTGGCGCCAATGACACCCGCCATCGATCACGTGAACCACGCTGACCCGAGCGTCGGCCGGCAACGCGGGCAAAGCTGCGCGCAAGGTCTGCAGCGCGGCGCGGCTGCCGTCGATGGCGACCAGCACGCGCGCCGGCGTGCAGATGCCGGACGCGAGCACCGCGTCCGGCACGTACAGCACCGGACAATGCGCCGCCGCCGCGACCTCCTCCGGGTCGAAATGACAGGCCCAGTGATGCTTGCGCGGCGGCGCGCAGAGCGCGATCAGATCGGCGTGCCACGACGTGGCGGCGCGGCTCAGCGCGCTCGCCGGGTCGGCGTGCAGCCCCGGCAGATCGATCAGCTCGGTTTCCGTTCTGAAGCCGGCGGCTTCGAGCTCGCTCGCCGCGCGCGCCAGCACGACCGACGCCGCATGCGTCATCGCGCGATGCGCGTCGCTCCAGTCCGGATAGCTCAGCATCAGCGTCGGCAACAGCGTGGCCGGATTGCAGACGATGTCCGTCAACCTGAGCGCCGGATGGTTCGCGGCGAGCGCGAGCGCAAAGCGGGCGAGGCCCGGCAATCCGCTGCCGCGCTCGCACGCGACCATGATGCGCGTAAAGGCGGACGATCGGTCGGTGTCGGCTTGCGAGTCTGTCATATACCCTCCGTCGAACTCGCGCGCAGCGGTTACGCGTCTGCACGCATCATCTGCATCGCGCATGCATCACGCACGCGCGGCATCGGGTTATACGATCGATGATGAACGGTGCGAGGCTCATGTGCGTTGACCTGCATCAAGCAGGCGAGCCTGCTCGACGGCCAGCCGTTAGTTGATGTACGTCAACACGACCGCGACGCCCCGGACGACGATGAAAGCTTCCGGTCAGCGACAACAAGGAAGGTTTCCGATGAACGCCGATATCGAGCAACACGCATGGCATCCCGATACCCGGCTGTTCGACGCCGCCGCTCCGCTCGAACAGCAGTTGCGCTTCGCGCTGCAGTACGCGGTGCTCGCGCCGTCGAATCACAATGCGCAACCATGGCGCTTTCTTGTGAATCGCGACACGGTGCAGGTGTGCGCCGACCGCACGCGTGCGCTGCCGGTGGTCGATCCGTTCGATCGTGAATTGCTGATCAGCTGCGGTGCCGCACTGTTCAATCTGCGCGTGGCGTTGAGCCATTTCGGGCTGGCGTACGCGATTACGCTGTTTCCGTCGGAAGCCGATCCGGACATCGTGGCGAGCCTGCGCGTGTCGTCCGACGGCTATCGCGATGCCGGCCTCGCCGGTTTGTTCGATGCGATAACGGCACGCGTCACGACGCGCGCGCCGTTCGTCGACGAGGTGATATCCGGCGCGCTGCAGATGAAGCTCGCTGCCGCCTGCGACGCGGAAGGCGCGGTGGCCAGTTGCGTCGAGGCGCGTGCCGCGCGTCAGGCCATCGCCTCGCTGATCGAACAGGCCGATCACGTCCAGTTCGCGGACGCGCGTTTTCGGCGCGAACTGGCCAGCTGGATTCATCCGCGCCGCGCCGGCGACGGCATGCCGGCCTACGGAACCGTGCTCGGTGAGTTGCTCGATCTGGCCGCGCCCGCCGTCACGTCGGTCGTGCGGGTCTTCGACCTCGGTTCCGGCACGCCGGCGACACATCAGCGGCTGGTCGAAGGTTCGCCGCTGCTGGTGGGTATTTCCACCGCACGCGACGACCGCGAAGCGTGGCTCGCGGCCGGACAGGCGCTCGAGCGGCTGCTGCTGGTGGCCGCGCGCGAAGGCTTTACCGCGTCCTATCTGAACCAGCCGATCGAGGTCGGCACGCTGCGCGATGCGCTGCAAACCCTGTTGCAGGTGGACGCGCTGCCGCAGCTTCTGCTGCGGGTCGGACGCGGCCCGCAAGTCGCGCATGCGCCCAGGCGTCCGCTGCCGGACGTGGTCGACTGACGGCGACGCGCTGGCAAGGCCGCGCGGGTACGCGCCGCTTCAGGGAAAACACGGGGCTATGGCCGGCCCGTTCGCTGCCGTAAACAAAGACAGCGGGCAGCGCGGCCGGGCCTGTGCGGCGTGTTTCGGCATCCATTTCCGCTTTGATCTGGCACTTGATCGACACGCGACGAGGCGCGCGTTCGGCGCAATGCAAGCCCGCTGAAATTCCGAAACACCGAGGGCAATAGATGATTACGGGGCTCCATAACAAACTCGCCGCATCGGTGCGCTTGCGCTTCAGATCGTTTGGCTTGCTGATAGCGGTACTTTTTTCCCTAACGTTTGCCGGCGTCAGCATGGAGCTCGCGACGATCGCACGCAACGCCGACCGGATCGACGATGCGTGGATCGCCAATACGCGGATCCTGGGCGAAATGAGCGACCGGCTCACCGAGCTAAGGCTTTCGGAGGCGCTGCTGCTGCTCGCGCCCGACCCGCAAGCCGCGCAGGAAGCGAAGGCGCTCGCCGCGAAGCACCGGCAGGTGCTGAAGGACAGCGAAAAGGCGTTGCTGCGCAATCGCGCGTCGCAATCGCTGCGCGACATGCGCCACACGTTCGGCGCGGTCGACGCGTACCTGGGCGCCGAACGGAACTGGGAGCAGTCCGTCGATACGCCCGCGGCGAAAGCCGCCTTCGAAAACCGTATCCGTCAACTGTACGAAGCGGCGGATGACGCGGTCGACCAGCTGATCGAAGAAAATGCCGGCGCCGCCGACGCGGATACGACCCGCATCAGCGACATCTCGAAGCGGCTGTTCGTGGTCGTCGTTTGCATCGGCGCGCTGGCGTGCGTCATCAAGTTCTGGACGATGCGCAAGCTCGACGCGCTGCTGTTTCTGCCACTCGAACGGATCACGGCGGCACTCGGGCAACTGTCCGCCGGGCACGACGACGTCCGGTTTCCGGCGATCCGGCGCCGCGACGAGATCGGCGCGCTGGCCAACGCGTTCCAGCACTTCCGCCACAATGCGGAAGCGTTGCGCGAGGCCTACGCCGCGACCCGGCTCGCCGAGGAATCGGCGGCACGCCTCGCGCGGCACGATCCGCTGACCGGCCTGTTCAACCGCAGACACATGTCGGAGCGAATCAACGAATTGGCGCGCATCGACGAATCGCACCACGCGCTGCGCTACTTCATTTACGTGATCGATCTCGACCGCTTCAAGCCGATCAACGATCTGCACGGCCACGCGGCAGGCGACGCCGTGCTGTGCACGATCGCCGACCGGTTGCAGGCGCTGGTGCACGAGGACGACGTGGTGGCGCGCCTCGGCGGCGACGAGTTCGCGGTGCTCGCGGGCATCCGTGACAACCCCGGTGACAACCCCGGTGACAACCCCCGCGGCGACTCGGGTGGCAACCCCGGCAGCGCGCAGATCGACGCCGCAATCCTCGCGGATCGCATTGCGCAGGCGATCTGCACGCCGCTGAAAACGGGCCATTGCCGCATCGAGGTCGGTTGCAGTATCGGCGTCGCGCTGTTCGGGCGAGACGGCGAGGATGCCGATTCGCTGATTCGCTCGGCGGATGCCGCGATGTACTGCGCAAAAGCACAGCCGGCGGTCAGATTCCAGTTCTTCGAAGAGAGCATGCGGGAGGAACTGCGGCGCAAGGCCGAACTGGAAGTGGACGTCCGGCAGGCCGTCGCGACCCATGCGATCCGCCCACACTTTCAGCCGCTGGTCGACTTGCGCAGTCACCGTGTGTACGGCTTCGAGATTCTCGCGCGGTGGTCGCATCCGCAGCGCGGCTGTGTGCCGCCCGACACGTTCGTTCCGGTAATCGAGCGGCTCGGACTGGCGACGCCGTTCACGCTATCGATGCTGCGGCAGGCCTGCCGGGATGCGCGCAAATGGCCGCCGTGCGTTTCGCTTGCGCTCAACGTGTCGCCGCGGCAGCTGGTCGATCCGCTGCTGCCCGCGCAGATCCTGTCGGTACTGCGCGAAGAGAACTTCGCACCCGAACGGCTCGAGATCGAAATGACGGAGTCCGCGCTGGTCGGCGACCTCGATGCGGCGAAAGCCACCATCGAAAGCTTCCGCAAATGGGGCGTCCGCATTTCGCTCGACGATTTCGGCACCGGCTACTCAAGCCTGCATCACTTGCGCGAACTGCATTTCGACAAGGTGAAGATCGACAAATCATTCGTGCAATCGATGCTGTCCGATACCGAAAGCGAAAAAATCGTCGATGCGATCCTGAACCTGTCCGATGGGCTCGGACTGTCCGCGCTGGCCGAAGGCATCGAGACACACGACCTCGAACGCGCGTTGCGCGAACGAGGCTGCATGTACGGACAGGGCTTTCTGTTCGGCCGGGCCGTGCCGGCCGAAGACGTGCCCGAACTGCTGGCAGCGGACGGCCTCACGGTGTTCACGCCGTTCGGCGATACGCCGCATACGTGATCAGCCGTTACCAGCGGATCAACGCGGCGCCCCAGGTAAATCCGGAGCCCATCGCCGGCGTCAGCACCAGGTCGTTTTCCTTGATGCGGCCATCCGCCACCGCCTCGGCGAGCGCCAGCGGAATCGACGCCGCCGACGTATTGCCATGCCGATCGACGGTCAGCACCACCTTCTCCTTCGGCAAATGCAGTTTGTCGCCGAGCGTCTGCACGATGCGCTGGTTCGCCTGGTGCGGCACGACCCAGTCCAGATCGTCCTGGGTCAGGCCGTTGGCGGCCAGCGCCTCCTGCGAAGCCTCGGCCAGATTGACGACCGCATGCAGGAATACCTCGCGCCCGGCCAGGTGCATCTTGCCGGCAGTTTGCGTCGACGACGTGCCGCCGTCGGTATAGATCTTGTCCTGATGCCGTCCATCCGAATGAATATGCGTCGACAGGATCCCTTTGCGCGGGCCGTCGGTGGTTCGCTCGGCGCGCAGTACCACCGCGCCCGCGCCATCGCCGAACAGCACGCAGCTATTGCGGTCGGTCCAGTCGATCACGCGCGACATGGTTTCGGCACCGATCACGACGGCCGTGCGCGCCTGACCGAGCCGTATCATGTTGTCGGCGACCGACAGCGCGAACACGAAACCCGAGCAGACGGCCTGCACGTCGAAGGCCACGCCGCCGTGCGCGCCGAGTTCGGCCTGCACGCGCACGGCGGTCGACGGCATC
>Ga0310813_10000716_pt1 | contig 20319 bp, 17 predicted proteins | sample YN3metagenome_FD_203086 | JGI IMG/M metagenome (GOLD analysis project Ga0310813, IMG submission 203086) | Soil microbial communities from experimental microcosm in Duke University, North Carolina, United States - YN3 | ecosystem: Engineered > Artificial ecosystem > Soil microcosm > Unclassified...
CAAGGGCTACCGGCCAGAGCGCCTGCTATCATCAGCCAAGTTCGTCTTGTCATAGTTCCTCCCGGATGATCACGTATAGTATACGAATTTCCGTATACCGCTGGAACGCATTCCGGCTGAAAATATCGCCGGGGTCTAATACAATGGGACTCGGACCTGGGTCCCCAGGCCGAACGTTCGACCGCCTCGAAGCCAGCGGGAATTGATTCGCAATGGGACGTGCTTGACTGAAAGGAACGAATATGCGCCGCCAAGATGTGTCTGTTTTCGCCGCTACGTTGCTGATATTCTTAGCTGCCGGTATTCAAACACCGGTTCGCGCGCAGGAACGAGCGCAGTCACCGGAAGCTAAAGAGGCGGCCGCCCGATACGCTGTTGCCGATATCCGCGTGATGGCTCCGGGTGTGGTGTATAACGCGGGGCTTCTCGATCTGGCCGCGGCTTATACCAAGCAAACCGGCAAGAAAGTGGCTGTCATGTCAGTCGGGATGGGCACCATCCTCAACGCCGTGAAGACCGCGAATCCGCCAGCGGATGTCATCATGCTGCCGTTTGAGCTGATGAGCACACTTTCGCTCGATGGTGGAGTGGTTCCCGGCAGCTTCGTGCCGCTGGGCCGCTCGGAGATGGGCTTAGCTGTCCCGGCGGGCGCGCCGCATCCCGATATTTCGAGCGTCGAAAAGCTGGCTGCGGTGCTGCGCGGCGCGAAGGCGGTAATGCGCTCGAATCCGGCTGGCGGCAGCATGGTGGCCAGCGTGATTGAGAACAAGGTGATCAAACGGCCGGAATTCGCCGGCGTCAATAGCCCGGTAAGCAGCAGAGGAGAAGGCGGCCAAGCGCTGATTCGCGGGGAAGGCGACATGGCTCTGCAGGCGATTTGCGAAATTCTGCCTTATAAGCAGATCGAACTGGTCGCCCCGCTGCCGCGCGAACTCGGGGCCTGGATCGATATGGCGACCGCAGTTTCGGCCAGAGGAGAGCATCGCGCCGATGCGGCTGCATTCTCCAAATATCTGTTGACGCCGGAATCGAATACCGTGTGGAAAGCGAAGGGCCTCGAGCGCTTTTAACTCAATCCGGTTCCTTCGGCGGAGGCAGGCTGGCGCCCCGCGCCGGAGGAGCGTTCCGTGACCGCTCCCCAGCAAAATTCAGGCCGCTATTACGGTTTAATTACTTTTACCGTGTAATAGCTGATGCCCTTGGGAACTTCCTTGAACCAATGCGGCGTACCGGCCGGTACCGTCACGACGTCTCCCTTGCTCAAGTGATAGGTCGTCCCGCCCTCGATGCTCGTCCCAAGCCATTGCTCCGGCCTGGTTTGCTTGCCGCCAATCATTTTTCCGCCGGTAACCAAGGTCGCCTCGCCGTCCATCACGTGAAAAATGTCGGTTTCCTTCTCATGGACTTCCACCTGTCCGGGGCCGGTACGCTTATTGGCCGACACGCTGTAGTCGGGTCCCTTGGTAATCGCTCCGCCCTTAGCCGCGAATAAAGCCGAGACTTTCTCATGCTCGACATAGGTCGCCGGGCCTCCCGCTTCAGCCGCCACCAACAGAGTCGAGGCCGCGAAGGCCGCGAAAGCAATCAAATATTTCATAACAGTTCCTCCCGTGAGCTTCGATTGTAACAACTCAAAGGATGGCTCGCAGGCAAACCGTCAGTTCAGCGATGCCCAGACACCCAAACAAACAGAAGTAGACCGACTCCACGAAAGCAAAGACGAATTGCTCAGGTTTGCGTATACTAGGCTTCCATGAACCGACTCCACTTGCTCCTATCGATTCTGACTCTGGCCGCCTTTCTCACAACCTTGATCGCCCAGAACCAAACGCCGGGACCGCGCCATCTTCCGGCCCGCACGATTCCGGTTCCGGAAACCGTCAGCCCGCAAATGCAGAAGCTGATCGCGGCACCGCTGAGTCCAACCTGGAATGTGATTCCGAAAACCGCCGCAGAATGGAAGGCGCAGGTCGCTGCCGGTGCGGCTGCGGCCATGCAGGCTCTGCCGGCGCTGCGCGAGAAACTCGGCGTCAAGGTTGAGCCAGTGACGGTCGGCGGCGTCAAGGCCTACAGGGTGACGCCGCGGAACCTCCCGCCCGAGAACGCCAATCGGCTGTTGGTCCATGTGCACGGCGGTTGTTACGTGAGCGGCCCCGGGGAATCGGGAACCACGGAAGCGGTTCTGATGGCCGGGTTCGGACATTTCAAGATCATCTCGGTCGACTATCGCATGCCGCCGGATCACCCGTATCCCGCCGGGCTCGACGACGCCATGGCGGTGTGGAAGGCCGCGGTAAAAATGGCCGATCCGAAGAACATGGCCATATTCGGGTCCTCGGCTGGAGGCGCGTTGACGCTGTCCATGGTGCTGCGCGCAAAACGGGATCATCTGCCGATGCCGGCTGCTATCGCGCCCGGAACACCCATGGCCGATCTCACCAATTCCGGCGACACTTTCCGCACCAACGCAATGCTGGACAACGTTCTGGTGGCGCCCGACGCAAGCTGCGACAAGCGCGCGGCGCTGTATACCAATGGGCACGATCTCAAGGACCCGTTTCTCTCGCCGCTCTTTGGCGACATGCACGGCTTTCCGCCGGCAATTCTCACGAGCGGGACCCGCGATCTGCTGTTGAGCAACACGGTGCGCGTGCACCGCAAGCTGCGTCAGGCTGGTGTCGAAGCTTTCCTGCAGGTTTATGAGGGCCAGTCGCATGGGCAGTATTCCCGTGACGTGGACGCGCCCGAGACGAAAGAAGCATTCGAGGAAATCGCCCACTTCTTGGACAAGCACTTGGGAAAGTAGCGGGAGCGGTTTGGGCGCGAGTTCTGTGAGTTTCTAAAGGAACCTATTTCTCGCGCTTCGAGGCGGCATCTTCGGCAGCCTTTTCCTGCGCACGCGCCCCGGTTAGTATATCTTCGAGAGGGCGATTCCCCTCGTGGCAGGCGTTCTCATAGAGCTTTTCTTCAGTCCGCCTGAGGCGAACCATGGCGGTCCACGGGCGGGTCCAGACAGTGGGATCGTCTATGGTGATTTCGTAGCGGATTTCATCTCCAGCGATGCGAGTGAAGCGCTCGGTGAGGTGAAGGTTTTCAGACGACCCCATGAAATTGCTCTTGGCGGAGAAGTTGGTGGTGTCTACCACCAGCGTTTTTCCATCCCAACGGCCTCGCGAATCCCCATCCCAGGTGCGAATGCTTGCAGGAAGGTGCGGTCTGCCGTCGAGAGGAATGATCCGAGTCTGGTGCATGATTTCATTGAAGAGCACCACATGGTCCGGAGTCTGCGCAATCTGATAGTAGCCGTAATCTCCGGCACCGTAGCGGCCGCCGAGCCGCGGCACGCCGGGCGTGATGCAGCGGATTGCGCTATTCAGGTCTTCGGGGCCTGCGGGCGGACTCAGCCCCGCCGCCGTAGCGTTGCGAAGTGCCGACTGCCTGCGTTTTGCTTCGGGTGTCAATGGCGGGATCTTACCGTCGGGAGGATCGATAATCAGCGAGGTTCGATTGTCGAACTCGCGCTCGGGCGTGGCATCGGACTTGCACGTTGCATTGGGATTACTGAATCGGTCGGGATTCGCGAGCGCCGCCAGAAATACGTTATCGCCTGCGGCGAAGTCGCCTTTGTCGGACTTGAAGAGCCGATCCGCCCTCTTCCGTAACTCCAGAACTTCAGCGTCAGTAAGGAACTGCCGCCCCTCCAGTTCTTTCGGGCGTTCCAATGGAGTAGCGCTGTTATCCAGCCAGGTGCCGATGAGATCGGGATGACCATCGGGATTGAGCGGCGCGGTCCGGGGTTGAATTTGGGCGACGGCCGGCGCCGCCGATACGATTGCCAGCGCAATGGCGCAAAACATTACGAATCGTCGAATGTTCATTCCGAGCCTCCCGGTTCACCGGCGGTTCAATTGCGATCCATGTACGCATCCTCTCACATGAAACGCGGGCTCGCACGCCCACGACAACGGACGCTGCGTGGTGTAGAATCTATGACGAATGAGGAGTTTGTGGCTACGTGGGTGGCTGATCGCGATGGTGTGCGTCGCCGGCGCCGCGGGCGCGCCAACCGACCCGATTCAGTTCAACCGCGACATTCGCCCGATCCTTTCCGAACGCTGTTTCACCTGCCACGGTCCGGACGACAGCAAACGCCAGAGCAAACTTCGGCTGGATCTGGAGACCACCGCTAAAGGCGACCTCGGAGGCCACGCCGCGGTCGTGCCGGGCGAGCCTGGCTCCAGCGAAATGATCCGCCGCGTGAGTTCATCCGACGTCGCGCGGCGCATGCCGCCGGCCTGGTCCGGCGCGGCCAAGCTGAAGGATTCCGAAATCGACCTGTTGACGCGTTGGATCGCGCAGGGGGCGCAGTGGCAGAAGCACTGGTCTTTCATCCCGCCGGAGCGTCCCGATCCTCCCCAGGTCAGCGACCGTGCATGGCCGAAGAACCCAATCGACAATTTCGTGATGGCGCGGCTGGATCGCGAAGGGCTGAAGCCGTCACCCGAGGCGGACAAGCGCACGCTGCTGCGGCGCGTCTCGTTCGATCTGACGGGTCTGCCGCCTTCGCCCACGGATGTGAAAGCGTTCCTGGACGATTCCTCGCCCAACGCCTACGAAAAGATCGTGGACCGGCTGCTTGCCTCACCGCGCTATGGCGAGCGGATGGCCGTGCGCTGGCTCGACGCCGCGCGCTATGCCGACACCAATGGATATCAAACCGACGCCGAGCGGTCCATGTACCGCTGGAGAGACTGGGTGATCGACGCGTTCAATCGGAACCTGCCATACGACCGCTTCGCAACCGAGCAACTGGCCGGCGACCTCTTGCCGAACGCCACGCGGGACCAGATCATCGCCACCGGCTTCAACCGCAATCATCGCGGCAATGGCGAGGGCGGCATCATTCCGGAGGAGTATGCGGTCGAGTACGTGGTGGATCGCGTGGATACTTCCTCTACCGTTTTCCTCGGCCTGACAGTTGGGTGCGCCCGCTGTCACAACCATAAGTTCGATCCGATCACGCAAAAAGAGTATTACCAGTTGTTCGCGTACTTCAATCGTGTGCCAGAGCGCGGGAATGCCTTCAAGTACGGAAATTCTCCGCCCGTGGTGGCTGCGCCGACGCCCGACCAGGAGGCGCGGTTGAATGCCTTGATCCGGCAGCTCGCCTCGGCGCGGCAGCAGTTCGCGGCGCTCGAACCCGCGATCGCCAAGGCGCAAACCGCATGGGAGTCGTCGCTGCGGGAGGCGGCCCCACTCGACTGGGCGCCGGCGCGGGATGCCGCTGTGCGTCTTCCATTGGACAACACCCTCGAAGGCGAAATCACTCCCGATCCGCCACGCTCGGAGAAGTATCTCTACCTGATGGAGAACGGGCCGCTGCAGCAGGCGGTCTCCTTTACAGGCCACGCGGAGTGGAAGAATGGTTCAGCGCTGTACGGCGCTGGGCGCACGGGGCAGGCGGGCGAGTTCGACGGCAAGCGTTACATTGACGTGGGTGACGTCGGGAATTTTGGTTTCTACGATGCGTTCACGCTGTCGGCATGGATCAATCCGGCAGCTTCCACTGGTTCCATCGTCAGCCGTGCGGTGGATGAACCGGAGGCCAGGGGTTGGACCTTCTCGCTCCAGGATGGCCATCTGCACGGGGATCTGATCCTGCGCTGGCTGGATGACGGCGTTCGCCTGGAGAGCGAAGAGACCGTTCCTCTGAACCAGTGGTCGCACGTCGCGCTGACTTACGACGGGTCGCGCTTGGCGAGTGGTGTCCATCTGTATCTCAACGGGAAAGAGCTCAAGACCAAGGTCACACTCGATTACATGAATCAGCCGTTCGACGTGAAGCAGCCGCTGCGCATCGGGGCTGGCTTCGGCCCGGCGAATCGGTTCCAGGGGCGGATCGCGCAAGTTCGAATCTACCGCACGGCGCTCACTAACCAAGATGTGGGAGCGCTCGGAGTGGCGGAGTCCGTGACCCAGATCGCGCAGATTCCCGCCGCGCAGCGGAGTGCGGCCCAGGCCAGTAAACTGCGCCAGGCCTTCCTAGACCAATACGCGTCGGAGACGATGCGCGCCGCGCGCAAACAGGTGCTGGATTTGGAGCAACAGCGAGCGCGTTTGATCGACACCTTCCCCACGGTAATGGTGATGCAGGACATGCCGGAGCCGCGCGAGACGCATCTCCTGCTGCGCGGCGCCTATGATCGGCCAGGTGAGAAAGTAGACCCCGGCGTCCCCGCGATTCTTCCGCCACTACCGAAAGACGCGCCCGCGAATCGGCTGGGCCTGGCGCGCTGGATTACCGACCCGTCGAATCCTCTGACCGCGCGCGTGGCAGTAAACCGGTTCTGGCAGAACGCATTTGGAATCGGGCTGGTCAAAACGGTGGAAGATTTTGGCTCGCAGGGGGAGTGGCCTGAGAATCTGAACCTGCTCGACTGGCTGGCCACGGAGTTTGTACGTACGGGTTGGGACATGAAAGCGATCCAGAAGACCATTGTGATGAGCGCGACGTATCGCCAGGCGTCCCAGACGACTCCGGAAATGCAGCAGCGCGATCCTGAGAACCGGTTGCTCGCCCGGGGCCCGCGCGTGCGGCTTCCGGCCGAAATGGTGCGCGACCAGGCGCTGGCTGTCTCCGGGCTGCTGGTTGAGAAGATCGGCGGGCCGTCGGTGAAGCCGTATCAGCCGGCCGGCTTGTGGAAAGACCTTTCGGGTGGCGCGGACTACAAACCCGACACCGGCGAAGGACTGCATCGCCGCAGTCTTTACACATATTGGAAGCGCACTGCGCCGCCGCCGATGATGATGAACTTCGACGCCGCCGGGCGCGAGGCCTGCGTGGTGCGGGAACTGCGCACCAATACGCCGCTGCAGTCGCTCAACCTCATGAACGATGTCACGTATCTGGAGGCGGCGCGCAAGATGGCGGAGCGGATGATGCGCGAAGGCGGAACCACACCGGCGCAGCGCATTGCGTATGGATTCGAACTGGCCACCGCTCGCCAGCCGGACCGCCGCGAGAGCGAGATCCTGCAATCGAGCTTCAATTATTATCGCGACGCATTTCAAAGCGATCCCAAGGCGGCGTCGAAATATTTGGCACAGGGTGAGGCGCCACGCGATACCACGCTCGATGAACGCGAACTGGCGGCTTACGCCACGCTGGCAAACATGTTGCTCAACCTGGACGCCACGGTGACTAAGGAGTGAAGATGGATCCGCACCTGCTCACACGCCGTTACTTCTTCGGGAAAGCCGCCGCGGGGCTCGGCACCGCTGCACTGGCGAGCCTGCTGCAGGCCGACGAGACCAGCGGCGCCATGCCCGGGATTCCACACTTTCCGCCGACGGCGAAGCGCGTCATCTATCTGTTTCAGTCCGGCGCACCATCCCAGATGGACCTGTTCGACTACAAGCCGCGCCTGCGGGATCTCGCCAAGACGGAGCTGCCGGATTCGATTCGAGGAGGGCAGCGTCTTACGGGAATGACCTCAGGGCAGACCAGTTTTCCGGTGGCTCCGTCGATTTTCCCATTCCAACAATACGGAAATTCCGGGGCCTGGGTCAGCAGCCTGATGCCGAACCTCGCAAAAGTGTCGGACGACCTGTGCTTCGTTAAGTCGATGTACACGGAGGCCATTAATCACGATCCGGGCGTGACATTTTTCCAGACCGGATTTCAGATTGCGGGACGCCCCTCGATCGGGTCGTGGCTGGCCTACGGGCTGGGCAGCGAGAATAAAGATCTGCCGGCGTTTGTGGTGATGATCTCGCAGGGCAGCGGGAATCCGAATGACCAGCCGCTGGCGGAACGGCAGTGGGGCAGCGGTTTTTTGCCCAGCAAATATCAAGGCGTGAAGTTTCGCTCGCTGGGCGATCCGGTGTTGTATCTTTCCGATCCGGACGGCTTCACCCAGACCGAGCGTCGGCGGTTCATCGACGACCTGGGGAAGCTCAATCAGGTGGAGTTGGATGAGTTCGGCGACCCCGAAATCGCCACGCGCATCGCACAGTATGAGATGGCGTATAAGATGCAAAGCTCGGTGCCGGAGCTGACCGATCTTTCGAAGGAGCCGGCGCATACATTCGACTTGTACGGCCCCGATGCGCGCAAGCCTGGGACATTTGCCGCCAATTGCCTGCTGGCACGGCGCATGGCGGAGCGCGGCGTGCGCTTCATCCAACTCTTCCACCGCGGCTGGGATCAGCATAATGAGCTGCCCAAACAGATCCAGGGACAAGCTCACGACACGGACCAGGCCTCTGCCGCGCTGGTGCAGGATTTGAAAGAGCGCGGGTTATTACAAGACACGCTGGTGGTCTGGGGGGGCGAGTTCGGACGCACCGTTTACTGCCAAGGCAAACTCACCGCGGACAACTACGGACGCGATCATCATCCGCGGTGCTTCACGATGTGGCTGGCCGGCGGCGGCATCAAGCCCGGCGTCAGCTTAGGCGAGACCGACGATTACTGCTACAACATCGTGAAAGACCCGGTCCACGTCCACGATTTGCATGCCACCATCTTGCGCACACTGGGCATTGACCACACCAAGCTGACCTACAAGTTCCAGGGAAGAAACTTCCGGCTCACCGACGTGGCGGGCAACGTCGTGAAGAGTATTCTCGCGTAGGCCTCAAAAACCAGCTCGCCTTGCGTGCGCTGCTGTGGAGTGGGGTCCACAAGGGATACCATTCAAGTAGTGATCGATGAGAAACTGTTGCAGGCCAGCGACCGGGGTGCGAAAAAGGCCAAACTGAACCGGTCCGAGCTGGTTCGGCTCGCGTTGCGTGAACATCTCCAGCGGTTGCAGATTCAGGAGTCTGAACAACGTAATCAACGGGGCTATAATACGCTGCCGCAAGCTGGGGCGATCGAAGAAATCCGCGTGGGAAGCAGAGGCGATATGGACGGGCATAGCACGCGGTGACGTGCGCCTCTAGCGGTTTTCGGCTCCCGAAAAGGAACGTCCGCTCTTCGTCCTGACGCGGGACGGCGCGATTCGTTATCTGTCGACGGTCACCCTAGCCCCTATTACTTCGACGATTCGCACGGGGTTCGATCCGAAGTCGAGTTGGACGAAGAAGACGGGATGAAGAAGCGGTGCGCGGTAAACCTGCACAACGCGGTAACGGGGTCGCAGCAGCGGCTGGGGCAGCGCCTTTCGCATCTGAACGCGCGCCGCATGCATGAAATCTGCGCGGCGCTGAGATTCTCCGTCGGTTGCGATGGGGAGTGATTAAAAGCCCGGCTTCTAGTCCAACATCCCGACCGAATCATCATCACGGCCGAGACTCCCACGATTCAGCCCTAGCCAGGCATCGTTACCCTACCCGGTGCTAGCGATTTTCCGCGTAAACCCGCTGTACGAAGCCCGCGACCGCGTTAATGTTGGGCCAGTCTGGATACTTAGCTTTGAACTCGTCCACCAGTCGCTTGCCGGCGTCTTCCGCCGAGACTCCTTGCCGCTTGAGCGCGAGCCCGCGCGTCTGTATATCCACAATAAAAGCGCGCTCTTGCGCGATCAACGAACCGTCGCCCGGATCGCTGTGATCCGGCAGAATGTGGTGCGGATTCAAGGGCGCCAGCTTATCCAATACACCGATCCAACTTGTCGGAGTCCCACCATCGCCGTATATACTGGGCACCCGCTTGTTTTGCACGACGTCACCGGAAATCAGGGTGCTGTCGGGCTCGACGAAAATCAGCTCATCGCCCTTGGTGTGGGCTTCGCCCATCCACAGCAGCCGCGCGGTGACGCCGCCCAAGTCCACTTTGGCCTCGGTGTCGAAGATGATATCCGGCTGGCGCATTTTCACGTTCGCCAGCAGCTCGGCCCGCTGCGCCGATTGTTGGCTGAATCGCGTGATCATTTCAGCGCCGTGCGCTTCCATCTCCTGTTGCTGCACACGATCGCGAATCAGAATCGTGTCGTTCGGAAAGCCGGCCTCGCCCGCCGCGTGCTCGGGATGAAAATGCGTGGTGGTCAGATACAGCAATCCGCCCGGCGAGAGCTTCTTCGCGACACGCGCGATGGTAGCTCCGTTGCGCGGACCGAGGCCCGTATCCACCACCAGCGTGCCGCGCGTTCCCACAACGATGGCAATATTCGGGAAGCCCATGATCGCGTAAACGTGCTCCGAAACCCGCGTCGTGGTCTCCGGCAACAGCGACGGATCGCTCTGCGCCGCAACCCGAACAGTGCACGCGCAAATCAGAACCAACGGCACTAAATAAGCTTCTCGCATGTCTCTCATCCTACATCTGTTCTTACCGCAGGCCACGGAGCACCGTCTTCAGTTCCGCCTCGTACTGCAGCGCAATGCGGGGAACAAACAGTAATAGAGGCAGAGCATACTGCACACGCCGGTTTTGGAACGCCAGCAGCGCGAGCAGGATCAGCAGCGGCGACATGGTTCTTCCCGTCGCGTAAGCCGACGACCATAAATCGAACCTCCCCAGCGTTGCCGTAAATGCGGCAAAGAGGATCGCGGTGATTTCGATAAATTTCCCCCGTCGTTTCCAGGCCGCATAAAATGCCAGCACCAAGGCCAGCCACATTCCCGCCAGCGCGACGTCCTCGAAGACGTTAGCAGTGCGCAGCCAGAGCGTCGAAGTGGGATCTCCGGTGCCTTGCAGGGTGCGATTGACGATCCCGCTGAACGGATAACTGGATAGCCAGTCAGTTCCATCCGGGGGCGTATTGGTCTGCACATATAACCACCATGCAATCGCGGGTGCGGCGCTGAAAGCGCCCAGCACAGCCCCGCGCGCGTCACGCTGTGCGACCCGATAAACGCACCATCCCAGCACCACCATCATTCCGGTTTCGCGGATCAGCGGCGCGGCGCAGAGCATGGCGTAGACCTGCCAGTTGGGCTGTGGCGTATCCGCGTAGAGCGCCAGGCCGATACAAATCGCCGCCAGCGCCAAGTCAATGGTCAGGCGATCGAGCGAAACCGCCACCGCCGGAATCAGCAAGAAGGTCAGTCCCCAGGCCGCGTGCAAACTCTGATCCTGCACATACCAGCTCAACCAAAGTGTCCCCAGGAAGACGAAACCGAGTTCAATGCCGATGTAAACGTAGTCCACGCCGCGGTCGCTTCCCGGCGCGAGCAGCGCCGCCAACGCGGGAACACCAATTCGCCGCCATCGCAGCCTGGGATTGTCGACATAGGAAAGAAATCCGCGACGATTCAGCGGGTCGTGCGCGATCAAGTGGTAGAACTGCGCGTCATATCCCACATCGTCGTTGACTCGATAAGTGTGTCCGGCGGCGAGCGCCGGCGGAAGCGAAGTCTTAGCGCCGGTATAGAAGGGACCTGTGGGATTGCCGGAGTACTGGATGGCGATATTCAGAACCAGCCAGCAGGCTGCGATCAGAACCGCCACCGCGGCAATCGTGGTAGGCCGCCGCACCGTAACCCGCCGCAACCTGTTATCTCTTTACCGCCGATTCCACGGCTTCCAGCTCTTTGCCCGCATCGGCCCACTTACCCTGCGCCGCGAGCTCGCGATAGCGCTGCAGATGCATGCGAATGCTGTCAATGCGCGGATCGGAGAGCGTCGGCGCTGCCGATGTTACTGGAGAGGTCCCCGGCGACGCGGACGTCGGTCCCGCGGGCGCCGTCGGCGTCAGCACCTGCACTTGCTTGCCGCCCTGCACCGCCTGCAACTGCGCCAGCGCCTGCTCATAAGTGTCGGCATAAATCAGCGTGCTGCCGCGCACCAGCGCCACCTTCCGCAACTGCGGCATGCGTGCCTGCGCCGCCTGAATATAGATCGGCGCCACATACAAGATGGTCTGGTCGATGGGCAGCGTCAGAATCTGGCTGCGCAGCACCTGCGACCCTTGCTGATTCCACAACGTCAGGTCCTTGGAAATATTCTGATCCTGATTGATCAGCGCCTCCACCTGCAATGGACCCGAGATCACTTCCTGTTTCGGCAGCTGCAGGAAAACCAGCTCACCCAAGTGTTCGCCATCGCTGCGCGCCGCCATCAAACCGATCAGGTTCTGCTTATTGCGCGGCGTGAACTGGATCATCAAAAGGAACTCGGGCTCTTTCTCGCCCGGCAGCTCGGCAATCATGTAAGTCGGCGGCACCGGCTGCGGCTCGCTCCCAGCGCCGCTCGTGAAGGTGGCCACATCCCACAGATCGGCGCGGTTGTAATACGACTCCGGATCGCGCATATGATACGTGCGATAAATTTCCGCCTGCGCACGGAACAGCATTTCGGGAGCCCGGGTATGCTCGCGCAAGCCGGCAGGCATTGCGGATGCCGGCGAAAACAACTCCGGGAATAAGTGCTGATAGGCGGTAATCAGCGGATCCTGAGCATCGAAGATGTAGAGGTGCACGTCGCCGTCATAGGCGTCAACCGTGGCCTTAACCGAATTGCGAATGTAGTTGAACCGGCCCAGGTCTTCCACCGCCACTTCGCGCGAATAAGGATGAGATTCGCTGGTGGTGTAGCCGTCCAGAATCCAAACCAAGCGGCCGTCCACAGTGGTGACCAGGTAAGGGTCCTCGTCCCAACTCAGGAACGGCGCCAGTTCGGCCACGCGCTCGGTTACTTTGCGGTGGATCATCATCCGGCTGTCCGCTGTCAATGAGTTGGTCAACAGAATATTCCAGTCGCCGTTGGCCGCCGTCGCCAGCGTCCGCATCCCAATGGACGACATCGGGAATCCGCCCTTGCCGCCATAGCTGGTATTGACTTCGCTCGAACCAGAGGGATAGTTGAATTCGGGCTGGGCGGTGTGTACAAACACCGTCTCGTCCATGGTCTCGCCGTAGTAGATTTCCGGGCGCTCCACCTTCAGGCTCTTGGTCTTTACTTCCACTGGCGCATCCAGCACCAGCAGTTGCGGCAATCCGGTTTCGCTGATCCGGTTGGCTTCCGCCATCACAAAACCGTAGCCGTGCGTAAACGTGAGGGCGCGGTTGATCCAGCGATTGCGCGCGTCGCCCAGTTGATTCAGATCCAATTCGCGCGGCGCGAGCAGAGTCTGGCGCAGCCGCCCGTCGATTTGATAGCGGTCGACATCGGTATCGGCGTAAGTATAGGGACGCAGCGGCTGGCTCTGGCTCAGCGTGTCGTGAAACGCGCGCCAGTCCCACAGGCGCACATTTTCGAGCATCGACCGGTTGGCCTCAAAATCGATGCGCCCTTCTTTTTGAACGTTGAAGTCCACCACCTTCGCGCGCGTATCCAGCCCGTACGCCGCGCGAGTCGCCTCAATATGGCGCACGATGTACGGCCGTTCGAGTGCCAGTTCATTGGGCCGGACATAGAGGCTGGCAGCCAGCGGCGGCGCCAGCCAGTCGATCACCAGCACGATCGCGCATGCGATCGCCAGCTTGCGCCGCCCGGCGATTACCAGAATCGCGGCCAGCACTGCCGCGCCCGCCTTGATGGTTTGCAGCGGCAGCCCCAGGTTCTGCTGCAGGTAATCGATACCGACCATCAGATTGCCGTGGTCGCTCAGCATCAGTTCATAACGCCCCAGCCAGAACTGAGCCGCCAGCGCCACCAAAAACAAAGCGGCCAGGCCCTTGAGCAGGCCGGTTTCCAGCCGTCCCAGGCGGCCGAGGTCGCGCAGATCGAGTTCCTGGCCGAACACGTAACCCGGCATGTCGTGCTTGAGTTGCCATCCGCGGGCCGCGACATAATACACCAGCCCTGCAACGAATGCCGTGGATGCCACCCAGCTCAACAGCATGCTATAAAACGGCAGGTCGAAGAAATAGAATGGCAGCGCCTTGCCGAACACCGGATCGGTCCAGCCCGACGATGCGGCCCCTTGGCCTCCTGCGTAACGCGCCACGGTCCAGCCCTCGACCGTCGAAAGCGTAAGGATCGTCGCCACGAAGGCCAGTGCCAGTGTGCTGACGCGCGCATAGAGCGGCCAGTCTCGCAAACTTTCGCCGGCATGCTTCACGCCGCGCGCGTGCGCCACCCACAGCACCGGGAACACAATCAGCCACGCGCCCAGGCCTGGCAGATAGCGGTAGCCCGTCATGCGCAGCCAAGTGGGAACCTGCCCCATCTCGCGCCACCAGAAGTAGTCGATCACGTAGCTGCAGATGGTGCGTCCGAAGACCAGCACCGCTACAACCACAATTACCAGCGCAGCGATTCCTAGCTGCGGGCTCCGGCGCCGCGCGGGAATCTCGACAAAGGACATTTCATCCTAAGCGTACACCCAATGTAGGCTTTCCTCCATGCCAAGCCTTGGAAGCGTGTGTGATGCTACGCTACCCTATCGGAGGAATTTCACGAATTTCATGAATTTCATTACAATCGACCTCGACGAATCGACGGCCATTATCAACCTGGATCGGATTCGCTGGATTCAGTCGCATAACGAAGGCGCTTGCACTATTTGGTTTTCGGAAACTCATTCGGTTGCGATTCCCGAAAGGAGCGCGACGATCTTTCTACGTGAAGCCTTCGGATCCTGAGTGGCATTTAGCTTCCTGCTTCCGGAGCAGGTTACCCGGCCTGACGACCTAGTAGGTATAACCGCCACCGCACATGTCGTAGCCGCCGCCTCCTCCGCCGCTCGCGGGCGCGGTAATGAGTGGCGGCCCGTTCTGGAAAAACACCGGCGCTGCGGTAAACGATTGAGTAGGATTAAATCTTAATCCAATCATCGAAATGTTGCCTGTCGAGCTATAGAATTCTGCCAACCCGCGGTGCCCCGCGATCACCGGGAACGTCTGCGACAACACGAAGGCCGTGTGCCCCATGGCCGGCACTGTGGGAAGTGCGTTCACTGCCACCAAACCGTCCACGGTGCGGAACCCAACGCTTATGGTTTGAGGCGCTGCCGTGGGGTTCACCACCGCAATGGCGGTTACGAATCCGGAAGAGTCGTCATAAGGCACCAAAATGCGATTTGATGCAGCCACCGCCGGCGCCGTGCCTTCGTCGTCCTGATGGCCCGGAACCCGGTTCGTGAAGACTACATAAGCCATCACGCCCGCATCCGCATTCAGCTCAGCCCAGCCTATCGTCAGAGCCGCCGCGGTGCCATTGGTGTGCAAATACAATGACGAGCCGGACGGCATGACCATGTTGGCCGTGGAACTCACTTCCAATAGCGGCGGGTTCCAGGGCTGCGTATTGCCACCAGAAGTCTCGCTGTGAAAAATCAGAGTCGCCGAGGCGGCATTCGAGCTGCTGTTGGTAAGGACAATGGTCGATTGCCATCCTCCGCCGTCGACTACTTGCGGGATCGTGAGTATCTGTGCGGATTGCCCCAACACCGGCAACCACACGAGCAATGAAGCAAGAGCGGTCTTGGCAATAATTTTCATGGCTTAGTGTGGAGCAACAACGCGTTCTATTTGTTTTTGAATTGTGAAATGCTTGTAAAAAACACGGCTCTGCGGTTAGGATCAAGGCCGGGAATCGCTATCCCGGGAGCGGGCGGATCTCCACCCGCTGCCTTTCTGACCGCTGCAGCCCCTGAAGCTTACCGCCTACAACGGTCAAAACTGATACGCCAGCGCTATGTTCAGGACATTTCCGCGCCCGGAAGCTGCGCGCGGCCCTAAAGTCCCCGCAGTGGTGAAAGAGCGGGTCCGAAAATCCCAGAAGCTCCATTCAACCGCAGCGGTAACATCCGGACCCAGCTTGCGGAAATAGCTGGCCCACACAAATGAGTTCTTGGACCTGGGGGATCCGGGCAGTAGATTGCGGTCGCGAGGATCGTCAGTGCCGGCTCCGGCGTAGAAGACGTTCTTGTTGTCGAGAGTCAGCGGCACGATGCCCTCTACCCAGCCGCCGCCAGCGCCAATCTTACTGATTTTCGCTGGTGTTAAGATCACATTCGACGTGTTGACCAGCGGCGCGACAAAGCCGACACCTTGAATAATGCCGCCGTCGAAGGGTACCAGATTGGACCCCACGAAGCCTTCGCCACGGAAGATAAACCGCGAACTGACGGGAAGAGTGGCATCCACCGTAAACGCCCAGGAATCGATGGTACGTTTGGCTCCTACTTGCTCCCGGCCGTAATGCGCGCCTGCGCCGACAGTAGCATTGCGTCCATTAATCGGGTGCGAAAGCGCCATGCGCGCCTGATAAAAGGGTTGACCGGACCGTTCTCCGAATCCCGAAAATGTGCTATCGACAGCGTTGCCATTTAGCGCGGCCTGATCGCCAAGGCGCTGGTCTCCGAAGGATGGACGCAATATACCTATTTGAAATAAAGTCGTGGTGGCACCGAATTTCTGTCTGTTTTCCACTCGCAGCTGCGGCAGCCACGCCCACAGGTCGCCAGCGCTCGCGCCCAAGGGAATTGCCACATGTGAAAGCGAAATGGGATCCAGCGGCGCAATAATCATCTTGTCCTGACCCGCCACGATCTTCCATGTGCCTTTATCCAACTGCAGATACGCGCGACGCAGCCGCGGCTGATTTAGTACTCTGTCCTGAGGTTGAAGACCGGGGTCGACCGGACGTGAGCCATAGAAATCTATTTCCACCAGGCCAGAAGTAGTCCAACCCTCCAGGGGCTTCGCCGAAGTGACTTGGAGTCCCAAGATCGACTGACGCGCAGTGAAGATTGTGTCGTGTACCAGTCCCGCACGTTTGGTAGTTCCGTCCGGGAAGGTCACGTTGGAGCTGCCCGGCAACGGCCAGAGAGGTACGTCCTGTCCCACTTGGGCCGTGCCAGCCGTCGATATATTCAGCAGCAGCGTTCCATAGAATCGAACAGTGAAATCTCCCAGCGTAGCCTGTAAGCGGGTCTTAGATTTGGGAAGACCCGGATAATAGGGCCCATCGGGAGGGGTGTGGTCTACCGCCGTCGGCGCGCCCGCGGCATCCGTGTTCGCGGGCTGTGCGTTGGTTGAAACCGTCAATGCGGCCAAGGCAGTCAGTAACATCCCTATTCTCGAAACTCTAACCTTCATGTGTCCTATTCATCTCCTTCTTTGCAAAACATGAGCGAGGGCTGCGGCACGAAAATGCAGCGAGCGCGCAGCGCTCAACACGCGTTCAGTATGCTTGGCTTCGGCTGAAATAGCAGCTAGAACAGTGCTAATTCTTTGTAAAGAAATCGTGATGGCGCAGATGGGAAGATCCGGGCGGAGATGAGGGCTTCATGCATGTGCTGCTTGGATTCTCGCTTTTCACCAGCCAAAACATGCTGGTGACGGAATACCACACAGGCACCGTGGGAAGCTACCTCATCGACGCGAAGGGCGCAGAGGGAAGTTTACTTCGAGGGGCCACTTAACGGCATGCAGAATCCCTACTACGCACTCCGCGTGAGTTTCCGATCTGAACTAGGCTTGCCTTCATAATTACATTGCAATTACTATCGCCCGAGGAGGAAAGGAAGGGTCGGCGGAACGCGCCGTCGTTTCTACAGCAGCCGGAAATTGACTTCGATGGTGGCCATGACCGGCACTGGCTTGCCGTCCTTCATGCCCGGCTTGAAGCGCCACTTCTCCACCGCTTCGATGGCCTTCTGATCCAGGCCTAGGCCCAGCGAGCGCAACACCTTCAGGTTCTGCGGACGCCCTTGATCGTCCACCACCAGCGACAGCACCACCGTGCCTTGCCATTTGGCCTTGCGCGCCTCTTCGGAGTATTCAGGCTCTACTTTGCTCAGCACGCTGGGCGCGGAGACGCCGCCGCCGATCCGAAAAGCCCCGCCGCCAAATCCGCCGCCCGTGCCTGGACCCACTCCTGCGCCCTTGCCTGAGCCGACGCCGCCGCCCGAGCCGCTGCCGATGCCGCCGCCGGAGCCGATACCGTTGGATGGAATGCCCAGGTGGCTGAGTGGATCTCCGTAGTTATTAGCCTGAATATTCGGTACGTCGTCGGGCGCAACGATTGTAGGCGTCATGGGCAACTTCGGATTGGGAATCGGGTCCACCCGCGGCGGTGTAAATTGCCGCGGCGCTGGCTTAGGCAATTTGCCTTTGCTGGCGTCCAGTGGCGCTCTGGCTCCGCCGCCTCCACCGCCGCCGGAGGCCTGCTTCTTGTTCTGCGCCAGATACGGACGCAGGTCCACCTCAATCCCGGTAACTTGCTTCACCATGTTTTGCACCGGCTTCAGCGAGCCGATGAAAACCAGCAGCGCAATGACGCCAACGTGAATCGCCAGCGATAAAAACCCTGACTTTGCTTCGTTGCCGGCGTAAATCTTGATCTCGTGGATCGGAACCGGCTTCGAGGTGATTTCCAGCGGCGGGAGCTTCGGGGGACTGATCAGCTCCTTGATATTCTTGAAAATTTCCAGGAACCAGGGCTTCTCAATCGAAGCGGGCGGCAGCAAGTGCGCCAGATGATCTTCCGGCTTCAGATGGTCTTCGGGCATTTCCCCGGCCACCCTCTCGAGAACATTTGGATTCTGGTCAGACACTTCTACGCACCCATCCGACGGCTTCGATCTAATGACGCAGGGCGCCGGCAAAACGTTGCAGCCGCCGCAGTCTTCCTTCCTCTATCATACGACTCCCGGTCAAGGAATTTCCAGGAACGCCGACGCCTCCCGCCACAGGCCCTCCAGAACGTCGGTTAGCTCATGCCCGGATTTAAACAACGCCAGCCTAACATGGGCGTGTTCCAGGGCGAAATCGCGGGAAACCTGGCAGGGAACCACCGTATCTTCAGTCCCATGCAGGATCAACGCACGCTGGTGGAAATCGGGAACCGCTTTATGTTGGGCTGCTTCCTCCAGAAACCGGTACCCTAGGCGCTGCTCGGTTTTGGAGCCATAGTGGTAGATCGGAATGGATCCCTCGCGCTTCCATTGCTCGATTTCCTCAGCGCTCAAACGCGACCGCCAGCGCTGCAAGAACTCAAATGCCGGAGCGATCAACACCAGACGATCCACTGCTTGTGGATGGCGTTCCGCGTATAGTGCCGCCAAATACCCTCCCAGGCTCGAACCCATCAATACCAGCGGCTCGCCTTTCGCCAGCTTTTCCCGGTGCGCCGAAACGGCGTTGGCCACCACTAGCATTTGACCGCTGATGGTTAGCTTAGGGAACTCTCCCTGGTCCAATTGTGGCGCCTCAAACTCCACACCGGCCTTCTGAAACTTGCCGTCAAAGAACCGGGCTTTGGAGGACTGGGGGCTCGAGGCAAACCCGTGCAGGTACACCACGCGCATCGAAGTCACTCCGCCGATCGTGCTTCAAAGCGGTGGAAAGCGCGGTAGCTGAACTTGTTTTCAACCACTTCTTCGCCCCCGCGCAGTTCTCGTTGCGTGGTCTCCACCGGCAGCAGTGTTCCGAATTCGCTCATCGCGTAATCCACGGTCGCTTCCTCGCGCAGAACGTTTTCCGTGTTATTATCGCTGGCCGTCATCGTGATGCGCACCGGCAGACCGTCCGCTTCCCGCACCCAGATTTCGCCCTGCACGCTGAGCCGCTGGGCGGGGGTCCCGGCAGTTCCCGAATTTTCGCGAAACACTGTTAAGGCCTGCTGGCCGTCCAGTTGCTGATAGTGAAATACCTGCGTCGCGACGGTGCCCATCAGGCGCGGGCCGGCCCTGGTGAATTCGTAGCGTTCGACGTTGCCGCGGCTAAACAAGAGGAGGATCTGGCCGAAGTCCGTCGCACCGCCCTTCAAGCCGTATTTTTCCAGTTGCTGTAGCGCGCGTTTTTTGCGTTCATCATCGTTGGCCGCTACCAGTTTTGCCAGGGCGTCTTGAGCTCGTTTCTCGCCGGCCACTTGTTTTCCGTCCACCGAAATCACTTGGCGGAGCTCGTGGATCTGCTTCCCCAGCAGCGCAAACGCGTACTCGGAGATGATCTCATGTTCCTTCCAGTCGGCCGACTGAGATTGCTTAGCCGCGTCGCCCACTCGCATCTTGAAGCGCGGCGGAGCGAGAGCCCTTTGATGCAACGTTTCCCGGCCTACCAATTGCGGCGCGGTCTTCTGAAACGCCTCGGCTTCGTCGCCCAGCCGCTGGATGAGCTTCTGCGTGCTGTCGTCGGCTCGCAGCACCAGCGCGAAACACAGAAGCGTCAGGCCACGCATACTATCGAGGATCTCATATCGGGCAATGCGCGACCTGATCCGCAGGCCAACCTCTTTGAATTGGCCCGCAGATGGGAACCGATAGACACAGATAGCTGAAGTTCGCAGGCCGACTCGGCTCACGGCGCCAGTTCGCCAAGATTTTGCTTTTCGTATCCGTGTTCATCGGTTCCCATCTGCGGGCCAATTTTTTCCGTTCGTATGCCATCACAGCCCCTTCCTTACCTCAACCCCACCCGCCTTCAACCACTTACCGCTCTGGACTGCACGCCCCTGTCCCCCGCACCTGCATAATCCAGACG
>Ga0310813_10000717_pt1 | contig 20303 bp, 40 predicted proteins | sample YN3metagenome_FD_203086 | JGI IMG/M metagenome (GOLD analysis project Ga0310813, IMG submission 203086) | Soil microbial communities from experimental microcosm in Duke University, North Carolina, United States - YN3 | ecosystem: Engineered > Artificial ecosystem > Soil microcosm > Unclassified...
CCAGGACGTCGAGGTCGCGTTCGGATTCCACCGCGGCGTCTTCGAGGGAACGCTCAAGGTCATGCTCTCGAACGCCACGCTCCTGGCCAGCCTCTCCCTTAAGTTCGTGGTCCGCCACATCCCCAACGTCACGCCCTACTACCAGTACCCGCTCGTCTTCAGCAGCTGCACCGTCGACGGGAAGAAGTACGCGGCGCCGAGCGAGGAGGAGCTCCGGATCCTGCTGGGCGGCGGGACCCGGGAGCAGGTCGAGGCGCAGAAGCGCGCGGCCGCGGCCGCGGCGGGGTTCTGCCCGATGGGCGGGATGTCGATCCCGTCGGGCGTGACGCGCGAGCCCCGGTACCTCAACTGCCCGTCCTGCGGGGCGTACACCAGCATCCAGAACTGGAAGTTCCGCAAGCACAAGACGCCGGCGGCCGAGAAGAAGTCCGCGGCCGCGAAGCTCACCGAGAGCGGCTACTGCCCGATGAGCCGCGAGAAGGTGCCGGCGGACGTGATCGCGTCGATCGGGCCCGTCGAGGGATACAAGGACCCGAAGGCGCGCTGCCAGGCCTGCGGACAGCAGGTCCGGATCGACTCCGAGCGGGACTGGATCTGGGGCGAGTTCATGGACGGCGATCGCCCGACCCGGATGCGGGTGAAGTCGGCCAAGTACTACAAGCACAAGGTGGTGTGACGTGGTGGACCCGAACGACAAGTACCAGGCGATCCCGCTTCCATGGGACGAGCGCGTCGCGCGGATCCAGGCGCGCGTCGACCGCCAGGTCCGCTGGCTCCTCTTCCTGGGGTTCACGGTCTACGCCGGCGGCAGCCTGGCCGTCCTCTACTTCACGAAGGACCGCACGCTCGCGATGGTCCTGCAGATGCTGCTCTTCCAGATCCTCGTGATCTACATGAGCGTGGGCAAGGTCTTCCGTCGGATCGAGGGGCAGTTCCAGATCTCGATGGCCGCCAACCGGGACATGGTGCCGGTCTTCGAGGACCTGGCATCGGTCGCCAAGAAGGTCCACGACGCGATGGAGAAGGTCTCGGTGGAGCGCCTCGAGGCGCACCTGTCGGAGATCTCTTCGAACATCAAGGCGATCTCGCTCGCCTACGAGAAGCAGGCCGAGAAGCTTCCGATCAACCGGCGGCCGCCGGCGCCCGCCCTTCCTCCGGTTCCCTCCGAGGTCCCGCTCGAGACGACCAGGTCCACCGACACCACCAGGATCCTGGTCCCCAGGGACAAGGTCAATGGGCAAGCTTGATCAGGTCTTCGTCCGGATCCGCGCGATCGCCTCGAGGACCTTCCCCTGGCTCTCGAGGATCCAGATCTCCGTCTGCGACGGCTGCGACCGGGAGCACCGCGCGAAGTGGCGCCAGTTCGCCCACACCAACCACAAGCCCAATTACGTCTGCGTGGCGCGCGCCGCGGCCGCCGAGCTCACCGAGGACGAGCTCACCGGGATGATCGCCCACGAGCTCGGCCACCTGGTCGCCGGCGCCCTCAGGCTCCGGGCCCACCGGACCATGAAGCCGTCAGCCACGACGCCGGCGTCCGTGCAGCACGAAGCGAACGAGGTCTCGAGGATCTACTTCGGGATCCCGCTCGGGTACAACAAGCGCGGGATCCAGGTCCCCGTGAGCACCGCGGCCGCCAGGCGCGCGCGGATCCCGCGAAGCGGGCCGATCGCGACGAACCCGGGGCCGTTCAACCAGGCGCTCAAGGAGCTCCCGCGCTGCATCGGCGGACTCGATCTGATGTCGCACAAGACCGTCTCCGACCTGGTCTTCCTCGCGCAGCACGAGCTCGACCTCTACCACGAGGGCGAGGAGACCGACATCCGGACGCCCAAGCAGCTGGCGGCCGTCAAGGCCTTCGTCATGAAGTACCGGACCCCGCCGGCGAGGAAGAACCCGGAGTCGTCGCCTCAGTTCGAGTTCCACCTCAAGCCGCCGGGGTGGACCGGCGCCCCGTGCCCCATCTGCGGCTGCGACGCCAAGAACCTCCGGGCCAAGCACCGGGCCCTCAAGGCTGACGAGGCTCACCAGTGGGGCGCGCGCTACATCAAGCGCGTGAAGGTGTGCTTCGGGACCGACTTCTCCGACGAGGCGATCAAAACAAACCCTGCCGGCGGCCTGCCCCTCTCGTTCGACGTCAAGGACGGAGGTCGGTGGTACGACGTGATCGCACGTCACGACGGCGCCGCCGTCGGCAACATCCGGGTCCGCCGCAGCGAGCACCTTCCGAAGACGAAGCCGGACCCTCGCACGCCCTGCTACCAGGTGTCGGACATCGAGGTGGTCGAGCGCATGAGGCGGCGTGGCGTCGCGACGGCGCTTTACGAGGCCGCGGCGAAGGTCGCCTTCTCTGAGGGATTCTCCATGTGCAGCGACTTCGCGCAGAATCTTGGGCAGGACGCGGAGGCGGCCTGGGACAGCCTCCGAAAGAAAGGAATCGCCTACTGGGAGGTTCCCGGGAACGTCGACGAGAACTTCGACTACGGTCGGTACGTCATTCCGAAGGTGAAGGCGTGAAGAAGCCGTCGACCAAGATGGCCAAGCTGCACCAGGGCTGGCTCGCGGACTACCTGGACATCGACCTCGACCCGTACGACTTCATGCACGAGCTCCGGACCTGGGCGAAGGCGGCCAAGGTCAAGAAGGACGGCGACGGCCGTGCGATCGACGACGAGACGAGCCCCCACGAGCTCTCCGACAAGCAGCGCGAGGCCTTCAAGGCGTGGCTGATCTCGAACCACAAGGGAGAGGACTGGGTAGGTACGGGCGCGATCGACGTCCCGGCCTACCTCTACTTCAGCGAGGTGAGGCGCCTGCCCGTCGGCACCTGGTGCATCCACTTCACGCCCTCTGAGGCCTTCGACGTCTTCGAGCAGGGCACGACGATCGAGGGCCTGGCGCTCTCGAGCCACAAGCGGGAGAAGGATCCGGTCGACCGGGAGAAGAACCTGACCGAGGACATCGGCAGCGCCGAGATCGTCTACGGCTTCGCCTTCGAGGCGTCGATGAGGAACGTCCTGTCGGTCGGCCGGAAGTACGGCAGTAACGCGGTCCTCTTCCAGACCGACGCCGGCGTCCGGGCGTGGCACATCGGGGACGAGGAGTACCAGGTGATCTTCCCGCTGACCAGCGAGTACAACGTCATCCCCCTCTACGACCCCCGGCCCGGGGAGATCACGGTGCAGACCGACTCCGGGGATGCAGTGACGTTCAAGACCCTCGAGGAAGTGATCGCCTACGCCGAGCACGAGCCGGCGGTCCGGAAGAACCCCAGCGGCCGCCTGGTCAGGATCCGCTGACCAGGGCCACGGCGGACGCGATCGCGGCGGCCGCCCAACAGACCACCCCCCGGTAAGCCCTCCAGGAGACGGCCCCAGCGGCCGCTGCGGCCGCCAGGCGCTTGAGACGGGGTTCCAGGAGCCAAACGTACAGCCAGCCCGCCAGAATGCCCTTTACGAGGATCCAGCAGTACTCCAGGGTCTCGGACTCCATCTGGGCACCTCCCCGCACTAAATTGGAATAGAGTGCACTCCTACTCGTTCGGATCCGGGCATTCCCCGTTTCCGTGGACCCCGCCGCAGACGCTGCAGGGCTCCACCAGGACCGGGATGGCGCTGCCGGCGGCCTTCCCGCGGGCCCGGGCCTTCCGGATGGCCTCGTAGCAGTTCTTGATCGTCCCGCCGAGCAGGACCACCAGGTTCCGGGATTCCTCCTCCGAGCTCTTGGCCAGGCGCTCCTGGAGCTCGATCGTGGCGCCTTGGAATGCGGAGAGGAACGACAGCATCTCCCCCACGGTCTTGAACTTCGGCGCCAGGAACTCGTAGAGCTCCTGCTGAAGCGCCGGCGGGAAATTCATGAACTCGACGTGGTCGGGCGCGTCATCATGGCTTGCCATAGTTAAGCCTTTCTTAAGCCTCGAGGAGGACGACAACCAGGCGCGTGCTCGCCTCTGCCGGCGCAGCTGGTGCAGCGGTACCCGGCCGGGATCCACTCGTCGGACTTCGCCGGAGGCGCCGCGATCGCGGCCGCCGCAAGGAGGGCCGCCAGGGCCGCCCCAGGGCGCCCCGACCCCGCGGAAGGGGCTTTTCCCCCTCCAGAACCGGGGTCCGGAGGGGGTTTTTGGGCTTCCGCGAGCTGCTTCTCGAGGCAGGCCTCGCAGCATCCGTGCGAGATCTTGTCCGCGGGCCCGGGCACGTCGGGCAGCGGGATCTTGCACCAGGAGCAGATCGACGAGCTCACGACTGCTGCTCCCGATGGTACTTCGCGACCTTCTTCCCGTGGTCGGTCATCTCGTAGACCTTCCGACGGCGTCCGGCGCCGCCGCCGGCAGGCGGGTCGAACGCGAGCACTCGGATGTGACCCCAGTTCTGCAGGCGCCGCAGCAGCTGTGCGGCGTTCGCGTACGCCATCCCGAAGTCCTTCGCCACGTCGCCCGCGGTGAACTCCGGAGGGTTCTTCGACGAGATCCTCGCGAGGACCTGCCTCCAGATCTTGGGGCCTCGATCGGTCGCTCCGCCATTTCGTCTCGGCATGATGCCTCCTAATTATCGGACCTTTTCTGTGCGTCTCTTCCGAACGTCCAGACCGACCGGAAGATGATCTTCCCGCCGTCCTCTGGATACATGTTCTTCCCCGTCCCGCCGCAGAAGAGGCAGTTCTTCGTCGAGTACTTGAAGTACGCCACATCCTCCGACCGTCTCCAGGTGAAGGCGCAGCCCTGGCTGCTGCACATCCCGTACGTCTCCGAGCTTCCGAAGAAGCTGCCCTTGCACTTCGGGCACTTGAACTCCTTGGATTTCCCCGTTCCGTCGCACGCCCCACATAACACCGGATCCTCCCTATTCTTCCTCGCCGGCGCCGTCACTAGCGGCGCGGCCCTTTCCCTCCCCATCGGTGCCGTCGTCATCGGTGTCGTCCAATTGTTCCGCGATCCGATCCCAGTACTTCGAGGCCTTCCGAAGCTGATTCTTCTCCGTGGCCTCCCGCTCGAGATCCTCCTTCCAGATCTTCTTGTTCATGAACTTCGTGACGTTGGTCCGGACCAGCTGCGCGATCACCTGAGGCTTAAGCGCGTCGAGCTCCCACGAGACCTGGCCGAACTCCGCGATGTACGCGTCCGCGCGCGGATCCGTGACCTTGGCCGGGTTCGGGGGAGGGTTGTACTTCTTGATCTGGTCGATGTTGAGCGCCAGGCGGTGCAGGCGCATGTCCCCCCTCGTGAAAAGCTCCAGGCGCTCCTGGATGTCGCGCGTCATGTCCCTGCCGGACGGGTCATGATCCCCGAAATGCAGGATCACCGGAGTCTGCTTCCGGTTGACCTTGTGGTCGAGCAGGCGCATCGCGCCGACCCACATCTCACTCTGGGAGGTGTACCCTTTGCAACTGAAAAGGGGCACGTCGAGCTCCCGGCAGATCCCCTCGAAGACGCCCACGAGCGCGTCCTTCTCGATCCAGACCTCGGGCCGGTAGGACTGGCGCTGCCACATGTCGATCGCGTAGCTTCGGTAGGCCGCGTTGATCACGTCGGCGGGCGTGCTCCAGTGGCTCTTCTCGCGGACGCGCCGGGTCCGGTCGATGATCGCCTCCCAGTCGACGAGGCCAGCCAGGCGCGCGTCGCTGATGATGTTCCCCAGCATCTTGTAGCTCTTCTCCGTGTTTGGGAAGAAGGCCTCCGAGATGAACTGGTAGTACAGCTGCCGCAGCGTCAGGGTGAAGCCCTGCTTGGCCATGTCCTCGATGATCGCGTTGGCCTTGTCGATGATCGCCGTCTGGGCCGCGTTGAACTTCTTCTTCGTGTAGCAGATCTTGGGCACGCTCGTTCCTCCTAACCCATCCCCTCAGTCCGTCAACACCGTCACGGGCGGTCGACGCGCGGCCGCCCGTAAGGGTGGGCCCGCCGGCAGGTTGCAAGGCCGGCGGGCCCAAAGAGAGAGGGTATTCAGGTTTTCCAGTCCTCCAGCGTCCAGCGGATCACGGTCGTGATGAAGGTCCTCGACTGGGCCCGTCGGACCACGCGCTCGATCTTCGCGATCGCGTCGCGCACCCGGCGCGGCATCGGCGGCCGCTTCTTCGCGCGCTTCACCGGGTCACCGCGGCCGACTTCTTGGACTTGGACTCGGACTCCATGGCCAGGATCTGATCCTGCCGCACCTGGCGCGCGAGCTCCTGGAGCGTGACCCAGCTGTCGTACTCCTCGTGATTGGCGAGCGCCGGCGACTGGAGCGTCCGCATGTCGGAGAGCCAGTCCTCGGCGTACTTCGCGCACGCGTAGCCGTTCTCGAAGAGGATGACCACGCCGCCGTGGGCCGCGGAGAGCCGGCACGTGCCGACCTTCTTCCCGTTCTTCGCGATCCACGCGACCCCGCCCCGGACGAGCTCGACGATCGCGATCTGCATCGCGCCGTTCGCCTTGCTCGTCGCTCGGTACGCGGCCTCCGCGTCCGTCCAGGATCCGAACTGCCGCTTGATCTTGCCCGCCATAAACCCTCCTTCTCTATCGACTCCACCGGTTCGACTTCCATCGGCGCTCGTTGTACAGGCACCGCTCGCACACGTTGGTCAGGAGCTCGTTCTGCTTCCTCGCGATCACGGCGCGGCCGCACCTGCAGCATTTCACCTCGACCAGGCCGCGCTGGGCGAGCAGGTACTTCCGGACGCAATGCAGGCAGAACATCAGTCCTCCTCGATGATCCTCTTGCTGCAGGATCCGCAGACCTCGTCCTGGTTGAGGTCGTCGGGGTTGAAGACTGGGGTCGGCCCGTAGCCGTGGCAGTTCTTCTTGCAGAACCCCTGCTCGTCGAGCTCCGACGGCTTGCACGTGCATTTGTCCGGATTCCCGAGGCACTCCTTCGTCGGGTGGTAGATGTCGCCGTCGAACGTGTACGCCAGGATCGTCCATGCCTTCACAGCCGCATCTCCTTCTCGATCTCGAGGATCGCGTCGGTCCAGGCCGGATCCAGGCCCAGGGCCTTGAGCGCCATGGCCGCGTTCTGGTACTTCCCGCCGAACTCGGCCGCCAGGAACTGGATGGCCCTGGCGACGATGCGCTTCTTCCGGAGGTGCTCCTGCTCGATCTTCAGGGCCTTGATCTTGAGGTCGAGCTCCGCCCCTTCCGCCGTCCTGCTCTGGGCGGCCGTCGGGACCGGCGGAGCCCCCAGGTTCTTCATGCACGCGGCGCAGTGCCTCGTGAAGTGCTTGTGCTTCGCGCAATTCAGGTTCCCCATCACTTCACCAGGTCCTTGGCGACGTCGACGCCGTAGAGGAGGGCGATCGCCCGGAGCGCGTAGACGGTGGCCTCCTTCGAGGGCGTGTACCAGGCGCCGGGCAGTTTGTCGGGCGTGTCCCAGAAGAACTCGGGCGGGAGATCTCCGGGCCATCCCTGCTTGTGGATCTCGAGCTCCTGGGCCGGCCAGAACTTCGTCGAGAAGTCCACGATCTCGCCGGTCAGGGGGATCCCGATCCAGACGTGCATCTCGGGGAGCATGTTCCGCTCGATCTGCGCGATGCTGATCGGGTCGTCAGGGGACCACTGGTAGCCGAAGTGCGTGTTCGAGATGCCGTCGTCCTGGTCCGGACGGAGGCGGGGCCAAAAGGCGCTTCCGGCCTGCAGGATCGCGCGGATCCCGTAGGACCGGAGAGTCTCCGTCCCGTACATCGCCCAGAAGAGGCAGCGTCCGGACTCGGGCATCCCGACCAGCGTCTCGTCGTCCTCGATGCGCTGCCGGACGATCATGTAGGCGTCGGACTTGCTCACCGGGGAATTCATCGGCATCACCTCTTAAGCTTGAACTGGACCAGAAGTCTTCTCGCCTGGCGCGTGCCGGCGGAGATCGCCTCGGACTTCTTCACGAAGACATCGACGAACTTCTCGCTCTTGTCCGTTTCATTCAGGATCACGACTTCCCACTTGAAGCCGCGGCTGTATTCGATTGTCCCGTGCCCGAGGCGTCGGGCGATGACCTTCAGCGTGTCCATCGGCAGCGTCATTTGGTCGCTCCCTTCACCATGTCCTTGACGAGCGCCTGTAGGCGCTTCGCGACGGCCACGATGCGGGGATGCTTGATGTCCTTGGCGTCCGCCTCGCGCGCGGCGCGGAGGAACACGCGGGAGATCTCCTCCAGGACCTGAGTCTTGACCGCGGCGCCCTCGTCGACCCACTTGATGAGCATGTCGGCGTTCTTGAGCGCGACGTGGAGCGGCGAGTCGTCGACGACGACGAGGTCGTGCCACGTGGCCTTTGGTATCGGGTGGTGGCCCTGGCTGTCGGTGTAGGTGATCTTGCGGCCGTCGGAGAGGCGGAACCACTCCCCGCCGATAGTCCAGGCCCACTTGGCGTTGACCTTGGTCAGGCCTGCGACGCGGTGCTGGTTCCCCCAGCCGTCGCGGTACGTCTTGCCGATCTCGATTTTCATGCAGCCCTCCTGAGGTCCACCAGAACACGGGTCATGAACTCGCTCCAGGTCTCCACGCGCTCGCCCTTCGCGAAGGCCTCGTTCCGGCGCACGATCTGCGTGGGAACCTGCGCGATCAGGCGGTCGATCACGTCGCCGGCGAGCAGGCCGCGCTCGCGGATGTAGTCGGTCATCATCTTGTTGCGCCAGAGCCCGCGCATGAGCCGCTTGTCGCCGGCGACCTTCTTCTTCGGCGCGCGAGGGAGCTCGGCGCCCTTCTCGCGGGCCTCGCGGGACTTCTTGATCCACGCCTTCAGCTGCAGGTCATACTTCGCGTCCAGCTGCTCCTGGGTCATGTGGCCCTCGAGGCGGACCTTGGCGCGCGCCTCCATGACCACGATCCGAGCCAGCTTCTCCAGGGGAAGCGAGTCGATCTCGGGCTGCTTCATGTTGGGGCAGAAGAAGCACGAGCTCTTGACCGGGACGGGCAGGCCTGCCGCGACGATCTCCCGGATGCACCGGACGCGGTCCCAGTGCCACTCCTGGAGCGGGTACCAGTAGTCGTAGCGGTCGTCGGGCTTCACCTTGAACGTGCGGTCCGCCGAGCAGCTGCGCTTCTTGTCGGCCGTCGAGTCGTCGTAGCCGATGGCCTTTCGGACCTTCTCGCCGCGGGCCCACGCGTCCACCGCGGGCGCCCACGTCTTCGTCCAGTTGTTCTGGGGCTGCTGCTTCCACTTCTCGCTGCAGGAGCCCATGCCGAAGGCCTCAGAGGGGAGCGTGCCATTGGTCAGGCAGTTCTCCTCCAGGCCGCGGTACTGGGGCCAGTTCTTGAAGTCCTTGACCGTGTACTCGACCACCGTGACGCGGGGGAAGCCGACGCGGTCGCACCAGGCCTGCACCACGGGAAGGTAGGCGTAGGTCTCGTCGCGCTCCGACGCAGTGTTCGCGAAGAGGATCACGTCGGGGCGGATCCCGCGCTGCTGCAGGCCGACCAGCATCGCCATCGAGTCGACCCCAAGGCCGTCGGCCACCATGAAGGGCTGCGTCATCTTCTCCTCCAGTGTCTCCAGGATCCGCGCGGCGCCATGGAGGGCGCCGGCGGGCCCCAGGGGCACTTATCCCTGGTACGGGGTCAGTTTGAAGTGAGCCACCGCCTCGACGTTCTCCTCGACGGTCGCGTTCACGGGGAGCACGATCCAGCGGACCTCGCCGGCGCCGTTGATCGAGACGAGGTCGACGCGTCGGCCGCCTTCCGTGGCCCAGCGGCCCTTGGACTGGTCCCGGAAGTTGGGGTTTGGCTCGACCAGCACGAACGTAGCGGCGCCGCCGTTCCACTGGTAGGCGACGCGGGCCGCGTGATCGCCGCCGACCTCGACCATCGCGATCCCCGCCCACTCCAGGATCCGGCGGTCGATGGCGTACTCGAAGTCGACCTTCACCTGGGCCTTGTACTCGCTCACGCCGAAGGCGATCGCGCGGGTGATCTGGGTGGCCATCTTCTGGCGCTGCTCCTCGGTGTGCTCGAGGCGGCGGCCGGTGAAGCGGACAGTGACGACGGCGACGGGGATCTCCGTGAGCTCCTGGAGCTCGCGGACGTTGGTCGACGGGCGCTTCGGCATGGGACCTCCTTCTCTTCCGCGGCACCTCGCCGCGGGTACCTAGATCATAGCGCCAGCGGCCGCTGAGTCAATAATAAAAATGCACTAGCTGATAAAAATTCCTAACCCCTTGAAAATCAGAGGGTTAGCACTAAATGCGTATTTAGTGCACCAGCTGGAGATCCCCGCGGCCGCGGGATCCCTACTTCTGGTGCCTGGACCCGGGGTCCGGAGGGCTGGGAGGCTGTTCCGCGGCCGCGGCGCCCTGGGGAGGGCCTTGGACCCCAGCTTGCGACGGCTCGCTCTTCCTGAGGCCCGCCAGGATCCCGGTGCTGTTGTTGTAGACCTCGGCCGCGGGCCCGGGGAGGGGCCAGTCCCGGCCGCAGAGGGGGCAGCAGCCGGGCGGCCTCGAGAGGTCGACGTAGGCGTGGATCGAGACCACTGGAGGGGGAACGTAGGGCGTCCCCTCGTCCGTCCCGATCGCCACCGGCACGACGGCGTGTCGCCGGCGCAGGCCCCGGGTCTCCCACCAGCAGTAGACGCGGCGGCCCAGCTGCCAGACGATCAGGATCCCGACCAGGTAGAGGAGGCCCAGCAGCTTGTCGTTATCCATCGCGCTTCCCCTTCTTGATCATCTCGACCGTGCAGACCACGATATCGCCCTGGCTCTCGTAGGCCGCGCGGCCCAGCTGCCCGCAGCGCGTGCAGCGCACCAGGCGCGGCGCGGGGATCGCGGCCGCCGGATCGTTCTTGAACACGATGAAGATCTCCGCGATCCGGTGCTCGAAGAGGAGGCACTTGATCTTCCGGATCCACCAGAACCACGGCCGCCGCGGCTTCATGGGGCGACCGCCTCGAGGTTCGAGACCAGCAGGGGCTTCCCGTTCGTCATCTCGAGGCGGACCTCGAACCCGACGCCGATCTCGCCCTCCTGGACGAGCTCCACCCAGGTCCCGGGCCAGCCGACGGCGCCGGCGCGGAGCTTGTAGAGGCCTGGGCCCACGCAGACGCAGCTTTCCACAAGGTAGATCACTGGTTCCGTCTCGGCAGGAGCATGAAGAGGAGCGACAGCATCCCGAAGGTCGCGCCCAGCGCCAGGGAGAGCTTGTCGTGCTTGACCACGCCCTCGAGAAAGAGCCAAAGGCAGGCCATGAACACGAGCACCGCGATCAGGTACAGCAGGCAGCCGGATCCCGGCTGCGTGTCCTCGGGTCCGTATCTCTTCATTCGATCCCCGTCGCGCGCTTGGATCCCCAGCGCGCCTTAATCTGGTCGTCGATCTTCTTCCCCTCGTAGTTGTCGGCCTTCTTCTCCTTGAAGGTCACGAGGGTCGCGAGCGCGAGAACGCCGGCGTCCAGGACGTCGTCCTCGTTCGTGTTGAGCTTGAGCGTGTCGTTCACGACCTTGAACGGGTCGACGCCCTTCCCGGCGAAGCCGTGGATCGAGGCCCACACGTTGTACCGGAGGAGCTCCTGGACCTCCGCGGCCGACTGCCGGGCGGTGATCACCACGATCGCGCGGATCTCCCCGAGCTCGGCGCCGGCGGCGGCCGCCTTCGGGAGCTCGCTCTGGAGCGGGCGGTTCACCGCGACCACCTTCGGACGGTGCTGCAGGAAGACCGACGAGAGCTCGAAGAAGGCCTTCGCTAGGTCCTCGTCCGGAGACTTCTTGCGTCGGATGATGATCGTGGTCGAGATGACCTGGCGGATGACGCCGAGGTCGTTCTTCTCGACGACGACGGCGGAGATTCTGTTGCCGCTGTAGCTGATGCCTGCGACGGTCGTCATGGGCGTCTCTCCAATACACACGCGCACGCGCGCGGTCCCCCCGGTCGCCCATCGATGCCGGTCCCTTCACAAACGGGACACACCGGCTTCGAAGCCGGGGGCGGCCCCCAGAGTTCGCCTTGAGACTCGGAGGCCGACCCCGGCAAAGATCTAACTTTACCCTTTCCGTTCAAAGAAGAACAGTCCTTCAGCGTGCCGCTCTTGGGCGTCCACTCCTTCGGAACCGGGCCAAGACGTCCCTGGTACTCTGGAAGGGTCACGGCGCCGGCGGCCTCCTCCGGATCTCGGGCTCGCTTTTCTTGAAGGTCTCGATGGTCCGGATTTCACGCAGGTACGTTTCCTGGATCCCCTCCTCCCGCGACAGGTTTTTCGCCGCCGCCTTCGCTTCCGCCAGGTCCTCGTACTGATGCGGCATCTGGTCCGTGTCCAGCGTCTGCTCCAGGATCTGATCCTCCGTCAGCTTCCACACTTCGTACTTCGTCTGCATGGGCTTCCTCCTTTTTGGGCTCCGCGGGGAGCGGGGCGTTCCTGCGGATCGGTCCGCCGGCGCCGTTCTTCCGGTAGACCGCGCGGCGCTCGATCACGATCACCTCGTGCATGTCCTCCCGGCCCACCTGGCCGTCGGCCGCGCGCATCGCCTTCCTGAAGTCGACGAAGTGGACGTTGCCGCCGTCCTCCAGCTGGCCCCACGAGTCGTCGACCTTGTGGACCCAGACCTCGTAATTGGGTTTGGTGTTCCCCAAGGCCTACCTCCCTTCTCCGCGCCGGCGGACGGGAGGCTGCGTGCCTCCGAACGGACCGCTGGGACGCGGGATCTCGATCTCCTCCGCCTCGACGAGATCGTCCTCGTAGACGAGCGCCGCGGGGCTCACCGCGAAGTCGCCCACCGGGATCCACTCGAGGGGCTTCTTCGGCAGCTTGTCGAGCTCGACGGGCTCGTCCTCGTGCCCTTCCTTCGGCTCGGGCATCGGCGGCGTGTAGGCGAAGAGGAGCTCGGCGCCGTTGGCCCTGGTCGCCAGGACCTCGCCCGGAGTCCACGACTCCTTCTCGTCCTTCTTCGTCCTCTTCCAGCCGATCAGGTTTCGTACAACCCACTGGATGCTCGGCGTCTCGCTCACTGATTCCTCCTTGACTATGAACAGAGATGTCCTACACTAAACTCGTATGCAAAGCTTCTGAACGGCGGAAGCGAGTCGTCGGGCCCCGCGGGGCCCCTCGATCTGTTTCCCCCTCTCTCCAGGGTCAGGCCGCCTTTGAAAGGGTAAAACCTCGAAGCGGTGGCCTGGCTCCTTCGGGGGCGGTTGCGACCGGGTCCGAAGAAGTCAGGACGTCCTGGAGAGAGGTCACGCCTTTCGTGCTTCATATCCTTCAGGCCTGGTAGGCCGACAAGACTCCGTCCGCGCCCCATCCCGCCCCGATCCGGCGCCCGCACGGGCACACCGCGAAGCCGTCGCGCCCGGGCATCACGCCCTCGACCATCAGGAAGACCCCGCACTTGTTGCAGTTGACGCCGACGGAGCGGATGGGAATTGCGGCCGGCGCCTGGGCCTGCTTGAGCGCCTGCTTGCGCTCCTTCAGGACCCGCTCGAGGTTCTCGATCGCGGACAGTTCTCGCTGGATCATTTCGGCTCCTTGCTGGACGGGGTCTGCTTCACTTCGAACTTGAAGTTGCACGACGACGGGAGCAGCGACAAAGCGAGCAGCCCCACCAGGATGAGCAGGACCAGGTCCGGCCTCCACGGCACCGGGCGCGGAGTCCTCATCCCGCCACCTGCAGGTTGATCCACCCCGAGCACCTGATCCCGCCCTGCACGTACTCGATCATGCCGGCGGACCGCAGCGCGGAGAGGTTGTTCTGGAACGAGCTTGAGGTAGCCGATCCACCGGAGGCCGCGGCGATCTCCTCCTTGGATTTCACCTGAGGGAAGTTCCGGTAGAGGAACTCGAGGATCCGGCCCTGGACGGGCTGGATCACCTTCATGCAGCTGCTGAAGAGTTCGTCGGGCGTGGGCGCCGCGGGCCGGTGGGCCACGCCGCGGCCGGCGTCGGTGAGCACGAGCGCGCCCTCTCCGGGGTAGTCGATCAGGCCGCGCGTCTTGAGCGCCGAGCAGTTGTTCTGGTAGGAGCTCGACTTGTGGCTCGCGCCGGCGCGGGCCGCCACCCACTTCCTCGAGACCGGGCTCACGCCGATCGCCTCGAAGTCCGCGATCGCGTTCAGGATCCGCATGTGGACCGGCTGCAGGCCTTCGGGAACCTCGGCCCGCGCGCCCGCGTCCATCGCCTTGTAGGCGTCCTTGAGCTTCGTGTTCGGAGGGAAGGTCTGCATCGGCATCCGAGCCGCCGGCGCCGCTGCCGGCTTCTTCCAGCCTTCCCGCAGGAGCTCGTTCTCGACCTTCGGGAGGATCTTCGTGATGGTGTTGAGCGCGTTCTCGTCGCAGGCCTTGAGTTCCTTGATCGCGTCGACGAGGACCTTGGCGCCGGCGTCCATCCTCTCGGCCGCGGCCGCGGCGCCGGCGGCGATCGCCTCGAGGCGCTTGACGTGACCCAGGCTGAGCGACTTCACGGGGAGCCGGTGGAGCCGGATCTGCTGCTTGGGTTCCCGCTTCTGGGGCGCGGCGGCCGCCGGCGCCGGCGCCTGGGGGCGCGCGAGCAGCTGCGCGCGGAGCTCGCGGAGCTCCCTCCGGAGCTCGACCTCGGTCTTCTGGCGCTCCTCCGCAACCTTCGGCAGGTCCGCCAGCTTCGAGAGCACGTCCTTGAGCTTGTCGGGCGGGAGCTCGGGGATCTCGACCTTCGAGATCTTGCCGGGCTCCGGGTGCGAGGTCTGGGCCTGGCGAACCTTGAACAGGATCCTGGTCTTCGAGATCGCGCGGCCCAGGGCGTAGAAGTTGCCGGGCTCGAGGACCTTCAGCTGCTCGCGGAACTTTTCCTGCTCGGCGCGCGCCACCGACATCACCGCGACGGCGCGGTCCAGGTCCACGTCCTCGAAGGTCGGGCCGACCAGGCGGTTGAGCAGCTGGGCGGTCACCTTCTTGGAGATGTCGGCCAGGCGCTGCACGCAGGCGACCAGGCAGAAGCCGCGCTTGCGGCCGCGGGTGGCCAGGTCGACGACGGCGTTGAAGCTCTCGGACTTCCCGTTCTCGGGCGCGAACATCTGCGCCTCGTCGAGCACGATCAGAACCGGGTGCCAGAGCTTCTTGGGCGCGTTCATCAGGGCCTCGACGAAGGCCTTGACCCACGGCGCCCGGAGGTGCGCCTTCACCTCGAAGAGGTTGCAGATCGCGCTGATGCGGTGCTCGAGGAGCCGCTCCGCCAAGATCCCGGCCGAGCGGACCTCCATCGCCGCGGCGCCGCCCTCCCCGATCTGGACGAAGTCGAGCTTCTCGCGGAGGCTCTGGAACTCGTCCTCGGCGTCGATCACGATCACCTGGACCTTCGGACGCAGGAGCTCGATCAGGACGCGCGTGACGTAGCTCTTGCCGCCCCCGGAGTTCGCGGTGACCAGGAGCCGCGTGAGCAGGAGGACGTCGCTGTCGATCTCGACGGGCTCCTTGCCGGAATTGCCGATTCTGATGTGACCCATCCCCAATCTCCTTCTCTGAATCCGACCGGGAAAACTACTCTTTGGCGCCGTCGATCTGGTTCTTCTTCCTCATCTCCGCGATGACCTTGTCGAAGGCCTCGTGGATCGAGTCGATCTCCTTGGGGTTGGCCTGCTGGGTCATGTGCGCGACGTTCACCATCGCGCCCTTCACGTCGAGCGCGACCAGGGGCGCCGACGCCATGTACCGCTCGCGGGCCTCGACGCTCTCCCAGGTGCGGCCGCCGGCGGCCTCGGTCAGGATCCGCTGGGCCATCTTGAACGACTCCCGGAGCATGCTCTCGTTGAGCTCGACGAACATCGCGGCGTGGGACTTGTCCTCGGGGTGCGACATGCCTCTCTCCATAAATAAGGGGTTAGAAAGACTCGGACGTCATCATGATCGATTGGTTCTCGGAAGGGAGCTCGCCGGCGGGGCAAGCGTAGACCACCTCGCGATCGCCGTAGGGCGAGGTCCTGGACACGGTCCATCCGCGGCGCTCGTAGTCGTTCATCTGCTCGAGGATCCCTTCCTCGTTCCCGGGCCCCACGTCCATCCGGACGCAGCGGCCTCCGGTGAGCGGAACGCGGGCGCCGGCGGGATGGCTCAAGGACCGGATCTGCGCGCTCTTGCCCATGCCGGAATCCCGGAGGGCCCGCGCGGCCGCCCGGCGTACGATCCTTCCGGCGGCCGCCGGCGAGAAGCCGCGGCGGACCAGGTCCTGGTGAGCAAGCTCCATGGAACGGTACTGAGACGCGGTCATCAGATCACCTTCCCTCGTTTGTAGGTGATTCCCTTCGTAAAGCGATACATCTTGACGTGGGTGTCCCGGTCGTACGGGGGTCCGGTCAGGACCAGGCGCGGCGGCACCTTCGGACACATGTAGCAGGTCACCTTCTTCCCGCAGGCCGTGCAGGACGCGGACAGATAGATGGGATGCTTCCTGGGGTCGCAGACCACCTTCTCGTGACAGTCCCTGCAGATCATGTTCTATTCCGAATTGTACGGTACCGGACGGGGAATTCAATCGTGGACTCCCTTCAGGATCCGGTACCTCGCGAGCGCCATCGTCACGACCGACATCACCCCGACGACCAGGCCGGTGACCACGACGAAGCCGGAATGGACGGTCCGGACGCCGTTCATCCACAGCGTGCCGCCGGCGAAGATCCAGAAGGCCGCGACCAGACTCCGGACGAAGGCCCAGGCGGCCTCGCGCTTGACCTGGTCCTTGGTCACCGGCCGTTCCTCTGGTGACCCCTCACCGCCCGCAGGATCTTCTCGAGCTTCTCCGGGGTTGCCCGGATCATCGTGTAGCTGAGCGGCGAGTGGTCGACCGCGGGGCCCACGATCTCGTACTCCTCGGAGTCGGACTTCTTGAAGATCGTCACGCCGGCGACCTCCGTGACCACCTCATCGGGCTTCGGCACGCTTGTCCTCCTTCCTCATGAGCGACACGTCGGAGAGCCACACCTTGCGGATGCACTGGGACTGGTTCTTCCACCACCGGAGCGTCAGCTTGCCGCGGTGGACGCTCGTGATCTCCATCACGCGGCCGCGCGGGAACTTGGTGCCGCCCATCGTCTCGATGTCCTTCTTCAGGCGGACGAAGCGGCCGACCGCGTCGGCCAGGCGCTTGGGCCAGTGCCTGTTGTTCCGCTGGAAGTAGCGGTAGCTCATTGGCCACCCAACCGCTTGATCTCGGCCGTGAGGTAGAACCGGGCCTTCTCGAGGTCCTCGCGGACCTTCTTCGGGTTCTTCTTCCCGGCCCGGGCGATGTACTTCACCGCCTGCCACAGGTACGCGTTGCTGATCAAGCCCCAGGCCGCCAGGACCTTGATCACCTCGTAGACGGTGTCGCCGCCGTAATGGGCGGGATGGTTGACGGCTTCCTTCTTTGCCGGCGCTTTCATCGTTACACCTTCTCGTATCTCGGGGTCCAAGTGCCGTCCGGATCGCGCTGGAAGTCCGCGAAGAGGTTGGGCCACCGCTCCTTGCACATCGGGCCCAGCTGGTCCATGATGACGCGCATCTCGACCTCGGCGCCCTTTGGCGTCCGCATCGTGAGCACGTGGCGGAGCGCGCGGAAGTTGAGGCTGGCGCCGATCGTGGTCGCCATTCCCTCGGGCGCCAGGCGCCGCATCATCGAGGTCAGGACCTTCTTCTCCGCGAAGTCCCTCCCCTCGTCGTCGATGCCAAGGCGCGAAGCCATCAGCAGCTGCAGGTCCTCGAGGTGCTTGAACGTCTTCTCGAACATGTCGACGAGCCAGGGCTGGCTCTCCGCCTCGGGCGGAAGCCAGAGGCCCAGGTCCGTGAGTCGGACGTAGCGCAGCGACTCCTGGCTGATCGCCACGCCGGCGCGGTGGCGGACGAGCTCGTGGGTGAACACGCGCGAGACGTCCGCGAAGACCAGGTTGACGACGGCGTGCTCGATCACCGAGCCGTGCTTCACCTTGAGGACATTGTCCAGGTAGACGTCGTTCCCCTCTCGGATCTTCGTGACGTTCGCGTTCAGGCCCGGCTTCCAGGACCGGTAGCAGAGCCGTCCGTAGAACTCCGACAGAATCTCCGAGTCCGACGTGCGGCTCTTGTCCTTCGAGAACGTGTAGCGGTTGAGCCAGTCGATGGCGCCGCCGCCCACGTGCGCCAGGTAGTTTTCCATTCCCCCGAAATTGACCCTGGTCTCCCCGACCAGGAACAGCTTTGGCGTAACCCTACGCACGGATATCTCCTTCTCTTTCGGCAACGCGCTTCCCGTCCAGCAGCCAGCGGAACGCGCGCGTCAGCCTATCCCTAACTGCCCTTTGGTCGTCGTTCTCCACCATGACCGCCTCGAGGATCGCGATCATCTCCTGAAGGTCGCGGCGCCGGCTGATCCTGCTGTGGACCTTCATCCCGACGATGAAGCCGATCAGGAGCGAGATCATCGCGACGTAGACCAGGAAGAAGACCACGTCGAACGTCATCGGTGGAACTCGATCTGGATCTTCTCGGGCTTCCCGTCGGGCCCGCGCCAGGCGATCACCTGGCTGATCTTCATGATGTCCTTCTTCTTCTCGATCGTCTCCATGGCCGCGCCCCAGGACGCGAAGTACATGTGCCGCTCGCGCTCGTCCTGGACGCGGGCGTTGATGACGTCCAGGACCTTCTGCCCGTCCCCGCCGGCGGCCGCCTTGCCCTCCTTGTACCAATCGTGGACCTGGGTGAACCTCGAGAGGACCTCGTGGCCCTTCATCTGGAAAGCCATCTGCCGGCTGGGCACCGTGTTTCGTTTCGTCACCTGCAGCTCCTTCTTTTCGTGCACGGGATGAGGCGAAGCTTCTTCCCGCGCTTCACCAGGCGCTCGTCGCAGCCCTCGAATTCGTGGATCGCGTCCAGGACGGCCCTGGCGCTCGTGTAGTGGGACACCACGCAGCCGTGGCCGCCGTAGAAGTCCCTCGCGATGACGAGGCGTTGCCCGTCGATCAGGACGGTCACCTGGACGTTCCCTTCGGAGTCGATGTCGACGCCGACGTCCTCGATCGCCACGGACCGCCGGATGTACTTGTGGTACTTCCGGAGCTCGATCCGCGCGTGATGGACGTCGCACCTGGTCCGCAGGACCATCTCGGTCACCGCGCGGTTTAGGTCCTCCTTGGCCAGGCCGCGCTCGCGCGCGTTGGGCTTCAGGTCCCTGATCGACTTGAGTTTGGAGACCTTGATCATACGTTCGGCCTTTCAATCTCACGCAGCGTGAGCTTGAGGTAGTGGATCGCGTTCTGGATGACGGCCTGGCCGTCCATCCGGTGCGCCACCCATTTGCGATACTCGGGGTCGAGCATCGGGAGGGAGGAGAGGACCTCCCAGGCGTCGTTGAGCGAGATCTCCGCGAATCCCTCGACCCGCATGGGGTGCTTCGGGAACTTCTCCGTCAGCCGGAAGTGGAAGCGGTTGAGCACCGCCTCGAATCCGGAGGGGACGGTGTAGACCGGGTTCGGGTCGTAAGGGTCGGCACTCAGCACCCCGGACGAAAGGGCCGCGACCAGGTGCGAGAGGTGCACGAACCTCTTCTTGGACATCTCTGGATCCGAGAGTCGGCGCTGGGTCGCTTCCTCGTCCGCGTGCCGGACGACGTCGTCGAAATCAGGAGCCAATGAACACCTCCGCGCGTCCATATTTCTTGATCTTGATCCGCTCGAGGTAGAGGTCCTCGATCCCGTGTCCCCAGACTCCGTACTGCTTCCAGTCGATGTAGATCCGGCGGTACTCCATCGCGATCATCCAGGCCACGTACCCGAGCGTCATCCGGAGGCCCGTGGCGAGGACCTTTCCCGTGGCCAGGGTGTCGACGACCTTCATGGGGCGGATCAGGAGCTCGACGCCCGTCGTGAGCGGGTAGGTGAGGCGGACGCGCAGCTGCCGGGGCCGGATCTCGCTCTCGAGGTTGCCGTGCCGGGCGCCCACGGGCTGGATCATCCGGCTGGCCTCTTCGACCTTGAGGCGGGAGATCACCTCGATCGAGTGGTTGAACTCGAACGTCCTCTCCGCGGTGTACGCGAACTTCCCGCTCCGGACCACGCTCTCGAACCGCGCGTCGGCGCCGTCGATCAGGGCGGCCCCGACCTTCTCCTCGACGCTCTTGTCGTGGTGGTGCTCGAGGACGGCCGACAGCAGCGCCCCGCGCTCCGCCCTCATGTTCGCCGGCAGCTTGAACTTGAAGTCCCGGCGGATCGGCTGCGCGCCCAGGTAGACCTCGCGCCGGTCGAGCTCCTTGGGCTTCGGGCCCTTCGCCGGCGGCCAGTTCTCGAGCATCAGATCACCTCGACGACGTCATGGTCTTTCTGTATCGCCCGGAACTCCCGGCGCAGCTGCTCCTCGGTCCTCCTGGAGGACGGGAACATTCTCCTGGACTCGTTCCTCATCCGCCGGCGGACGAAGATGTCCTCGGTCGGCCCGGGGATGTGCAGGAGC
>Ga0310813_10000718_pt1 | contig 20297 bp, 22 predicted proteins | sample YN3metagenome_FD_203086 | JGI IMG/M metagenome (GOLD analysis project Ga0310813, IMG submission 203086) | Soil microbial communities from experimental microcosm in Duke University, North Carolina, United States - YN3 | ecosystem: Engineered > Artificial ecosystem > Soil microcosm > Unclassified...
TTGCTGACCGAGCCGGCAACCTTGGCGCCGAGCCGCTCGAGGGCCGCTGTGGCCTGCTCGCGCGACATCGCTTCCAACGTCCCCGTAATCACGTACGTTTTCCCGGCCAATGGGCCTGGCGTGTCCGCTGCGATCCGCTGATCCTCGGGCACTTCCATGTTCACGCCCGCGGCGCGCAGCCGATCGATGAGCTGACGGTTGCGCGGCTCGTCCAGCCAGCTGCGCACGGATTCGGCGAGGACTGGACCGACCTCCTGCGTCTGTTGCAGGAGCTCGATCGACGCGGCGCACAACGCGTCCATCGATCCGAACGCGCGCGCCAGCACCTGTGAGGCGCGCTCGCCGACGTGCCGGATGCCGAGGCCATAAATGAGCCGCCACAATTCGTTGCCGCGGCTCTTCTCGACCTGCGCTATCACCTTCGCCGCCGACTTTTTCCCCATGCGCTCCAGCTGCTCGAGCTGTTCCGTCGTCAGCGCATAGATATCCGCGTAGTCGTGCACCAGTCGTCCATTGATGAGTTGGGCGATGAGCGACTCGCCGAGGCCCTCGATATTCATGGCCCCGCGCGAGGCAAAGTGCTCGAGGCCGCGCTGCAGCTTCGCAGGACACGATGTGTTCTCGCATCGCCACACCGCTTCGCCTTCCGGGCGATGCAGTGTGCTTCCACATCGCGGGCAGGTCGTGGGCATGACCCACGGCTTGGAGTCCGCCGGCCGTCTGCTCAAGATGGGTCCGACAACACGCGGGATCACGTCGCCTGCTTTCTCGACAATCACCCAGTCGCCCGCGCGGATGTCCTTGCGCGCGATGTCGTCCGCGTTGTGCAGCGTCGCCATCGACACGGTAGAACCAGAGACGAACACGGGATCCAGCATCGCGAACGGCGTCACCGCGCCGGTGCGGCCGACGTTCACCTCGATGCTCTTGAGCAGCGTCGTCTTCTGCTCCGCCGGGAACTTGAATGCGATCGCCCAGCGCGGGAACTTGCTGGTTGTACCGAGCCTTGCGCGAAGGTCGATGCGATCGAGCTTGATCACCACACCATCGGTGTCGAAGTCGAGCGTGCGCCGTTTCTCGTCCCACTCACGGGTGAACGCCACCAGTTCCTCGACGCCGACGCACCGCTTCCAGTGCGGCTCGACCGGCAGTCCCCACTCCTTCAGCGCCTCCAGTGTTTCGCCGTGCGTATAGGGGAGGGTGTTAACGCCTGCCCTTACATCGACGAGCTGGTAGGTCCAGGCGCTAAGACCGCGTTTGGCGACCAGTGCGGGATCGAGATTGCGCATCGTCCCGGCCGCCGCGTTGCGTGGATTGGCGAACAGTGGCTCACCCGCGTCAGCCTTCTCCTTGTTGATGCGCTCGAACACTCTGCGCGGGAGATACACCTCGCCGCGGATCTCGATTCGTCGCGGATCCGACAGACTGCCGCTGCGGAGTTTCAACGGGATCGCCCGGATCGTCCGAACGTTCGCGGTGACTTCTTCGCCGCGGAGGCCATCGCCTCGCGTCGCTCCGCGCACGAGCACGCCGTTCTCGTATGTGAGCGCGAGACTCAGACCGTCGATCTTCAGTTCCGCGACGTAGGTCACTTGCTCAGCCGGTTCGCCCGCCGCGGCGAGTCCGCGCCGCACGCGCGCGTCGAACTCGCGGAGCTCCTCCTCGTCGTAGGCGTTGTCGAGGCTGAGCATCGGCTCCGCATGTTCGACGGTGACAAAGCCGGCCGCCGGCCGCCCGCTGACACGCTGCGTCGGGGAATCGGCGCTGACGAGATCGGGATTCTCAGCCTCGAGGCGCTCCAGCTCCTGCATGAGCGCGTCGAATTCAGCGTCGGCTATTTCAGGATCGTTGAGGACGTAGTAGCGCTCTTCGTGGTAACGAATGACGCGCCGCAGTTCGGCGATGCGTTCGGCAGCGTTCACCGATCTCGCGACAGGACGTAGTCAGGCAGATACAACAGCGCGTCGCGTTCGGCGCTGGCCGGAAAGGTGTCGAGCGCCGCCTTCGCCTTCTCCACGAAGTCGGTGGCGACGCGCCGCGCATATTCGAGCGAGCGATGCTGCGCCAGCAAGTTGCGCAGCTCGCGCCACTCGTCGATTGAGGCGCCGCGCTCCTTGACGATCTTGCGGATGAGGATTTCGGCGCGCGCATCGCCGCTGGCAAGCAGATGGATGACCGGCAGCGTCATCTTGCCTTCGCGCAAGTCGCCGCCCACCGGCTTGCCCAGCGCATCCTCTTCGCCAGTGAAATCGAGCAAATCGTCGACGAGCTGGAACGCCATGCCGATGTTCAGCCCGTAGTCCCACAGTGCGTCTTCCTGTTCGGTGTTCGTCCCGGGACCGAGCATGCCGCCGATGCGTGCGCTGCCGGCAAACAGATACGCCGTCTTTCGCCTGATGATTTCGAAATGCTCGTCTTCGGAGAGATCGACGATGCCGTTCTTCGTCAGCTGATAGAGCTCGCCTTCGATCATGCGCAGCGTCACTTCGCAGAGCAGCCGGATGAAATCGAGGCTGTCGCGCGACAGCGCCATCGACATCGACTTGATGTAGAGGAAGTCGCCGAGCAGCACCGTCACGTCGTTGCCCCACCGCGAGTGCACGGCCTGGCGGCCGCGCCGCATGTCGGACTCGTCGATGATGTCGTCGTGAACCAGCGTCGCGGTGTGAATGAACTCGATCACCGATGCGAAGAGCGCCGCGTGCTCACCGGTATAGCCGCTCATGCGCGCCGACATCAGCAGCACGGCGGGACGAATGCGCTTGCCGCCACCCTGCTGGATGTAGTGGCCGATCGTCGGAATGAGCGCGACCTGCGATTCGAGATGCCGCACGAATTCAATTTCGACCTTCTCGAGGTCTCCGTGAATCGGCTCGAACAGCTGCGCCAGGACAGCGGATGAGGGCTTCTGCGCGGTCGGATTCAAGCCCGACCATCATATCAAGGCTTGAACAACCGCTCGAAATTGGCGCGCGCGCTTTGACCGATGTCGTCAGCGCTCGTGCCGCGCAGTTCTCCGATCGTTTCCGCGACGCGCACGACATGTGCCGGCTCGTTGCGCTTGCCGCGGTGCGGCACCGGCGCCAGGAACGGGCTGTCGGTTTCGATCAGCAACCGTTCGATCGGCACCATCTTCGCCACTTCTTTCAGCTCCAACGCACGCGGAAACGTAACGATGCCGGCGAGAGAGATATGAAAGCCGATATCGAGGGCGCGTCTTGCCATCGGCCGGTCTCCGGTGAAGCAGTGAAAGACGCCGCCAATGTCGCGCGCGTTCTCCTCCTCGAGAATGCGGAACGTGTCCTCGTCCGCTTCACGGGTGTGGATGACGATCGGCAGCTGCCGCTGCCTCGCCAGCCGGATCTGCTCGCGGAACACCTGCTGCTGGACGTCTCGCGGTGCGAAGTCGTAGTGATAGTCGAGACCAATCTCGCCGAGACCGCGCGTCAGCGCCTGTGCGGTCATCACCGCATCGACGCGTCTTGCCGCCTCCGCCGGATTGGCGGCGAACTTCCCCGCCGCGTGCGGATGGACGCCGATGGAAAACCGAACGGCGGGCCAGCGCGCCGCGACGGTGCTGCCCTGTTCGATTTCCGGTTCATCGTCCGCGGCGAGGATGACGAGCGCGTGCGACAGGCTCGCGGCCTTCGCACGATCGATGACGGCGGCGAGGTCGTCGACGAACTCGGGGCCAGCAATGTGACAGTGCGAATCGATCACCTCACCCTGGCCCCGGGCGGCACTTCCTGCTCGAAGCTCACGAGCACAGGTTTGCCGTCACCGACGCTGGCAGCGAGCACCATGCCGTTCGATTCGATGCCCATCAGCTTCGCCGGCTTCAGGTTGAAGACGATCGCGATGGTGCGCCCAACCAACTGCTCGGCCTGATACGCCTCCGCGATGCCGGCAACGATCGTGCGCTGCTCGGTGCCGACATCGATCTTCAGCTTCATCAGCTTCTTCGACTTGGGCACGGGCTCGGCCTCGAGCACCTTCGCCACCCGCAGCTCCACCTTCATGAAGTCGTCGATCGAGATACGGTTGTCTTCCGCCGGCGTTGCACCTGCGCCCACCGCCTGGGTCGCGCCAGGCGCCGCCGCTTCACCGGCGCCACCAATCGGCTTCTCGTCCACCTTGTCCTCCGACCGCGGCCACAGCGCCGCGCCTTTCACGATGTCGCGCGCGCCGTCCGCACGCCACGTGGCGTCGCGGTCGAGACGCAGCTCTCCCGATGCACCGACGCGCCGCAGAATCTCCGCGCACGACGAGGGCATCACGGGCGTCAGCAGCGTCGCCGCAATGCGAATGGCCTCGGCGACATTGAACAACACTTCGTCCAGACGGGATGCGCTCGCCGCGTCCTTCGCAAGCTTCCACGGCGCCTGCTCGGCGATGTAATCGTTGGCGGCGTCGATAATCTGAAACGCCGCCGCCGCCCCCTCGTGTAGCGCGAGACGATCCATCGCCGCTCGATAGCGTTTCACCGTCGCGCCGGCGATCTCCGCCAGCCGTCCGCCCGAGCCGGCGGGCGTCAGTCGGCACTGCCGGTACTTCTCCGCCATCGCTGCCAGACGGCTCACCAGATTGCCGAAGTTGTTGGCGAGATCCACGTTGTAGCGCTCTTCAAATCGCTCCCACGTGAAATCACCATCCCCACCGTACGAGATCTCCTTCACGAGATACAGACGCAGCGGATCCGGACCGAACTTCGCCGCCACGTCGGACGGGTCGAGGCTGGTGCCGAGCGACTTGCTCATGCGCTGGCCGCCGAAATTCACCCAGCCGTGGCCGTACACCTGTTGCGGCAGCGGCAGCTCGGCGCTCATCAGCATCGCCGGCCATACGACGGTGTGGAAGCGCGTGATGTCCTTGCCGATGATGTGCAGATCGGCCGGCCACCATTTGTTGAACAGCGCGTCATCGGTGCCGTAGCCAACGCCGGCGGCATAGCAAATCAGCGCGTCGAACCACACGTAGATGACGTTCTCCGGTGCGAACGGCAGCGGAATGCCCCAGAGCTGTCCGGCGCGGCTGACCGAAATATCTTCGAGGCCCGCCTCCAGCAGCTTCAGGATCTCGTTGCGCCGAACATCGGGCTCGAGAAACTCTGGGTGCTCGGCGAAATGCGCCAGCAGACGATCGCGATACTTCGAAAGCCGGAAGAAATAGTTCTTCTCCTTGATCCACTCGGGCGTCAGCGTTGGATGCAGCGGACACTTGCCGTCGACGAGATCCTTCTCCTGCTTGAACGCCTCGCACGAAACGCAGTACCACCCCTCGTAGAACCCCTCGTAAATGTCTCCCTTGTCGTGTGCCTTCTGCGCCAGCTTCTGCACCGCAGTCCGATGCCGCGGCTGGGTGGTGCGAATGAAGTCATCGAAGGAGATGTCGAGCTGCTTCCAGACCGAGCGGAACTCCTGCTCCATCTGGTCGCAGTAGGCGAGCGGATCCATGCCGCGTTCGAGCGCGCGCTTGTAGACATTCTGCGAATGCTCGTCGTTGCCCATCAGCAGATGCGTCTCGAAGCCGGCGAGACGCTTGTAGCGTGCAATGACGTCGGCCGTAATCTTTTCGTACGCGGTTCCGAGATGCGGACGGCTATTGACGTAGTCGATCGCGGTGGTGAGGTAGAAACGCATTAACTGTTGAAGGCTTTGATGGCGGCCGCCTGGATCTCCTTGATGGGACGCCAGTGGCGATTGGCCAGATTCACACAATCCTCGAATTCAGGCGAGGCGTTCAGAATGTCGCCGTCGCGGCGGGCAACCTTGAACCGGACATCGCCGAACGGCGTCTTCACCGTTTGTGTCTCCCGTTCGAGGCACTCCCGCGTCATCTCCCGGTAGCGCACGCCGATTGTCGTTGTCTCGCGGAAGATAATCGACGTCAGCTCCTGGCGCGCGCCGGGCGGTGCGATGGCCGTCAACAGTGTCCCCGGCCGGTTCTTCTTCATCTGGATCGGCGTGTAGTAGACGTCGAGCGCTCCACCAGCGAGCAGCTTGTCCATGACCACGCCGAAGATCTGCGGATTCATGTCATCGATCTCCGCCTCGATGACAACGACCGTATGCGACGGCGCCGAGGTATCGGCCTCGCCAATCAGCACGCGCAGGACGTTCGGCGTGTCGTCGAAGCTGCGCGCACCGGCACCGTAGCCGATCTTGCCAATCCGCATCGATGGGATTCCGCCGAACTCGTTGGCGTACGCCGTGATGAGCAGGGCCCCCGTCGGCGTGACCATCTCGGCGCGCTGCGTGCCCGAGTACACGGGAACGCCCTCGAGCAGCCGCGCCGTGGCAGGCGCGGGGACGGGCATCAGGCCATGGGCCGAGCGGATGGTGCCGCTGCCGACGTTCAGCGATGACGCCGCGATTCGATTCGCACCGATCAACTCGAGCGCGTGCACCGTGCTGACGATGTCGACGATCGAATCGAGCGCCCCCACCTCGTGCAGGTGCACACGTTCGGGTGGCGTGCCATGAATCGCGCCTTCGACGTCCGCCAGCCGCGCAAAGAGCTCCTTTGCGCGGTCTTTGCCGGCAGGGCTGAGTCGCGAGCCGTCAATCAGCGTAGAGATTTCCCTGAGCGTCCGGTGCTGGTGAACCTCCGTCGCCACGCGTCCGCCGGTCGCATGGTGATGGCCGTCGCCGGGATCTTCGCCGCGGACCTGAAACTTCGTCGCCTGGATGCCGGCACGATCGACGCGCTCCGTCCAGACCGCGTCGCGATCGATCGAGAGGCTGCCGAGCGCCGATCGAATCTCCTCGAGCGGGATACCCGCGTCGATGAGGGCCCCGACGATCATGTCGCCGGACGCGCCCGAGAAGCAGTCGAAGTACAGGACCTTCACAATCCGTCAATCTTACTCGACACGACCGGCGAGTCTGCCGGCTTCGACCATCGAGTAGTAGCGCTGCTCGCTGAGAATCAGATGATCGATGACGTCGATGCCCATGATGTCTCCGGCATCGACCATCCGCCTCGTCAACGCAAAGTCATCAGCGCTCGGCGTCGGATCGCCAGATGGGTGATTGTGGAACAGTACGACCGCGGATGCGCCAACGGTCGTCGCCTCGCGAAAGACATCTCGTGGTTGCACGACCGTTGCGTCGAGCCCTCCGATCGATACGACTCTGATGCGAATGACCCGGTGCTTCGTATCGAGCAGCACGATGCCGAACTGCTCGACGACCGCGGCACCGTATTGCGGGAGGAGATAGCACGCCAGCTGTTGCGGCGTCTGGTAGCGAGGACGTTCAAGCGCCGTGCGCACGAGCGTTCTCCGTCCCAGCTCGACCGCCGCAGCGACCTGCGCGGCACGCGCCGCTCCAACGCCAGGTCCGCACAGCTGATCGACGGACGTGCGCGGAAGGACATGCAGCCCGCCCGCGCGTTCCAGGAGCTGGTTGGCGAGCTCCAGCGCGTCGCATTCGCGCGAGCCGCTGCCGAGCACGATGGCCACCAGCTCATTGTCACCGAGTGCCGCAGCGCCAAGCCGCTGCAGCTTCTCACGCGGTCGATCGTGCTTGGCCAGCTCTTTCATGGCGATATACTCAAATCCTCATGTCCGCGTTCCGGTTGTCCGCGTGCATCGTTGCCGCGGTTCTCGTTGCTGCCTGCGCAGAACCTCCAAACAAAGAAATCGATCAGGCCCAGGGCGCCATCGACGCGGCGCGCGCCGCCGGCGCCGACCGCTACGCGGGGACGGAGTACACCGCCGCGACCGATGCGCTCAAGCGCGCGCAGGATGCCGTGGCGCAGCGCGATTACCGTCAGGCGCTCAACGAAGCGCTGGACAGCCGCGAGCACGCGCAGAACGCGGCGCGCGAGGCTGCCGATACGAGGGCGCAGATCCGCGGCGAAGTCGAGCGCGACATGGCGCAGATTGCCGCCCTCATTGCCGAGGCGAATACGCGCATGAATACCGCCACGCGCACGCGCGTCCCGCGCCGCGCGCTCGAAGGCGCGCGCAAGGAGATGGCAGCCGTGGACGCCAGCGTGCAAAAGGCGGGCGCAGCGATGCGCGCCGACGACTACATTGCGGCGCGTATGGAGTTACAAGGGGTTAAAGAGAGGATCGCCGCCGCGCTGCGCGCGCTCCAGCCGCCGTCGTCGCAATCTTCGCGACGAACGCGCTAGCCGAGGCTGGCACATTTTGCCGATCGCGGCCCCTATGGGTCCGCGATCACCGTTCCCTCCATAACCAATTCGGCCCAGCCCGTCAGGTAAATCCCCTCCTCGCGCCATTCGACGCGCTGGATGCCACCCGGCGCGACGACGTCAACCTCACGCGCGGCGCCGCCATGCGCCGCGGCAGCTACGGCAGATGCGGCCGATCCGGTTCCCGACGATGTCGTTCGGCCTACACCACGCTCCCAGATCAGGATGCGCACACGATCGCGCGCTTCAACATGGGCGAATTCGACGTTCGTCCCGGCCGGAAACATCGCATGCGTCGAGAGCGCGGGACCGAAACGATGAAAACGAGCCTCGTCGGGCAGCGGTCCAAGAATCACACATTGCGGATTGCCGATCGAGAGAACCGATGCGGTCATCGTCTCGCCGAGCACCGGGATCTGCATTTGACGCACATCAACAGGTGGCCCGAGCGCCGCGCGAAACGTGTAACGAACGCCGTCGACCCGCTGGAGCTCGAGCGTTTTCGTGCCCGCGGTCGTGTCGACGGTGACGACGTCACCGGTCTGCAGGACCTGTCGCCGCGCGACAAGCGCCGCGAGGCAGCGCAAGCCGTTGCCAGACAATTCAGATTGACTACCATCCGCGTTGAAAAGGGCCATCGTCGCGCCATGATCGCGCAGGCCGAAGATGATCAGCCCGTCCGCGCCGATGCCCGTATGTCGCGCGCAGAGTTGACGTGCGAGGTCGGATTCGCGAAGCCGCGAGGTCCGCACCGCGGCCTCGTCGACAAACAGAAAGTCATTGCCGTAAGCGTGCGCCTTCTCGACGCGCAGCCCGATGGTCACGGCACCTGGAATGCCGTGAAGACGTACGTGAATCCGGCAGTGAAGCCGATGCCGGGATCGTTGTTCGTCGCGCCAAACAGCACCGCGGCGTCCCCTCGCCAACCGCCGACCGTGTAGCGCAGGCCCATGCGCACGATGCTGCGCGATTCGGTGCCGGGCAGGGGCCCGGCCGATCGCGTGTTCGCGCGGCCATTCACCTCGCCGACCACTTCGGCGGCATTGGTGATCGCACGCGCGAAGGAAGCGCCATATGTGACGACGTCGTTCTGCCGGTTGCCATTCGTCGGATCGCCGAGAATGGCGAACCCGATGTTGCCGACGATGCGCACGGACTGAGTTGTCTTCCCTGCTAGAACCGACGCAAAGAAGTCGGTCGTGTCAAGACCGAGACCGCTTTCGTTGTTTGCATTCGGCAGCTTCGTCGCAAAGCGGAATCCGAACGCCGGCCGTGCGGTGCCTTCGGGAGCGATCCGTATCTTCGTGCCGATGATCAGATCATCCGAGTCGGTGGTCGACGATCCCATCACGTTCATCAAACCGGTCAGCGGAGCGGGCCGCCTGCTGGTAATGTCCAGATGCGAAAATGACGCCTGATCGATCTGCACTTCGGCGATCGAGCTGACGCCGACGCTGACGCCGACCAGCGGGACGCGAAACAGATTTCCGGTCAGTCCCGACACCGGGTAAACGACATCATGGTCGTATTCGACGCCGCCTTCGAGGAGCACGCGTCCGGCACCGATTGTTTCGGGATCTTCAGTGATGAGGGGCCGCTGCTGCGCAAAGGCGCCGCTTGCAGCCAGCGAAACGATAAGAGCGATCAGAAACGTCCGCATCAGGAGTCAGAACTGCCGTTTGCTGTCGATCAGGATGGTTACCGGACCATCGTTGACCAGCTCGAGGCGCATCATGGCCTGGAATTCGCCCGTGGCAACGGGCAGTTGTGCCGCACGCAATTCTCTCACGACGCTTTCGTAGAGAGCGCGCGCTTCATCGGGAGGCGCTGCCGCGTCGAATGCAGGGCGTCTGCCCTTCCGAATGTCGCCGTACAACGTGAACTGCGATACGACGAGCACGCTGCCGCCGATGTCGGCAACGGAACGATCCATCTTGCGCCCGCCCTCGCCTTCAAAGATGCGGATGTCGCGGATCTTGCCGACGATGTAGGTGACGTCCTGCGGCCCATCGTCACGACCAACGCCGAGCAGGACGACGAGGCCGGGACCGATTTCGCCGACGACACGACTGTCAATGTGGACGCGTGCCTCGCTGACGCGCTGCACCACCGCGCGCACGCTACTGCCGGATTTGGAGGAGCATCGGGGCGGCGTCGTCCGCTAGCCGCAGCGCGGCACTGTCGCGCAGCTCGCCGCTCGGATTCAGCCGCGTGTCGAGGAGATGACGTGGCATCACATTGCCCAGCGCCTTCAGCATCGACTGCTTGACCCCGGCGTGCTCCTGCTCGAGATCGAGAATCAGGCGTTTGACGCGCTGGCGCTGCAGGCTCAGGTCGCCGCATGCGGGACAGCAACAGCCGATGATCGGCAGCTCACGCTCTTTCGTGTACAGCCGCGCCTCGGCTTCGTCCACGTAAACAAGCGGTCGAATGACGACGTGCTCACCGTTGTCGGACACGAGCCGCGCCGGCATTGCCTTCAGCGCGCCCGCGAAGAACAGGTTCAGCAGCAGCGTTTCGACGAAATCGTCGAGATGATGTCCGAGAGCGATCTTCGTCGCGCCTACTTCTGTCGCGATGCGATACAGGACGCCGCGGCGGAGCCGCGCGCACAGCGAGCACGGCGTCGCGTTCGCGTCCAGGATGTCGTCCATCACGTCGCCGATGGCAGTGTGCTCGATGCGCCACTCCCAGCCGCGCTGCTCGCAGGTCTCGGCGATGACGTCGTGCTTGTAGTCCTTGTAGCCGGAGTCGACATTGACCGCAATTAGGGAGAAGTCGATGGGCGCGCGCTGCCGCAGCTCGTCGAGAATCTGGAGCAGCGCCCAGCTGTCCTTGCCGCCGGATAAACCGACCATGATGCGGTCACCGTCTTCAATCAGGTTGAAGTCGACAATCGCCTTCGTCGTTTTTTTCGCGATGCGCGCCTCGAGAGGCGACCGGTAGCCCATTGGTAGCAGTGTAAACCGTTACCCGCGGATCTCGGCGATCTCGTATAGCCGCGGCATTGGCCTGTTCGGATCGATAGCCTCGCGCATCAAGCGGCGAAGCTGAAACAGGTCGGAGACAACCGTGAACGTTCGACTGAGGTTGTATTTCGACCGTCCGTGCTGCCGGGGACGATGATTCACCTCAACTTCGGCGACGCGTCCACCGAGCTGACTCGCAAGCGCCGGGAAATACCGATGCATGCCGGGCCGCAGCTTCAGCGGCTTAATCACCTTGGCGCGATAGATCTTCAGCGAGCAGCCGTTGTCGTGCAGACGCACGCCGGTGACGATGCCCAGCAGCCAGTTCGCGAGCGCGGACGGCACATACCGTGTGAAGAAGTTGTCCTTGCGCTTGCGGCGCCACCCCGACACGATGTCCTTGCGCCGCGCCAGCACCAGCATCTCCGGAATATCGCGCGGGTCGTTCTGCAGATCACCATCGAGCGTGACGATGTACTGACCGCGTGCTTCGGCAAAGCCGGCTGCAAACGCCGCGGTCTGACCGAAGTTACGCGTGAAGCGAATGAGCCTCACCTTGGGATCTCGCCGCTGGATCTCTGCGAGGCGCTCGAACGTCCGATCCGCACTCCCATCGTCGACGAGAATCACCTCGTAGGAGACGCCAATCTGATCGAGCACATCGGTGAGCTCGCCGTGCAGCGGCACGACGTTGTCCTCTTCGTCTCGAAGCGGAATCACGACCGAGATTTCAGGATCGAGCACGCGAGCGTTGGACGAGCCACCAGCCAATGGCGGCGGCGACGATGATGATCGCCAGCCAGATGCCGACGACCGGCCCGTGGGTGCGCATCAACTCGAGGGCAGCGTCGCCGTACCATACCGTCAACGCGCCCAGCACAAGGTAGCGCGCACCGCGCGCCACCGCGATCGACAGCACAAACTGCAGCGGCCGCACTTCCGCGGCGCCGGCCAGCAGAACGAACAGCTTGAACGGCGCGGGCGGCGGCAGAATCGCCGGGATCATCAATGCCAGGACGCCGCGTTTGCGATATGCGGCGAGAACGCGATCGGCACGCGGCGTACGCATGCGCCTGGCGATGAACTCTTCGCCGCGCTCAGCGATCAGGTACAGCACCGAGCAGCCCGCGACGGAACCGAGCGTCGCCATTGCCGCGTAGTACGGCATCCAGGCTTTGTTCCTCACGACCATGAGGACGACCAGCAGGTCGTTGATCTGCGGCAGCGAGATGAACGAAGAGTCGAGGAACGCGACGACGAAGAGGCCGGGGCCGCCGAACGAGAGCGCGAGCCCATAGACCCATTTGATGAACGACTGCACGTATTCGCGTTATGCTGAGCGGCGACACGTGATTATATCGAAGCTTCCTCGCCTGCTTGCCGTTCTGGCCGCAGGCGCTGGTGGCGCCGCCTGGATCATCTTTTCCCGCGCCGGCCTCGTTCTCAGCCATTATGACGCGAAGGCGCACCTGGTGGTGGCGCGCCGCGTGTTCGACAACCTCACGCCGGGATGGCAGCAGATCGGCGCGGTCTGGCTGCCGCTGCCGCATCTAATCGATCTGCTACCGGTGCAGATCGACTTCTTCTACCGCACCGGCCTCTTTGCTTCGCTCGTGTCCGTTGCGTGCCTGGCGACGACGACCTACGTCGCGGCACAGCTCGTTCTGCGTGTCACGGGATCGGCAGTCGGCGCGTGCGTCAGCGCGGCGCTGCTGATGTTGAATCCGAACCTGCTCTACCTCCACACGACGCCGATGACCGAGCCGCTGCTCATCGCAGCGACGTCGCTGGTTGTTCTGTGGTTGATCGAGTGGGTTGATGGTGCGGCCGGGACCGGGGATCCGGGATGCGTGTCGCCGAAACTCGCCTCGGCATTGTTCGCCGCGATGTGGACGCGCTACGAAGCGTGGCCGATCGTCGCGGTCGCGCTTGCTGCTGCCGCCTACGCCATGTGGCGCCGCGGCGCGTCGATCGACATACTCCGCCGCCGAGGAGTGCGCGTGATCCTCTGGCCCACACTGGCAGTCGTCATCTTCTTGATTAACAGCCGAATCACCGTGGGATCCTGGTTCGTCAGCGAAGGATTCTACGTTCCCGATCCGACGTACCTGCATCAGCCGCTGCGAACGTTGGTGGGCATCTGGTGGGGCACGCATCAACTGAGTGGGTATGTGATCGAGACCATCGCGCTTGCGGCAGCAGCGGTGATTGCATGGCGCGCGTTGACATCGAAGCAGGATGCATCACTGATCATTGCGCTTGCGTTGTTCGCATCCGCGGCGGTGCCGATCGTCGCGTTCTATCAAGGCCATCCCTATCGCATTCGCTACATGGTGCCGTTGGCCGGCGCATGTGCGTTGTTTGGCGGCTTGGCGACAGGTTTATCGCGCACGTGGAAGGTGCGCGCTGCTGTGGCCGCTCTTCTGCTGATCTCGCTGATTGTTGAATCACCGACGTGGAATTTGAGCGCGCCGATGCTCGTTGAAGCGCAATGGGATCGAGGCGCCAGCATCGGGCGACGCAACGTCACGGCCTGTCTGGCGCGGGAATATGCCGGCGACAAGGTGCTGGCGAGCATGGGCTCGCTCGCGCACTATATGCAGGAGCTGTCGAACAACGGCTTCCACATCGCCGACTTCATCAACGAGGGGAACGGCGAGATCTGGAACCTCGCGCTGCAAACCGGGCCGGCACCTCACGCTGGCTGGATGCTGGTTGAGGAAGTGGCGGAGGGGGGCGACGTACTTGCCGAGCACGTGCGCCGTGACACCGCCTTCACACGCGGCATGAAACGCGTGTGCGAAGGCGGTGGTGTGGCGCTCTACAAGCGCGAAACGTTACCGACTACCGCCCAAACCGCGCGCCGATAGTGAATAGATACGACCAGCCGCCCAGATCGATCTTCGGTCCCGCAAACGGCGCCGGTAGATCCGCCTCCGCTGCCTGATAGCGAATCTCGAATCCGGACGCCAGCACATCTCCCGCGAAACGGATCCCGCCGAGGGCAACGGGGCCGGTTGCTGTGCCCGATTCGACGTAGGAGTTGTTGAAGATGGCCTGCGTCCGCGTGTCCACGAATTGACCTGACTCGGCGTATCGCCAGGCGATCAAGTCCAACCCGCCGCCCAAATACGGTTGAAAGCCTCGGTTCTGGCCGAGCGGCAGCGCGCGGAACGTCAACGTCACAGGCATCGTGCGCAATTTGAGGTCCTGCTCGATTTCGGATCCGTTCGCGTTGACCAGTCGGGAGTAGACGGTCGGAACCGTACGACGCGTAAAGGAGAGGCCGGCGCCCGCTTCAATGTAGTTGCCGATCGGGAACAGCCATTCGCCGCCGATCGACGGGCCGTTGAAGTCCTTCGTCTCAAAATCGAGGAAGTTCCGGTTGGCGTTCAGCACGTCGCCGTCCACGCGGGCGTCCTCGCCGCGAACGGTGAAATAGCCGATCGACACGTTAAAGGTTTGTTGTGCCTGTGCGGGTTTCGTGTTGAAAACGAGCGAGCCGCACACCAGCACGATTGCAGTCAGAAGTCGTCGCGTCATGCACCCGGCCGGTGCAACGCAGGTGCCAGTTAGCTCATCCGGTTTTTCGCCGGTTGCGCGCGAAATTCTGCAATGGTATCGACCACTTCTTCGTGCACATGACCATTCGAGGCGATGAGGTGCGCCGCGGCGGCATCGAACGGCCCGTTATCCATGCCCGTCACTCTCCCGCCGGCCTCTTCGACAATCAGCGCGCCCGCCGCGACATCCCACGGCTTCAGATGCTGCTCCCAGAACGCCTCGAACCGGCCGGCTGCGACGTAGCAGAGGTCGAGGGCGGCGGAGCCGAGACGACGGACGGCGCGGGCGCGTCCGAGAAAGTAGCCGAAGAGTTCGACCAGTTCCCCTCGCTGTTCGTGCACGGTGTATGGAAATCCGGTGACCAGAAGCGAGTCGATCAGCGTTTCTGTCTGTGAGACCCGCAGCGCGCGGCCATTCAGGTACGCGCCCTCACCCCGCTCGCCGGTGAAGAGCTCTTTGCGCGTCGGGTCGTAGACGGCTGCCACTTCGGCGCGGCCGGCGATTTCCAATGCGAGCGACGAACAGTAGATGGGAAGGCCATGTGTGTAGTTGGTGGTGCCGTCGAGCGGATCGAACACCCAGCGGAAACGGGATGGGGTGCGACCCCGCGTCGAGCCGCCGAGTTCCTCGGCGAGGATGTCGTGATCCGGAAAACGTTCGGCGAGCGTGTCGCGGCACATCTTCTCGCATGCCACATCGACCTCCGTCACCAAGTCGATGCTTCCCTTCTTGTCGACGCGAAAGCCGGACTCCTGGCCGGCGCGCTGGATGTCTCCTGCGCGCAGCACGATTTCGACGGCTGTGGCGAGGTAAATCGGATCAGGCAAGCGTCGACTGCGGGACGCGCTTCACCATGCGGACTTCCATGCCGCCTTCCTTCATGCGGCTGAACGTCATTTCGTCCATGAAGCTGCGCATGAGGAAAATGCCGCGGCCGTTGGCCTTGAGCAGGTTCTCGTCCGCGAGCGGATCCGCCAGTTTCGCCGGATCGAACCCGCCACCTTCGTCCCGGACGGTGACGGCGAGACCGGGGCCGCCGCCATCCTGCAGCGACGTGAATTCCAGGTGCACACGCTTGCCGGCGTCGCAGCCGTTGCCATGTTTGATGGCGTTGATCACCGATTCGCGCACCGCCAGGCCAACCCAGTGGATGGAATCGTCGTCGAGGCCCACCATCCGTGCGACGTGATCGCTGACCGTCTGCACGAAGTCGAGCATGTTGAGCGAGCTGTGGAAGTCGATCCGGACGGTGTTGCCGCTGGTCATCAGCCCTGATCGGAATTATAACTGTGAGTAATGTCCTCCACCTTCGCCGTAACCGTGCAGCCGGCCACCTGCATGCGTGGCCGCGTCCGGCCGCCCGGCGACAAGTCGATTTCGCACCGGTACGCCATGCTTGCGGCCATCGCCGAAGGGCCGTCGCTGATTCATGGCTATTCGACGGGCGCGGACTGCGCCTCCACCCTGGGCTGTCTGCGCGGGCTGGGGGTGCCCATCGAACAATTGAAGCGGGATCCGGTCGCCGGCGTCGAGTTGGAGGTTCTCGGCGTCCAGATGCGCGGGTTCCAGCCGCCAACGGGCGCTCTGGACGCGGGCAATTCCGGCAGTACCATTCGCATGCTGGCGGGCATTCTCACGGCGCATTCCTTCAAAACCATGATTACCGGGGACGGCTCGCTACGGCGGCGCCCCATGCGACGTATCATCACGCCGCTCGAGCGGATGGGCGCGCGCTTCATCTCCGACGAGGGCCGTCCTCCGCTGACGGTGATCGGGACGCGAGACGTGAAGGCGATCGATTTCACCCCCGAGGTGCCGAGCGCGCAAGTGAAGAGCGCTGTGCTCTTTGCGGGCCTTCATGCCGATGGCATCACACGCGTGGTGGAACCGATGGCGACGCGCGATCATACCGAGCGTGCCCTGGAAGCGTTTGGCGTGCACGTTCTACGGGCCGGTACAGCGGTGGCGGTGCGCGGCGGCCAGCGGCTGATCGGCGGCGTGTTTCATGTTCCCGGGGACATCTCGTCCGCCGCCTTCTGGATGGTTGCCGCCGCGGCATTACCGGGCTCCGATGTCCGTATCGAACATGTCGGCCTCAATCCGTCACGCAGTGGCATCATCGACATCCTGAAGCGGATGGGGGCCGACGTCACAACCACGGTGGCGCACGCGCAGGCGGGGGAACCGATCGGCACGATCGGCGTTCGACATGCGGATCTGCAGGCGGCGACGATCGCTCCGGAAGAAGTGCCGGCCGTCATCGACGAACTGCCGGTACTGGCAGCGCTGGCCACGCACGGCGGCGAGCTGAGCGTCAGCGGCGCTCAGGAGCTGCGGGTGAAGGAGAGCGATCGTATTTCGGCCCTCGCCGAAGGCCTGCGATTGATGGGCGGCGACATCGATGAGGAGCCTGACGGCTTTCACGTCCGCGGCCGCAACCGACTGCGCGGCGGCGAGGTGGATGCGAAGAACGACCATCGACTGGCGATGGCGTTTGCCGTCGCCGCGCTCGGCGCGACCGGACCGACGATTATCCACGACGCGGGGGCGGCCGCCGTGTCGTATCCCGATTTTTTCAACGTGCTCGAGTCGCTGCGCGTGTGAAGGTCGATAAGTTGTATCTGGTGGGCTTCATGGGCGCGGGCAAGACGAGCGTGGCGCGGGCGCTGGGACGCCGCATCGGATGGCGTGTCGAGGACATCGATCACCGCATCGAAGCGCGTGAGCATCAGCGCGTCGCCGAGATCTTCGCTCAGCGCGGCGAGCCGTACTTCCGCGATATCGAACGCACGGTTCTGCACGAACTTCTTCCACAGCGCCACCTCATCGTCTCGACCGGCGGCGGCACGTTCGTCGATGCCGAGAACCGCGCCACCATGCTCGCTGATGGTGCCGTCGCGTGGCTCGACGTGCCACTCGAGCGCGTGATCGAGCGCGTTCCCGCCGACGGTCGCCGTCCGCTGGCGTCCGATCGCATCCAGATGGAGCAACTGTACGCCCGCCGCGGTGCGGCGTACTGCCAGGCGAACGTCCGCATCGATGCCTCGCGACCGATTCCCGAGGTCGTTGAACGACTCCTGGAGTGGATTGGGTTTTGAAGTATCTCGTTATCAGCGACATCCACGCCAATCTCGAGGCGCTTGATGCCGTGCTGGCAGCGGCGGGGCCGCACGACCACGCCCTGGTGCTCGGCGATCTGGTGGGCTACGGTGCCGACCCGAACGCGGTGATCGATCGTGTTCGATCGCTCGGACCGGCGACGTTCATCCGCGGCAATCATGACAAGGTCGGCGCCGGACTCGAGAACACCGAGGGATTCAACTATCTGGCGCGCCACGCCATCTCGTGGACGGCGAATGAGCTGACGCCGAACCATCGGCAATGGCTCGCGGACCTGGCCCAGGGGCCCGTCGTCGTCGACGATCTCGTCGAAATCTGCCACGGCGCGCCATTCGACGAGGACGTCTACATCTTTGACGACCTCGATGCAATGCGCGCAATCCACGCCGCGCGTCGTCCACTCTGCCTGTTCGGCCACACGCATGTCGTCGCCGCGTTCCAGGTGAACGACGGGATGCGCAGCATCGCCCATTTGCGGACCACGCAGATCGAGATTGCCGGACAGGATTCGCACTTCCTCGTCAACTGCGGCGCCGTCGGCCAGCCGCGCGACGGCGACCCGCGTGCCGCCTACGGCCTGCTCGATACGGATGCGCGGACGTTGCTGTTGAAGCGCGTCGACTATGACGTGCACGGCGCGCAGTCAAAAATTCTCGGCGCGGGTCTCCCCGATGTTCTCGCACAGCGCCTCGCCGTCGGACGATGAGAGCTGTCGCACTGGCGCTGTTGTGTTCGATCGTGGCGGCGTGCAGCAATTCCGCGCGCGTGACGGGTACCGTGAACGAAATCGAGGGCGGACCGCTGCCAGGCGTCCAGGTCACCATCGACGGTCTCAAGACGCACACGCAGTCAAAGACGGATGCGACCGGAAAATTCGAGTTCCAGAATCTTGCGGCGGGCGCATACAGCCTGAAAGCCGAACTCACCGACTACGTCACGGAAACCCGGCACGTCACGGTGGCAAGCGGCCAAAGCGCAAAAGCGGATTTCACCATCCACCCTGCGTGCCTCGAGGAGGGCTCGTACGTGGACGGCGGCATCGTGTGGGGGCTTCAGGCGGCGCAGGCCGTGCTGTACGTGCACCTGAACGCCGTCTCTGAGCCCGATCGGTGGATCGTCAACGACCAGTGCATCGTCGGCATCGATCACACCGCGACGGTACTCAGCATCCTGAACATGGGCCCCGACAGTGGATCGATCACCAAGACGATTCACATCGTTCGCGACGGACGCGTTGCGTGGAAACCCGGTGAGGAATACATCGCCTTCGTTCGGTGGGAACCGGCGTTTGGCCGCTACCGGCCGATCGCGGGACCGATCTTCATGATTCCGGTGCTCGACGGGAAAGTGGTCTGGGACCGTACGGATGCGCCAAACATCCGCACCGGCGATGCGGCGAGCAAGGCGATGGCCGGCCTGTTTGCGCTCTTACCTGCGGCACGCACCGCGAGGAAATAGCGACGGTCGACGGACCGGTAAATCAGGATTTGGGATTGGGGGTTTGGGATTTGGGAGTTGCGCCGCGCTTGCGGAGCTCTGCGGCGTACGCATCGGCCGCGGCGCGCGAGCCGAGGATCCAGCCGATGACGATCCCGAGAATCAGGACACCGGGGATGTAGATGAAGTGTGCGGCCGTCGGCATCAGGTGCGAGTGCCCTTGGCGATGTCCGATTCGAGGCGCTGGACCTCGCCCTGCACCTTCGTCAGCCGGCGGCCCACCGACAGCAGATATCCGAACAGCGCCACCCACACGAACGCGTAGGCGCTGATTAGCAGCGGTGCCGCTGGCAACTGATCCTGTGGTGGTAGCTGCGAGATCGGCACGAACTCGTCCGTGGCTGCGGGCGGCGCCGACTGTGGTTGCGGTTGGGGCTGCGGTTGCTGCGCCGAGACAGAAATGCCGATGAACACGGCAAGCAAAACACTGAGGACGGCGCCGCGTCGGGTCTCCGTTCGTTTCACCATCTATTCATCCAAAGCGAGATAAAGCGCATCGAGCCTGGCGCGCTGCTCCTCGAGGTGAACGCGCAGGCGAAGCAACAAGATGAACAACAACAGGAAGCAGACAAACGAGAACCACAACGCGGTGCCCATGTCAGCCGGCAGCGTCGGAACGACGCTGGTCTTCGGATGGATCGTGCGCCAGTAGTTCACCGAGATATAGACGAACGGCACATTTGCCATGCCGAACAGCGCAAGGCCCGCGGCAAGCTTGTCGGATCCAGGGCCGCCGTACTTACGCACCAGAAGATACGCCCAGGCGACCATCCATCCCATCAGACTTGATGTCAAGCGCACGTCCCACGCCCACCAGACGCCCCACGCCTTGCGCGCCCAGAGCGGCCCCGTGACGAGCGTGATGGCGCCGAACAGCACCGCGAGCTCCGCCGCCGCATGCGCCAGCCGATCCTGTCTGGGCGATCCGCCGAACAGAAAGCGCGCGCTGGCGATTCCGCAGATCACCGCCGACAACAGGAACATCGA
>Ga0310813_10000721_pt1 | contig 20247 bp, 22 predicted proteins | sample YN3metagenome_FD_203086 | JGI IMG/M metagenome (GOLD analysis project Ga0310813, IMG submission 203086) | Soil microbial communities from experimental microcosm in Duke University, North Carolina, United States - YN3 | ecosystem: Engineered > Artificial ecosystem > Soil microcosm > Unclassified...
ACATTTAATATCATTAAATAAGAAATTTCAGCTGAAAGTTATAGTACAGTGACGCTCCCTCACGGTCGCGGCTCGGTTTTACCGACCGCTTGTTAAAACAACCCCACCCGCCTTCATACAATCAAGCGCTTTTTGTGTATCCCCAGGCTGTAATTCCACCCCTCGACAGGCATCAACAATAACATGTACATCAAAGCCCAAGGACAGGGCATCTAATGCTGTGTATTGAACGCAATAGTCCGTTGCTAAGCCAAGCAAATAAAGTGATTGAATACCCTGCTCCCTCAAGTAAGCTTCTAACCCTGTTGCGCGTAAACGTGCATTGTCAAAAAACGCGCTATAGCTATCAACATGCTTATCCGTCCCCTTGTAGACAATATGCTGGATGCGGCTAGTCTCTAACTCTGATACAAAATCCGCACCTTCGCTGTCTTGCAGGCAATGTGCAGGCCAAAGTATTTGAGGCAAGTCATGTAAAGTAACCCATTCGCCAACAGATTTACCTGGATGATTACTTGCAAAACTCAAGTGGTCTTTTGGGTGCCAGTCTTTTGTTGCAATCACGCAGTTAAAGTGATGCTGTAGGTCATTAGCAAGCGGTATCACTTCTTTGCCACCCGGCACAGCAAGTGCACCGCCTTCGCAAAAATCGTTTTGTAAATCTATCATTATTAATGCTTTTTTATTCATCTTCCACCACGCTTGGATTACTCAGTCAATCGCGTTATCCTAGCAGATTATGACAACACAATACACTACGCTTAATGAGGCAGGACTACTTAAAGTAACTGGTGCAGATGCCAAAAAGTTTCTGCAGGGTCAGTTAACTTGTGACGTGGAGCAAGCGCATATCACGCCTCAAATGGGTGCGCACTGCCAGCCGCAGGGGCGTGTGTTGAGTCTGTTTTATCTTTTTTATCATGAATCTGATTATTATCTTTTAATGAAACGTGCGATGATTCAAATAGCATTGGCTGCTTTAAAAAAATATGCGATTTTTTATAAAGTTGATTTGGTTGATGTTTCTACAGATTTTGCTTATTGCACCTGTGACGGCGCTTCGCCATCTCTAACAGAAGGTGTTGTTATTCCAATCAAAAACCAGCGCAATACTTTAATTTTCAATAAGTTGCCAGAAAAAATAAAAGAAGCGCTATTGGCATTGCCTGTTGCTGATGAAAAAAGCAGAGATATTTTAGAGGGTATACCCCAGCTTTATCCAGAGATATCAGGCGCTTTCTTGCCGCATGAATTAAACCTCGTAGCGTTGAACGGCGTTAATTTTCATAAAGGTTGTTTTACGGGGCAAGAAATTATCGCGCGCATGGAATATCGAGGTAAACTGAAGTCGCAATTATATAGCGCATACCTGGAAACAGGGACTCAACCTGATTTAGGATCAAATGTTTATGCTAATGAATCTAATGTATCACGCGAAGTCGGAAGGATTGTGAATGTCTCTCTTTGCGAGAAAGGATGCTATGTTCTGATGGTTGTTGATAAATCGCATGCGCGGAACGATCATCTTTATTTAGAAAATCAAACGGATACTTTTTTAAATATATTGGAACAACAATAATGAAAAAATTACGTATTGTACTTGCTCAGCTGAATATGAAAGTTGGGGATCTTGAGGGTAACTTACAGAAACACATTCAAGCAGCCGTCGCTGCGCGAGATGAGCATGCTGCTGATGTGATTGTCTTTCCCGAACTCAGCCTGATTGGATACCCAGCGGAAGATTTGTTGCTCAGGCCTGGTTTTATACGGGCGGCCACGCATGCTTTTAAAAAATTGATGCAAGAGATCCATGGTATTCATTGCCTTGTTGGGCATCCGCATGTTGAAACGCACCACCTGTATAATGTTTGCTCATTGATTTATAACGGGCAGTTATTAGGGCGCTACGCTAAGCAGCGCTTACCCAATTACGGGGTATTTGATGAGTATCGTTATTTCACACCGGGCGATACATCCTGCATTGTGTCTATCCATGGTGTGTCTGTTGGTTTTGTGATTTGCGAAGATGTATGGCGACTGGACCCTGTGCATGAGGCAGCTGAGCATGGTGCAGACTTGATACTGTGTCCTAACGCTTCTCCTTTTGAAGCAAACAAACATGAACAACGCATTGCTGTTTTATCGAGACGTGCAAAGCATAACGGTGTGCCTATTGTTTATGTGAACCAAGTGGGCGGACAGGATGAGTTGGTGTTTGATGGTGGTTCTGTTGTTATGAATGCAGAGGGGCAGCTGGAAACGTTTGTTGGCTTTTTTAATGAACGGTTGGTTGGCGTTGATATAGCAATAACGAAATCACCCGCTAAATCTGAACCGCTTGTTATTCATGATACGGCAGAAGAACGTATTTATCATGCGCTTGTGCTGGGTTTAAGGGATTATGTGCGTAAAAATGGTTTTTCTAGTGTATTGCTCGGCGTATCAGGTGGGATTGATTCTGCATTAACGGCTGCTATTGCGGTGGACGCATTGGGTGCTGACAAGGTGCATGCGGTGGTGATGCCTTCTCGTTTTACCGCGCCCATCAGTTTGGAAGATGCAAATGCGCTTGTGACGGCGTTAGGGATTCATTCTCGTACTATTTCAATTGAACCTACTTATCAGCAGTTTTTAGAAACACTGGCGCCTGTTTTTTCTGATAAAAAAGTGGGTGTGACGGAAGAGAACATACAAGCCAGATGTAGAGCGGTGATTTTGCTCGCTTTATCAAACAAGGAAGGTCATTTATTGCTAACGACGGGTAATCGCAGTGAATTGGCGACAGGATATTGTACGCTTTATGGCGACATGGCAGGTGGTTTTGCTGTATTAAAAGATATTTTAAAAACAGAAGTTTATGCTTTAGCTGCTTATCGCAATGGTATTAATCCCATTATTCCAAAACGAACAATTGATCGGGCGCCGACGGCTGAGTTATCAGATGATCAGAAGGATGAAGATACGCTCCCACCCTATCCTATTTTAGATGGCATTTTAGATAGTTATTTAAATCACAATCAAAGTGTTTCTGAGATCATACGCGCAGGTTACGATAAAGTGGTTGTCAGAAACGTGGTAGACATGATTCACCGCAATGAATACAAGCGTCGACAAGCAGCCCCTGGCCCACATATTCGGCACAAATCTTTTATCAGAGACTGGCGTTATCCGATAACGAATGGGTTTAAGGATTAGCGGGCGGCTATAGATCTAATTTCTTAATAGTACCCATTGGAAGAAATAGCCGGCTGTTCTTATTAGATGATAAATTTATTGTTAAAATTCAATTTGTTATTGCATCCCCTCATCCGCGTGATCGAACCCTCTCCTGGAGGGGTTTTGTTGAATAAATAAATGAGAGGTGTTCAGGGAGCACTCGGTGTGACCGAGCCGCGACCGTGAGGGAGCGTCACATGAATCTGATAAAAGATGGTGTATAACAGTGCAACATTTTAACCACTTAATATCATAAAGTAAGAAATTTCAGCTAAAAGTTATAATGCACTGACGCTCCCTCACGGTCGCGGCTCGGTTACACCGAGACTTAATAAGTTACTTTCATGTTCGGATAATTAAAATGCAAGACAGTCAGCGCTTCTTGTTCTTGCCTGCTTAACCCCAATTGATGATCCGCTTTGATCATCAACACCAAGGCATCTACAACAGCAGGTGCGCCTTGGTAGTTTGTCACAACGCTGCTTGCACGATTAACAGCAGCAACATAAGCGCCACGGTTATAATAATATTGCCCCACCTCTAATTCGTGATTCGCCAACACATTACGTAAGTAAACCATGTATTGGTGCGCAGAAGGTGTGTACATGCTATGCGGGAAGCTTGTTGTTAATTCACTAAAGTCATGGTACGACTTCTGGATCTGCGTTAAATCACGCGTTGCTAAATCAATTGTAAAAAGCTGCTCAATCACACCTAAATTTTGATAATAATTAGAAATGCCGCGCATATAATAAGCATAGTCCACATGCGGATTCGTTGGGTGCATGCGGATAAAACGATCTGCTGCTGCAACAGCAAGCGTATATTCTTCCTTCATATAGTAGGCATAAATCAGATACAGCTGCGCAGACTCTGTCTCTGTGCCAAAAGGATACTGCACATCCAGCGCCTCAAAACGTTTGATCGCTTCGCTATAGCTTTTATCTCGTAAAGCTTCTACCCCTTTCTGGTAGATAAACGCTTGCGTCTGACCCTGGTAAGAATCAGAAGGGCCTGTTGATGTCGAGCAAGCGTTAAGCAATACAGAGGTGCTTATTATCAGTAACGCTATCAATATTCTCATTTTTTTATTCCTAATTTGACTATTATGTACTATTTTTGGCAAAAAGCCAGTGGAGCTACCACTTAACCCGCTGAATTTGGCGTGCATTCTACCATCATTTCTGTCATGATTCAGCGGCTTATGAATAAAAATATTGTTGTGATTCCTGAAGAACATGCAGGGGAGAGGCTGGATCAAACTTTGGCCAAGCTGATGCCCCTTTACTCCCGTACGCAAATTAAAGAATGGATTGATGCCGGGCATGTGTTGGTGGATGGTTCATCTATTAAGGGAAAAACAAAACTTAAGGGCGGAGAAGTGGTGGAAGTCACCATTGAAGAAAGACCTGCGCTAGAGGACGTTGCGCAACCCCTACCCCTACATATTATTTATGAAGATGATGCTTTCCTTGTGGTGAATAAACCCATTGGCTTGGTGGTACACCCAGGAGCAGGTAATGCAGATCGTACGTTATTAAATGCCTTGCTTTATCATGCGCCTTCCCTAAAACATCTGCCCCGCGCTGGTATTCTGCATCGTTTGGATAAAGACACCTCTGGTCTGTTACTAGTGGCAAAAACAGCGGCTGCTTTTAAAAAATTATCGTCTCAGCTAAAAAATCGCACCTTGGTGCGTGAATACCAGGCTATTATTTCCGGCGTACTCATCAGTGGTGGTAGTGTGGATGCGCCGATCGCGCGACATCCTTTGCAACGTAAACGGATGGCAGTGATAGAAACGGGAAAACCATCTGTTACTCACTACCGCGTCATGGACAGGTATCGCGCACACACGCGATTGAAACTGCAGCTTGAAACAGGGCGTACACACCAAATTCGTGTACATATGGCGCATATACGTCATCCTATTATCGGTGATGCAACGTATGGTGGTCGTTTGCAACTCGCAAAAGGCACGAGCGATGCGCTCAAAATAGCATTGCGTCAGATAAAACGACAAGCATTGCATGCTTTTGCATTAGAACTGGTACACCCTACAACAGAACAACCCATGCGTTTTGAATGCGAATTACCTGAAGATATGCAAACACTGATATCCATTTTAAAGAGAGATAACAATGAATAACGTAATACTACCCTCTTGGCATGCACCAAAACAGATAAAAGCTTACACAACATTGCGGACCAAAACACGTGAAGATATTTTACGATCTCTTTCATTGCCTTCAACGCCGATACAGTTAACACAAAAGCACACGGCTATTGTGATTGAGGCGGATCTTGCACATAGCAATCCTATTGCAGATGCAACGTTTACCAGCAATCTACAACAGGTTTGTGCAGTAGAAACAGCAGATTGTTTACCTGTTCTGCTATGCGACAAACAAGGCACGGAAGTTGCAGCCATTCATGCGGGGTGGCGTGGTTTGTCAGCGGGTATTATCGAATCAACATTGCAAGCAATGAGATGTTCAGCCACAGATATCATGGCTTGGTTAGGCCCTGCGATTGGCCCACAGAAATTTGAAGTTGGAAAAGATGTGTATGATGCCTTTGTTTCGCAGGATACAACAGCTCAAACGGCATTTGTCCCTTATCGTGAGGAGAAATGGCTGGCTAATTTATATTTGCTTGCAAAAATGCGATTAATGCAACAGGGCGTGAATGCAATTTATGGTGGCGATTATTGCACTTATACGCAAGAAGAGATGTTTTTTTCTTATCGTCGCGATAATGGAAAGACAGGTCAGCAGATAGGCCGTATGTTGAGTTTAATCTGGATTGATGGAGCCCTTTCATGATAAAGCCCATGACAAAACCAATGTCCAGCATGTTGCTTTACGTCGCTATTTTTTTTGCCATTGTTTTTGGATGGTATGGCCTTAAGAAAGCTATTTTTGGATGGTTTATGGCGCACTATCAGCCACCTGCGGCAACGGTTATTGCAACTGAAGCGAAAGCACAAGAATGGCAATCTTATATTAATGCGGTTGGTACTATTACAGCAGTCAATGGTGTAGATATTTCAACAGAAGTGCCTGGTGTGGTTCAGGACATTCAATTTCATGCGGGACAAACAATACATAAAGGTGATGTGATTGTCTTGCTTCGCAGTGACTTAGAACAAGCGAATCTAAAGAATGCTGAGGCCAAATATACATTGGCTAATATGAATTATGAACGAGAAAAAATCCTCTTTACTAAAAAAGTGTCTTCTCAGTCAGCACTAGATGCACGCTATGCAGAACTCACTGAGGCGCAGGCTGGCGTTGAGGCCATTAAAGCACAGGTACAACAAAAAACAATTACAGCACCCTTTGACGGCGTGTTGGGTATCGGCGATATTAACTTGGGTGAGTATGTGTCGCCAGGCAAGCTAATCGTTTCACTGCAATCTTTGGATCCCCTGCGCGTTGTCTTCAACCTGCCTGAACAATATGTTTCACAGCTATATCTTAATCAATCTATTGATGTCACTGTGGATTTGCCTGCGCCGATACGGTTACAAGGAAAAATCAGCGGTATTAACACTAAAGTTTCAGAAGACACGAGAAGTATTTTAGTGGAAGGAACCATTCCTAATCCTTCTCACCGTTTGCTACCAGGCATGTATGGACAAATAAAAGTGTGGCTGAGTGATCGCAATCGTCGTATCGTGGTGCCACAGACTGCGCTGTCTTATAGCTTAAGTGGTGATTATATTTTTGTTTTAAAACAAGAAGGCAATGCAAAACATCCTGCCTATCGTGCATTTCGTCAGGCAATCACAGTGGGCGAACGTCGAGATAATGAAGTGACTATTATAGGCGGGTTAAAACAAGGTGATTTGATTGTCGCGGCAGGACAATTGAAACTGCAGAATGGTGCTGCTGTGCTTGTTGATCAAAATATGAAAATGTAACTTTTTTTGCTAAGAATATATCTTGTAAGGAATCATCTCTGAAGCTAAGCTTTGCATGTCTTCTCCCTCAGGGAGAAGATGCCCGGTAAGACCGAGCCACGACCGTGAGGGAGCGTCACTATTGTTGAGCAGTGACGCTCCCTCACGGTCGCGGCTCGGTTTTGCCGAGCATGCCCGACAGGGCAGATGAGGGGGTTCGTGAAGTGCGAGAGGTAATAGATGCTAACAGATTTGTTTATTAAACGCCCTGTTCTGGCTTGCGTTGTCAGTCTTATTATATTTTGCTTCGGTGTTCGCGGATTATTTGCTTTACAATTGAGGCAATTTCCTAAGATGGATAACAGTGTGATTACTGTTACCACAACTTATCCCGGTGCAAATGCAAATCTCATACAGGGGTTCATTACGAGTCCACTTGAAAAATCAGTAGCGAGTGCAGATGGTATTGATTATATCACGTCGCAAAGCGTAGAGGGAACGAGCACCATTACAGCTTATGTCAAATTAAATTATAGCCCCGATACTGCAATGACTGAGATGATGTCGAAAGTTTCTGAAGTCAGCGACGCTTTGCCTGCTGAAAGTGGTAAACCCGTTGTTAGTAAATCTGCCGGTATGCAAATGGATTTAATGTATATTGGCTACAGCAGCAAGAATATGTCAAATGCGCAAATCACAGATTATCTTTCTCGCGTTGTACAACCCAAATTACAAACCGTTGCTGGTGTTTCTCAGGCTGAAATACTGGGTGGTCAAGTTTATGCAATGCGTATTTGGTTAGATACACAAAAAATGGCGGCGCTACATATCTCTGCTGAGCAGGTTAACGATGCGCTGACTAAACAAAATGTGCAATCCGCGGCCGGCCAAACAAAAGGCAAGTATGTCTTGTTTAGTGTTAACGCAAAAACAAGCCTAGAAGATCCTGAGCAGTTTAAAGAGATATTGATTAAACGTGAGAATGATCGTCTTATCAGATTAAAAGATATTGCGCGTGTTGAGATGGGCGCGGAGAATGAGGATTCTTCAGTGAAATTCAATGGGAAAACAGGTGTTTTCTTAGGAATAAAAGGTAACCCCACAGCAAATGTGCTCAATGTGATTCATGGTGTGAAAGAAATCTTGCCGTCTATTGCGCTCAATTACCCACCAAGCTTAGAAAGTAAGATTGTTTATGATAGTACAGAATATATACGCAGCACGATTCACGAAGTTTTAAGCAGCCTATTTGAAGCAACGTGTATTGTTATCCTCGTGATTTTTGCTTTTATAGGCGCTCTGCGTGCTGTTTTAATTCCTGTTGTCACGATCCCGTTGTCTTTGATTGGCGTTTGCGCGCTGATGCATATGATGGGCTACTCTATTAATCTGCTTACTTTGCTTGCCATGATTATTGCCATTGGTTTGGTGGTTGATGATGCCATTGTGATTGTTGAAAATATTTATCGTCATATTGAGGAAGGACTTCCCCCTACCGAAGCCGCATTGAAAGGTGCGCGAGAAATGACAATACCTATTATCTCAATGACAACCACTTTAGCTGCTGTCTATGCTCCTATTGGACTGATGACAGGGCTAACAGGTGCGTTATTTAAAGAATTTGCTTTCACATTGGCATTGTCTGTGGTGTTATCGGGTGTTGTTGCACTCACCTTATCTCCTATGATGTGCGCGCATATTTTAAATACGAGGATGATGAAAGAACGCTTGGTGATTTATATTGATTCTTTTTTCGAGCAATTAAAATATTGGTATGCTAAAAAATTATATACTGCATTGGCAAACTCACGCGTTGTAGCAACTTTTACAGCGATTTTATTGGTCGGATGTTTACTCATGGCAGCCACGATTCCCACAGAGCTTGCACCAGATGAAGACCAAAGTATTTTATTTTTAGTATTAAATGCACCTAAATCTGCGAATTTGCATTACACTGAGAAATTTACGGAACAGTTGACTGGTATTTTTAATGCAGTCCCGGAAGGAGAAGATACTTTCGTGATTAATGGTAGTGGTTCTGTGAATAATGCAATTGCAGGACTCATTTTAAAACCCTGGGGTGAGCGGAGCAAGTCCCAAGCAGATGTTCTCAATGTCTTGCAACCGGAATTATTAAAAATTGCGGGATTAAATGCTGTGGCATTCCCCCTCCCCTCCCTGCCAGATAATAGCAATGGCTTACCGCTGCAATTTGTTGTGACATCCACTGAGCGTCCAACGGCGATTTTCGATGTCATGGAAAAGCTGAAACAATCAGCGATGGCGAGTGGTTTATTTATTTTTGTAGACAGCGATCTTAAATTTGAAAAACCCGTATTACGTTTAGATGTTGACTACGCAAAAGCTGCTAGTATGGGTATTAGCATGCGAAATATTAGCAGCACACTTTCCACTTTGTTGGGTGGGAATTATATTAATCGATTTAGTATAGAAGGACAAAGTTATAAAGTCATCCCGCAAGCCTTACAGGTGGATCGTTATAATCCTAATAAGATGAATGATTATGTTTTAACAACAGAAGATGGCCGTGCGATACCTCTTTCTAGTATTGTGCATTTGAAAATGGAGACAGAACCGAATGAGTTGTATCACTTCCAACAACTCAACTCTGCCACACTCTCTGGCATGGTGATGCCGGGTAAATCAATTACAGATGGACTACGCTTTTTAGAACAAGAAGCAAAAAATACTTTTCCTGCTGGGTTTTCTTATGATTATGGTGGCCAGGCGCGTCAAGTTGTCAAAGAAGGCAACACCATGCTTTATACCTTCTTTTTTGCCTTATTGCTCATTTATTTGGTGCTGTCTGGACAATTTGAAAGTTTTACCGATCCTTTTATTATCTTAATCAGCGTTCCGCTTTCTATGGTAGGTGCGCTACTCCCTTTGCATTTGGGGTTTGCGAACTTAAACATCTACACAGGCATTGGTTTGGTCACGTTGATTGGCTTGATTAGTAAGCATGGTATTTTGATTGTTGATTTTGCTAATCAATTGCGCCGCCATGAAGGGTTAGCGATACAAGAGGCCATTATTAAATCAGCAAGTTTGCGATTACGTCCCATTTTGATGACGACTGTTGCAATGGTATTTGGTGTGTTACCGCTGGTTTTTGCCAGTGGCGCTGGCGCGCAAAGCCGATACGATGTTGGTCTTGTGTTGGCTTTTGGTATGACCGTCGGAACATGCTTCACGTTATTTATTGTGCCAACCATGTATTTCTTATTAGCAAAAAAGGCAGTGACAAAGCGTCTCCCGTCACTCGCAATAGAAGGATCAATTCCATGAAGAAATTAAAAACATTTGCTTTAACATTATTAATTACGGGCGCTATTGATAGCATTAGAAACTTACCTGCTTCTGCGTTATTTGGTAGCACGCTTATTTTCTTTTTTACTTTCGCGGCTATCACTTTTTTGGTGCCAACTGCTTTAGTTTCTGCAGAGCTTGCCGCGAATGTGGATGAGGGTGGTATTTACCAGTGGGGAAGATTGGCTTTTGGTGAACGTGTGGGATTTTTGGCAGTGTGGTTGCAGTGGGTAAATAATTTGGTTTGGTTCCCTGCCATTCTTTCTTTTATTGCTGGTACAGCTGCTTATTTGATTGATCCTGCGCTTGCGCAAAGTAAGGCTTATTTAGTCACTTCTATTCTTACCATATTTTGGGCGCTCACACTGATTAACTTAAGAGGCATTCATCTCTCTGCAAAATTCACCAGTTTTTGTGCGATTATTGGATTGATTGTGCCGATGATTTTAATTATCGTCCTGTTACTCGTATGGGTCCTATTGGGTAATGCTATACAAATTCATTTCACCGTAGCGAATATGTTTCCCAGTTTCACGAGTACGGATAATTGGATTGCTTTGACTGCGATCATGTTGGGTTTTGCAGGTATGGAGTTGGCGACTGTGCATGTTAAAGAAGTACGCAAACCACAGAAGACGTTCCCTAAAGCTTTAGGTTATTCGAGTGTGATTATTTTGATAACAATGATGTTGGGGTCTCTCGCGATTGCTTGTGTATTGCCTTATGATAAAATTAACCTGGTAAATGGTACCATTCAAAGTTTTGCTTACTTCTTGTCTGCGTATCATTTGTCTTGGTTAACACCTGTGTTAACGTTGTTGTTGGTGATTGGCAGCTTAGGTGGCATGATTAGTTGGGTGATTTCTCCTATTAAAGGTCTCTCTCAAGCAGCTAAGCATGGTTTTTTGCCTGCTCTCTTTGAACGACATAATGTGCATGGTGTGTCTCAGAATTTATTAATCGGTCAGGCGATATTAGTTAGTTTTGTTTGTTTTGCTTTTTTATTTTTTCCAAGTGTGAATGCTTCATACTGGTTACTTTCCTCGCTCACAACTGAGTTGTTGATGATCATGTATATTGTGATGTTTTTATCTGCCTTACAATTACGTAAAAAATTAGTGTATCCGAACCATACTTTTGTGATACCAGGCAAGAGAGGGTTGTGGTCTGTCTGTTTATTAGGCTTGGTGGGATGCACAATCACGTTCTTAGTTGGTTTTATTCCCCCACATAATATTAATATAGGCAGTAAATTATATTACGAATTTCTATTTTGTAGCGGTATTGTGTTGCTGCTCTCCCCTGTTTTATTTCTTTACTGGTATCAGTCTAAAAAGTCACATTAAAATCGCTCACGCACCTACGGTGCTTAAAAGCGTGGGTGGTTTGCACGTACCCCGGCCTTCGGATTGCTACGCTACGCTTCGCAATCCTCAGCCGGGGCTATAAAACTTGCGGCCGTAAACGGCCTGGTTGTGTCGTTATTCTAGGGATAAACATAATACGCGCGTTACCTGCGTAAAACGTAGCCGCGTTACCGAGCCGCGACCGTAAGGGAGCGTCACTGTACTATAACTTCTAGCTGGTATTTCTTACTGCATGATAAAATCATAACGAAATGATAGACATGTTGCATTGTTCTACACCATTTTTTATTAGATTCATGTGACTCCCTGCCGGTCGCGGCTCGGTACCGTAGCTCAGTTTTATCGCATAGCGTTACAACGCAATCAGGTCGTTTGCGACCGAAAGCTTTACAGCCCCGGGTAAGCGCGGAGCGCGCAGCCCGGGGTAAAATACCACACCCCACGCTTTTAAGCGCCGTTAGGCGCGTGAGGATGTGATAAAATGCTTACCCAGAAATGGTTACAACAGGATACTCGGGAATTTTATTATCTCTGGTAATAATGACTAAATTCTGAAGCTTAGCTTGAATAACCAGCATTCTATCGAATGGATCAGTATGTATCATAGGTAAATCTGCCACACCAAGGCACTCTTCCGCTAAAATAGGCAGGATTTTAAAATGCTGCCTGGCAATCGCTTCCATTAAATTATGCGGCAGCGTTAAACGCCCGATGCTTTTTTTGATAGCCATTTCCCAAAAAGAAGCGCTGCTCACATAAATGACATTTGTACTGTCTTGAATAATGCGTCGCGCTTTTGCATGTATCGTATTTGGTGTGCTGAGCCACCAAAGCAGAATATGCGTATCCAGTAGGTATTCCATTAATCTTGTTCTCCATAGAATTGACTCAACAGCGCATTGGGCAGCGGCGCATCAAAATCATCGCTCATCTCTATGAGTCCTTTCAGCTGGCCACCATGGCGCTGTTTTGTTTCCTCTGTATAAATGATTAACCGAACAACAGGATTCCCATCGCGCGCAATGATCACCTCTTCGCCCTGCATCACTTCTTGAATTAATTTGGAAAAATGTGTTTTAGCTTCGTGTATGTTGACTGTTGTCATAATAAGGTTCCTAAGCGTTTTGACCCTATTTATTAGTCTACTAGACTAATTTGACTTAGTCAATATGGTCATAGGATATATTATCTACAGACTATTGTAATATTATAAAAAAATGCGCTACAATGGCCGTCGAAGCGTTCGGCTGAGTCACGATACCGAGCCGCGACCGGCAGGGAGTCACATGAATCTGATAAAAGATGGTGTAGAACAATGCAACATGTCTATCATTTCGTTATGATTTTATCATGAACTAAGAAATTTCAGCTGAAAATTATAGTGCAGTGACGCTCCCTTACGGTCGCGGCTCGGTACCGTGGCTCAGTTCTATCGCATAGTGTTACGACGCAATCAGGTCGTTTACGACCGAAAGCTTTATAGCCCCGGGTAAGCGCGGAGCGCGCAGCCCGGGGTATAGGCGCGTGAGAGAAAACCATCTAGCCCTGCCGCTTTCGCTAGCGATAAAATATCCGCTGGCAGGCCGGTGATAGTAAATTTTTGATGATGCGCTTTTGTGAGTTTTATCCATTCAATGATGAGCGCGAGGCCAGTGCTGTCACTGGACCTCAACTCGGTACAATCCATTTGAATGTTGTCACGATTCAGAAAAACCGCTTGGCTGTCAGCATAAACTGACATAACGTTTGAATAATGCAAGTCACCCGATAGAAAACAGATATTGTCTCTCAGCGTGATGGTGGCTTGCTTCTTCATATTCTCTTTCATACCGTTACCTTGAATTACGTCCAGACATACGCTGTAGCAATGTCTCTATGTTCCCCTGCGCAAGAATATCAGCAAACTGCGCTCTGAAACTTTCCAACATATCCACCCCTTCTACAGACATGTCGTAGAGCCGCCAGCTGCCACCGCGATTAATCAGGCGGTAACTCACACTAATGGGATCGCCCTGTGACCCACTGATGCGACTGTTAACCTCGACTGTGTTTCTACCCTGAGAACCGCCTCTGACAGGAAAGAACTGGATCGTCTGATCTTCATAGGACGTTAAAGCAGAAGCATAAGTTCGAATAACAGTACGCGTGAATTCTTTTTGAAAGCGACTTCTTTGTTCTGGTGTCGCGCTTTTCCAAACAGCAGGTGGTAATACCCGTTTGGACATTTCACCTAAATCTGCATAAGGCACAACATATTGATACGCTAATTTATAAACGATGCTTGGTTTAGATTTTAAAGTCGCTTTATTTGCTTTTAATCCTGCAATCATGTTATCTGCGATATATTGCAGCAAAGCAACGGGTTGCGATTGTGGCGCAGCACTGGCATTTAACCAAACAAAACAGCTTGCTAACATCACTGAAAAAACAAGCATACCCTTTTTAAAATAACTTAGACGCTTTTTCATTGCTGGCCTCCCTTCTCTGACTGTTTATTTGAATTGCTATTATCACTTTGCCCACTATTGCCAACCTTATATAAGAATTGGCCAATTAATTTTTCTAATACCATCGCGGAGCGTGTTATTTCAATATGACCACCCTCTTTTAAGAAAGTGGTATTATACATCGGCGTGATGGCAATGTAATTATCCCCCAACAACCCAGCCGTAAAAATACCCGCAGAAGAATCATCCGGAATATCACGATACTGATTACGAATGGCAAGCGTGACAACAGCCTTAAATGTTGCTGGATCTAAAGCAATGTCGGAGACCTCACCAATCTGTACGCCGCCTATTTTGACAGGTGCTCGCACTTTTAAACCACCTATTTCGTCAAAGTCCGCAGTGATGTGGTAAGAAGCATCGGGAAATAAGCTCGTTAGGCCACTGACCTTAAAAGCGAGTATACTTAAAGCCAAAGCCGTAAAAATAAGAAATAGACCCACAATACTCTCAATAAATCGTTGCCGTAGCATTACCACTCCCCTATCATCACAGCTGTTAAAATAAAGTCTAAACCAAGTATCACCAACGAACCATAAACAACAGATCGCGTGGTTGCATTTGCAATCCCAGCAGAGGTGGGTGCTGCAAAATATCCCTGAAATAAAGATATCCAAATCACAGCAACGCCAAAGACTACACTCTTTAAAATGCCGTTTACAACATCACTGTGAAAATCCACAGAAGAGCGCATGTTCGACCAAAACACGCCAGCATCTACACCTAACCATTTCACGCCAACCAAGTAAGCGCCGTAAATAGCCATCATATTAAAAATAATAGTCAGCAGCGGCATTGAGATAAATCCACCCCAAAACCGCGGCGCAATCACGCGGCGCAGTGGGTCAACCGCCATCATTTCCATACTAGAAAGTTGCTCTGTTGCTTTCATTAAACCAATTTCTGCTGTGACAGCAGAACCCGCACGCCCAGCAAATAAAATAGCCGTGACAACCGGACCTAATTCTCGCACCACGCTGAGTGCAACCAAAGGCCCTAATTCTTGCGAAGCGCCAAATTTAGAAAGTGTATGATAGCCTTGCAATGCAAGCACCATGCCGATAAATAAGCTAGAAACAATAATAATCGCAAGCGATAACACACCTTCGGCATAAATTTGTTGTACAACTAAAGGAAAGCCTTTACGAAAATGTGGGCGATAAAAGAGGATCTGATAAAGTAAAATGCCTGCTTTGCCAAAATCTCGCAGCAGTTGTATGCCCCACTGTCCTAATAACGCAACTTGATTCATCTAAACATGTTCCTCTAAAAAATCTTTTTCCAATGATGCAGCAGGATAATGAAAAGGTACCGGACCATCAGCTAAACCTTGAATAAACTGCTGTAATTGTTTATTAGCTGTATCGTTGACAATGGCTTCAGGCGTGCCTTGCCCGATGATTTTAGCATCGACAATCACATAAACGTAATCAGCAATAGTGAGTGTTTCTTGCACATCATGCGAAACAATGATGCTGGTTAATCCCAATGCATCATTCAGTGTACGAACGAGTTTCACAAGCACGCCCAATGAAATCGGATCTTGGCCTGTAAAAGGCTCATCATACATAATCAATTCGGGATCTAGTGCAATGGCACGGGCGAGGGCAACACGTCTTGCCATGCCGCCAGAGAGTTCGCTTGGCATGAGGTCTTTGGCGCCACGCAATCCGACCATCTGTAGTTTCATTAGTGTGATTGTATGAATCATCGATTCTGAAAGCGGTGTGTGCTCTCGCAAAGGGAAAGCAACGTTATCAAACACCGTCATATGCGTAAAAAGCCCACTTGCTTGGAATAGCATGCCTAAACGACGACGCAATTTATAGAGCGCTTGCCTAGATAGGTCATGCACTAGCTCTCCTCCTACGCGGATGGTGCCGCAAGTAGGGGCGAGTTGTCCGCCAATGAGCTTAAGTAAAGTGGTTTTTCCTGTGCCGCTTGGCCCCATCACCGCTGTGACCTTGCCTTGTGGTATCAGCAGATCAACATCCCTAAACACGACTTTGCCGTTATCGTGTTGAAAAGACATCTGATTAATTTCGACTATGTTTGTTGGCATAAGTATATAGTTTCTCACAACCTAACAAGAAATAGCCAGTTGTTTAACGATGAAATATTAACAATTATCGAGTAGAATAGGAATCTTGATAATAACCAAGGTTCCTCTATCACAATGAAATTTGAAGAAATATGTGCTCGTGCGCAAGCCGTGATTGCAACGGAAGCGCAGATGATAAGCAACTTAAGCAGCAGAATTGATCAAAATTTTTTCAGTGCATGTCAGTATCTGCACAACTGCACCGGACGTATTATTGTAATGGGAATGGGCAAATCTGGCCATGTTGCTAAAAAAATAGCCGCAACACTGGCAAGCACGGGCAGCCCGGCCTTTTTCATTCATCCCAGTGAAGCCAAACATGGCGATATGGGAATGATTACCCAGCAAGATGTTATTTTGGCCATCTCTAATTCAGGTGAATCGGAAGAAATCATTACCCTCCTCCCCTTTTTAAAGCGCTTAGGCACACCGCTTATTGCCTTGACGGGTAAACCACAATCGCAGTTAGCCCTGTATGCAACTGTGCACATTGATATCAGTGTGGAAAAAGAGGCTTGTCCTTTGGGGCTTGCGCCAACTTCAAGCACAACCGCAGCGCTTGTGATGGGAGACGCGCTGGCGATGGCGTTACTTGATCACCGTGGTTTTACAGCCGATGATTTTGCGCTCTCTCACCCAGGCGGTACGCTGGGTAAACGTCTGTTGCTGACGGTGGAACATATTATGCATCGAGGAGAAGCGATCCCCATTGTTTCTGAACGAGCCACACTCAAAGAAGCGCTGGTTGAGATGACAAAGAAAAAATTAGGCGTGACGACCATTGTGAATGAAGCGGATATCTTAATTGGTATTTTTACCGATGGTGACGTCAGACGAGCCTTAGATAATAATATTGATATTCACAAAACGATTATTTCAACCTGTATGTCCTGCTCTCCTAAAACAATCACACAGAACATATTGGCAGCTGATGCCTTACACTTATTGGAAAAATATAAAATCACTTCTTTAGTTGTAGTGAATGATCAGAAAAAATTAGCGGGTATTCTGCATATTCACGATATCTTACGTGCGGGTATTGCATGATAGAAAAAGCAAAGCAAGTACGTTTATTGGTGTTAGATGTGGATGGTGTGTTAACACCAGGCACAATCCATTTCTCAGAGAATGGGGATGAATGCAAAAGTTTTCATTTGCATGATGGCTTAGGCATTCAATTATTACAAAACGCAGGGATTCCTGTTGCGATTATTTCCGGCAAACAATCTCGTGCTGTTATCGCACGTTGCGAAGATCTGAAAATTAAACAATATTATTTAGGTAACGCACATAAACTACCCGCTTATGAATCGTTAAAAACGCATTATCAATTAGAAGACAATCAAATTGCCTATATGGGTGACGATTTGCCTGATTTGCCCATTTTGAAACGCGTTGGCTTGAGTGTGACTGTCCCTCAAGCGCCTGATATTGTGAAAAAGCATGCGGATATGGTAACAACACATTTGGGTGGTGATGGCGCGGTGAGAGAAGTATGTGATTTTATCCTCTCTGCACAGAATAAATATGAGTCCTCAATAGCACGCTTTCTGGAAGAATAGATGACACATAAACATACATTCATTACGTTTATCAGTGTTTTGTTTTTTGGTGCGGTGACTTGGCTAACATTTGCCTTTTATCAGCCTCAAACACTCAGTTTTCGTAAAGATGATAATATCCCTGATGCGATCATGGAAGATGTGACTGCTGTTGTGTTAGATAAACAAGGAAAACCGAAGATAAAAATCATGACGCCAAAAATGGTGCATTTTAAAGCGAGTGATAGAGCAACTTTTATTACACCAGAATTGATTATTTTTAGAAACTCACCAAATCCTTGGCGTATTACATCAAAGTATGCTGAGGCAACGCAAGGTGCGAGTCTATTAACGTTCTGGGACAGTGTGACGATCCATCACGCAGGAGACCTGAGTACGCCAACAACGTTAATCCAAACACAATCTTTAATTGTGCATGTTGACCCTAAAACGGCTGAAACAGCAGACCCTATCACGTTGAATCAGCCGCATATGACGATAAAAGCAACCGGCATGTTTGCAGATATGAATACAGGCAGCGTCAAATTGCTGACACAGGCGCGGGGCGAATATGTGCCGACGAACTAATTATTTTTTTTGTTTATTAGGGATGAGTGTTTTTTTAAATGCGTTTGCATTAAAAGAAGATGCGGCAGAGAAAATTTATATTGTAGCTGATGCGACGCTTTATAATAGCAGTACCGGCATAACGACTTTTCTAGGCCACGTGAAGGTTGATCAAGGTAGTACGCATTTATTAGCGGATCGTTTGGTGACGCAAAGTGATAATCATTATAAAATTCAATTACTCACTGCATGGGGTGAGCAATCGCTAGCGCATTATTGGACATTGCCCACGGTGAAAGAAAAAGAATTGCATGCTTATGCCACGATGATAAAATTTTATCCGCTTGATTCTAATGTCACCTTGGAGCACAATGTGACTCTCACGCAAGGAGAAAATACTTTCCGTGGTGAGTTAATACATTACAATGGCTTGTCGCAGACAATTAATGTGCCTGCTTCATCGGAGGGTCATGCCTCACTTGTTTATGATTCTGATAATGAGACGCATACATGATGCCGCAATTAGAAGTTAAAAATCTTAAAAAAACATTCAATGCAAGAGACGTTGTCAGAGATGTTTCTTTAACTGTGCAGGCGGGCGAGATTGTTGGTTTATTAGGGCCAAACGGCGCGGGAAAAACAACCTCATTTTATATGATTGTGGGATTGGTTGCAGCTGATGGTGGCAGTATATTGTTAGATGGCAAGAATCTCACAAAATTGCCTGTGCATACGCGTGCTCAATTGGGTATTGGTTATTTGCCACAGGAAGCTTCCATTTTTAGAAAGCTGACTGTTTCTCAGAACATCATGGCTATTTTAGAGTTACGTAAAGGATTAACAAAAGCAGAGCGATTATTAACCCATGATCAGTTGCTAGAGGAATTTAAAATTACGCATTTGCGGGATGCGATGGGTATCAGTTTATCGGGTGGTGAGAGGCGGCGAGCGGAAATTGCAAGAACATTGGCAACAGATCCTAAATTTATTTTATTAGATGAGCCTTTCGCGGGGATTGATCCTATTTCTGTTTTGGATGTGAAGCGTATTATTACACATCTTCGTAAGCGTGGTATTGGTATTTTAATTACAGATCATAATGTTCGCGATACGCTGACTATTTGCGAGCGTGCTTATATTGTGAATCAAGGTGTGATTATTTGTGAGGGAAATCCTGAAGCTATTTTAATGAATAGCGAAGTACGTACGGTTTATTTAGGGGAAGAGTTTAATTTATAGGATCATTTCTATGATAAGAGAACAGTTAACCATTCAAAATAAATTTGGATTACATACCAGAGCTGCTGCCAAGCTTGTTGATACGGCAAAGCGTTTTTTGAGTCGTATTGAATTGGTGTATCAGGATCGCGTTGTGGATTGTAAAGGCATTATGGGCGTGATTACACTGGGCGTTCAGAAAGGCAATAGGCTAGATGTTGTGTTGACCGGATCTGATGAGCAAGAAGCGTTTAGCGCTATTGCGAGCTTGGTTGATGATAAGTTTGGGGAGGAGTGAACGCGGAATAAATTTATTCTCACGCACCTAACGGTGCTTAACCGTGGGTGTGTTGCCATTACCCCGGCCTTCGGATTGCTACTACCCCGGCCTTCGGATTGCTACGCTCCGCTCCGCAATCCTCATCCGGGGCTATAAAGCTCCCGGTCGTAAACGACCTGATTGCGTCGTAACGCTATGCGATAGAACTGAGCCACG
>Ga0310813_10000723_pt1 | contig 20218 bp, 20 predicted proteins | sample YN3metagenome_FD_203086 | JGI IMG/M metagenome (GOLD analysis project Ga0310813, IMG submission 203086) | Soil microbial communities from experimental microcosm in Duke University, North Carolina, United States - YN3 | ecosystem: Engineered > Artificial ecosystem > Soil microcosm > Unclassified...
AGCAGCGAATCGCGGAGCGCCGCACCGAACGCGGTGCGGCCACCGTTCGTCACGAAATAGAAGCCGACCTTCTCGCTCGGCACGATCAACAACAGGTTGTTGAAGCCGGGCACATTGCCGCCATGGGCGAGCGCCCGATAGCCGCCATGCGTCTGATTGAACCAGACGTAGGACATGCCCAACACGGTCGAGTCGGCGGCGTAGTGCTGCCGTTGCATCTCGAGTCGTATCGTGTCGGAGAGGATTGGCGATCCGTTGAGCTGGGCCCCGATGAATCGCGCCATGTCCGAGGCCGTCGAATACGAAAGACCGACCGGATACGGCCGCGAGTAGACCACGGGCGCGGGTCGGCAGGCGTCTCCGCAGAAATGCCCGACCGCGACGTCCGCCTGCAGCGAATCAGGGACGCGAATGTAAAACGTGCGTGTCATGCCCAGCGGACCGAAGATGCGTTCGCTCGCGTATCGGTCGAAGGTCATGCCGCTCACGCGCTCGACGACGTGCGCCGCGAGCGAGACACCATAGTTCGAGTATCCGATGACGGCGCCGGGCGGCCAGCCGCGATACGGCAGGTTCGCGGCGAGATGTGCGCCGAGGTCGCCGACGGAGTCCACCGACGGCGCGGCGTAGCCGATGAGCCGTTCGTCAAGGCCGGCCGTATGGGTCAGCAACCGTTCGAGCGTCACCGGCGCCGGCCACGTCGCAGCGATTCGCCAGGCGAGATATCGGTTGACATCTTCGTTCATACGAACGCGGCCTGCGTCGACTTGCTGCATGACGGCGGTGCCGACGAAGAGCTTCGAGACGGAGGCGAGGCGGAAGAGCGTCCGCCGCGGGTCGACACGCATGCTGTCAGTGACGCGCGCGACGCCAAAGCCTCGCAGGAATGCGACCGAGTCTCCGCGAACCACGGCGAGCGCGGCCCCGGGAACGTCGTACCGCTTCATGAGCGCCGGGACGATCGAGTCGAGTCGCGATACTTGGCCGCCCGCGACAGCCGCGGGCGCGAGGGCCGCGACGACGATCAGCGTTCGGCGCATGTCAGGTACGAAGTGAACAGTCGTGCGCAGTCCCGGCCCGCTTTCGCGGCCTGGCCGCGCGCGAGGTTCGAGACCGGCTCCTCATAAAGCAGCATCTCACGCAGCGTTGCCGAGGCGGCGAGGAGAGCAAACTTGATGGCACGCTCGGCGTCGGTGTGTTTGATGCTCCGGCGGTGTCGCAGCGCGCACTCGGCGAAGCGACTGTGGACGGCGACGTTGAATCGCTGGACGATGGCGCGGAGCTCGGTGTGCTCCGTCGTACGGACAAGGAGCGTCACGGACCTCAGCATTCGCCGATGACGGGTGAAGGCCTGACCGACGGTCGTGAAATAGAGCTCCGCGAGCTCGGCGAGGGAGAGGCCGGCCACTCGTTCGTCGGCGAAGGTGCGCGCCATCTGCGCCGCGGTGTCTTCACCGAACGCGCTGGCGAGGTGGACGAGCAGGTGGTCCTTGGTGGGGAAGCGCGTATAGAGAACGCCCACGGAGACGCCGGCGCGCTTGGCGATATCGGCGATGCTGATGCTCTCGAAGTCCCTTTCGTCGAGCAACGCCCGCGACGCGTCGATCAGGCGCGCGAGCAGATCGTGCGAGCGCTGCTGGCGCGGTTGGCGAACGATGAGTCGGGGATTGTCGGCTTGCAGACCAGTCATGGAAAATGTGAACGTGATTCATATTTCCACCGGTGTCGAGATTCGTCAAGGGCCACGGCGGGAGTAAACGACCGAGCAATCAGGAGCTTCTCATTGACCGCAACCGGTGAACACCGATGAACATCTTGCGCGCCTCGACCATCACAATCGTCGCTCTCGCCGGCAACTTGGGCGCTCAAAAGACGAATCCCGCCGTCGACGTCGTCGCGCGGTTGTATCGCGACTTCGCCTGGGAGGCGGTCGTCGAGACGCCGGATTGGCATGGCCACGACCTGCTCGATCAGCCGCGCGCCGTGTTGTCGCGGTATTTCGACGACGCTCTCGTTGGTCTGTGGTTGGCGGATCGTGCGTGCGGAATACGGACGCACGAGATCTGTCGAATGAACTTCCTGCCCATTTGGGACTCACAGGATCCGTCGGGGACGTTCGTGAACATCGCCGCGACTGCCGACCGGATGGTGGTGCGGGTCGAGCTACGGCATCCCGCCTACACGGAGCCGCGTTATTTGAACTACCGGTTGGTCGAGACCAGTGCCGGCTGGCGCGTTCACGATATCAGCCGCGAGGGTGGGGATGGGTGGTCGCTCGTCAGGCTGCTCTCGGGGAAACCGTGAGACAGGAACTAGCTAGCGCCGAGATTCGGAGCGCAGAATAACCCGCGGCCCTCAGACCGAAGCAGATAATCGAGGACATCTGCCGCGGAATACGATGACCGACCGTCGAGAAATCGATCGAGAGATAGCAGCGCGTCACCGCTCGTCACCAGCGGCGGCTCTTCGACGCCGGCCCCGCGCGGCTGCGCGAGTCCGATCGTCGCGGTGAGTCCGTTGCAGAGACACTGGCGTCCAACCGTCTGCGCAGGATCTCCGCCTTTGTCGACGAAGGCATCAACCGGCTCCGCGGCGCAACGATAGACGAATCCAGTCGGCGTCCGCGCGGCGACGCGCAGGTAGCCCAGGTCGCAGTTGCGCGTTCGCTCCTGGCGCGGCGCTCCAACGACCTCCGAAACAGAGACGACCTTGAACGGGAATCCCGTCGGCGATGCGCGCGGGTCCGTCTTCACCGACACCCCTCCTGAGCGAACGGCGTGCAGCACGTCCTGCTTGATCGGCTCGGCGATCCCCGACTCGTCGGCGTAAGCGAACAGCGTTCCGACTTGAATGCCGGCGGCGCCTTGTGAGAGCGCGTACGCCAGTCCCTCGGGAGTGCCCATACCCCCGGCGAGCCAGAACGGCACCCCGATCGCGCGCATGTCCGAGAGATCGACGACGTCGCGTTCGCCGTACACAGGCTCGCCCTGTTCGTTCACGCGAGTTTGTCCGCGTGGCGGCGCGTTGTGGCCGCCGGCAGTCGGGCCTTCGACAATGAATCCATCCACCACGCCCGTCGCTTTGCGCGCGAGTGTCGCGGCGAGCGAAGCCGCCGAGATAACGCCGAGGAACTTCGGGCGGGCGAGTGGTCGGCTCGGCGACCAATGCTCGGCGGGGTCGAGCTCGAGGTATTCGGGCGTGTCGCTCTTGTCGCCTTCGGCGTCAAAGCGGAGCCGCGCCGGGCGGTGTTCGGCATACGCGTCGAGAACCGCGGGGATCTCGCGTGGAATGCCGGCGCCCATGAGCACGTAGTCGACGCCGGCGAGCATCGCGCCGTAGAGCGACGCGAGGTTGGGCAGCTGCACTTTGGTGAGGAGGTTGATCCCGACCGCGCCCGAGTGTCCTTCTTTCGCCAGCCAGACCTCGACGAAGTTCGCGAGCATTGTGACGCGTTCGCGCGCGGCGCTCACTCGCCGGCGGTACATCGGCAGGAGCTGATACGGTGTGCCGGCCGGCCGACCGCGCGGCCGATAGTAGCGCGTGAGGATCCGGTCGGCCGCGTCGGGGATCGGAAAGTGCTCGGCGGCGCGTCGGACGTGTCCGCCCGGATCGCCGTCTTGCAGCCGTCGGACCATCACCGTGTCGAGCATCGAGCCCGAGACGACGCCGAGTTGCCCGGCGCGCGACACAGCGTTGGCGAGTCGCCAGCTCGAGACGGCCACGCCCATGCCGCCCTGGATGATCCTGGGATGTTCGTTCGCCGCGCTCACGTTCCTCCCTCCATCAGGACGATGTTCCCCGTGCGAGTTTGCGAAACGTCGTCGGCGGCGCGACGACACTCTGTCAGGGAGTTGGGGGAAAGGCGAGCGGTGAAGTTCCCGACGTTCCGTCGGGAGAATCCCGTCTAGCGAACGTTCAGTCCGTGCGGTTCCTCCGCCGCTTGGCCGTATACGGCAGGGCGAACAGATACAGACCGGAGAAGAGGAGCAAGGCGAGCGGAAACAACGGTGAGTAGGTCACCCAGGGCGGAGGCTGCTTCCCCTGGCCGAAACCCAACGCGACGAAGTTGGCGATGACGGTGATGGTAAAGGCAATCGACAGCCAACGGTGCGTCTGGCGAATCGCGCTATTCCAATTCATGGAATCCTCGCGAGAAGATCTTCGAGCTTGCCGCCCATCATCTTCCATCCGTAGCGCGCGCCGCCGGATTCGCGTTTCTGCTCGGTCGTGAAACCGGATTGCACGAGCGAGAGGCGCGTGCCCGACGCCGTCGGTGTGAGCGTGAAGGTGACGACGGTGTCGAGGAAGGGCACCGTCCAGGCGTAGCTCAGCTTTCGATGCGGCTCGATCTCGATGAAGCGACAATTCACCGTGCCGTCCCATCCGGGATAGGCCTGGGTCTTGAAGGTGAACGACGCTCCGCGCTCGAGCTTGAGATCGAGCACGGGGAGGAGCCACTCGGCCAACAACTCGGGATCGGTGAGCGCGCGCCAGACCTTTTCCGGCGGATGCGGCAAGTCGAAGTCGAAGGAGATGGTTTCGGTCTGCGCTTTTGGCGTCGTGTCGGTGATGGTCATTGGTCCATTTTCTCCAGCAGTCGTTCGAGGCGATGGACGTGTTCCGTCCAGAAGATCCGATAGTGCGCGATCCAGTCGATAAGCGGCTTCATTCCTTTCGGCTCCACGCGGTAGTAGACGCATCGACCTTCTCGCCGGCCATTCACGAGGCCGGCGTCCTTCAATGCCGCGAGGTGCTGCGAGACAGCCGGCTGCGAGATGTCGAACCGCGCGGTGAGGTCTTTGACCGCCGCCTCGCCGCGCGTGAGCGCTTCGAAGATTGCCCGCCGGCTGGGGTCGGCCAGCGCCTGGAAAACCTTGTCTTCGATAGTGATCATGGTCTCTACTTGTAATTCATAAGTGATGGCTTATATATTGTCAAGTGCGACCTCCCCAGGTCGCGTTAAACTCAGCATTGCAACCGAGAGGAGCTCGATATGCCGAACGCGCCGCGCAAGAAAGTGGGGACGATGGGTGCGAAAAAGACCACGCGTTCAATGAAGGCCGAGTTGCCCACAGACCCTTCGGCCTCGCGAATGATCGACAAGCGGATCGAGGAGCTGGGCGGGTGGCGGGGCGAGATGCTCGCCAAGCTCCGCGGCTTGATCAAGCAGGCCGATCGCGACGTCGTCGAAGAATGGAAGTGGGATGTGCCGGTATGGTCTCACGACGGATTGATCTGCACCGGCGAGAGCTATAAGCAGGTTGTGAAGATGACGTTCGCCAGGGGTGCGTCGCTCGAGGACCCATCGCATCTCTTCAATTCCAGCCTCGAAGGGAACACGAGGCGCGCGATCGATTTTCGCGAAGGTGAGAAAATTGACGAGAAGGCGTTGAAAGCGCTGATCCGCGCGGCGGTGGCGCTCAATGCGTCTCGCGCGCGCAACTAAAGTGCTCGTCGGACGGACGATTGGCGTCGTTTCGAGATGAACGGTTCGGAGCGAATGTCGTCGGCCGATCGGCTTCTGTATCATCAAATACATCCGCTAAAGGTTCTTACCGATGTTTCGACCGCCGCGACTGCCTGCTTCCTGTTCTGGGAGCATCGCACCGTGGCGGCGCTCCTCGTCGGGTTTCTTCCTTCCATAGTCGTCAGTGTCTTGCTGGTCCGTTGGGCCGACCTGGAGCCGTATCGTCGCTCGGCGCTCGGCCGCTACGTCGGCCGGTTCATGACACGCCAGGTGGAGCTCGCCCGATTCGCCGGGCTGATTCCGCTGTGGGGCGGCGCCTGGGTGCGAAGTCTTGGGCTCATCGTGGTCGGCGCCGTGTGGATCGTGGGATGTTGGCTGTGGGGAATGCGACGAGTCGTTGCGTAGTGAGCGACGTTGAGCGAGTCTTATCGTCGCTTCTTTGACGCAAACTACGGTATGGGCGCTCGTCTCTCGAATTTTGTTTCCCAGCTCCTCGAGATACTCCCGCGATCGAGCGCTTTCCTGGCTGAGCGAGGAGGGACGTCTCCGGTCGCCGGAAGCCGGTATCGCGTCCGAAGCCGGACGACCGCCGACGCGGTGATTCTGCCGCTCGGTTCGACGAGCCCGCGTGTCCGCGTTTCACTGCCGCCGAAAGCGACACTCTGGATTCATGCGGCGACGCGTTCCGAGGATGAGCATGTATACGCGCTCGCCGAGAGCCCGGACGTCACCGAACTGATGCCGATGGAGGAACGCGCGCTCGCGCGCGCTCGCGGGTATCTGCTCGAGGTCTCGCGCCATGATTTGCGCGCCCACTACGTCCGCAGTTGACGACGCGACGCGAGTTCATCGAGCGAACCGTGTTGTCGACCGTCGGCGCCGCCGTTATTGCGCCGCGGGAGCGAGTCGCGTTGCACAGCGACATGCGGGCCCCCGCCGGTTTCGTCGACTTGCTTCGGCCGCCGGATCTCCTTGAAGGACAGGCTGAGACGGCTACCGTTCGCTTGGCGCGCACCGGCGGCGACCGCTGGTCGGGGGACGACATTCTCGTCACCACCGCGTCGCGCAACGGCGCGTTGAACCTCTCGCTCGCCGCCCCGAAGAGCGCGATCAAACGGCTACATCTCCGCTGGCGCGGAAACCTCGCGGACACACGTCTCATGCTCGGCGATGCGTGGGAACGTGGATACGGAGACCTCGAATGGCGCAGCTGGGCGCCGGATCGCGTGATGCCCTGGTACGCCGCGACGCTTGTCGGGTCGCGCACGCACGCGTACGGGGTGCGCACTGGCGCGCGCGGGTTCTGCTTCTGGCAAATCGATCCGCAAGGTGTGAGTCTCTGGATCGATGTGCGAAGCGGTGGCGCCGCGCTACAGCTCGGTGACCGCGTGCTCGACGTGTGTGACGTCGTGTGCAGGCCGGGGCGTGAGGGCGAGTCTTCGTTCGCGGCGCTCCGTGCGTTCTGCGCGACGATGTGCCCCAAGGCGCGCATGCCGGCCGCGCCCATTTATGGAAGCAATGACTGGTACTGGGCGTACGGGAAGAACAGCGCCGACACCGTACTCGCCGACGCGCAGCACATCGTCGAGCTGTCACCAACGGGAGCGAATCGTCCGTTCGCGGTGATCGACGACGGTTGGCAGCCCGTGCGCGGTTCGTCGCGAGCGGGTGTTGGGATGTGGGATCGCGGTAACGAGAAATTTCCGGACATGCCGGGGCTCGCGTCAGCGGTTCACGGCGCCGGTGCGCGTCCCGGCATCTGGATTCGGCCGTTGCAGGCCCCGACCGATGCACCCGATGGCTGGCGGTTGTCGCGCGATCGGACGTTCCTCGATCCCACGGTTCCCGAAGCGCGACAGAAAATCGCCGCCGATGTCGCGCGCCTCCGGCAGTGGGGTTTCGAGCTGATCAAGCACGATTACACGACGTACGACATCTTCGGCCGCTGGGGCTTTCAGATGGGCGCGGCGCTCACGCGCGACGGATGGACGTTCGCGTCCGGTCCGACGCGAACGACGGCAGAGGTGATCGATGATCTCTATCGCGCGATTCGGGACGCCGCGGGCGAGGGCTTGATCATCGGGTGCAATACGGTGAGTCACTTGTCGGCAGGGCGGTTCGAGATCTGCCGAGTCGGCGATGATACGAGCGGAACGGAGTGGTCGCGCACCCGGAAGATGGGGGTGAACACGCTCGCGTTCCGCGGCGCGCAGCATGGGGCGTTCTACGTCGCCGACCCCGACTGCGTGGGGGTGACGAATGCCGTTCCATGGTCCTACAACAGGCAGTGGCTCGATCTGCTATCGCGGAGTGGGACGATGTTGTTCGTCTCGCTGGCGCCGGACGCGCTCGGAGCGGAGCAGCGACGTGATCTCAAGAGCGCACTGGCGCTCGCGGCGACGCCTCAACCGCTCGGCGAGCCGCTGGATTGGCAGCGAAACGTCTATCCCTCGCGTTGGCGTTTGATGGGCCACGAGCAATCGTACGACTGGGTCGGCGCCGACGGCGCCGGGCCGCCGTAACCGCGGAGTGAAGCATGGCGCATGGAACTCGGGACGGCATCGTTCATTGGGCGGCGCAATATGACCTCTTGGTCAAGGTCGCCATGCTTGGGCGCGAAGGCCGGATGCGCGAGCGAATGCTCGATCTTGCTCGCATCGCACCCGGCGAATCGGTGCTCGACGTGGGGTGTGGAACAGGTACGCTGGCGATCGCGGCGAAACGTCGTGTCGGCGACGCGGGGAGAGTGGACGGAGTCGATGCGTCGCCAGAGATGATCCAGCGCGCGGTGAAGAAGTCGAAGCGGGCGCATTCGGGCGCCAGCTTTCGAGTGGCGCACGCCGAGTCGCTGCCGTTCGAGACGTCGCATTTCGATGTCGTGTTGAGCACGGTGATGCTCCACCACTTGCGCCGTGACGTGCGTGCCCAAGCCATTCAAGAGATGCGGCGAGTTCTCAAACCGGGCGGACGTATTCTCATCGTTGATTTCGGGAAGCGAACCGCGGAGCATCGTGGCTTGATGGCGCACTTTCACCAACATGGCCGCGTGAGCATGGCGGAGTTGATCGCGCTCGTCGAGAGCGGGGCGCTGCGCACGATGGAGAGCGGGTCGGTGGGGATCGGAACGCTCATTTACGTGCTCGCGACGCGATGAACCGGTGTCATCGCATCGCGGTTATTCCCGGCGATGGAATCGGCAAAGAGGTCGTGCCCGCCGCGCAGCGGGTGCTGGAGCGCGCGGCCGCGCGCTTCGGCTTCACGCTGGAGTGGTGTGAGCTCGATTGGAGTTGCGAGCGATACGCACGTGTCGGACGCATGATGCCCGAGGACGGACTCGATCAGTTGCGCGCGTTCGACGCAATCTTCCTTGGCGCCGTCGGGTTTCCTGGAGTCGCGGATCACGTATCGCTCTGGGGTCTGCTGCTGCCGATCCGGCGAGGCTTTGAGCAGTATGTGAATCTGCGGCCCGTGCGCCTCCTGCCCGGTGTCCTGTCGCCGCTCCGCGATCGGCAGCCGGGAAGCATCGACTTCTGCATCGTCCGCGAGAATACGGAAGGCGAGTACTCGGACATTGGTGGGATAACGAACGCGGGTACGGCCGACGAGACGGCGACGCAGACGGCGATCTTCACTCGCCGCGGATGCGATCGCGTGATGCGCTACGCGTTCGACCTCGCGCGGCGACGCCGCATGCACGTGACCTCGGCGACGAAGTCGAACGGCATTCTGCACTCGATGCCGTACTGGGATTCGCGCTTCGAGGCGATAGCGTCAGACTATCCGGACATTGCCACCGACAAGTACCACATCGACATCTTGTGCGCGCACTTCGTGCGACATCCCGATTGGTTCGATGTCGTCGTGGCGAGCAACCTGTTCGGTGACATCCTGTCCGATCTCGGGCCGGCGATCGTCGGCTCGATCGGAATCGCGCCGAGTGCGAATTTGAATCCCGAGCGGGAGTATCCGTCGATGTTCGAGCCGGTACACGGCTCCGCGCCGGACATTGCGGGCCGAGGCATCGCGAATCCGATCGGACAGATCTCGTCGGGTGCGATGATGCTCGCGCATCTCGGCGAGCGGGAAGCAGGAGCGGCGGTCGAGGGGGCGGTCTCGTCGTTGCTCGCCGACCCGACGGCGCCACGCACGGCAGACCTCGGCGGGACGGCGTCGACGGAAATCGTCACGCGCGCGATCGAATCACTCGTGTAAACGATTCGCGGGCCCCTTGCGCCGGCGACCGTCGCGGCGTCGATTGCCCGAAACAAGTCATCGCATCTTCGCCGGCGCGCAAACGAGAGAATCCAATGTCCGAACCGACGACGTTCACGCAGGAATTTCGCTCCTGGGAATGGGAGCTCGTGCTGCAATATGAGGACGGCTCGCTTCCCGCGGCCGCTTGGAACGCGGGCACGCTGACAACGATCGCCACGTGGTACGCGAAGAACCTGACGCCCGAGCAGGCGACAACGCGCTACGAGCAGCACTACCACCGCAATCGTCATCGCCTGCTTCACCGGTTGAGCGAGGCGTCCGTCGCCACCGACTCGATCGAGTCGCTGGACGCGGTGTGGCAGTCCCTGCTGACGAAGGCGCTGGGCGGAGACGCGCCGGCTAGCTGACCGTCAGACTCACGCGCGCTTTTTCGGCGCGCGTGGCTGCACGTCGATCGGGAGCGTGATCCGTGCTCCGGGGCTGCCGATCCAGACCTCCAGGATCATGCGGCCCGGTTCCCTGGGGACGTAGAGGAAGTCGGCCGTCTCGCCGGGCCCCATTCGGATTCGTGCCGGCGCTGTCGAGCGGAGAGCCGGAGGCAGGTCCGCGCCATCGCGCGCGATCGGCGTCCACTGCGCGGCCGTGACCTGGGTGCCCAGCCGGAACGTCAGCACCTCGTCGGCGTGGATGCTGACGATGCGAAGGCGATTCGTATCGCCCGCGGTCATGCGGATCGGCTCCGGAGTCGCGGAACCGTTCACGAGCAGCGTCGACGGTCCCTGCTTGTAGAAGATGGGGAGGCCGCCGCCGCCGGCGACGATGACGTGATCGCGTGTCGTGTCGCGCGGCGAATCGCTCACGATGATCGCGCCATACATGCCCGAGCTGATCTGCCGCATCTCGTGCAAGTGCGAGTGATACGGGAACGTCCCGTTGCGCGGGGGGGTGAACTCGGCGGCGAACGTTCCACCGGGCGGAATGGGCGGCATGATCTTGTCGCCCATGCCGCTGAAGTCAGCGACGCCGTCGGGGAAGCTTTCGATCTCGAGTCCGTGCCAGTGGACGCCGCTCGGCTCCTCGAGATTGTTCTTGACCTGGATGCGAACGGGCTGTCCGCGCTTGAGCTCCAAGACCGGACCGGGAATCTGGATACGGTCCTTCGGAGGCACGGAGTCCTTTTGCAGGACGAAGCCGTATCCCGGCTGTCCGCCGAAGAAACGGTTCGGCTGCTTTTGAATGAGCAGGTTGATCGTGCGACGATCGGTGACGGTCGCTTCCTTGTACCCGGGCGCGGGCGTTACGTGCATCCCGATCACCAGGCCACGCATGGTGTGACCGCCAGGAGCATCGTGGGCGGGCATCGTGTGAGGTCCATTGCCGCTCTGCGCGACGAACGCATCGGGCGAATCGTGCAGCGACACGATCTCGTTGATGTGTCCCGCGAAATGGCAGTGGAACACCCAATTTCCCGGCGTCGTCGGCAGGAACGACAACGATATCGATCCGCCGATGGGGACGATGCGCATGTTCTGCAACGGCTGCTTCGACGCCGGAACCATCGTGTCCGCGCGGAAGCCGCCAGAGCGAGAGACTCTGAAGTAGAAGCCGTGCAGGTGAAGCGGGTGCTCGACCGCCGCGGCGTTGATGATCCGGAAGTGTACCGAGTCGTTTTGTGTGAACGTCAGCTGCTCATTGTAGGGCCACGCTTTGCCGTTGAAGGCGAGCGCCGACTCGAAGGTGCCCGTCTGCTCCACCGGATAGAACCACTCCGAGATGACCCACACACGCTCTTGGGCGGACGGTGGCGGCGCGCCGGCGGAATCGACAACCAACGCGCCATTGAGTTGCGAGTCGAGCCAGTTTCGTTCGTCGGAAGCAGCGAGTCCTTTGAGTGCCGCCCAGTAGAAGTAGTTTCCGGTCCGATCGAGCTCGAACACGACTTCGCGTGTCGCACCCGGGGCGAGCTGCACGGTGTCCTTTGGGGCCGGCAGCGAGCGGCGAAGGCCGCTCATGAACAGCGCCGAGTCGGTGCGGTTGTGAATCGTCAACCGCACCGTCGTTCCGACGGGCGCGCGGAGCAGCGGTCCGGGTACGGTGGCCGCCTTGCCGGGTTCAGCGAAGGCGAGAATGCGCACGACGGGATCGTGTTCGCCTTCGGGTTGGTACGCTGATTCGACGATGTCGAGCGCCGCGGTCAGTGTCTTTCCCGCAAGCCGCCCCATCGCGACGCGATTGTCGTTGACCGACGCAATGGGCGTGTTCGCGACCGGGCGAGGGAGTCGAGCGCGCGGCGCGGGCGGGACCATCGATTCCTGGAATAAGCCAACGACAAGAAACGCGGTTGTCACGGAGAAAGCCATCGTCGGCTCCAGGTAGGGTGCGTGTAACCTGACTGCTACAGATGAACTGTCAACAACCGGTCTTGGGGCGCCGGTGATTATTCGACATGCCAACCAACGACAGGAGTCTCCCAAATCCGCAGCGGATCCTGATCAGCGCCGGCGCGCATGCCGAGCTGACGGCACTTCTGCGGTCGCGTCGCTCCGATCTGGAAATTCGTGGAAAGCCTTACACCGAGATCACAGCCGACGATCTCGAGTGGGCCGACACCTACGTCGGATTCAAGCGTCCGCCGCTTGCGACGATGGGAAGCGTCCGTTGGGTTCACTGCACCGGCGCGGGGGTAGACTCATGGCTGCAACCGACGGAGTTGCCGCGGCACATCCTTCTGACGCGGACATCGGAGTCATTCGGCGTGTACATCGCCGAGTGGGCGCTGGCGCGCGCGCTCGCGGTGCGGCAGCAAATTGTCGATCTCGCGGACGAGCAGCGCCGCCACGAGTGGTCGCCGCGGGAGATCGGGTACGTTCGCGGATCGCGCGCGGTGGTCGTCGGCACCGGGGACGTCGGCTCGCACATCGCGAAGTTGTTCTCCGCGTTGGGCGCGACCGTTCACGGCGTGTCGCGATCGGGGCGGGGCGGGGGCCCGTCGACCTTCGCGACCACGTCGCGCATCTCGGAGCTCACTCGCCTCGCGGGCGACGCCGACTGGTTGATTCTCACGCTGCCGCTAACGTCGGAAACACGCGGGCTCATTGGGCGGGATGTTCTGAGTGCATGCCACGGCGCCGTGTTGATGAACGCCGGCCGCGGTGCTGTCGTAGACGAAGCGATCATTCCCGAGGCGCTCGACAAAGGATGGTTGTCCGGCGCGGTCCTGGACGTGTTCGACGTCGAGCCGCTTCCCAAGGATTCACCGCTGTGGGACGACCGCCGCGTGATGATCTCACCGCATATCTCCGGTCTGACGACCCCGGAAGGCGCGATCGATGGGTTTCTCGAATGCCTCGGCGAGATCGAGGACGGCCGAATTCCGGCTCGCGTCGTGGACCGCGATCGAGAATACTGAGCGGCCGGTCCTCTAACGACGCGTCTCGCGCGCTGCGACGACGTCCGGCTCCGCGGCGCTCGCGAGGAGATTGCAGCAGAGCACCGTGAGGAAGATGCAGGCGCCGGGGAAGATGCCGAGCCACGGCTCGCTGCTCATCGTCGTCTGCGCCTGGTAGAGCATGTTGCCCCAACTCGCCGTGGGCGGTTGGACGCCGACGCCGAAGAAGCTGAGGGCACTCTCGAGAAGAATCCCGCGGCCGACGGACAGCGTGAGTGCGACGGCGATGGTCGGCACGACGCCGGGAAGGATGTGGCGAAGGAGGATGCGCGGCGCCCGGGCGCCCGTGGCGCGCGCCGCGGTGACAAAGTCTCGCACCGCGATCGATTGTACGTCGGCGCGGACGACACGCGCCGTTTCCATCCACCCCACGGCGCTGACGAGCGTGATCAGCAACGGGACGCTTGGCTCGAGCACGGCGGCGGCGATCATGAGCAGCGGGAGGCGCGGCACCGAGAGCATCGCGTCGGTAAGGCGCATGAGCGCGGCGTCGATGATTCCACCGGCAAATCCGGCTACCGCGCCGACCGTGACGCCGATCGCCGCGCTGAGCGCCGCGGACACGAGCCCGATGGCGAGCGAGATCCTTGCGCCGTAGAGACTCCGCGTGAGCAGATCGCGCCCCAGCTCGTCGGTGCCAAAGAGGTGGTGGAGCGACGGTGCGCCGCGTCGGCGCGCGAGATCGAGTGCGTCGAACGTGTATGGGGCGATGAGGGGCGCGAACGCGGCAAGAATGAGGAGCGCTCCGAGAACCGCGCCGGGCACGAGGGCCGCTCGATGACGCCGGAGCCAGGCGCGAATCACAGCGCGACCGCCTCGCGTGTGCGCGGGTCGAGGGCATGGACGACGACATCGGCGACGAGACTGAGCAGCGCCACCGCCGCCGATCCGCACATCAGGAAAGCCATGAGCACGGTGTAGTCGCGCTTGGCCAGTGCCTCGGTGAACAAGCTGCCGACACCGGGCCAGGCGAAGACGCTCTCGGTAACCACCGCTCCCGACGCCATGATCGACGCGTCGAGCAGGACCACTGTGGCGAAGGGCAAGAGGGCGTTCCGAAGTGCATGCCGTGTGGCGAGCCGCGCGTCGCTCACGCCGCGCGCGCGAGCGGCGCCGATGAACGGCTGCTCGAGTGCGCCGCGCATCGAGCTTCGGAGATAGCGGGACCATCCGGCGGCGTGCGCGCCGGCGAGCACGATGACGGGAAGCACGAGGTGCGCCGCGCGGTCGCCCAGCCCGCCGCCGGCGAATGACGCCCGGCCCGATGAAGGGAGCCAGTGCAGCGTGTTAGCGAACAGCAGTTGGAGCACGAGCCCGAACCAAAACACGGGAAGCGAGATTCCGGCAACCGTGGCGATGGTCGCCACGCGATCGACACCCTTCCGGACCGCGGAGGCGACTCCCACGACGAGCGAGACGACGACCGCAAGCAGCGTCGAGACGCCGATGAGCTGCAGCGTCGCGGGGACGCGCTCGAGGAGACGTTCGGCCACAGGCCGGCCGTCGGCGTAACTGTAACCCCAGTCGCCGCGCGCGAACGCCGTTACCCAGGACACGTATTGCCCCACGAACGGCTGATCGAGCCCCATCTGCCGGCGAAGGCGCTCGATGTCCTGGGGACGAACGTTCGGATTGTCGAGGTAGAGCGAGAGCGGTCCGCCCGGGGCCGCGTGAATCAGCGCGAAGACGAGCAGCGAGACGACGACGAGCAACGGGATGATCTGCGCGACGCGCCGGATGACGAACGTCAGCATCCGTGTGCTACCGGGCTGGCTGAAGCTCCCATTCGTGAACATTCCAGAATGGGCCGGCGTTGGTGGGATTGCCCTTGAAGTTCCGCAGCGTCGCCGGCACCGCGTCGAGCTTCGACGTGTTGTAGAGGAAAATTTCCGGAATCAACTCGGCGACGCGGCGCTGCGCCTGCCTGAGGAGGTCGGCACGCTTCGTCTGATCGATCGTGCGATCCGACGCGTAGAGCAGCTTGGTGAGCTCGGCGTCCTTGATGTAATCGATATTGCGCCCCGCCGGCGGCGATTTGTCGGCGGCGAAGAAGGTCGTGATCTCCGGGTCGGCGCCCGATTGCCACCAATGCAGCATCGCGTCGAAGTCGCCGCTGAACCAGACCGGGCTGATCGCGGTTCCATCGAGCAGCTTGATCTGCACCTTTACGCCGACGTCGGCGAGCTGACGTTGAATCGCTTGGGCCACGTTCTCGCGAATGGTGAATCCCGCCTGTGTGATCAGGGTGAAGGCGAGCGGTCGTCCGTCTTTGGCGCGCGTGCTGTCGGTCCCTGCGCCGCGTCGCCAGCCTGCTTCGTCGAGCAAGCGATTCGCCGAATCACGACTGAACGCGTACGTGACGACGTTCGGCTCATACGCCCATGACATCGGTTGAATGGGGCCGTTCACCGGCGAGACGAGCCCGTCGAGAATCGTCTTCACGATGAGGTCGCGATCGATCGCGTGCGCGAGGGCGCGTCGCACGCGGACGTCGGCGAAGGGCGGAAAATGCTTTTCATTCAGTGTCACGTGCTCGTAGCCGTTGCCGAGCACCTGATTGAGTCGGACGTTCGGCAGCGTCCTGATCTCTCGCACTTTATCCCACGGCACGAGCGCGACGAGATGGACCTCGCCCGCTTTCAGTTGGTTGATGCGAGTCGTGGCGTTGGTCACGAAGCGAAAGAGCAGGCGCTTGATCTTCGGATACTCGTCGCCGCGCCAGTAGTGCGGCACGCGCTCGAGCAACACATATTCGCCGGTCCTCCATTCTACGACGTGATACGGCCCGGTGCCCATCGGATTGCGGTTGTAGTCGTTCGCCTTGTCGATGTCGCGGCCGTCGAGCAAGTGCTTCGGTAGCGTGCCGCGAAGGAATTGGAGCTGATACGGCGCGTACGGCTCCTTGTAGTGCACGACGGCGGTGAGCGAGTCCGGTGTGTCGACCGACGAAATACGGTCGAAGCCGTCGGTGCTCTCCGGTTTCCAATCTCCCTTGAGAATCGCGTCGGCGGTGAACTTGACGTCGGCCGACGTGTGCGGCTGACCGTCGTGCCATTTCACGCCGGGCCTCAGCTTCCAGGTGACGTCCATGCCGCCGTCGCCGCGCATGACGACGCCCCCGTTGGCGATCGTCGGCACCTCGGCGGCCAACACGGGGACGACGTTCATCCGCTCGTCGGTGGTGACCAGGCCTTCGATGACGCAGCTTTGAATGTCCTCGAGGATGTGGGTCGCGTACCGGTTCATCGTGTCGGGCTCGCGGTCGTAGCCGACGATGAGCAGATCGTTCGACGGGCCGGAGTCGCGCCCCGAGGCGCAGCCGAGCAACAGCGCGGCGAGAATGGCTCCGCGCTTCACTCGGGCCGCTCCGACATCATGCGGGCGATCATCGCCACCGGGATCGAGCCGCAGCCGAGGAGGTCGTCGTGAAAGCGCTTCAGTGAGAAGGTCGAGCCGGCTCGCGCGCGCATCGTGTCGCGCAGCTCGACGATGCCGCGCGTGCCGAGCCAATACATGACGGGCGTTCCGGGGAACATCGAACATTTCACGACCTCGGCCGCCGCCGCAGACATGGTCATGCCCGTCCGCTCGACGAACAGCGCGGCGGCTTCGTCGAACGACAATTCACCGGCGTGAAAGGCGAGGTCGACGACGGCTCGGGCGAGCTGCCGAACGCGCGAGTGCTGCTCGGCGACCACCTCGAGCGGCGTGAGCGCGCCGATCTCGCCCATCAACCCCGTGGCGTAGCACGCCCAGCCCTCGGCCATCGACCCGCCGCAAAACATTCCGATGCGATTGGCGCAATCGACGGCGGCGATCTGTCCGACGCGGGACCTCGACTGACCATAGGCATGCGCGTTCTGCACGTGGTGTCCTACGCCGCCGTGATGAAAAACATGATTCAGCCGAATGACGCTTCGGTTCCAGGCACGAAGGTGCGGCGTAGCGTCACTCGCCGGGAGCGGTGTGACGACATATACGTAGTTGTTTCGCTTATCGAACGGAGCAGGGGAGCGATAGAACAGGTAGTAGAGAAAGGGCGCCGCGTCGCGCGTAAAGACTGGGATCTCCTCGTAGTGGAGCGGCCAGTCCGGCCAGGAGACGACGTCCGCCTCGACGGCCTTTTGTCGGCAAGCGCGCCACTCGGCGTTGAACGTTGCGAGGTATTCCTCCGGTGCCGGATGATCACTTGCCAGAGCTTCCTGGACTTCACGCCACGATCCGGCAGTCTCGGCGGCCATTTCATCGAGCTTCCGACATTCGTCGTCGAGCGACGACCGCGCTTCGGCGAGAAGATCGGCGCGCGACCTGCTGCACTGATGTCCAGCGCGTAGCAGCAAGTCATAGTGGGCGGCGCCGCAGCCCAACGCGGTCTGCGGCGCGTGCGGTCGTGCGGCGAGCCACGCGGCGTGATCGTGAAATGCGGTCAGCGCGCGATCGGCGGCGGCGAGCGACGTCGATCGTTCTTGCGGCGGAAGCTCACCGGACTCGAGCCAGCAGCCGACGCCGCGACGAAACAGAATAGCCGCGCCCTCGCAATCGCGGAGCGCCTTCGCGGTCCATGCGGCGGGGAGCGGCGCGTCGCCGAGTGTTTCGCGTGACTGCAGAAGAAAGTCCGGGAGCGCGTTCATGCGCTTCGTCGCCGCGTTGACGCGATCGCCGAGCGGTGCGAAGTCGCGAATCATGAGCGCAATGACCGAGAACACGCCCTCTCCCGTCCACAGCGCCGGGTTGCCGCGCGGGCCGTGCGATCCATCGTGCTCGCTCGCCTGGATCGCGCAATAGCCGCGAATCAGCTCGGCGTCGAGTTCGTTCGAGTTCTCGTATGCTACGCGGCTGGCCTCCGCGTTACTCTGCGCGAGTCTCGCGCTAATGTCGCCCAGCTCGGCGTCGATAGTGGCGAGTCCACTCGCCGACCAATCGGGAAGCTCGCCGTCATATTCGTGAATGCCGGTGAACGTCGCGTTCACCGGCCGTCGCTTGTAGTAGTGGGCGAAAAACTCATCAACGGGATCCATCACCCACCCGCCGAGTCGCCATGCGCCCGCAAGCGGGCACCCGGCCGAGTCGCCGAGTCGCCGAGCGGGATCGACACCCATCGCTTCTCGCGGAACGACAGCTCGACGGCGTTGATGAGCTCTTGCACATGCGCGCCGTCCACGAAATTGCCCTGGTTGTCGTCGCCGTCGCTCAGGATCTCGCTGATGAACGAGCTGACCAGATTGGCGTAGAACGACGAGCGCCACGATTCGGTCCGGCTGCCGCCCGGCGGATAGAAACGCTGAGGCACGTCCAGCTCTCGAAACTCGACCTGTTCCTTCGTCGCACCCTTGAGCGATTCGCAGATCCCGTTCTCCTCGACCAGCCGGCAGATCAGCGCGCCCTTGCTGCCGTACACTCGCGCCTCGAGACCCGGGTAGTTCCCCACGGTGACGAAGCTCGTCTGGATCGACCCGAACGCGCCGCTGGCGAAATTGCCGATGAAGATGTCGCCGTCGTCGATGTTCATGCGCATCATCGTCCCGGTGGCGCGCACGACGCGCTCGGGGACGAAGTTCGTCATCGTGCCGACGACTTCCTTAAAGCGACTGCCCATGAACAGGTGGGCGAGATCCATGATCGGCGCGCCGTAGCCCTCGAGCGACGAGACCTGGATCTGCGACTGGTCGGCGAGATGATCGACCTGGCGCAGCGGCGTCTGTGGATCGAGCCACTGCGAGTTCTGCTCGTAGCCGTTGAAGATGAACGGCGTGCCCACGAACCCGTCGTCGATCAGCTCCTTCATGTACTGCATCGCCGGGCTGTAGCGAAAGGTGAATCCAAGCTTGGTCTTCACGCCTTGGCGGCGCGCCAGGTCGGCGGCGCGGAGCGTGTCCTGGTAGTCGTACGCCACCGGCTTCTCGCAGAGCACGTGCTTCCCGTGCTCGAGCGCCGACCAGGCGAGCTCGAAGTGCGTCGAGCTCGGCGTGCACACGTCGACGAGGTCAATATCATCGCGCGCGATCAACGATTCGTGCGAATCGTACCAGTCGGGGATCTCGAACTTCTCGGCGAACGCCTTCGCACGCTCGGCAACGGGGTCGGCGATCGCGACGAGCTCGCAGCGCGGATCGCGTCGGAAACCGGGCAAGTGTGCGAAGTCCGCCCAGGCGCCGGCGCCCAGCACGCCGACACGCACCTTACGCCCGCGGATGGTGTGCGGCGCCGGCATCAATCGATCACCGACGACGTGTCGCCGGGCAGCAGCAGCATGCGTTGCGCTTTGATCGGCGCGATGCCGTTGGTCATGAATCGCTCGTGGAAGTCACGGAGGTTGAACTTGGCGCCGAGTCGCGCCGCGTAATCGGTGCGCAGTTTGATGATGGCGAGCTTGCCGAGGAAGTAGCCGCCGTAAGTCGGGTCGTAGGCGGCTCGCTCCGCCTCGCGTTTGGCCGCGGGGGCGGCGACATACGCGTCTTTCTCGAAGCAGCGTTGGGCGTCGTCGAGGGTCCACGTTTTCGAATGCACCCTGATCCCGGACAACAGTCGACAGATGCGCGTGAGCGCGTCGCTCAACTGTGCGAGCCGCAGGCGCGGATCGTCGTTGTCGTAGCCCTCGTCGAGCACCATTTGCTCGGCGTAATGGGCCCAGCCGTCCTGACCGGACGACGGCTGCGGGAACGGATTCAACCCGATCCAAATGCGCCGGACCTTTCCCGGCGTCTTGCGCATGTAGAGCGAGTGCAGCCAATGGCCGGGCATCGCTTCGTGCGCCGCCGTGTTGGAGAGCGATGCATAGTTGTAGCGCTCGAGCCACTCCTCGCGTTGCTGCGCGGGCATGTCCGGCCGCGCGTCGGTGATGAAGAAGACGCTCTTCACCGGCTTCGGTTCGAGCGGCGGCGACGCGTGCATCGAGGCGAAGCCGAGGTCGAACGGGAGCGCGGGTGCGACGACGACACGTTCGCCGCGTGGAACCGAGGCGATGCCTCGCGACGACACGAAGCTCGTCAATGAATCGACGACCGCCTGTGTGGCCGCGACCACGCCGCCCATCGGCGGATGGTTGCGGCGGACGGACAACCAGGTCGCTGCGGGATCCTTGCCCGGCG
>Ga0310813_10000724_pt1 | contig 20173 bp, 16 predicted proteins | sample YN3metagenome_FD_203086 | JGI IMG/M metagenome (GOLD analysis project Ga0310813, IMG submission 203086) | Soil microbial communities from experimental microcosm in Duke University, North Carolina, United States - YN3 | ecosystem: Engineered > Artificial ecosystem > Soil microcosm > Unclassified...
CTGGGGCCACGCCCTGCGGGCACATTTCGATCTCACCAAGGTCACATGGGCTGCGGTCCAAGACCGGTGGATCTACTCTTTCCACATGCCGCTCTTCTTTATTCTCGCGGGACTTTTTCTGTGGAGGAGCATCGGCAAGGGCCGGTCGCAGTTTCTTAAGGGCCGCTGGTTCGGAATAATCTGGCCTTATCTTCTTTGGTCCTTCGTTTGCGGGTTCATCGAGTTTGGTCTGTCTCGCTACGTGACGAGCCCGATCGGCTTTCACGAGCTTTTGATGATACCCTTCGCTCCCATCGAGCAATTCTGGTTCTTGTATGTCCTTTTGCTCTGCCAGTTGATCTGCCTGGCAGTGTATCCGTCGAAGCTCTGGCTTTGGGTCGTCACGCTCGCCGGACTGATTTTGCTGCAATTCGTCGCGGGCCCATGGATCGGATTTCGCGCCCTCAGATACTTGCCTTTCGTTGCGGTCGGAGTGACTTTTGCGGCAATGTTCAAGCGGCTCGCGCACGCCGGAAGCATGGCGCAACTGGCTTTGTTGGTCGGTGGGACCTCGTGCCTCTCGGTGGTTTTGCTGAGCGATACTGGAAGTGGCCTCCCGGAAGCGTCCTTGCTGGCGACCGGGATGTTCGGAAGTGTCGCGCTGATGGCCCTATCGATGCTGATCGCAAACCAAGGCTCATGCTTTCAACGCTGAACAGCCTGGGTCGTGCCAGCTTCGCGATCTTCGTCCTTCACACCTTGTTTTCGGCAGGGACCCGTATCGTCTTGAAGTTCGCTGGTATCGCGCCCGACAACACTATTTCCTTCGGAGCCAGTTTCTTGGCGGGGCTGCTGGCTCCGTGGCTAATCTATCTCTGGGCGCGCGACCGTAAGCTGCTTGCCCCACTTGGGTTCGGCAGCGCTTAGAGCGCCGAAGACGAGGGGTCGGTGTGGGTCTTTACTGCAGATGTGGAAGCCGGTGACCACACCGCCGCGGCCGCTGGGGGGTATTGCAGATAGGCCAGCCGGCGGGTCTCGCGACGACCAAGCGTTACGGTATCCAGAATTAGACCGGCGAAGGCGCACAAAACAGCGATGACGATCATGCCCGTGATCAGGATCGCGGTCGGGAAGCGCGGCACCAGACCCGTTTCAAGGTAGGTGGTCACGAGTGGAACCGACAGCGCCAGGGCGGCGAGAAGCAAAACCGCACCGACAAACCCGTAGAACAGCGCGGGACGCTCAGCCCGAAAGAGGGTCAGCATCACGTTGAGAATGCGCCAGCCGTCGCGATACGTGCTCAATTTCGACGTCGAGCCTTCGGGCCGTGCCGCATAACTGGTCACGACTTCGCCCACCGGCATTCTGAGTTCGAGCGCATGAATGCTGATCTCGGTTTCGATTTCGAAGCCCGCAGAAAGCACCGGAAAGCTTTTCACGAAGCGTCGCGAGAACACGCGGTAACCGCTGAAGATGTCGGTGAAACTTCGTCCGAACAGCGCAGACAGCATTCCGGTGAAGAGCCTGTTGCCGAGAACATGACCGCCTCGATAGGCCTCCTTGGCCTTGTGCTGGCGGGTGCCGACGACCATGTCGAGTTGGTCGCTGAAGAGCAGCTCTACCATGGAAGGCGCTGCGGCGGGATCGTAGGTCAGGTCGCCGTCCGCCATGACATAGACGTCGGCTTCGATGTCGGCGAACATGCGCCGCACGACATTGCCTTTGCCCTGCTGCCGCTCGGAGCGTACAATGGCGCCGGCCGCTCGTGCGACCTCGATGGTGCGATCCGAGCTGTTGTTGTCGTAGACGTAGATGACGGCATCAGGGAGCGAAGCCCGGAAGCCGGCGACGGTCTGGCCGATCGCGGCTTCCTCGTTATAGCAGGGCAGCAGCACGGCGATGCGTGGGCTATGCACCTTGTGGTCCCTCCACCGTCATCCCGGACCTGATCCGAGATCCCGCTTTCACTTCAACGAGACCATCAAAGAGAAAAGCGGGACCCCGGGTCAAGCCCGGGGTGACGCTCTCTCACCTGAAGTTCAGGCCGAAGCCTTCTTCGACTTCTTGGCCGGGGCTTTTGCGCCAGCGCCGTCCTTGACCGGCTCGGCCGGGGTCGATTCGGCGGATTCGGCTTCGACCGCGCCCTTGGCGGGCTTGGCCGGCTTGGCCTTCTTGGCGGCGGGCTTCACTTCGGCAGCCGTCTCGGCGGTTTCGGCGGCAGCAGCTTCTTCCGTTGCGGCAGCGGCCTTCTTGCCCTTGGCCGGAGCCTTCTTGGCGGCCTTGGCCGGCTTTTCCTCGCCGCCATGGTCGTGGCCGCAGCCCGGACCATGCACATGACCTTCCTCGGCCTCAAGGTCCGCTTCGATCTCGGCGCGGGTTGCGGCGCGGTCGGTGATTTCGGCCTTGGTGAAGAGGAAGTCGACGACCTTGTCCTCATACAGTGGGGCACGCAGCTGGGCGGCGGCCATCGGCTCTTGCTGAATGTACTGGATGAAACGCTCGCGGTCGGCCGGCTGATACTGCTGCGCGGCCTGCGCGATGAGGCGATTCATTTCCTGGTTCGACACATCGACGCCATTGGCCTGACCGATCTCGCTCAGCAGAAGACCGAGGCGAACCCGGCGCTCGGCGATCTTGCGATACTCGTCCTTGTCCTTTTCGATTTCGGCCTTGGCGGCTTCCGGATCGCTCTCGTGCCCGGCTTCATGCTCGAGCTGCGCCATGATGTTGGCGAACTCGGCGTCGACCATCGACGGCGGCACCTCGAAGTCATGCGAAGCGGCGAGCTGGTCGAGCAGGCGGCGCTTCATGTGGGTGCGGGTAAGACCGTTCAGTTCCTGCGTCTGCTGGTCGCGCAACAGGCCCTTGAGCTGGTCAAGGCTCTCAAGACCGAGGGTCTTGGCGAAATCGTCGTCGATCTTGGTCTCGCCGGCGGTCTTCACCGCGGTGACCTTGACGTCGAAGGTCGCGGGCTGACCCTTGAGGTTCTCGGCCGGATAATCGTCCGGGAAGGTGACGTTGAGCGTGCGCTCCTCGCCGACCTTGGCGCCGATAAGCTGGTCTTCGAAGCCGGGGATCAGTGTGCCAGATCCGATCTCGACGGCCATGTCGGTACCGGTGCCGCCTTCGAACGCGACACCATCCGAGGTCTTACCGACGAAATCGAGCACGACCTGGTCGCCGGTCTCCGCCTTCTTTCCTTTCGGTGCGTCTTCGAACCGCTTGGCGTTGCTGGCGAACTGCGCGACCTGCGCATCGACCGCGCCTTCGTCGGCTTCGGCGGTCAGACGCTCAAGCTTAAGACCATCGATCTGCGGGGTCGGGATCTGCGGCAGGGTCTCCAGACGAACGGTGACCTCGGCATCCTTGCCGGCTTCATAGCCTTCCTTGAGTTCGACCTGCGGCTGCATCGCCGGGCGCAGGTTCTGCTCGGTCAGCAGCTTCTGCACGCCCTGCTGGATGGTGGTGTTGAGCGCGTCCTGAAGCAGCGCGTCGCCGTGCATCTTGCGAATGAGGTTGGCAGGCACCTTGCCGGGACGAAAACCGGGCATGCGGATCGAGGGAGCGATGCGCTTGACCTCGCCGGAGATCCGCTCGTCGATCTCGGCTGCCGTGAAGGTCAGCTGGTAGGCCCGCTTCAGGCCTTCGTTCTCGATCTCGACATGCTGCATGGTGACAAGAAATCCCGGATAACAAGTGGATAGGTCGTTCGCCCTGGCTTGGGCGAAACTGGTGCGGGCGAAGGGACTCGAACCCCCACATCTTGCGATACTGGTACCTAAAACCAGCGCGTCTACCAATTCCGCCACGCCCGCGCGAGCGTTCAGGGGCGGCCCTATAGCAAGCTTGCGGTCTGGGGCAAGCCGAAGCGGACCCAAGCCGGAGTCCGGACGTTTGTCCACCCATGCAACAGCTTCCCCCCTTTCCCGATGACGCCCCCGGCTTCGATCCCGGCGCGCCAGAGCCCAGCACGCCCGGCCAGCCCGCCCCGCCCGCGCAGCCGAGCGAGCCCGGTCAGCCCGCCCCGCCCGCGCAGCCGAGCGAGCCCGGCCAGCCGACCCCCGCCCCGCCTGAAGCGCCCCCGTCGCATGCGCCGATCGATGTCCCTTCGCCCAGCGCACCCGGCACCGAAACGCCCAGCACGCCTGTCTCCCCGATCGCCTGACCGATCGCGCTGATCGTCAGCGCTTTCGGGCCTCGACGATCAGCGCATCGATCATATGGTCGGCAGCGATTCCGATTAGCGCGCCCGCCGCCACGTCGGTCAGATAGTGGCGTGAGCGAATGATCTGCGCGGCGCCAGCCAAGGCGGCGAGACCATAGGCAGGCATTTTAGCCGCCGGATTGTCGCGCCCCACTGCCAGCGCGACGGCGACCGCACCGGCGGTATGGCCGGACGGGAAGCTATTAAAATCACTGTCGCGCCGCCTCCCCTCGCGCAACACATATTTGCCTCGCCGGGCGGCTGCCTCTGGACGCGTGCGATCGACCATCGACTTGACCACGCCGCGCAGCGCGGTGGCGAGGAGATGCGTCGCAAGGACGCGGGTACCGGTGCGCCACGTCGGTCCGTCGCGCATCACGAGTGCGGTGGCTAGCACCCCGGCCGCCGCGGCGTACATGGGTTCCTGGTCTGACAAATCGCTGACCGCCCCAAGTGCCCTGACGGCAAGTCCGCCCTCGTGCGGAAGGAGGGCATCGGCGATCGCCGCGTCCACTTCCTCGGCCGGAGCGACGGCTTCGATATCGGGGTGGTTCTGCAACTTGGTCACGCGCCGCTCAACGGAGTGGCAGGTGACAATGTTGCACGGCCCCTATCTGCGGCGCACCGCACTCCGCACGATCGCCTCATAATCTGGAAGCGCCTGCAGATAATAATGCGCCCGCGCGGCATCGAGCATCACGAGATACAGGCGCCCGTCAATCACCGCGCCGACCGCCCGGCCCTTGCGCCATACCTCGTCGCCATCGAGATGCTCGAAATCGAGCTGGAAACCGTTGGCGCCGAGGAACGTGCGCGGGGCGAGGCCGAGGGTCCGGAACTCGACCGAACCGCCTTCGACCCGGAACAGGGTTTCCAGCAGGCTGGCCACTTCGGGCGCAGTCATGGTCGAGCGAAAGCGCGGGACCTGCCGGTCGGCTTTATACTCCTGCCAGATCAGCCGTTTGTTGTCGGGCAAGGCGGTTACGAAGGTGATGCCGTCGAGATACGGTCCGTTGAGCGTCCAGTCTTCGACCCAGCGGACGTCGGTGAACGAAAAACCGCCTTGCCGATTCCATTCGCGGGGGCTGGTGACGCTTATTGCGCCCGAACCGACGTTAACGGTCTGTCCAGCGCGGACCAGCCCGTAGGGACTGCCCAGTCCGCCGAGCGAGGAGCCGGTCGATCCGCAAGCGGCGAGGCTGAGCGCAAGGGCGCCGGCGAGGGCAAACGTCTTAATCATCTTCGTCACGCGCACACGCCCCCTCAACCTAGGATCATCTGGCGCACGAACGGCGCGTCGGGCGCGCTCGGCGCCATGGCAAGATAGCGTTGCAGCGCGACGCGCCCTTCCGTCACCCTGCCCTGTTTCATCAGCATCACACCGTGCCAGCGCCAGGCGTCGGCGGGCGCGTCGGGATAGGTTACCGCCTGCGCATAATTAAGCGCGGCCGCCTGCTGGTTCTGAATGCCCTCGCGCAGCCGGAAGATTTCAGCACGGTTATAAAGAAGAACCCCGTTCCAGCCGTCGCGGGCGAGAGTTTCCACGATATACTGGCTGGCGCCCGGATCGTTGAGCTTGACCTGGTCGTCGAACAGGCTGGCGCGGATCGGCGCGATCGCCTGGAGGTAGCGTTCGCGTCCACGGTCGTAGCTGCGCCCCGGCACCGTCAGTTCCTGCGCCGAAATGGCGAGATCTTTCAGGCGTTCGCGGGGCGCCGGGTGAGTCGAGAACAGGCTGTAGCCGCGGTCGACCCGCTTGCGCCGTTCCCGCGCCGACCATTCGAGCTCGGTGATGAGCTGGTCCCAGGTCTCCGACATGCTCATCGGCGCGTAACCGGCCTCGGCGATCAACTTGATCCCCAGCGCATCGGATTCGGCTTCGAGCTGGCGGCTGTATTTGAACAGGGTCAGCATGGTGCCGAGCTCGGCCAGACGGACGAGGTCGCCGGTATAGGTGCCCGCCGCGCCGCCCGCGACGCCCGCCACCATCGCCAGTCCGGCGAAGATATTGGTCTTGCGCTTCATGTCGCGCCAGCTGCGGATCTGGTGGCGCAGCAGGAAGTGGCTGCTTTCGTGCGCAATGACGCCGGCAAGCTGCGCTTCGTCGCGCATCCGCAGGAGAAGGCCCGAGAAAAAGACGGTGAACCCGGTCGGGAACATCATCGCGTTGAATTCGGGAACGCGCGCCAGATAGATGCGCATATCCTTGGCCGCGGGACCGCCGACCTTGCCGATCAGGCCCTGGAGATAGGTATTGAGCGCAGGATCGCGGATCAGGAGGTTGGAGCCGGCCACTTCCTCCTCGACCCGCTCCATCTGCTGCCACAGACCTATTTCGTCGGTGTCGGTCGGCTTGTAGCCAGGGCCGATCAGCGGCTGGAGCGAGGAAGGCGCGATGCGGGCCGCGGCCGGACCGGCGAACAGCGCGGCAGTGCCGCCTGCCAGCATCCCCCGGCGCGAGAGGTCGAGGCGGCTCACCGGGCCTTCTCCGCCGCCGCCTGGGCACGGCGGACGTCCCTGCCCGGCTTCATCCGCCCGAGCAGGCGGTCGACGAGCTGGGTCGCGCCCTCGGGCTTACGAATGTCGCCGAGCTTGATGCCGGCGACCTGCGTGCCGGCCTGAACGACGTTGAACCACACGACCTCTCCGGTGCGCAGATCGACCAGGCTGGCATAGGCGCTTTGCCCGCCGCCGCCGATGTTGGGCGCGCAAAAACCAACAAAGCAGCCGGCGATGCCAAGCACCTGCAGCGCGACGCGGCCGCTGTCGGCGAAGCTGTCTTCGGCGTGCATGAAGAGCGCGTAATCGTATCCGGTGGCGCGGCCGAGCTTCACCGCATCTTCGCCGAGCGTATAGTCGAGCCCGCGCCCGCGCTTGGTCGGGAGTTCGGCGCCAAGAAACTTGTGCAGCGCGATCGAGCTGCCGACCGCCGAATGGAGCCGCTCGAGCTCGGCCACGGTGTCGGCCGGAACACCGGGCAACGCATCGCGACGATCGAGAATCAGCGTCTGCCCGCCCCTGCCCGTTTGCTGCGCGCGCAGGGCCGTCACGATGTTTGCCCGCGCGGCCTCGGTCCAGTCTGCGCGCGGCTCGGTCAGGCCGCCGGCCTTGACCGATCCCACCGTCACGTCGGGGCGCATCACCAGCAGTTTGTAATTGCCCTGCGGCGGGGTGAACTGAAGATCGGCGATCTGCCGGGTTTGCACACAGGCTGACAAGGAAAGCGACAAGGCGCCGAGCGCCAGCGCGGACCGCATTCGATTCATTCGCTGCAAACCCCTTTACGCCGCTAGAACACGCGTTGTTTCAACGACTTGTAACCCTATTGCATTAATCCGACAACGCTTGCCGATTGGTGAATAGTGGAGCGCGGGCAGCGCCGCAGCAAGTCCCGATACGATCCTTAAGGCGGCGCTAACCCTGTCTTTACGCGGGTTGGTATAGCTTGCCGGCCTAGAAACGATCTCAAGATCAAGATCGCTGTGAAAGGGACGAGAGATGGGGCAATCGGGAGTGGCTCGGCAGGTGAGTTCGGCGGTCGCCGATGCTCATGCCGCGCGCCTCGGCGCGGCGGGGAGCGGTGCGCATGCCCATGCCGCGGATCTCGCCGGTCCGCTCGCCCCCTATCGCGCCCGCGATCTCGACGATTTCGTGCACCTGCTGTGTGCGGTCTACGGCCGCCAGCCGACCGTGTCCGAACTCGCGCTCGGCAGCGCCCCGCCCGCCCCGGTCCGCGCGTGGCTCGAGCAGACGTCTGCGGCATTCGAGCGCGAGCGATTGTACCTCGTTCGCCTGACCTCTGCGGTCGGGCCGATCCCGAGCACGCCCGGCGCCGCCGAAACCGAAGCGGCGCTGCTCGCGCAGCGTCACGCGCTCGAAACCCTCGCCCGTTCGGAGCGAGGCGGCTGCGCGCTTGGTGCGACCACTGCCTTGGTCGCCGACTGGGCCGCGCTTCGTCCCCTGCTCGACAAGGTAGCGGCGCGGGTCGGGGTCGATGTGCCCGCCTGCGCACTCCCGGGCGAAGACAGCATCGCGGCGGTGCTCGAGGAAGGCGCCAGCAGCATGGCGGCCGAACGCGCCATCCGCTTCGGTGCCGAGCAGCTTCTGCTTCAGCAGCGCGCGCTGTTCGACCTGCTGGAAGCCCGCAGCGAGGCGCGCGAGGACTACTAAGCGCCGCCCTGCCCTGCTAGGGCGGGACCCATGCGTTTCACCGGAACCTCCGACTATGTGGCGACCGACGACCTGCGCGTCGCGGTCAATGCCGCCGTCACCCTGCGCCGCCCCTTGCTGGTCAAGGGCGAGCCCGGCACCGGCAAGACCGTCCTGGCGCACGAAATCGCCAAGGCGCTGAATGCCCCGCTGATCGAGTGGCACGTCAAGTCGACCACCCGCGCCCACCAGGGCCTCTACGAATATGACGCGGTGGCGCGGCTACGCGATGGTCAGCTGGGCGAAGAGCGGGTTCACGACATCCGAAACTACATCAAGCGCGGCAAGCTGTGGGACGCCTTCACCGCGCCGCAGCTGCCCGTGCTGCTGATCGACGAGATAGACAAGGCCGACATCGAATTCCCGAACGACCTCCTGCAGGAGCTCGATCGGATGGAATTCCATGTCTACGAAACCGGTGAAACGGTGAAGGCCAACGAGCGACCGATCGTCGTCATTACTTCGAACAACGAAAAGGAACTGCCCGACGCCTTCCTGCGCCGCTGTTTCTTCCATTACATCGCCTTTCCCGACCGGGCGACGATGGAACGGATCGTCGAGGTGCATTTTCCGGGGATCAGCAGGATCCTGTTGAGCAAGGCGCTCGAGCTGTTCTTCGACGTGCGCGAGGTGCCGGGGATCAAGAAGAAGCCGTCGACCAGCGAGCTGCTCGACTGGCTCAAATTGCTGCTCCACGAAGACATGCCGCTCGATGTGCTGCAGGAGCGCGATCCGACCAAGGCGATCCCGCCGCTCCACGGCGCCCTGCTCAAGAACGAACAGGACGTGATGCTGTTCGAGCGCCTCGCCTTCATGGCCCGGCGCAAGGGCTGAGCGCTTATTCCTCGCGGTAGGCGAGTTCGAAATTGCCCCAGCGGCGGCCGTTGATGAACAGCGGCACGAAGACGTTCTTCACCGGATAGGACTTGTCGCCAAGTTCCATGCGATAGGTCATCAGCATCGCCGCCTTGTCGCTTTCGATCGCGGCGCGGGTCTGTTCGTCCATGAAGATGCGCCGGTTGCGGCAGTTGGCGTCGTTCCACACCGGATCGGGGCCGGGCGTGTTGCAGCGCTCGGACAGGTGGGTGGGAAGAAAACCGTCGACGTTGGTGATCGCCGACCCGAGGATCCGCGAATCCTTGAGCTTGTAGCGGTCCAGAAGCGGCCGAATGTGCTCGTCGGCGAAGTCGCAGAATTGATTGTCGTATTGCACCGGGTTGGTGCCGGGAACCGGCACGTACTGGCGGTCGAATACCTGACCCATGGTGATGGCGTTTTCGCGCACGCCCCGCTCGACCACTTCGGCGATCGAGCGCATCGCGTCCTGCGCCAGGATGATCATCGGCGTGTCGTCGATTTCGGCGCCGCTGTTGGCCAGCGTGTCGAGCATGGTGGCCGACATGAGTTCGAGCTTGGCAAGGCGCTGCTGCGCAACGCCGAGTGCGCCGCCATTCTCGCGGGCGTCCTCGGCAAAGTCGGTAAGGCTGGCCTTCACGCGGTCGACGCTGCTCTGAATGAGGCTGGTCGAATGCGCGATGCCTTCGGTCTGCCGATCGACCATACCGACGATCTCGCTCACTTCACGCACGGTCTCGCTGATCTGGCCGAAGCCCTTTTGTGCCGCCCGGCTGCGATCGACGCCGGTCTTGATCTCGGTCGTGACCGCGCCCGCCTCGCGGGTCAGTTCGCTGATGGTGAGGCCGATCTGGCTGGTCGCGGCGCGGGTATCGTGCGCGAGCTTTTTCACCTCGGCCGCGACGACGGCAAAGCTGCGCCCGGCATCCCCTGCCCGCGCCGCTTCGATGGTGGCGTTCAAGGCCAGCATGTTGGTCTTGCGCGCGATCGCCTCGATGGTCGACGACACGCTTTGCACTTGGTTCATGGCCGAGGCAAAGCCGGCCATCCGGTCGCCGAGTTCCACGACCAGTTCGGTCAGCCCCTTGAAGCCCGCGATGGTCTGCTCGATCGCTTCGCGCCCGGCTTCGAGCTTGGCCTTGGCCTGTTCGGAAAGAAGGCGCGCTTCGTCGGTCGAGTCCGATACGCGGGCCTGGTCGGCAAGGAGGCGGGTGGTGACTTCCTCAAGCCCGTCGAGCGCCTTCAGATGCCCGCCGATCCGCTGCGACACGTCGTTGACGTAGCCGGCGACGTCCGAACATTCGATCGACAGCGAACCGCAGCTGCGCGCAACGGTGCGGATCGCGTCTTCGGTAACCTGTTCAAGACCGGCGGTAGCCATGCATACTCCGAACGTGAGAACTTCCTCGCGTCCGGAGTAGGCAAGAGGCTTTACCATTCGGTTAACCAGAGCGGCGGCCGCCCCGACCGACGCCGGGGCGGCCCACCGTCAGGCAGCGCGCTGCAGATAGGCCAGCCACAGCTGCGCGATACCGGCGCGCGGGCCCTGAACGGCGTTCAGGGCCGCGGTCGCGCCCGCCGTGTCGCCGCTCCGCGCCAGCGCGATGCCGAGGCGAAGGTTGGCGAGGTCGGCACCGGCGCCGCCCTTGGCCACTTGCGCACGATAGGCCGTCGCGGCCTTCGCGTAATCGCCGCGGCCGAGATAGACGTCGGCGTTGGGCGCGCTCTTGTCGGCGGCATCACGCGACGCGGCCGACTTGTAGAGTTCGCTCCAGGTCGACTTGTTGCGGTCGAGCTTGCCGGCCGCAAAGGCTTCGTCGAGCACGGCCTTGGCTTCGCCCGGCAGACCGCGGGTCAGCAGCGCATCGACATAGGGGAAATAATCGCCTTCGCCCTCGAAGCTCGAGGTCGCGCGCTGAAGGCGGAACAGGTCGAGCTTGTCGGCCGCCGACAGGCTCATCGACTGCTCGGAAATCTTGATCGCATTGCGCCAGTTCTTGGCCGACGGCACCTTTTTCGCCTGCGCGAGAGCGATCTCGCGGGCGACCGGCAGCTTGTTGTTATAGGCGATGCTGAAGATCTGATCGGCGACGGCCTGGTCGAAGGGCTTGCCGGCGGCGGCCCAGAGTGTCTGCGCCTTCTGAAGCGAGGCAACGGCCTGGACCGGCTGCTTCTGGCGGTTCTGGACAAGACCGAGGATGTAGTGCGCCTCGCCGTCATTGGGATTGGCTTGCACCGCCTGCTGGGCACGGGTGGCCGCCTTGGCGGACGCCGCGGCGTCGGTCGCGCCCTTATTGTAGTTCAGCTTGGCCGAAACGATGCTGAGACTGGCCATGTCTTCCGGCGTGGCCATTCCGGAATCGAGAACGCCCTCGACCGCCGGAAGCAGCGCTGCGCTGTTGCCGGCAGCGGCAAGCGCCGGGATCTGGAGGCGATAGGCAAGGTAGCGATCGGTCGGGGTCTTGGCGACGGCCAGCGCCGCAGCGCCCAGCGCCGGAACCTCGGCATTCCGCTTTTCCACAGCAGCCTTCTGAAGGGCAACGATAGCGGGTGCCGCTTCCTTGGACGGGGTCAGCTTGGGCTGCTGCGCTTCGGCGGCTTTTTGCTGAGCGGTGGCGGCGGACGGAACCGCAACCGCGGACATCAAAAAGGCGGCCATCAGCGCGCGGGACTTGGTCGTCATCGAGAAGCTACTCCCTGAAATGGAAAGGCAAGCGACTGAAGTCCCTTTAGACCGCAGCCGCGACGCTCGCCAGCCTCAAGCCGATTCTCGGTGAACCTCCATTGAACCGTGGCTTTTCATGCGGTTAGCGGCCGGTATGGACGGATGGGCCGCAGCTTTGCTAGCCGCCCTTTCACCGTGATCATCCTTCTGTCCCCCGCCAAGACCCTCGATTTCTCAACCCCCTTCGACGAGGAGCCGACCCAGCCGCGTTTCGAGCGGGAAGCGGGCAGCATCGCGCGCGCCGCGGCCAAGCTTGCACCCGACGATCTGGCCGGGCTCATGCACATTTCCGACAAGCTGGCGGAGCTCAACGCAGCGCGGTTCAAGACCTTTCGGAAGGCGGACAAGCGTCCCGCCATCCGGGCCTTTGCCGGCGACGTCTATCGCGGCTTCGATGCGGCCAGCGCGGACGAGGAAACTCTTGCCTTTGCGCAGGACCACCTTCGCATCCTGTCCGGTCTTTACGGCGTGCTTCGACCGCTCGACGCGATGAAGCCGTATCGGCTGGAAATGGGTACGGGGTGGAGCCCGAGCGGCGGAAAGCTGGTCGAGCATTGGGGGCGCAAGGTCGCGAAAGCCGTGCTCGACGATGTCAAAGCGGATGGCGGGCTGCTGATGAACCTTGCCAGCAACGAATATTTCGCGGTGGTGCAGCCGTTCCTGCCCAAGAAGGGGGTGACTCTGGTCAGTCCCGACTTTCGGGTCCGTACGGCGAAGGGCCTGCAGTTCCAGAGCTTCATCGCCAAGGTCGCTCGCGGCACCATGGCGCGCTGGCTGTGCGAGGAGCGGGTCAGCGACCTTGCAGCGCTGAACAGCTTCGACCGCGATGGCTGGGCTTATGATGCGGACGGCAGCACCCCTGCCCGCCCGCTCTTCGTCAAGGGTTAGGGAAAACCACGAAATCCCTCGCGCGTACGCGCGCGCGCTGCTAGACCTCAAGGCACAACGATAAGCACAAGCATCAGGAACACTCTTGGCCACCTTGCCCCCGGCGGACACCCCGCCTTCGTCCACCGACGTCATCGCTCCCATCTCCATCGTCGAGGAGATGAAGACCTCCTATCTCGATTATGCGATGAGCGTCATCGTCAGCCGCGCGCTGCCCGATGTCCGCGATGGCCTGAAGCCGGTGCACCGCCGCATCCTCTTCTCGGCAAGCGAGAACGGGTTCGTCTACAATCGGCCCTATCGTAAATCCGCCCGCATCGTCGGTGACGTGATCGGTAAATATCACCCTCACGGCGACACCGCGATCTATGACGCCTTGGCCCGCATGACCCAGGACTGGTCGATGCGCGTGCCGCTGATCGACGGTCAGGGCAACTTCGGTTCGATGGATCCCGATCCGCCCGCCGCCATGCGTTACACCGAGGCGCGGCTGGCCAAGGTCGCGGGCTTCCTGCTCGGCGACCTCGACAAGGACACGGTCAACTTCCAGCCGAACTATGACGCCAGCGAGCGCGAGCCGCAGGTGCTGCCGGCGCGCTTCCCCAACCTCTTGGTCAATGGCGCGGGCGGCATCGCGGTCGGCATGGCGACCAACATTCCGCCGCATAACCTCGGCGAAGTGATCAGCGCCTGCCGCGCCTACATCGACGATCCGGCGGTTACCACCGAGCAGTTGATGGAGCATGTGAAGGGCCCGGACTTCCCAACCGGCGCCACCATCCTCGGCACCGCCGGCATCCGCTCGGCCTACACCACCGGCCGTGGCTCGATCGTGGTGCGCTCGAAGTACAAGGTCGAGGAAGGGCGCAACGATCGCAAGTCGATCGTGCTGACCGAGATACCGTTCCAGCAGGGCAAGAATGCGCTGGTCGAGAAGATCGCCGAAGCCGCCAAGGACAAGCGCATCGAGGGCGTCTCGGACATCCGCGACGAAAGCAATCGCGAGGGCGTGCGTGTCGTCATCGAGCTGAAGCGCGATGCGACCCCCGAGGTGGTGCTAAATCAGCTCTGGCGCCACACCCCGGCGCAGGGGTCGTTCCCCGCCAACATGCTGGCGATCCGCTCGGGCCGTCCCGAAACGCTGACGCTGCGCGACATCATCGAGAGCTTCGTCAAGTTCCGCGAAGAGGTCATCACCCGCCGCTCGAAGTTCGAGCTGATGAAGGCCCGCGAGCGGGCTCATATCCTGCTTGGGCTGGTGGTCGCGGTGACCAATCTCGACGAGGTGGTGCGGATCATCCGCGGCTCCGCCTCGCCGGCCGAAGCGCGCGAAGCGCTGTTGACGCGGGCCTGGCCGGGCGATGAAATCCGCCCCTACATTCAGCTGGTCGAAGCCGTCGAAGCGCAGGCCGTCGGCGAGGATTACCGGCTTAGCGAAGCGCAAGTGAAGGCCATTCTTGACCTTCGGCTCCACCGCCTGACCGCGCTCGGTCGCGACGAGATCGGCAACGAGCTCGAAGGTCTCGCCAAGGACATCGGCAAGTTGCTCGAAATCCTCGGCAATCGCGTCCGGCTGTACGAAGTCATGCGCGAGGAGTTCGACGAGGTCGAACGCGAGTTCGCCACCCCGCGCAAGACTGAGCTCGCCGCCGCCTTCGACGGGATCGACGACGAAGATTTGATCGAGCGCGAGGACATGGTCGTGACGGTGACCATGACCGGCTACATCAAGCGCACCGCTCTGTCGGTGTTCCGCGAGCAGAAGCGCGGTGGCAAGGGCCGTTCGGGCATCGTCACAAAGGACGAGGATGCGGTCACCGAATTGTTCGTGACCTCGACCCACAATCCCGTGCTGTTCTTCTCCAACCTCGGCCGGGTCTACCGAATGAAGGTGTGGCGCCTGCCGGAGGGTGGGCCGACCGCCAAGGGCCGGCCGATGATCAACATCCTGCCGCTGCAGGCCGGCGAGGTGATCACCACTGTGCTCGCCCTGCCCGAGGACGAGGAGCAGTGGAACGCGTTGCACCTGATGTTCGCCACCGCCCACGGCGCGGTCCGCCGCAACAGCATGGACGCGTTCAAGAACATCCCGACCGCCGGCAAGATCGCGATGAAGTTCGGGATCGCCGACGAGGGCGAGGAAGAGGATGCGACCGATCGGCTGATCGGCGTCGCGCTGTGCAGCGAAGCGGACGACGTCCTGCTGGCGACCCGCAACGGCAAGGCGATCCGCTTCATGGCAACCGCGATCCGCGAGTTTCAGTCGCGCTCATCGACCGGCGTCCGCGGCGTGCGGCTGCTAGGCGACGACCAGGTCATCTCCATGTCGATCCTGCGCCGCGCCGGTAACAGCCAGGAGGACAAGGATGCCTACCTTCGCTTTGCCCCGTGGAAGGGCGAGCGCGAAGGCGAATGCACCCTGTCTGCCGACCGGATTGCGGAGATGGCGGAGGGCGAACAGTTCATCCTTACCGTGACCGAAAACGGCTACGGCAAGCGCACCAGCGCGTACGAATATCGCCGCACCGGACGCGGTGGCCAAGGCTACACCAACATCGATACCGGCGAACGCAATGGCGGCGTGGTGGCGAGCTTCCCGGTCAAGCCCGGCGAGCAGATTATGCTGGCGACCGACCAGGGCAAGATGATCCGCACCACGGTGGGCTCGATCCGCATCGCCGGGCGCAATACGCAGGGCGTCACCATCTTCAAGGTCGATCCGTCCGAGCATGTCGTGTCGGTCGCCCGCATCGACGAGGACGATGAGGCCGAGGTCGAGACGCTGAACGATGGCGAGATCGCGGTCGACGACGGCGCCGACACGGCGGAGCAGGAACTCGACAAGCCGGTCGATCCGGGCGTCGAGGAGGAATGAAAAGGGGCGTCCCGGTCGTGGCCGGGGCGCAACCCTGACGGGGCCCGTCCGTTCTCTTTCTTGTAGGCAAGGAGGAGTTCTAGATGCCCATTCCCAATCGTGCGCTGGTTCTGGTGGTCGACGGCCGCAAGATGCTGTTCTTCCGCAACGAAGGCGACACGAACCAGATCGACCTGCGGACCGAAGCGCATGAAGAGCGCGACGACGCGGCCCACGATGGCGATCTCAAGACGGATGCTCCCGGTACCTCGCACAGCAGCGTTGGGCCCGGCCGGTCGAGCATGGAAGAGACCGATTTCAAGCAGCAGGACGAGGACAATTGGGTCAAGGAAGCGGCCGAAAAGCTGCGTCTGCGTGCGCTGCGCGGTGATTTCGAGCATCTCTGCATCGTCGCTCCGCCCAAGGCGCTCGGCGTGCTTCGCAAAGCGCTTCACAAGGAAGTCGAGAAGCGCGTCGTCTGCACCATCAACAAGGAAATGAGCGGTCGGCCGATCCCCGATATCGAGGCGCTGATCGTCGAGCATACCAAGGCGGAAGAACCCGCCGACGTGTGATTGTCCGGGTGGCCGGTCCTGCAAGTCGTTCGCAACAGGAACGGCCACCCTCCCCCACCCGTTTCGCGGCCAAGCAATCACCCCTTCAGGGAGACATACCATGGCCACGCGCAACGAGACCCGCACGCGCACTCGCAATACGTCCGGCGGCAAAAACACCTCGGGCACCAGGAAAAGCAACAATAGCAGCGCCGATCGCAGCGCGTTCAGCTTTGGCGACAACGGTTCCGGCGCAGTGCCGCTGCTCGGCGCACTGGCCGCGGGCGCGGCAATCGGGATCGGAGCGAACTGGATTCGCAAGTTCGCCCAGCAGGCGTCCGAATCGGTCGCGGCCGGCGGCGAATGGGATCAGATCCTCGCGCTCGAACATAAGGCGACGCTGGCGAAGTTCGACCTGATCCTCGCGACCGAGGACGACGAGACGCTGAAGCGCACCGCTTTGATCAAGACGCTGCATTACGCGCTGAACAAGCACGCTCATCAGGAAGAACAGGTCGTCTACCCGGCGCTGCGCGAAGCCAATGAAACGGTCGATGCCGATCATCTCGAGCACGAGCACGGCTATGTGAAGACCTATCTCTATCGGCTCGAGAATATGGACAAGGACAGCGCCGAGTTCTTGCCGACCGTGCGCGAATTCCGCGATCTCATCGAGGAGCATGCGCGAATGGAGGAAGAGCAGGTCTATCCGCGCTTCAAGAACTCGCTGAGCGATGTGCAGAACGCGAAGATCACCAACCTGATGAACAAGGAAGGCATGAAGATGGCCTAACGGGCCTCCGCCTTGTCACTCGAATGGGCCCTGGCAGCGATGCCGGGGCCCTTTTTCCGTCAGCCGACGAGGCGCAGTTGTTCGGCGGCGGCGAGGGTAACGCCGCCCTCCCCGACGAAGCGCTCGAGGCGTGCGCCGAGCTCGGCATCGACGGCGAAGCGTCCGGGCAGCAGCAGCTGGGCGGCTCGTCCTTCACTGATCGGAACCACCAGTCGGACGATCCCGCTACCGGCCGCCAGATCGCGGAATTCGGCAAGAACCGCGGGAATGGCGCTTTCGTCAGCACAGCGCACCGTCAGTTCGACCCGGCTCCGCCGGGCCAATTCCTCGAGCGGCTGAAAGCGCTTGATGGTGACCCGCGGCTGCTCTTCGCCGGGGCGGCGGTCGAGTTCCACGGTGAGGAGACCGCACTGGCCTGCCTTGGCGGCGGCTTCGACCGCGGCGGCGGCTTCGTCGTCGAACACGGTTGCATCGAACTGGCCGCCACTGTCACTGAAGCGCGCCATCATGAAGCGGCGGCCTTTTTGCGAGGTGCGCCAGCGCGCTTCCTCGACCAGCCCTGCCATGGTCGCCGCGCCGCGCCCGTCGGCGGGGATGTTGACCGCACCAAGCTCGGTCGATTGCCGCACCTTGTGCGCGGCGAGCAGATGCTTGTGATGATCGACCGGATGCGCCGAAAAATAGAAACCGAAGGCGTCGCGCTCGGCCGCCATCCGTTCGGTCAGGGTCCAGCGCGCGTCGCGCGGCAGGCGGATCGGCACGACCTCGGCCGGGCCGTCGCTTCCGCCGCCGAACAGCCCGCCCTGCCCGCTGGTCTTTTCCTGGTGTGCGCTGGCGGCGTGGGCGAGGATCGTTTCCGCGCCGGCATGAACCGCCGCGCGATCCGGGTTGAGGCTGTCGAGCGCTCCGGCCGAGGCAAGGCTTTCGAGCTGGCGGCGATTGAGGATCTTGGGATCGATCCGCGCCGCGAAATCCTCGAGGCTGGCGAACGGCTTCTTCATCCGCTCGGCGACAAGTTCCTCCATCGCCCTTTCGCCGACGCCCTTGAGCGCGCCCAGCGCATAGCGCACGCCGCCGTCCTGCACGTCGAACGCCGCTTCGCTGGCGTTGACGTCGGGCGGCAGTAGGGTCTGGCCCATGCGGCGAAGGTCGTCGACGAACAGGCAGAGCTTGTCGGTCTGGTGGATGTCGTAGCTCATCGACGCGGCGTAGAATTCCGCCGGGTGATGCGCCTTCAGCCAAGCGGTGTGGTAGGCGACCAGCGCGTAGGCGGCGGCGTGGCTCTTGTTGAAGCCGTAGCCTGCGAACTTGTCGATCAAGTCGAACAGTTCGTTCGCCTTGCCCGGCTTGATGTCCTGCCGCCCGCAGCCTTCGACGAAGCGGGCGCGCTGGGCGTCCATCTCGGCCTTGATCTTCTTCCCCATCGCGCGGCGCAGGAGATCGGCTTCGCCAAGGCTGTAGCCGGCCAGCACCTGCGCGGCCTGCATCACCTGTTCCTGGTAGACGAAGATGCCGTAGGTTTCCTTCAGCACATTCTCGAGCAGGGCGTGCGGATACTGGATTTCCTGCCGGCCATTCTTGCGGTCGCCGAATAGCGGGATGTTGTCCATCGGGCCCGGGCGATAGAGCGAGACCAGCGCGATGATGTCGCCGAAATTGGTCGGCCGCACTGCCGCCAGCGTCCGCCGCATGCCTTCGGATTCAAGCTGGAACACGCCCACCGTGTCGCCGCGCTGAAGCAGCTCGTAGACTTGTGGGTCGTCCCATTTGAGCTTGGAATAGTCGACCGCGATCCCACGCTTGGCGAGCAGTCGCTGACCTTCCTTCAGCACCGACAGGGTCTTGAGGCCGAGAAAGTCGAATTTCACCAGGCCGGCTCCCTCGACATATTTCATGTCGAATTGCGTAACCGGCATGTCCGAGCGCGGATCGCGGTGGAGCGGGACCAGTTCCTGCAGCGGGCGGTCGCCGATCACCACACCGGCGGCGTGGGTCGAGCTGTGACGCGGCAGGCCTTCGAGGTTCATCGCGAGATCGAACAAGCGCTTCACCTGCGGCTCGTTCTTTACTTCGGCCGCCAACTCACTGACGCCGTTCAAGGATCGTTCCAGCGTCCATGGATCGGTCGGATGATTGGGCACGAGCTTGGCCAGCCGGTCGACATGGCCGTAGCTCATCTGCAGCACGCGCCCCGTATCCTTCAACACGGCGCGCGCCTTGAGGCGTCCGAAGGTGATGATCTGCGCCACCTTGTCCCGGCCGTACTTGCCCTGGACGTAGCGGATCACTTTTTCGCGATGAGTTTCGCAGAAGTCGATGTCGAAGTCGGGCATCGACACGCGTTCGGGATTGAGGAAGCGTTCGAACAGAAGGCCGAGTTCGATCGGGTCGAGATCGGTGATCAGCAGCGCCCAGGCCACCGCCGAGCCCGCGCCCGAGCCACGGCCCGGACCGACCGGAATATCGTTGTTCTTAGCCCACTGAATGAAGTCGGCGACGATCAGAAAGTAGCCCGCAAATCCCATGCGAACGATGACGTCGAGTTCGAAGTCGAGCCGTTCGCGATAGATCGGCTTCAGTTCCTCGGGATAACCCTCGATCCGCCCTTCAAGGCCGGCGTGCGCGGCGGCGCGCAGCGCTTCGTCCTCGTCCTCGCCCATCCGCGGCAGGATCGGGCGGCGCTTGGGAGCGGCGACGGCGCAGCGGCGGGCGACGACCAGGGTGTTCGACAGCGCTTCGGGCAGGTCCTCGAACAACGCCGCCATTTCGGGCTCACCCTTGAGCCAGGCATGCTCGCTCGACCGCGGCCGCTCGGCTTCATCGACGTAGGCGCTGTTGGCGATGCACAGCATGGCGTCATGCGCGGCGTGAAAATTGGGTTCAGCGTAGAGGGCGGGATTGGTCGCAACGATCGGCAGGTCGAGATCGTAGGCGAGGTCGAGCAGCGCGCCTTCCGCCGCTTCTTCGGCCGCTTCGCCGCGGCGGCAGATCTCGACATACAGCCGGTCCGCGAACACGGCGGCAAGCTGCTCAAGCGCCGCGCGTGCCTTGCCGGCCTGGCCGTCGGCAAGCAGGCGGACGACCGCGCCCTCCCCGCCTGCCGTCAGGGCGA
>Ga0310813_10000730_pt1 | contig 20124 bp, 15 predicted proteins | sample YN3metagenome_FD_203086 | JGI IMG/M metagenome (GOLD analysis project Ga0310813, IMG submission 203086) | Soil microbial communities from experimental microcosm in Duke University, North Carolina, United States - YN3 | ecosystem: Engineered > Artificial ecosystem > Soil microcosm > Unclassified...
GTGCGCAACGTGAGGTACGTGCTGGCGATCGAGTTGATGTGCGCGGCGCAGGGCGTGGATTATCGCGCGCCGCTCAAGCCCGGGCGCGGCGTGGCGCGCGCGCACGCGGCGATCCGTGCGCTCGTGCCGCCGCTCGGCAGCGACCGTGTGCTGTCAGGCGACATCGAGCGGCTGGCGCAAGCCCTCCAGGACGACGAGATCTCCGCTCCGATCATGGTGAGTTGACGATGTCTTCGATGATGACCGAGCCGGCGAGGGACGCCCGGCATGAGCCGCGGACGGTCCGCGCGCCTCGGGGCTCCGCCCTCTCGTGCAAGGGCTGGCAGCAGGAGGCGGCGCTGCGGATGCTCATGAACAATCTCGACCCCGAGGTCGCTGAACGGCCGGATGATCTGGTGGTGTACGGCGGGACCGGACGGGCCGCGCGCAGTTGGGAAGCGTTCGATGCGATCGTCGCCACGCTGCGCCGGCTGGACAACGACGAGACGCTGCTGATTCAGAGCGGCAAGCCGGTCGGCGTGTTTCGGACGCACGCGTCTGCGCCGCGCGTGCTGATCGCCAACAGCAATCTGGTCGGCCGCTGGGCCAATTGGGACTACTTCCGCGAGCTGGAGCGGTTGGGCCTGATCATGTACGGCCAGATGACCGCGGGTTCGTGGATCTACATCGGATCACAGGGCATCCTTCAGGGGACGTACGAGACGTTCGGCGCCGTGGCCCGCGCGCACTTCAATGGCTCGCTCGCCGGATGCTTCGTGCTCACGGCCGGACTCGGCGGAATGGGCGGTGCGCAGCCGCTCGCCGCCACGATGCACGGCGGTGCCATGCTCGCCGTCGAGGTCGACGAGTCACGCGTGGACAAGCGGCTCGACACCGGCTACTGCGACCGCAAGACCCGCGACCTCGACGAGGCGCTCGCCTGGATTCGCGAGGCGACCGCCGCGAGACGCGCGCTGTCGGTGGGGCTCGTCGGGAACGCAGCCGACGTGCTTCCCGAGCTCGTGGGTCGCGGAGTCACTCCCGACGTGCTCACCGACCAGACGAGCGCCCACGACACGCTCAACGGCTACGTACCGCGCGGCATGTCGCTCGAGGACGCACTCGCATTGCGCGCGCTGGACCCGCAAGAGTACGTGCGGCGGGCGAACGCGTCGATCGTCGAGCACGTGACCGCGATGCTGACGATGCAGAAGCGCGGTGCGATCGCGTTCGATTATGGCAACAACATCCGTACGGTCGCCCTGGACAACGGCGTTCGCGATGCATTCGAGATTCCCGGCTTCGTTCCCGAATACATCCGGCCGCTGTTCTGCGCGGGGAAGGGACCGTTCCGCTGGGTGGCGCTCTCGGGCGATCCGCGCGATCTGGCGCGCACCGACGAGCTTGTGCTCGAGCTCTTCCCGCACGACGAGCACCTTCGCCGCTGGATCACGATCGCCCGAGAGCGCGTTCACTTCCAGGGGCTGCCGGCGCGCATCTGCTGGCTGGGGCAGGGAGAGCGCGCCGCCTTCGGCGTGGCGCTGAACGATCTGGTCGCGTGCGGCGAGCTGTCGGCGCCGATCGTGATCGGTCGAGACCACCTCGACACGGGCAGCGTCGCCTCGCCGTTCCGCGAAACCGAGGCAATGCGCGACGGCAGCGACGCGATCGCCGACTGGCCGATCCTCAATGCGCTGCTCAACACCGCGAGCGGCGCGTCGTGGGTGGCGTTCCATCACGGCGGCGGCGTCGGCATCGGAAACTCGCTTCACGCGGGCCAGGTCATCGTGGCCGACGGCACGCCCGAGATGCGCGTCCGTCTCGAGCGCGTGCTGACGAACGATCCGGGGATTGGCGTGGCCCGGCACGCCGATGCCGGGTACGAGATCGCGCTGCGCACGGCCGAGGAACAGGGCATTCAGCTTCCCATGCGCGGCCCGGCGGCGCGCGACGCATGAGCGTCGCGATCGCGCGTCGCTGACGCATCGAACGCTGATCCACCAACGCGGCGCATTCTTCGGTGCTCTCATCGCGCTTCAAGCCCTGGCACGTCGCACTCTTTCTTGGCAAGTACGCATGGCTCACGGTCCGGCGGCGTCCGGTGCTCGTGCACTTCGAGGTGACGCTGCGCTGCAACGCGCACTGCGGCTTTTGCGATTACTGGAAGACCGACGCCTCGGCCCGGTCGGCCGAGCTCAAGACGTACGCCGAAGCGGCCCGCTACTTCAATCCGATGCTCGTCACCTTCACCGGCGGCGAACCGACGTTGCGGCGCGACCTCGAGGAATTGATCGCCGAGGTGGACGCGGCGATCTCGCTCAAGTACATCACGCTCATCACGCACGGCGGCATGCTGAGCGTGGAGCGCGCGCGATCGCTCTGGGACGCGGGCGTCAACCAGTTCAACATCTCGCTCGACTACCTCGACGAGCGCCATGATCGCGCGCGCGGGATCCCGGGGCTCACGTCGCGGATTCTCGCCGTCATTCCGGCCATGCGGGCGAACGGCATCGACAACATTCGCTTCAACACCGTGATCAAGAAGGACAATCTCGACCAGCTCGTGCCGATCGTCGATACCGCCCGGGCGCTGGGCGCCGGCGTGAATTTCAGCGTCTACACCGACGCCAAGAACGGCAACCGGGAATTCCTTCTCGAGCCCGATCAGGCCGGTGCCATCGACGACGTGGTTCGCGGTCTCCTCGAGCTCAAGCGGCGACACCGGGGCGTGATCACCAACTCCGATTACTATCTGGAGCAGATTCCACGCTATCTTCGCGGCGAGATGCGCGAGCCGTGTCGGTCGGGCATTCGCACGATTCACATCGATCCGACGGGCCACGTCAAGCGCTGCCCCGATTTTCCAACCGATTTTCACTGGCGCGATTTCCGGCAGTATCAGCCGATCGACTGCAATGCCTGCTACTATGCCTGCCGTGGCGAAGCGCAAGCACCGCTTCGCCTGTCGCGCATTCGCGACGTGATGGCACGATGAGCGTGAACGTCGAAGCCGAGCCGGATCGGCACGCGGCCGATGCCGAGACTCTCATCTTCGCCAATGCGCGGCAGGTCGTCACGTGCGCGGGCCCCGCGCGCGGACGGCGCGGTCCGGAGATGGCCGACGCTGCCGCGCTGAGCGGCGTGGCCGTGTCGGTCGTACAGGGAGTGATCGCCGCCATCGGTCCGATCGACGAGCTGCGGACGACCTACCGTGACGCACGCGAAGTCGACTGCCGGGGCGGCGTGCTCATGCCCGGGCTGGTCGATTCGCACACGCACGGCGTGTTCGGACGCGCGCGATCGGACGAGCAGGAACTGCGCGCCGCGGGTCTCGACTACATGGAGATCGCGCGACGCGGCGGCGGCATTCATGCCTCCGTGCGTGATCTGCGCGAGCAAAGCGAAGAGACCCTGTTCGAGCTCGCGCGCCGGCGGCTCATGCGACTCGCGGCGTTCGGCACCACCACGATCGAGGTCAAGTCCGGGTACGGTCTCTCACTCGATGACGAGCTGAAGACGTTGCGCGTGATCGATCGGCTGCGGCGAGAGCTCCCGGTCCGAATCGTCGCCACGTTCCTCGGTGCGCACGAGATTCCGGTCGAGTACCGGACGTCGGCAACGGCGCGCACGGCGTACATCGAAATCGTCGTCAACGACATGATTCCGATCGTCGCCCGGAATGGGCTCGCCCGGTTCGCCGACGTGTTCTGCGAGACTGGCGTGTACACCGTGGACGAGAGCAGAACGATCCTCAACGCCGCGCGCCGCGCCGGCCTGCTCCTCAAGCTGCACGCCGACGAGCTCACGTCGTCGGGCGGCGCCGAATTGGCGGCATCGCTGGCGGCGACGTCCGCCGACCACCTGGCCGCGATCTCCGACGCCGGCATCGCCGCGCTTGCCCGAGGCTCGACCGTCGCCACGCTTCTGCCGGGCACGATGTTGTTTCTTGGAAAGTCCGCGCGCGCTCCCGCCAGGCGTTTAATCGCGAGCGGCGTCCCGGTCGCGTTGGCGACCGACTTCAACCCGGGCACCTCACCCACGCCCAACCTGCCGCTCATCCTCACACTTGGTGTGAGTCAGCTACATCTGAGTGCGGCCGAATCCGTGATCGCCGCGACCGTAAACGGAGCTGCCGCCCTCGGGATGGCGGATCGTATCGGCCAGATCACGCCCGGGTTCGCCGCTGACTTGGCATTGTTTGACGTCGATGACCTTCGAGACGTCCCTTATTGGTACGGCGACAACCGATGCGTGGCCACGTTCGTGGGCGGCAAACCTTGTCACGCGAGAGACTTAGGTCTATGTTAAGCCTCCACCTACCCCGGGTCGGGCGTGGCCGATTCTTCCCGTTCGAACCCACCAGACTCTGATGTCCCAGGTCGCAAAGCTGAAGAAGCAGGCCGCTGACTTCGAGCTGAAAAGGCAGTTCGACAAGGCGATCGCCGTCTACGTCAAGCTTCTCGAATCGTTTGATCAGAACGCCGCCGAACTGGACGTGGCGCTGTTCAACCGAGTCGGCGACCTGATGCTCCGGCAAGGCAACGTGGCCGACGCGGTCGACTACTACGAGCGCGCCGTCGACCGGTATGCCGACACGGGCTTCTTCAACAACGCGATTGCGTTGTGCAACAAGATCCTGCGCTACTCGCCGGGACGCGCGTCGGTCTACTACAAGCTTGGAAGAATCAGCGCGCAGAAGGGGTTCACGAACGAAGCGCGCACCAACTTCCTCGAGTACGCCGACCGCATGCAGAAGGCCGGCAACGTCGACGAAGCGTTTCGCGCGCTGACCGAGTTCGCCGATCTCTGCCCCGATCAACACGAGATCCGGATGATGCTCGCCGATCAGCTCGTGCGGGCCGGCCGGGGCGAGGAGGCGATCGAACAGTTCCAGGTGCTCTACGAGCGCTACGATCGAAAGGGTCGGCACGTCGAAGCAAAGCAACTCCTCGAGCGAATGCGCGCGATCGATCCGACGGTCGAGCCGCGCTCCGCGCGCCTGCAGTCGGAAACGACGAGCTCCGGCCTGATCTTCCTCGACCTCGACGACGACGACCGGCCGCCACGTCCACCATCCGTCCCGCACCCAGCGGCGCCGCAGCATCCGGGGGCCGCACACCAGTTCGCGCCGCCGCCACGGCTCATGCCGGTGCCCGAGCCGGAGGCAGTGTCCGACCAACAGGCGGGACTGCTCGACGAGAGTCTCGTCGCGGACAGCCTTCTCGGTGAGAACCTCGCCGAAGACGCTGTTCTCCACGAGCGCCTCGACGAGAAGCTTGACGAGAACCTCATCGAGGCGAATCTCGACGAGCTGGATTTCGGCAACGCGACCCGCGTCGACGCGGCGGGACTCGCTGGCTCCGCGAACTCTGCCGATGAAGGCGATTTCGCCGACGCGGATTCGGTCGGCGACGCGCTCGACGGCGTCACGCGATTGGGAGACGACTCGCCGCCGCTCGAGATCATCTCGTCGGACTCGATCCTCGGTCTCGAGCCAACGGGCCTCGGCGAAGCCGACCCGGCTGTCGCGCACTTCGATCTGCTCGATCTCGACGGGGCGCAGCCCACTCCGACCGAGCCGGGCTATGAAGATGAGGTGCCGCTCGAGGGTCTGCCCCTCGTGCAAGTCGACGGGGAGAAAGATGAAGAAACCGATCTGCACGAGGAGTCGGACGAGAGCGATGACGACGACGAGCTGATCGTCCTCCCCACGCCCTCCGTCGCTCGCCGCGCTACGGTCGAGGCGGCCCACTCGGTGGAAGTGCTGCGCGCCCGCGTCGATGACTCGCCCAACGACTGGCGACTGCGACGCGATCTCGCCGAGTTGATGCTTGCCGCGGGCGAGCGCGCGCAAGGGATCGGCGAGCTCGAGACGGCGATGTCAGGCGCCGAGCGCAGTGGTGACCTGGAGCTCGCGGCATCGATTGCCGAGGAGATCGCTCGCCTCGAGCCCGACGTGATCAAGCACCATCAGAAGCGCGTCGAGTACGCGTTCCGCACGAACGATCGCGCGCGCCTCATCGAAGCCTATGTGGCGCTCGCGGACGTGCTGTTCCGGTCGGACCAGCCAGACAAGGCGCGCACGATTTATCAGCGCGTGCTCGACCTGGCGCCTGACGAGCCGCGCGCCCGTGCCGGACTCGATGCGCTGTTGCGTGGCACGCCGGACATTTCGTTGACGCCGACGACCACGGCTGCGATCGAATTCTCGGCGGACCGGCCCGCGTATCGCGAGGAGCGCCCGGCCGTGTCGTCCAGACCATGGAACGAGAGTGGCGCCACGACGAATCAACACGCCGGCGGCTTCGTCAACCTCGGCGAGTGGTTGCGCGAAGCCGAGGCGCCGAAAGACACGCGCATGGTGGTGCCGGACGACGAGCCGACCGGCGACGAACAGGCGGACTTCGCCGAGATGCTCCGCAAATTCAAGCAAGGCATCCTCGAGAACGTCGCCGCCGAAGACTACCAGAGTCATTACGACCTGGCGATCGCGTACAAGGAGATGGGCCTCCTCGACGAAGCGATCGCCGAGTTCCAGAAGGCGCTCGGCAATCCGACGAATCGGCTTCCGGCGTATGAAGCCCTGGGTCAGTGCTTTCTGGAGAAGGGCCAGTTCAAGCTCGCGTCGTCCATTCTCGGCCGCGCGCTGCACGAGCGAGCCAGCGAAGACCAGTTGGTCGGTATCTTATATTGGCTCGGTCGCGCCGCCGAGCTGCAGAACAATCCTGCCGAGGCGCTGGACTACTACCAACGGGTATTCGTGCTCGACATCCAATTCCGAGACGTCGCCGATCGGATGCACGCCGTCGAACGGGTGTGGCAGTGAGCGGGGCAGTCGCCCGCGCTCGAACGCCAGGCTCGCGCGCGCTGCGCGACATCCAGGCTCCCGTGCGGGACCGGCTGGATGATGTGGTTTCGGAGATGCACCGCATCGTGACGGACAGCCTGCCGATCATCCGGGAGGTGAGCGCGCATCTTCTTCAGATGCGCGGCAAGATGTTCCGCCCGACGTTGACCCTCCTCGCCAGCGCGGCGGCGGACGGCCCGGAACCGCGCAGCGTGACGCTCGCGGCAATCGTGGAGCTGATGCACCTCGCGACGCTGGTGCACGACGATTCCGTCGATCACTCCGTGCTGCGTCGTGGCCTGCCCACGGTCAACGCGCTGTTCAGCCACCAGGTCTCCGTCATCATGGGAGACTTTCTTTATTCACGGGCGCTCAAAGCGCTCGTCGGTCTCGGCGATCTCGAGCTGATTCGCGTCGTGACCGATGTCGCGAACGAGCTGACGATCGGTGAGATGCGACAGCTTGGCGCCGTAGACGCGCTCGCATTCACGGAAGACGAGTATTATCGCCTCGTTCGCGCCAAGACCGCGTCCCTCATCGCCGGCGCCTGCGAGTGCGGCGCGCTGTGCGGCGCTCCACAGTTTCGACAGCCGCTGGTGGAGTACGGCGACCGTCTGGGCGTGGCGTTTCAGATCGCGGACGATCTGCTCGATTACATGGGCGACCAGACCAAGACGGGAAAACCGGGCGGCCTCGACCTGCGCGAGCACAAGGTGACGTTGCCGCTCATCGCGGCGCTCCAGCACATGTCGGCACCGGGCCGAGCCCGCGTGGACGAGCTGTTTGCCACCGAAAACCCCGGTGACGAGCTCATCTCGGACGCGATCGCGATCGTCGCCGAGGCGGGTGGAATCGAGTACGCGCGGCAGCGTGGCGAGCAGTTCGCCGATGACGCTCTGCGTGCGTTGCGCGTCCTTCCCCAGGGTCCTGTCCGGTCGTCCCTCACCGACGCTATCGCCTACGTCATGGATCGGCAATCCTAAATGCCACCACGCGGATCCTCCAAGCACCGTCCGGGGTTTCATGCCATGGTGCTTGCGCTCGGCTTCATTGCCGGCGGTGCGATGCAGCAGGCTGCGCGCATTCTATTCCCGGCCGGTGCCGCGAAAGAATTCTTGACGGCGGGGGTAACCGCATCAGTCGGCCCGTTGCCGATTGACCTCGTCATCATCAGGTTTGCGTTAGGGCCCGTTGCGATCGATGTTTCAATACTGAGCCTGGTCGGCGTGCTGGTCGCCTACCTCATCGCTCGATCGCTCTTCTAGGAGAAGGTATGAATTTCGGCAATCTGGGTTTCACCGAACTGCTGATGATCCTGATCATCGTGCTGGTGCTCTTTGGCGCCAGGCGAGTTCCGGAAATCGGTGCGTCGATCGGCAAGGGTATCCGCGAATTCAAGAAGAACATCAGCGATGCGGACCGGGAGATTCGCGAGCCGATTCGTGATGCGCTCCGCGAGCAGCCGCGCAGCGGCGAGCATCTGTCCGCCGGCGAGCCGGTATCGTCGCGGCGGGCCGAGGACGAAGCGGCTCGTCCGGAACCCAAGCGGCTGATCTAGGCACGTTCGCCGCAGCGCGACATCCATCGGTTCCATGACAAAGGGCGGCCCTTTCGGGCCGCCCTTTGCTCGCGCTCCGGATCAAGACGCTCGCGTCGTCAGACCTGCTGCCGCCGAAGCGCCGCGTTGATCTCCTTTCGGCGATCTTCGACCTTGGCGGACTTTCGAAGATCCTGCAGGAACATCTGCACGGTCTGATCGCGCAGCTGTTGCAGCCGAGACGCCTTCTGCGCGGCCTTTTGCGCCACCCACGCCGCGCTGTCGGCCAGGACGCGCTTGTCGACGCGGATCACGTCAGCGGAATTGGCCGTTCGCACGGGTTGACTCACCGCTCCCACGGGAAGGGCGAACGCCGCGCCGACGGCCTCGGTGAACTGTCCGAGTCCCGGAACGACCGAGCCGCGCGCGAACATCGGGCTCTGCTCTACCTTCTTGCCGGCCTGCTGCGCGGCGGCTTCGAGCGAGCTCGCCGCCGCGGCGGCGGCGAGCTTCTGGGCGTCGGGCATGATCTTGTCCACGGCGTGCTCCTGCGCGACTCGCGCGCGGACCTGGTCGCGCACGCTCTCGAAGGTGACGTCGCCTCCCGCATGGAGGGAGTCGAGCCGCGCGAGGTAGTAGCCGTTCTCGTCGTCGAACAGCTCGCTCGTTTCGCCCGGTCGGGCACCACCGAATGCCCAGGCGCTCACGCTGGGCACGACTTGCCCGTTGTACGTCGCCGGCTCGTTTTCGACTGCTTCCACGCGAACGACCTTGAGACCGAGCCGCTTTGCCGCGCTGTCGAGCTTCGACCCCTGCTCGCTGGAGGCGGCTGTACGCGACAGCGTGTCCGCGAGCTGATCGATGCGCGTCGTTGCCGTATCGCTCGGCTCGATGCGCAGGAGGATGTGATGGAGCGAGAGTGTGTCTCCCTTGCGACTGTCCATGCGGATGATGTGGAAGCCGAAGGGCGAGAGGACCGGCTGCGAGATCTCGCCAGGCTTGAGCGCCTGCGCCGCCTTGGTGAACTCGGGCACGTAGCGCGACCCCGGTGCGGCCCCGAGATCACCGCCGTTCGCGCCCGACACGCTATCAACCGATTCCCGCTTCGCGGCATCCTCGAACTTTTGTTCGCCCTTGGCGATCGAGTCGCGAAGCGCCTGCGCGTGGGCGCGCACCGCCGCCGTGTCAGCCGCCGTGATCAGGCGCGGAATGATCACCACGGAGAGCACCGCGCGACCAGTGCTCTTGAACTCGTCCTTGTGCTGATTGAAGTACGCGCGCGCGTCGTCGTCGCTCACGGCCTTGATCGCGGCCTGATCGACCGCCGGAGCGAACGTGACGTAGCTCACCTGCGCACTGTCGTGCTGGTCACGCCAGGCGCGCCACAGCTCCGCATCGGTGACGTAGACCCCGGATGAGACCTGATCGAGCAGCTTCTCGCGGGGGATCTCGGACCGATAATACGCTTCGAGCTGCAGCAGGAGCCCGCTCTGCCGCGCCTGTGGGCTGGCGAGCAAGCGCTGATACTTATCGGGATCGAACCGTCCGTCCGTCTGGAGCTCTGGTGCGTTCGTGATCCAGGGCGGCGGCGCATAGCGCGCGAATTCACGAACCTCGTCGTCTGTCACGACGATGCCACGACGCCGGTATTGATCGGCCAGCAACACCTCGGCAACCATCTGATCGAACACCGCGTTCTCGATGCGTTTCGTGTCGTCCTGCGAGAGCGAGCGCCCCGACCGTTGTTGCTCGGATTGGACTTCGTTCTGCACCCGGGCCTGGAAATCCCGATATGGGATCTCCTGGCCGTTGACGACGGCGACGGCGGTGGTCGAGGTCACGGGCGTACGGCCCATCAACCCCGACGTTTCGTAAAGAAGGAAGCCGCCGACGAAGACCAGGGCGACGAGCACCCAGATGTACTTCGCCAGGCTCCGCATCTGCTGCAGCACGAGATGGAACTCCGAAGCGCGGAAAGGGAAGGGAATTGCAGCCGGAACAAGCTCGTGAAGTTAGGGGCCAAGACGGGCTAAAATCAAGTGAGGATGTGACTTCTGATTGACTCCCGCCGTCCGCGGTATGTATAATCCGCATTCATTTTTCCAACCGGGCTTCGGCCCCTCGCGCGTCTGACCGAAGGGCATTCAATGGCGAGTTCCGCTCGCATCGACGAGCTCCGGAAAAAGTTCGACGAGAACCCCCGTCGATATTTCGCTCCGCTCGCGAATGAGTTCCGAAAGGCGGGCGACCTCGAGCAGGCTGTCTTCATTTGCCAGGAGTATTTGCCGCAGCAGCCTGGCCACATGAGCGGCCACATCGTGTACGGCCAAACGTTGTTCGAGCTTGGACGTGACGAGGAAGCGAAGGCGGTGTTCGAGACGGCGCTCTCGCTCGATCCGGAAAACCTCATCGCGCTGCGGCACCTCGGCGACATCGCGCGCCAGGCCGGCGACATGGACGTCGCGCGGTTCTGGTATCAGCGCGTTCTGGAGTCCGATCCTCGGAACGACGAAATCGCGCAGGTGCTGATGTCGATGGAAGCGGCGCCCGGCGAAGCTCCGCCGCCAATCCCCGAACCGACTGCGCCGAGCGCGGTCGAGCCGGTCATCGCGAGCGCATCGGAAAGCGCGCATGCCGCGGAACCACCAGCCGCACCGGGCGCGACGAGCGAACTTGCCGAGCCCGGTCCAACTACCGCTGCCGGAGCTGCACCGCAGACGTACGAACCGTTCGAGGGCTTCGACCGCACGATCGATTTCGAGGAGCCGACGCCCAGCGAAACGGTCGGAGAGCCCGATTTCGCCGATGCGGCCGGGGACGCGGCGGACGCGGGAGCTGCACCCACGGCTGCTGACAACGATGTCGGACTGGTGTTGGATGCCGCCGCCGGTTCGGCTGAACCGGCCACTGAGGACCTGCTCGACCTGGACGATTTTTCCATTGGCGCGGCAGCGACGGAGCAAGCTTCCGACGAGGTCGAAGCGGCGGCGGGTGCCACCGACGCGGCCGGCGCGGAGCTGAAAGATCTGCCGCTGGACGGTCTCCCGACGATCGACCTCGACGAGAGCGAATCGTCAGGCGAATCGCCATTCGACCTGCCGGCCGCACACGGCGAGACCGCGGAGCCGGCGATCGCGGGCGAATTTGTGGAAGTCGTGAGTCTCGAGGACGGCGGGCCGATCACGGCGAACGAGCCTGACCTCCAGTTCGAGCCGGAGTTATCGGCGGGCGCGCAGATTCCGGAGCCCATGGCCGAACCGCCTGCCGAGCGTTCGGCCGATGGGGTTCCCGAGCCTTCACCCGAGTTGCCGATTGTGGCGTTCGCCGAGCTGACGATCGAGCCGGAACTGTCGACCGAGCTGGAATCGGTGACCGGGCCCGAACCGGTCGAGCCGGAACCGGTGATCGAGCTGGCGAGCGACATCAAACTCGGACTGCCGTCGGACGAGCCCGCGCTGGTCGCTGAATTCTCGCCTGAGCCCGCGCTGGAAATGGAACCGTTGGCGACGACGTCCGTTTCGTCCTCGGAGCCGCCGGCCGAGGCCGAGCCCGAGCCGGAACACGCTGCGAGCGATGAAGTGTTCGTGACCGAAACGATGGCCAACTTGTATATGCAGCAGGGCCATTGGGCCGGCGCCCTCGACATCTACGAGAAATTGCTCGCCCACAATCCGGGCGACGCACGCCTGCACGATCGGATTCGCGACGTCAAGCAGCGCATCTACGGGAAGTCTCACGAGACGACCTGGGAGCCGCAGCCGCTCGGAGCCGACGGCACTCCCGCCACGGCCGTGGCTGGGCAGACGATCCGCGAATTCCTGCGGCGGGTGATTGCACGCCGGCCGGAGGAGTCGGCGTCGGAGGGAGCCGCTGCGCAGGCAGAGTCCGAGCTCGAGGCACCGAACGCCGCGCCGTCGGACTCGGTCACCGGCTCGATCGACGCGCTGTTCTCGAACGCGGCGCCAAGCGACGAGGACCGCTCCGCGGCAGACGCGCTGGCACAAGCCTTCGGGGACTGGCCAGAGCCGACGCCGATTCGCGGCGTTCCGGCGCACGAGGCATCGAGCGAACTCTCCCTGGACCACGTGTTCAAGGCAAATGCGCCCGTGCCACGCCGCGACGACGCCGACGCGTTTTCGTTCGACCAGTTCTTCAGCGACGAGCTGGGCCAAGGCGCTGGCGGCGGCGAGGTCGAGGCGGGCCGCGAGCCGGCCGAGCGCGGCGAGGACATCGCGCAATTCAATGCGTGGCTCAACGGGTTGAAGAAGACGTGAGGATCGCCGTCCTCAACGGCCCGAACCTCAACCTGCTCGGCACGCGCGAGCCGGCGCTCTATGGGCGGGAATCGCTCGCCGACGTCGAGCACGCGCTCCGCGACGTGGCGCGCGAGATCGGCGCCGACCTCGAGTTCGCCCAGCGCAATGGCGAGGGTGACCTCATCGATCTGATCCACTCGTTGCGCGGCCGCATCGACGGCGTCGTGATCAACGCGGGCGCATATACGCACACGAGTATCGCCATTCGGGACGCGCTGACCGCCATCGACGTACCGTACGTCGAGGTACACGTGACGAACGTGTACGCGCGTGAGCCGGAGCGGCGGCACTCCATGCTCGCGCCGGCCGCAGTCGGCGTGATCTGCGGATTGGGGACGTACGGCTACGAGCTGGCGCTCCGCGGTCTGACTCGCTCCCTCGCGGCCCGTGTCTGAAGCGCGCGCGCGGCGCATCGCGGCGCTTGCTGACGGCCTCACGGCCGCGCACGTGGACGGCTTGCTCGTGACGAGCGTGCCGAACATTCGCTATCTCACGGGCTTCTCGGGGTCGAGCGCCTTGCTGTTCGTCACGCACCGCGACGTCGTGCTGATCACGGATTTTCGCTATCAGACGCAGGTTGCCGAAGAAGTCGGCGATCTCGCGCGCATCGTCATCGAGCCGCAAAGCCTGTGGAGTGGTTTGTGGCAGCAGCTCGGCCAGCTGGCCTATGTGGAGGTCGCCGGCTTCGAGTCAGCGCATCTGCTGCACCGCGACTTTCAGCGACTGCTGGAGGCGGGAGCACGCTGCCAGTGGCGTCCCACGCTCGACCTGGTCGAGACGCTGCGCGAGCGCAAGGACGAGCACGAGGTTGCCCTCATCGAAACCGCGAACGGGATCGCCACGCGCGCGCTCGAGCGTACGCTGCCGCAGGTACGGGCCGGGATGAGTGAGCTCGAGATCGCGGGTGTGCTCGAGAAGGCGCTGCGTGATGAGGGCAGTGAGGGCTTTCCATTCCCGTCGATCGTCGCCTCTGGTCCGCGCTCGGCGCTCCCGCATGCACGGTCGACGGAACGACGCGTGGCGGCCGGCGAGTTCCTTTTGCTGGACTTCGGCGCTGAACTCGGCGGGTACTGCGCCGACGTGACGCGAACGTTTGTCGTCGGCCACGCCGCGTCCGAGCAACGCGAGATCTACGACATCGTGCGCACCGCGAACGAGAGCGCTTCGCGACAGGTGCGCGCCGGGATGAGCGGACGGGATGCCGACGCAATCGCGCGAGACTACATTGAGCAGCGCGGATTCGGCGAGCTGTTCGGGCACAGCCTGGGCCACGGTCTGGGGTTGGAGGTGCACGAAGCGCCGCGATTGGCGCGCACGGCGGACGGCGCGCTCGCCGAGGGTGCGGTAATAACGATCGAGCCGGGGATCTACCGGGCAGGATGGGGCGGCGTGCGCATCGAGGACGACGTGTTTCTCGCGGCGGACGGTCCGAGGATCCTCACGGGATTCACGCACGAGCTGATCGAGCTCGGGTGAGCGGTGCGACCCTAACACACCTATGATCGATCTACGGTACGTCAAGAAGCTGATCGACATCATCGACGAATCCACCGTCGACTCGATCGAGATAACCTCGGACAAGGGGATAAAGATCCGCATCTCCAAGAGTCCGCAGCAGCGTGGCGCGATGCAGGTGGCCGCGCCGCTCCCGATGCAAACGATGGTGCCCGCGGCACCGGCGGGGCGCCTGTCGCCCGCGCAGGGGGTGCCGGTCGTCGCCGAGCCGGAAGTTGCGGCCGCGCCCGAGCCGGCCAAATCCGCGGGGCTGGAGGTCAAGTCGCCGATGGTCGGGACGTTCTACAAGTCGCCCGAGCCGGGCGCCAAGGCGTACGTGTCGGTCGGCGATCGCGTCTCGAAGGGCCAGATCGTCTGCATCATCGAGGCGATGAAGATCATGAACGAGATCGAATCGGAATACTCGGGCGTGGTCCGCGAGATCCTCGTGGAAGACGCACAACCCGTCGAATACGGCCAAGTGCTGTTCAAGATCGATCCCAATGGCTAATACCACGCAGACGCAGGGCGCCGGCGCGCCACTCGCGCCGCCATCGCATGGCGGCATCAACTTCAAGTCCGTGCTGCAGGAGATGATCCGGCGAAACGGCTCGGACCTGCACCTCAAGGTGGGCCGCCCACCGACGATTCGCGTCGACGGGGCGCTCGAGCCGATCGATCATCCACCGCTCCGGCCCGAGGACTTGAAGAGCCTCGCCGAGCAGCTGATGACGCCGCGCCAGGTCAACATGTTCGCCGAAGAGAAGGAGTGCGACTTCGCGATCGGCGTGCCGGGCATCGGCCGGTTCCGCGTCAACCTGTATCAGCAGCGTGGCTCGCTCTGCTACGCGATGCGCGCCATCCCGTACCAGGCGCGCACGATCGACGAGCTGAACCTGCCGACGGTGCTGCAGGAGATCGCGATGAAGCCGCGCGGCCTCGTGCTCGTCACGGGCGTGACCGGCTCGGGAAAATCGACGACGCTCGCGGCGATGATCCAGCACATCAATCAGCACCGCCGGGCCAACATCATCACGATCGAAGATCCGATCGAGTTCCTGCACCGCGACGTCAACAGCCACATCAACCAGCGCGAGGTCGGCACCGATACGGCGACCTTCGGCCAGGCGCTGCGGCGCGTGCTGCGTCAGGATCCCGACGTCATCCTCATCGGCGAAATTCGAGATCTCGAAACGCTGGACACCGCGCTCAAGGCGGCCGACACCGGCCACCTCGTGTTCTCGACGCTCCACACGACCGACGCGACGCAGACGATCAATCGCGTGCTGTCGTTCTATCCACCGCATCAGGCCGGCGAGGTGCGGTTTTCGCTCGCCAGCGCGCTGGCCGCAGTCGTCTCCCTTCGGCTCGTGCCGCGAGCGGACATGGCCGGCCGGATCCCGGCGTGCGAGATCCTCATCAACACCGCGGCGGTGCGCGACAACATCCGCGACATGGAGAAAGCGCTCAACATTCCGGAGCTGATCAAGGAAGGCACGGTGCAGTACGGAATGCAGAACTTCGACCAGTCGCTGATGCAGCTGTACTCGAGCGGTGCCATCTCGTACGAGAGCGCGATGTTCTACGCCACCAGCCCGGCCGAATTCGCGCTGCGCGTGCAAGGCGTCTCCGGGACGAGCGACACGTCGTGGTCGGGGTTCGAAGGCGATCCTAAAAAGCACTGATGTTCAACAAAGTCCTGATCGCCAACCGGGGCGAGATCGCGCTGCGCGTGATCCGCGCCTGCCGCGAGCTTGGCGTCCAGACGGTTGCCGTCTACTCGGAGGCAGACCGTGAGTCCCTCCACGTCCGGTTCGCCGACGACGACGTCTGCATCGGCCCGCCGCCGGCTCGGGATTCGTACCTCAACATTCCGCGGCTGATCGCCGCGGCCGAGATCACGGGCGCCGACGCGATCCACCCGGGCTACGGCTTCCTGGCGGAGAACGCGGAGTTCGCGGACATCTGTGCCGCATCCAAGATCGCCTTCATCGGGCCGACCGGCGATCAGATTCGCGTGATGGGCGACAAGGCGGCGGCGCGCTCGGCGATGATGCGGGTCGGCGTCCCCATCGTGCCGGGCACCCCGGGGCCGGTCGAAGACGTCGACGAGGCGCTCGAGTTCGCCCGCACGATCGGCTTTCCAGTCATCATCAAGGCGGCGGCCGGCGGCGGCGGCAAAGGCATGCGCGTGGCGCGCGACCCGGACGATTTCGCGCGCTCGTTTCAACTCGCGCGCTCCGAGGCGCTGTCGGCGTTCGGCAACGGCGACGTCTACGTCGAGAAGTATCTGGCCCGACCCCGGCACATCGAGTTTCAGATCCTGGGCGACACGTACGGCAACGTGATCCACCTGGGCGAGCGCGACTGCTCGGTGCAGCGCCGGCACCAAAAGCTCATCGAGGAAGCGCCCAGCCCGGCGGTGACCCCGCCGCTTCGCAAGAAGATGGGCGATGCCGCCGTGGCCGGCGCCAAGGCGATCGACTACGTCGGCGCCGGCACGATCGAGATGCTGCTCGACGAGGACGGCTCGTATTTCTTCATGGAGATGAACACCCGCATCCAGGTGGAGCATCCGGTGACCGAGATGCTGACCGGCATCGACCTGGTCAAGGAACAGATTCGGGTGGCGGCGGGCGAGAAGCTCAGCGTGAGCGAGCTGCCACCGCTCAGAGGGCACGTAATCGAGGTGCGCGTGAATGCCGAAGACCCGGCGCGCAACTTCCAGCCGTCGCCGGGAAAGATCCTCGCCTTTCATCCGCCAGGCGGACCGGGCGTCCGCCTCGATACGCACGTCTACGACGGCTATACGGTTCCACCGTACTACGACTCTCTGCTCGCCAAGCTCATCTGTCAGGGCCGCGACCGCGCGGAAGCGATCGCACGAATGCACGTTGCGCTCGACGGCTTTATCATCGAGGGCGTGACGACGACCATTCCGTTCCTCGCTCGCGTGATGCAGAACCCGCGCTTCGTCGCGGGCGAGGTCGACACGAAATTCCTCGAACGCGAGACCGATCTGTTCAAGGAGCCGGCGTAGGTGCGCCTCGACGTGGTGTTCGGCGCAAGCGCGCTGACGCCGGCGGAGCTCAATGGACGCGTCGTGGCCGTGATCGACGTGCTGCGCGCGTCGAGCTCGATTGCCGCCGCGCTGGCCAACGGCGCGCGGGCGGTGGTGCCCGTCGAAAGCCCCGACGAAGCGGTCATGCGGGCCAAGGCGTTCGAGCGGAGCGACGTTCGGCTCACCGGCGAGCGCAGGATGCGCCCGATTCCCGGATTCGATCTCGGTAACTCGCCGCGCGAGTTCACGCGGGCGGCGGTCGAGGGCAAAACGGTCCTCATGACCACGACCAACGGCACGGCGACGATCACCAGCCTTCCGGGCGCTCGTGACGTGGTCGTTGCGTCGTACGTCAACTACACTGCGGTGCATACGATGCTGCGGACCGCGCTGCGTGGTGGGGCCGACGTAACCCTGGTGTGCGCGGGACGCGAGCGGCAATTCGCGCTCGAGGACGCCGGATGTGCCGGGCGCTACGTGTACACCATGTCGCAACAGCTGTCGGACGTCGAATTGAACGATGCGGCGGAGGCATCCGCACTGATCGATCGAAGGTTCGACCACGACTTGCTACGACTGTTCGAAGCTTCGGAGCATGGTCGGGCGCTGCAGGAGGCAGGGTTCGGCGATGATCTGAAGGCGTGCGCCGCGATTGATTCCTTCCCCGTCATCCCGTTGTATCAGGATCGACAGATCACCAAGCTCGGACCAGACCGCGAGCGGTAAATCAGTGGGCAGTTCCTCCCTCAAGCGCGAGCTGCTCGGCATCGCGCTGTCGCTCTTTTCGGTATTCCTCGCCGCTGCACTCATCGCTTTCGCCGTCGCGCAGGTGCGCTCCGGCGTGCGCGTGGAGGCGAGCGTTGGCTGGGTCGGTCGCCTGCTCGCCAGCCCATTGGTGAGCTTGCTCGGTTGGCCCGCGGCGTTCCTCGTTCCGCTCGTACCGGCGGTGCACGCGCTCCGCCTGTTCGGCCGTCTCGAGTCGAGAACGGACCGTTCGTGGATGATCTTCTTCGCGGGCGTGGTCGTGCTTTTGCCGGTCGCGCTCGCCCTTACCGGCCTCGTTGCGCAGCGACCCGAAGGGCCGAGCCCGGTGGCCGGCCTTTGGGGCGGACTCGTCGCAGCGTGGTGGTCGGGCTGGTTCGGCGCGATCGGCGCGTGGGTCATCGTGGCGCTGGCGGCATCGGCGCTGATGGCGGCGACGCTCGCTTGGAACCCCATTCGTGCCTTGATCGGACCGCCGGTGCCGATGATCGGTGAAGGAGTGGCGGAAGACGGCGCGGTCGAGCTCCCGTCTCGCCGCCGGCGTCGATCGGCCGGTGCGGACGCAGAGCTCGAACGTGCGGCGGACATCGCCCTCGCCCTCGAGCCGCCGCCGGACGAAATGCCCGCGATCGACGCGACGGCCGCCGGCATTTCGGGCGACCTGGACGGGCGCGGTTCCGGAAAGCGCAAGAAGCGGTCACGATCCGAAGCCGCCGCCGAGCACGATGCCGAGATCGCGGCAGCCATCGAAGCCACAGCGTACGTCGACGTGACCGGCGAGGATCTGCCGTCGCCGTCCCTTCTCAAGGAACCGCCGCCCCGCAACACGGACGCGAACGACAGAGGCCTCGACGACATGGGCGTCAAGCTCATGGAGGCGCTCCGTACGTTCCGCGTCGATGGCACGTTGATCGGTCGCACCACGGGCCCGGTCGTAACGCAATTCGAGATCGAGCCGGCGCCGGGCGTGAAGGTCCGACAGTTCGCAAACCTCTCGAACGACCTGGCGCTTGCCATGCGAGCGCAGTCGATCCGCGTCGTGGCGCCGATCCCCGGCCGAGGAGCCGTGGGTATCGAGGTGCCGAATCCGGTCTCCGAGATCGTCTCGTTCCGCGAGCTGGTCGAGACGCGCGACTTTCAGGCCGCGCGTGCCGCACTGCCGATCGTGCTCGGCAAAGACCTCGAGGGCAAACCGGTCATCGCGGATCTGGCAAAGATGCCGCACCTGCTCATCGCGGGCGCGACCGGCTCGGGAAAATCCGTCTGCGTGAACACGATCATCACGAGCCTCGTATATCGCCACACGCCGAGGACGCTTCGCTTCCTGATGGTCGACCCCAAGATGGTCGAGCTGTCGGTGTACAACACGCTTCCGCACCTGCGGCACAAGGTCATTACCGACAATCGGGACGCGGCCTCAGTGCTCAAGTGGGCCGAGCTCGAGATGCAGGAGCGTTACGAGCTGCTGGCGGCGAACGGCTGCCGGAACATCCAGGAATTCAACAAGCGCGTGCAGGATGGCGCAGCGCTCAAGCTGCCACGGCGGCCCGACGTCGCCTTCGAGGACACGACGTACAAGGGAAGCATTCTGCCGTACATCGTCGTGATCATCGACGAGATGGCGGATCTGATGATGACCGTCCAGGGTGAGGTCGAGACACCGATCGCCAAGCTGGCGCAGAAGGCGCGCGCGATCGGCATCCACCTGATCCTCGCCACGCAGCGGCCCAGCGTGAACGTGATCACGGGCCTGATCAAGGCAAATTTTCCGAGCCGGATCGCGTTCCGCGTGGCATCGCAGGTGGATAGCCGGACGATCATCGACGGCTCGGGCGCCGAGATGCTGCTCGGGAACGGGGACATGCTGTTCATTCCGCCCGGCAAGTCCGAGCCGGCGCGTCTCCAGGGTGCGTTCCTGTCCAGCGAGGACACCGAACGCCTCATGCAGTGGTATCAGGGAGTACGCGACGCCAAACGCCGAGCCCTGGCTGAACAGGGCCTCGTGCTGGAAGAGCCGATCGAGACGGAGCCAGACATTCTGGAGGCGGTTCGCCAGCGGGAAGCACTCGAGGCCGGTCTGGCCGACGGCGAAGGTGGAGACGTCGGCGATCGCGACAAGTTGTTCCGC
>Ga0310813_10000732_pt1 | contig 20089 bp, 10 predicted proteins | sample YN3metagenome_FD_203086 | JGI IMG/M metagenome (GOLD analysis project Ga0310813, IMG submission 203086) | Soil microbial communities from experimental microcosm in Duke University, North Carolina, United States - YN3 | ecosystem: Engineered > Artificial ecosystem > Soil microcosm > Unclassified...
CGGCCGGGGTCGATTGCGGCGGTGTATGAGATCGATTTGCCGCGGCCTAGAAGACTGGATGTGATGGCGACGCCGGCGTTTTTGCACTACACGAAGACGATTCGTGGGCATTTCAATGCACAGGGGTCGCTGGACGATCATTGAACGCTGCCGTTCACGCGGGCCGCGTATAGCTTCGATCACGTGGCCTGGAAGGCTCCGAACAAAAAGGCCAGCTTGCACAGCTGGCCTTTTTGCATCGCTACGTCTGCATCGAACCACCGTCAGAACAAGTGGTTAATCCCGAACGAAACCCCCGTCTGACTCGCATGCTGCGACGGGTTAAGCGTCGCATTCGTCACATACCCGCCCCTGAACTTCGTATAGTCGACATCCGCATAGAACATCGTGCGCTTCGACAACAGATACGTGACGCCAACGATCGCCACATCCTTGCGCCCATCGACGCCTGACGTCGTATTCTTGTTGTCGTAATACGCCGCCGTCAGATCCCACTGCGTGCTGATCTTGTAGCGAATCCCGCCCCACAGATACTGATTGCGCGTCACGGTTTTCGCCGAGGCCGGCGTGTCCTGAATGTTCAGCGAATACCCCGCCATCGCGGTGAAATCACGGATCGTAAACGCACCGCCCGCCGTGTACTGATCGTCGCCGAAGTAATTGCTGCTGGTAGCCGGCAACGGATTCGACCGGTGCGTGTAGCCCGCGCCGAGCTTGATCGCCGGCGTCGAATAGCTTAGCCCTGCCCCAGCCACCGTGCCGTGCCCGAAGTTACCGGGCTGCCCACCGAGGGCCAGCTCGCCGCGCAAGATGAACGGGCCGAGATTCTTGCGATAGTTGATGTCGTTATCGTCGCGACCGGTATTGCCGCCGGACACCGCGGTGGCCTCGGTAATGCCCAGATAGTTGAAGTCGAACGGCTCGAAGTCCTTGATCAAAAAGTGCTGCAGCGTGAACTGATGGCCAACGTCCACCACGCCGAACGGCCCCGACAGGCCGACCGTCGAAGTCCGTTGGAAGATCTGGTTGTTGGTGTTGTTGTTCGCTCCAGTACTGAGCACATAGCCCGCTTCCAGATTGAAGCGCGCCTCATAGCCGCCGCCAAGGTCCTCGCGGCCCAGCAAGCCCCAGCGATTCGAGTTATACGTGCCGTTGGACGCCATCGTCCACGCCGCGCCGCCTTGCTTCGTGCTGTTCGTCACGTGCCGCAACCCGCCGTCCAGCGAGCCGTACAACGTGACGATGCTTTGCGCGTGCGCGGTCCCTGCGCACAAGCCGAGCACCGTCAATGCCCATGCGCTACGCACGCTGCCCGCGATGCGCCGGCGCGAATCCACCCGACGTGGATTCGGCCCGCATAAGTACGCTTGATCTCCAGTTTTGATACGCACATCTCCTCCATAGTTATCCGTTGGAATAGTCCGGATTCCGCTACATTTTTTTAGTAACCCGAAACGTGAAACCCGGTTTCCTGGAATGGCGTTGACTACCTCCGTTACTTCGTCTGCCGAAGCCGCGCTGATCTGCGCAGCCCCCACCGCAACTTCGTGACCCTTTCTTGAACAAGGTCCGCCTGCATCGCTGCAGGCGGACCCGACCGGCACGCGCCTACCTGACGCTCATTCCTTCTTTTCGAAGAACCACGCCGAATCCTTGTTGATCCATTCCGGCCCCACCCGCTCTTCGAGCTGCTCGCGGCCCGTGATGAAGTAGTCGCTTTGCGTCGCGCGCTGCGCCATCATCTCGTTGCGCTCGTCCCAGTCACCCATCGAAACACCGAACCACGGCCATTCCGGACGCAGCGTCGGCAAGCCGAGCTCTTCCCAGATCGCCTTGGCGTTTTCCATATACGGCCGCGTCGGCAGCGACATCGGCGGCAGCTTCTCCTTGCGCGTCGCGTTCATCAGGATCACGCCGTCCACCGCGTCGTCGCCGCGCTCGGCGCCCGACGTGCGCGGACCGTGGCCGGTGTCGCGGCCGTGCAGGATCTGCACGTCCTTCACCGCATTCATCCGGTAACTCATCGACCAGAAAATCGCGTCGCTGTTTTCCGGGTTGATGTCGTTGCTGACCGCTACCACCAGCTTGCCCACCGCCGGCTGCAGCGACGCCGCGCCCATCAGCGCGCGCCAGATTTCGGTTTCGGTGGCCTTCTCGTTGAACACCACGATCACGAGCTTGCGCAGGTTGGTCAGCGGCTCGTGCATCACGACTTTCTCGACGCTCGAAATCCGCAACGTGTTGCGCAGGTGATCGATAAACAGCGGCTCGAAGGCGATCTTCTTGACGAGGCTGCTTTCGCTCGGCGTGACCTGGCTGATGATCGACACGACATGTGCGTTCTTGCGCCGCGTAATCGCGGTCACGTTCATGTACGGGTTGAATTCCTGCAGGTTCACGTGGCCGTGCGATTCGCCGAACGGCCCTTCCGGCTCGAGCGAATCGGTCGGCACAAAGCCTTCGATCACGATCTCCGCATCGGCCGGCACCATCAGATCGACGGTCTTGCACTTCACGACGCGCAGCGGCTCGCCGAGAATCGCGCCTGCCACGCCGAGCTCGTCGACGTCGATCGGCAGCTTCTGCACCGAGCAGAACGACACCGCCGGATGGCCGCCGATCACCAGCGCGGCCGGCATCGGCTTGCCCATCGCCTTGTACTTGAGCCAGTGCTGGTAAATACCCTGCCCCATTTCGATCGACGGATTGCAGCCGACGCGCCGCTTGCCTTTGATCTGCCCGCGATACGTGCCCATGTTCTGGATGCCGTTGTCCGGATCCACCGTGATGTACTGCGAGCACGTCGTATACGGCGCATTGTCGAAGCCCGGCGTCGAGATCGGGATCGGCAGATGTTCGAGGCCCTGGCCATCGACGTCGAGTTCGTCGCCGATAAAGCACACTTCCTGGCACGCGGCGTCTTCGACGACCACCGGTTTGATCGGGTTAACGCGCGCCTGCTGCCACTTCTTGCCGATCTGGTCGACTGGCACGCCCATCCCGACCGAATAGACTTCGCGATTGATCGACAGCGCGCCGACCACCACCGGCAGTTCGTAGCGGCGGCCCTTGCCATCGACGACGTTATGGAACACGAAGGCCTTGCGCTCCGATTCCGGAATGCCGCCGCGCAACTGCCAGCGCACGAGCGGATGCAGCTCGGTGTCCTTGTTGATCTCGCGATGCACGTGAATCACATAGCCCTTTTCTTCCAGGGCCTGCAGGTGGGTCTGGAACGACGGAGGTGTTTTCATAATCGCCCGGTTGTGAAAATCGACATAAACCCGGTGCACGGCAAACGCACAGGCGTGAGCGTGCCGCGCGCACGCGCGCGCCGCGCAGCCTTGCCGGATGCGGAGAGTCGTGACCGTAACAACAAAAAAACGTGAAAGCGTGCGTGGGCCGTGCGGCCGGCACGCGCAGCCTGAAGGCTAGCTGGGGACGGCGTAACGCGCGGCGGCCAGACAGCCTGCTGCGCGCGCGTCAGCCCGAATCCGCTGGAACGTGCTCATCGTCTCCATCCTTTAGGTTACGCGGACGCCCGTACCGGGTGCCCCGCTTATCGGAGACTGAGGCATCGCGTCAGGTGCCGCAAACGGTGTTTTTTCATATACGTCATGAAAAAACTTCATTCGTTGAAAGAATCGCGCGATCCTGAAATGGCGCAACGCGGCGCGCCGTCTACAATAGAGCGCCCGTCCAACAGCCTCGCGAAAGGTGCGAATCATGCGGATTCTGGTCGTCGAAGACGAACCGAAAACTGGTGCCTATCTGAAGAAAGGCCTCGAAGAGTCGGGCTACAGCGTCGATCATGTGGCCGACGGCGCCGACGGCCTGATTCTCGCGCAGCAGGAAGACTACGACGTAATCGTGCTCGACGTGATGCTGCCGACCATGGATGGCTGGGCCGTCCTCAAGGCGCTGCGCGCGACGCGCCAGACGCCGGTGCTGTTCCTCACCGCGCGCGACGACGTCGACGACCGCGTGCGCGGCCTCGAACTGGGCGGCGACGACTATCTGGTCAAGCCGTTCGCGTTCGTCGAGCTACTCGCGCGGGTGCGCACGCTCGCGCGCCGCGGGCCGCCGCGCGAAAGCGAGCTGCTGCGCGTGGGCGACCTCGAAATCGACGTGAACCGGCGCCGCGTGAAGCGCGGCGGCGCGCGCATCGACCTGACGCCGCGCGAATTCTCGCTGCTGCAGCTGCTCGCGCGCCGCCAGGGCGAAGTGCTGAGCCGCACGCAGATCGCGTCATACGTATGGGACATGAACTTCGACAGCGACACCAACGTCGTCGAAGTCGCGATTCGCCGGCTGCGCGCGAAAGTCGACGACGCCTTCCCGGTCAAACTGATTCATACGGTGCGCGGCGTCGGCTACGTGATCGACCTGAAAGAGTCGGACTGATGGCGCGCCGCTCGCTGACCACGACGCTCGCGCTCGCCTTCGCGGGCACCACGATGGCGGTGTTCGCGCTGGTCGGCAGCGTGCTGTACTTTGCGCTGGACAAGCAGGTCACGCAGCAGGACGACGACCAGATCGTGCTGGCCGCGCGCCATACGCGGCGCCTCGCCAACGAGCTGCATTCGGCCGACGACGTGCGCATGCACGCGCAGCGGCTGATCAGCCAGGTACTCGGCGACCGTGCATTGTCGATGGAAGTGCGCGATGCGCAGGGCACCCTGCTGTTCGGACACAACCTCGAAAACGGCGTGCCGGCGGCCGTCGGCCCGCTGGTTTTGCCCGCGCCGGTCGCGGCCAGCGCGCGCATTACCGCCGACGCGATCGCCGATGCCACCGCGGACGGTCCGGCGGAGCATACGCCGGTGCGCGGCCTCGCCGCGAACGCGTCGCTGACCGACGGCAGTGTCGTGACGATCGTCATCGCGCGCGATATGACCGACCGCTGGCTGCTGCTCGATCACTACCGCGACCGTCTGTACGGCGTGGGCTTCGCCGGCATGCTGCTGGCGTTCCTGATGAGCTGGATGCTGGTCAACGAGTCGCTGCGGCCGCTGCGGCAACTGGCGGCGAGCGCGGCGCTCGTCACGGTCGACCGGCTGCATACGCGGATGAACGTCGATAATGCGCCGCGCGAACTCGCCGCGCTGATCGGGTCGCTGAACTCGATGCTCGCGCGTCTCGCAGGCGGTTTTCAGCGGATGTCGCAATACACGGCGGATCTCGCGCACGACATGCGAACTCCGCTCGCCAACTTGCGCGGCGCGACCGAAGTGGCGTTGTCCCGCAGCCGCAGCGCCGACGAATATCAGGCGACGCTCGAATCGAATCTCGAGGAATGCGAGCGCCTGTCGCGGATGATCGAAAGCGTGCTGTTTCTGGCGCGCGCCGAGCATCCGCAATTCGTTACCCGCATGAAGCCGCTCGATGCGCATGCGGAACTGACGCGCGTGGCCAACTATTTCGAGGGCCTCGCCGAAGAAGCAGGGGTCCAGGTGCAGGTCAGCGGCGGCGGCGAAGTGAGTGCGGACGCCGAGCTGTTCCGGCGCGCCGTCAGCAATCTGCATGCGAATGCGATTCGCCATACGCCGCGCGGCATGGCGATCGAACTGAGCGCCGAGCCGACTGCGCAAGGCTTGCGCGTAACCGTCGCGAACCAGGGCTCGCATCTGGAGCCGGCCGCGCTCGAACGGGTGTTCGACCGCTTCTACCGCGCCGATCCCGCGCGCGGCAACGTAGCGCTTGGCCCCGCTTCCACTGGGCTCGGGCTGGCAATCGTGCGTTCCATCATGGAACTGCACGGCGGCAGTGCGCACGCGCAGAGCGACGCCGACAGCACGCGCTTCATTCTGGATTTTCCGCGGAAGTAAGCACGCTGCTGCTCCAGCCGCCGCCCAGCGCCCGGAGCAGCTGCACGCTCGCGTCGACGCGCCGCGCGTCGATCTGGTCGACGGTGCGCTCGTTGGCGAGCGCAGTGGTCTGCGAAGTCGCCACGTCGAGGTAGCTGACTGCGCCGGCGTGAAACTGATTCGTGGTCAACTGCAGCGCGTGCTGCGCGGCGTCGGACGCCAGTTGTGCGCTGCGCGCTTCGTTCGACAGGGTCTGCAGCGTGGACAGCTGGTCTTCGACCTGCTGGAACGCGGCCAGCACGGTCTGCCGGTAGTCCGCCACGGTACCGTCGTACTGCGCACGCGCGCCCTGCAGCGCGGCGGCACGGCGCCCGCCGTCGAACAGCGTGCCGGCGAGCTGCGAACCGAGCGACCAGAACAGGCTCGGCGCAGTCAGCCACGGCGCGAAATACGAACTCTCGAGGCCGGCGCTGGCCGACAAGGTCAGGTTCGGATAGTACGCGGCCCGCGCCTCGCCGATCTGCGCATTGGCGGCCGCCACGCGCCGTTCGGCGGCCGCGATGTCGGGACGCCGTTCGAGCAGTTGCGACGGCAGCCCTGCCGGAATCGACGGCACCGCGACTGCGGCGGCCCGCGCCGGCAACGCAAACGACGAGGCCGGCACGCCGGTCAGCGTCGCGATCGCGTGCACCAGTTGCGCGCGCTGCACGTCGAGGTCGGTATCCTGGGTGCGCGCGGTTTCCAGTTGCGTCTGCGCCTGCGCGACGGCCGCGGAATCGATCGCGCCGCTGTTGAACTGCTGCTGCAGGATCGACAGCGCCGCGGCATAAGCCGTCACGGTATCGTCGAGCAGCTTCTTCTGGATATCGATTGCGCGCACATCGAAGTAGTCGGCGGCCAGATCCGACTGCATCGCCAGCCGCACGCCGGCGAGGTCCGCCGCGCTCGCCTGCGCATTGGCCTGCGCGTTGACCGTCGCATCCTCGACGCGGCCGAACAGATCCGGCTCCCAGCTCGCCGCGACGCCCACCGAATAATCCGGCACCGTGTGCCCCGCAAGACCGCGATGCACAATGTTTTGCGACGTGCGGAAGCGTTCCTGCGCGACGCCGGCGGTAACGGTGGGGAAAAATCCCGCGCGCTGATAGGCGACCATCGACCGCGCGCTCTGCAATTGCGCGACGGCTTTCTGGACCGTCTGGTTCGATATGTCGATGCGGGTTTCGAGGCGATCGAGTTCGTCGTCGCCGAACAGCGTCCACCATGGGCCGCGCGACGCCTGATCGGCCGGTGCGGCGACGCTCCAGCCGGGCGCGGCCGCGGCGCCGGCGGCGGGCGCGGTCGCGTAGCTCGCCGGCACGTCGACCGATGGCTTCGTGTACGGCGGCAGCGTCGTGCATGCCGCGAGCAGCGCAGCAGCGCCGGCGGACATCACAGTCGTGCGGATCAACAACGCAGCTTGCTTGCGCATTTTTCGGCTCCTGGATCGGCTCACCGTTGCGGTGCGGTGTGTGACGCTGCGGCTACCTGGTTGGGCGCACCCGTCGCGATTTGCACCGGCTCGCCCGCGACGATCGCATCGCCCGGGTTGTTGATTACGCGATCGCTGTTCGACACCCCGGTCGCAATCTCGACATAGGTGCCGAAATCGCGGCCGATCGTCACGGTCTTCAACTGCACCTTGTCGTCGGCGCCGACCGTGGCGATCGTCACGCCGTCCGGCCGAAACAGCAGCGCACTGACCGGCAGCTCGAGCAGCGGATGCTGCTGCGTCACCTGCAGATGCACCTGCGCGTATGCGCCGGGCAGCAGCGCACCGTCGCGATTGTCGACGTCGACTTCGACGCGCAGCGTGCGGCTGGACGGATCGATCGCATCGGCGCTGCGCGCGACGTGCGCGGTGAAACGCCGGCCCGGATACTGTTGCGTGCTCAGATACACCGGCGTACCCGCGCTGACCTGGCTTGCTTCGTCCTGCGGCACGTCGACGAACACGCGCAAGGTGCCGGTTTGCTCGACATGGAACAGCTCGCCCGGCGGCGTCGCGAGGCCCGGTGTGCCGCCCGCGGTAACGAGTGCACCGACGTCGACATTGCGCGCGGTCACCACACCGTCGAACGGCGCGCTGACTTTTTCGTACGACACAAGCTCGCTCAGCCGCGCGACATTGGCCTGCGCGGACGACAGAATCGCGGCCTTGGCCTGCATGTCGCTGGTTTTCGCATCCGCGTCCTGCGGCGCAACCGATTGTGTCTGCAACATTTGCTGCCAGCGCTGCGCGGTGGTCTTCGCGTACGCATAGTTGGCCTGCGCGGTGGCCGCGTCGGCACGCGCCTGACGCAGTTCCGCATCGAGCTCGGGGGTTTCGATCACGGCAAGCGTCTGCCCCGCTTTCACTTTTGCGCCGATGTCGGCGTACCAGTGCTGTACATAGCCGCTGGTGCGCGCATAGACCGATGCATCCGCGAACGGCATCACCGATGCCGGCAGCAGCAGTTCGTGCTGTGCCGGTGCGTGCGTCGGCACGACGATCGAAACCGGCAACGCATGCTGTGCGGCGACCTGTTCGGTCAAGGCGGTTTGCGCGGACAGTCGGGGCACTACGCCGATCGTCAGCAGCGCGGCGGCCACGCATGCAAGCGCAACCGGCAGCGCGTAGCGACGCCGCGCGTGCGGTTCGCTGGGCTGCTGCTGCAGGTTCGGCGCCTGCACGTCTGCGCCGGCATCGTTTCTAGCGGTTCTGTCTTCCGAAGTTTTCATCGCAGTTCCTTGAGCAAACGCATGGCAAACGGATCTATCGCGCTTCACGCGTGGGTGGCCGGTTCGGCAAGCTCGGCCGCGCGCGCCGCTCGACGCCGCGCCAGCCAGCTATGCACGATGCCGAACACGACCGGCACGAAAATCAGCGTCGACAACGTGCCCGCCGCCAGTCCGCCGATCACCGCGCGGCCGAGCGGCGCGTTCTGTTCACCGCCGTCGCCGAGCCCCAGCGCCATCGGCAGCATGCCGATCAGCATCGCGAGCGCGGTCATCAGCACCGGGCGGAAGCGGCTGAAGCCTGCTTCGAGCGCCGCGTCGAACGGTTGTGCGCCGGCCGCGAGCTTCTCGCGCGCCGTGTTGATCACCAGAATGCTGTTTGCGGTCGCAATGCCGATGCACAGGATCGTGCCGGTCAGCGCCGGCACGCTCAGCGTGGTGTGGGTGGCGAACAGCATCCAGGAGATGCCCGCAAGCGAGGCCGGCAAGCCGCTGACGATGATCAGCGGATCGAGCCACGACTGGAAATTGACCACCATCAGCAGATAGACGAGCGCGACCGCAAACACGAGTCCCAGACCGAGCCCGCTGAACGACTGGTTCATCGACTGCACCTGGCCGCGCATCACGATCGACGAACCGGGCGGCAGCTGCGCACGCGCCTCTTCGACCAGCCGGTTCACGTCGTCGGCCACGCCGCCGAGATCGCGGCCCTGCGCCGACGCGAAAATATCGAGCACCGGTTGCACGTTGTAGTGAGACACCACCGCCTGCTGCGTGCCGCGCGACATCGTGCCGAGCGTGCCCAGCAGGTTTTGCGGCGCAGCCGCAAGCTTTTGCGTGGTCAGCGGAATATTCGCGAGCGTCTGCAGCGAGTGAACGTCGTACTGCGGCATCTCGGTGACCAGCGGATAGCTGACGCCGTTCTTCGGATCGAGCCAGAAATTCGGCGTGGTCTGCGAACTGCCGGACAGCGCGATCAACATGTTCTGCGCCACGTCGCGCTGCGTCAGCCCGGCTTCAAGCGCCTTGGTGCGATCGACGTCGATATCGATCGACGGATCGTCGCCCGGCTGCTGGATGCGCGCGTCGACGAGTCCGCGCACGCCGCGCAGCCTCGCGAGCAGTTGCGTGGCGACCGCGCGGTTAGCGGCCAGCTTGTTGCCGACGATCTGCACGTCGATCGGCGCCGGCAGGCCGAAGTTCAGAATCTGGCTGACGATGTCGGCCGGCAGGAACGCGAACGTGACGCCGGGAAACGATGCGTTCAGCACGTTACGCAGTTTCGCGACGTATTCGGCGGTCGGTTTGTGCTTCGGTTTCAGCGTGATCAGGATGTCCGCATCGGCCGAGCCGATCGGGTCCGACGAGTCGTAGGTCAGGTTGATGCCGCTCACCGGCACGCCGATGTTGTCGAGTACCGACGCCTGTTCCGCCGGCGGAATCACGGTGCGGATTTTCGCTTCCACTTCGTCGGTGATGCGTGCCGTTTCTTCGATGCGGGTGCCGGTCGGCGCGCGCAGATGCAGGCGGATTTCACCGGTATCCACCGAGGGGAAGAAATCGCGGCCGACGAACGGCAGCAGCACGAGCGAGCCGATGCACAGCAGCAGAAACAGCGGCACGAAACGACGGCGGCGCACGATGGCCCGTTCCAGGCCGCCGCGATACGTATGACGCACGCGTTCGAAGCGCTGTTCGAACGCAGCCTGAAAGCCCGTCAGCGCCCGCACCAGCGGATTCGATGCGCGCCGCGCCTTGGTGCCGTCGCGTTGCGCGCCGCCGCGGGCCCGCATCAGATACATCGCCAGCGTCGGAATCAACGTGCGCGAGAAGAAATACGACGCGCACATCGCAAACACCACGGCTTCCGCGAGCGGCACGAACAGGTAGCGCGCGACGCCGGACAGCAGAAACATCGGCACGAATACGATGCAGATCGACAGCGTCGATACGAAGGTGGGCACCGCGATCTCGCCTGAGCCGTTCAGGATCGCGTCGTGCAATGGCGCGCCGTTCTCCAGATGATGCGTGATGTTCTCGATCGCAACCGTTGCGTCGTCAACCAGAATGCCGACCGCGAGCGCAAGGCCGCCGAGCGTCATGATGTTGATGGTCTGGCCGAGCGCGGACAGCGCGATCAGCGAAGTCAGCACCGCGAGCGGAATCGATACCGCGATAATCAGTGTCGCGCGCCAGCTGCCGAGAAACAGCAGGATCATGGCGGCCGTCAGACACGCGGCGATCGCTGCCTCGCGCACCACACCGTCGATCGCCGATTTGACGAACACCGACTGGTCCGACAGCGGCGTGATGTGCAGCGCATGCGGCAAGCCGGCGGCGATATTCGGCAGCATCGTCTTGACCTGCTGGATGATCGTAAGCGTCGACGCGCTGCCGGTCTTTTCCACTTCGAGCAGCGCCGCGCGCTTGCCGTCGCTACGCACGATATTGGTTTGCGGCGCGTATCCGTCGATCACGTGCGCCACGTCACGCACGTAGACCACCGTACCGTTGACCGTCTTGATCGGCAGATCGTTGAGCGCCGCGATCGACGCGGTGCTGCCGTTCATTTCGACGTTGTATTCGCGCGTGCCGATCTTTGCGGTGCCACCGGGCAGAATCAGGTTCTGCGCGTTGACGGCGTTGACCACGTCGAGCGGCGCAAGACCTTTGGCCTGCAGTTTGGCGGCATCGAGTTCGACCATCACCTGGCGAATCTTGCCGCCGAACGGCAGCGGCACCGCCGCGCCCTGCACCGTAGCAAGCTGCGTGCGGATAAAGCTGTTGCCGAGGTCGTACAGCTGTTGCTCGGGCAGGGTCTTGCTCGACAGGCCGAGTTCCAGCACCGGCACCGTCGAAGCGTTGTACGTGATGATGTTCGGCGGCAGCGTGCCGGGCGGCAGCAGCCGCAGAATCGATTCGGAGTTCGCGGACGCCTGGGCGATGGCGCGGTTGATGTCCGCGCCCGGGTGGAAAAACACCTTCACCACCGCCACGCCGTTCAGCGATTGCGACTCGATATGCTCGATGTCGTCGACGTCGGAGGTCAGCGCCCGTTCGTAATTCGACGTGATCCGATGCGCCATGTCCTCCGCGGAAAAGCCGTTGAAGCTCCACACGATGCTGACCACCGGCACGTCGATGTTCGGAAAGATGTCGGTCGGCGTGCGCACGATCGCGAGCGGTCCGAGGATAAACAGCAGCACCGCCAGCACGATAAACGTATAAGGCCGCTGCAACGCTAGTTTGACGATCCACATGGCAGGCTCCCTCGGCAACTGACCCCGGTATCGGTGGCTGCCGGAGGGCAGCGCTGATCGGGCTCTCGATGGGATGCAAGTGTGCGGGAGGGGCCATTACCCTCGGGCGTCGCGAAGGTTACGAATCTGTTATCTGCGACGCGGGTTTGCTAGCGCGCTGTCAGCTGGCGCTGCGCGATATGCGGCACGCGGCCGCGCGCCTGCGCGCGCCGGCCAGCGCGCGGATTGACGATACAGGACGGAGTTTGACCGTTTCGGCCGCGACGTGAAGCGAGACGCCAAATAAGCCGCGCGTGCCTAACGGCGCGGCTTGATGCCGAGATCTTTTGCCTTGCGCACGAGGTCCGGCACCGAGCGGGAGTTCATTTTTTTCATCACCTGGCTGCGGTGCAGCTTGATGCAGTCTTCGCTGACGCCTAGCGCCCCCGCGATCTGCTTGTTCAGCAGCCCGGTGATCACCAGATGCAACACTTCCCGCTCGCGCGTGGAAAGCCGCTGGTAACTGGTTCGCAACGGCTTCAGACGCTGCTCTTCGGCGCGCCTCGTGTGGTCGAGCGCCAGCGCGTCGTGTATGGCATCGAGCAGTTCCTGATCGCGAAACGGCTTGGCCAGAAAATTGACTGCGCCCGCCTTCATCGCCTGCACCGACATCGCGATATCGCCATGACCGGTGATGAACAGAATCGGCATGCGCATATCCAAACGATGACAATCGCGCTGGAAAGCAAGGCCGCTTTCGCCGCGCAGACGGATGTCCAGCACCAGACAGCTGGTTGCGTCGGGCCGCTCGAACGCCAGAAAGGCCGCCGACGACTCGAACGTCTCGACGCGGTAACCGACCGACAGCAGCAGCGAAGCGAGGGTTGCGCGCATCGCCGGATCATCGTCGACGATATACACAATGGGCTGCGTGCCGGTCGCGTGAGGTTGCGGCAAAGCCTCACCGGCATGTACGACGGAACGGTATACCGCGGTGTTTTCGCTGTGAATGTGCATGAGATATTGGCGGCTGTGGGGTCACGGGAGAACCAACTTCTCATTATCTGGATTCGTGATGCCTTGTATGCCACCATGCGTTTCGCAGCATGGCAGCATCGACGAGATGATCATCCGCGCGCTTACCTTTCCACAAGTATACACATCGTATACGTTGCGTAATGTAACGCGCTTGCTATGATGGCCCAGCGCTGCACGCCTCTTCACGATTGCACTTGCGAATCGGCAATTTACTGCAACGATGAACCACTCAAGCGATGCCGCACACGCGTACGCGCGCACTTCGACCTACTCGTCGAGTTCGATTCTGAAGGCCGGCCAGGAGCTGTTGGTACGTTGTGTGGACAATCATAACGGCGCCCGTCTGATCGTTGTTGCCACAACCGACGACCCTGCATGCAGCGAGCGTCTGCAAGCGCAGTTCGACCTGCGCCAGCGGCTCGATCGCGCGTGGGCCGCGGTGCCTGTCGAGCTGTCGCGCTACGCCGGACGCAGCGCGCTGATCCTGTCTGACCCGGGCGGCATACCGCTCGCCGATTGCCTTCAGCAAGGCTTCGACGTCGCTGCGTTCCTGCGGATCGCCGAAGCATTGGCCGCGGCAGTCTCGAACAGCCATGCGGCAGGGCTCGTGCACGGCAATCTGAACCCCGGCGACCTGCTGGTCGATTGCGCGGCGGGCCACTGCTGGCTGATGGGCTTCGCACATTGCGCTCACGCCGAGCACCTTTGCGAAACCAACGCGTCAGCGGGCTCCACCGCATACCGCGCGCCGGAACAAACCGGCTGCGTCAGCAGCGCAATCGACGCGCGAACGGACATCTACGCACTCGGATGCGTGTTCTACGAAATGCTGACCGGTTTGCCGCCGTCCACGCCCTGCGCTGCCGCACCTGCGCGGCGCGCGGCGCTCGTCGCGCCGCTGTCCGCATGCGCACCCGGCATCCCGGCACAGCTCGCGGCCATCGTGATCAAGATGCTCGCGCGGCTTCCCGACGAACGGTATCAGTCGGTGGCCAGCCTCGCGAGCGACCTCGCGCAATGCCGCGCGCGCTGGCATGAAAGCGGCACGCTTGCGTCGTTTCCGCTCGATCTGCGCAGCATCGGCCGGCGCTTCAAGCACCCGGCAAAACTGTATGGGCGCGCGAGCCAACTCGCCTCGCTCACCGCATCGTTCGAACGGGTGGCCGCGAGCGGTAAAACCGAGTTCACGCTGTTGACCGGCTACTCCGGGTCGGGCAAATCGGCGCTGGTGGCCAGCCTCGCCGCGCAGCTGCGCGACGTCCCGCATCACTATGCGGCCGGCAAATGCGATCCGTTGAAAGCGAGCGTGCCGTACTTCGCGCTGGTGCAGGCGTTCCAGGCGCTGCTGCGGCCCGTGCTCGGCGCCAGCGAAGCGGCCTTCGAAGCGATGCGCGCGAAACTCACTGAGACGCTCGGCGTCAATGCGGGTGTCCTCGCCGCGCTGGTGCCGAATGCGTCGATCGTGCTTGGCCCGGTGCCGCCGGTTCCGCAATTGACGCCGCAATTCGAACGCATACGCTTTCTGCGCGTCGCCGCGCAGTTGCTCGGCGCGTTTGCTTCGGCACAAACACCGCTGGTGCTGTTTCTCGACGATCTGCAATGGGCCGATGCCGGCACGCTCGCCGTGATCAGGCATCTGCTCACCGATGACCGCGTGCGCTACGTGTCGATCGTCGCCGCGTACCGCGATACCGGCGCGCAGTCCGCCGCCACGCTGCAATGGCTGAACGACACGCGCAATCAAATGGCGATCGTGCCGACGCGGCCATTGCGCACCACCGACCTCGCCGAGTTCATCTCCGATACGCTGACCTGTACGCTGGCCGACGCCATACCGCTCGCCAGGTTCGTCGAAAGTCAGACCGGCGGCGAGCCGTTCTTCGCGATCCGCCTGCTTGCGTCGCTTGCCGACGAAGGCCTGATCGCTTTCGACTACCGGCAATCCCGCTGGTCGTGGAACCTGAATCAGGCCCGCGCAAACGGCCACACCAACAACATCGTCGACTTCATGCGGCAGCGCATCGCCAGCCTGTCGTTGCCGGCGCAAGCCGCGCTGTGTTACCTGTCGTGCCTCGAAAGCGCTTCGGCCGATACCCTTGCCGTTGCCGCCGGTATGTCGGCCGCGCAAACGCAGCTCGCGCTCGACGAAGCGCAGAAGCTCGACCTCGTGTTCCAGCATGCCGACGAATGGCGCTTCTGGCACGATCGCGTACGCGAGGCGGTCTACGCTTCGATCTGCGACACTGACAAGGAGGCCTTGCACCTCGAAGCAGGCCGAAGGCTCGCCGCGTGGCCGATGCTCGATCTGCAAGGCGATCCGCTGTTCGCGGTCGTCAACCAGATCAATCGCGGCCTGCCGCTTGTCGATGCGCCGGCCGAACGCGAGGCATTCGGCCGCCTGAACCTCGCCGCAGGCCGGCGCGCACGCGATGCCGCAGAGCATGTATCGGCGCTCGAATACTTCGTTGCCGCCACCCATCTGCTGGCAGGCGCGCGCGATGCGACGGCGCGCTACGCCGCGCAGTTTCACCGCGCCGAGTGCGAATTTCTGACCGGCGCCGCGGACGCCGCGCTAGTCCGGCTGCGCCGCCTGCAACGCCGCTTTCTCGATCTGCAGCTGCGTGCGCAGGTCACGCGCCTGTTGCTGACCATCCTGAGCGCACGCGACCAGATGGACGACGCGCTCGAAGTCGCGCTCGCCTATCTACGGCAGGCCGGTCAGCAGCTGCCGTCGCTGCCGGGCGCCGACGACGTCGATCGCGAGTTCGCCTGTGTGATCAGGTTGATGCACGGCCGCGTGCCGCACGATCTGCTCGACTTGCCGCCGATGCGCAACGCGCAGTTGCGCAGCATCATGGACGTCTATGTGGGCCTGTATCCGGTCGCGCTGTTTCTCGACCGGAACCTGCGCGACTTCGTGCTGTTGCGCATCACGTCGCTGAGCCTGCAGCATGGCCACTGCGACGCGTCCACCCACGCGTACGCCGCGGCGATCCGCGCGTTCGGCGCGCGCTACGGCGACTACCAGACCGGTTTCGAGTTCGGCGAGCTGGCGATGAAGCTGATCCAGAACGACGATCCCGGCAGCACGAAGGTGCGCGCGCAACTGACGGTCGGCGCCTCCGTGCTGCCATGGTCGAAGCCGGCCGTCGATGCGCTGGCGCTGATCCGCGAAGCGGTGCGCGGCGCGTCGGCGATCGGCGATCTGAACTTCGAGCTCTATTCGCGGCGCAATCTGGGCAGCCTCCTGATCTTTTCGGCAGCGCCGGTCCGCCAGGCGCTAAGGGAAGCCGATGCGGGATTCGACCTCGCCAGAAGGTTCAGAATCGACCTGATGGCCGACGCATTCATGGTGCAGATCTGCATGCTGCGCGAACTGTGCGGCATGCCGACCGACGACGCGTCGCTGCTGACGGCCGGCTACGATCCGCACTGGCGCGAACGCATTGCGGTGCAGCCGGATCGGCCGCGCTCGATCGCCGCCTGTGCGTTCTGGACGCACCGCATGCAGCTATGCCTGACGTTCGGCGACTTCGCGGCCGCGCTGAGCGCCGAGCGTGCCGCGCGGAAATACGCGTGGATCTCCGACTCGTTCGTCGAGATCGTCGACTATGCGTGCTATGGCGCGTTGGCGCATGCCGAAGCGCTGCTCGCCTGCGCGCCCGCGATCGTTCCCGAACACGTGGTCGCGCTGTACGACCGGCATAATAGGCTGGCGGCGTGGGTGCGCTTTTGCCCGCAGAATTTTCGCGCCCGCCTGACACTCGTCGAAGCGCAGATTGCCTGTGTCGAACGACGCTGCACCGACGCCGAGCGTCTGTTCGAAGCCGCGATCGACGACGCGCGCCAGCATGGCTTCGCACAGATCGAAGCGCTGGCTGCCGAAGCCGCTGCCCGGCACTACGAGCGCCGCGGCCTGAGCATCGTCGCGCGGTCCTACCTTCGCCTCGCGCGCGAAGCGTATGCCGGTCTCGGCGCACGGGCGAAAGTGCACGCGCTCGATTCGACCCGCAAGCCGGACAACGCGACGCTGATCCCGCACGGCCACCACACCGCCGATCGGCCGGATGCCGAACGCAATGCGGCGCAATCCGCGAATCCCCATGCACGCTCCGGCGAAATCGTGCTGAGCCAGCTGGCCGGCATCATCGTGACCAGTTCGATCGAATTCGCCGGCGCGCAGCTCGGCGTGCTCGCGCTGTACAAAGGCGGCGCGCTGCAGATCGCCGCGAAAGCGCAGATGACGCGCGACGGCGCGACGCTGTCGATGCAGCCGGCCGACGTATCTGCACGCGAGCTGCCCGCCTCGATCCTGCAGACGGTCGCACGTACCCACGTGCATGTGGTGCTCGACGATGCGCCGCAGGATGGCGAATTTGCGCAGGATCCTTACCTGCTGGCTCATCGTCCGCGTTCGGTGGTCTGCATGCCGATCGTGCAGCAATCGCGCACCACCGGCATCCTGTACCTCGAAAACCGCATGGCGGCGCGGATCTTCACGCCAAAAAAGATCGAGGTGCTGCTCGCGCTCGCCACCCACGCCGCCGTCACGCTGGAAAACGCGGAACTGTACGCGCGGCTCGCCGAGGAATCCCGCCAGCGGGATCGCGCCGTCGACGCGCTGCGCGATTCGCAAAAGGAGCTGGCACGGGTCAAACCGCTGATCACGATGCGCGAGCTGATCGGCTCCGTCGTGCACGAGGTCGCGCAGCCGTTGACCAGCGTCGGCACCGCGGCCAGCGCGGCCTTGAACTGGCTGCGCGCGGCGCCGCCGGACATCGGCCACGCCCGCTCGATGGTCGAGCAGATCGTCGAACAGAGTTCGCGCGGCCGCAACATCGTGCGCAGCTTGCGGGCGCTGGTCGGCAACGCCACGCCGTGCTTCGAGCTGTTCGATCTGAACGACGCGATCGGCGACACGCTCGCGCAGCTGCAAAGCCGCCTCGGCGAAGCGGAGATCCAGCTGGAAGTGCGTTCGCCGGGGCGCGAACTGCAGGCGTACGGTGACCGCGTCCAGTTGCAGCAGGTCGTGTTCAATCTCGTCTCCAACGCGGTCGACGCGATGACGACCATGACCGGCCGCCAACGCATGCTGACAATCGATACATCCGAAGGCGCGACCGGCGAGATCGTGGTGGCGGTCGAAGACACCGGACCCGGCATTGCGCCATCGGTCGCGGGGCGGCTGTTCACGCCGTTCGTCACCACACGCAAGGAGGGTCTCGGCATGGGCCTCGCGATCTGCAGCATGATCGTCGACGCGCATGGCGGCGAACTGACCGCCGAGGCCGGTGCCCAGGGCGGCGCCGTGTTCCGCTTTTCGATCCCGAAGCCGGTGGAGTGTGTGCTGAACGCCGGCGGCGGCTGATCCGGGCACCTGAACTAACACGAACGTATACCGGCGCTCACGCAGATATGAGTGTCGCTACCCTTCGGTAGCCTACGTTTGCGTGCGCCGCGTCGCTATAGTTCTTCAGGCACTTTCGTCGAGAAGAACCATGCCGAACTGGAACACCAACCGATCTGACAAGAGCTCGAGAATCGCGGCCGCCGCCGCGCATGCCGACGGCAAGCGGGTCGCCGCGAGCGCGGCGACTGCGCTGCTGCAGGCTGTGATCCGGCCCGGCGACCGCGTGTGCCTCGAAGGCGATAACCAGAAGCAGGCCGATCTGCTGGCGCGCGCGCTGGCGGCAGCCGATAGCCGGGTCCTGCACGATCTGCATATGGTGCAATCCGGCGTCGTGCTGCCCGAACACCTCGACGTGTTCGAGCGCGGCATCGCCACGCGGCTCGACTTCGCGTATTCGGGGCCGCAGGCGCAACGGATCGCGCAGATGCTGTACGCAGGCAAGATCGAGTTGGGCGCGGTGCACACGTACCTCGAACTGTTTGCGCGCTACTTCGTCGACCTGACGCCTAAAGTCGCGCTGGTGGCGGCCGTCAGCGCCGACCGGCAGGGCAATCTGTACACCGGCGCGAATACCGAAGACACGCCGACCGTCGTCGAGGCGACCGCCTTCAGCAACGGCATCGTGGTGGCGCAGGTGAGCGACATCGTCGAGCATCTGCCGCGCATCGATATTCCCGGCGATCAGGTGGATTTCGTCGTCGATGCGGGCCGGCCGTTTTACGTCGAGCCGCTGTTCACGCGCGACCCCGCCGCGCTGACGGAACCGCAGATTCTGACCGCGATGCTGGCCATCAAGGGCATCTACGCGCGTTACGGCATTACGCGGCTCAATCACGGTATCGGCTTCAATACGGCGGCCATCGAGCTGCTGCTGCCGACCTTCGGCGAACGTCTCGGCCTCAAGCATCGCATCGCCACGCACTGGGCACTCAATCCGCACCCCACGCTGATTCCCGCGATCGAGTCCGGATGGGTCAAACAGATTCACAGCTTCGGCTCCGAAGTCGGCATGGACGATTACATCCGCGCGCGCTCCGATGTGTTCTTCACCGGCGCCGACGGTTCGCTGCGCTCGAACCGCGCGTTCTGCCAGACTGCCGGCCACTACGCGTGCGACCTGTTTATCGGTTCGACGTTGCAGATCGACCTGCACGGCAACTCGTCGACCGTCACCAGCGCGCGGATCGCCGGCTTCGGCGGCGCGCCGAACATGGGGGCCGACGCGCGCGGCCGGCGTCATCCGAGCGCGCCGTGGCTGCAGGCCGGCAACGAGGCGGACCACAGCGCGCAACCGCTGCTGCGCCGCGGACGCAAGCTCGTCGTGCAGATCGGCGAGACCTTCGGCGATAAAAATCTGCCGCTGTTCGTCGAACAGCTCGATGCATTGCAGCTCGGCGAGCAGCTGCGGCTGCCGCTTGCGCCGGTGATGATTTACGGCGACGACGTCACGCATATCGTCACCGAGGAAGGCATTGCGAACCTGCTGCTGTGCCGCGACGCGCAGGAACGCGAACAGGCGATTCGGGCTGTGGCCGGCTTTACCGAGGTGGGCCGCCGGCGCGACCACAGAAAGGTTGCCGAATTGCGCACGCGCGGCGTCGTGCAGCGGCCCGAAGACCTCGGCATCGCCGCGCTCGACGCCGACCGGCGCATGCTCGCGGCACGCTCGATCAAGGACCTCGTGCACTGGTCCAAAGGCCTGTATCAACCGCCTTCAAGATTCCGGAACTGGTAGGAGCGTCACCATGGAACACCTCGTGTACCGTTTCAACGTAGACCGGCGTGCCAGCGGCAAGCGGCTCTATGCGCTGGTCGGCGTGGTCGCCTCGGGCGAT
>Ga0310813_10000733_pt1 | contig 20073 bp, 38 predicted proteins | sample YN3metagenome_FD_203086 | JGI IMG/M metagenome (GOLD analysis project Ga0310813, IMG submission 203086) | Soil microbial communities from experimental microcosm in Duke University, North Carolina, United States - YN3 | ecosystem: Engineered > Artificial ecosystem > Soil microcosm > Unclassified...
TCCCCGGGGCCAGTGTGGCGGTGCCGGCGGAGATGGTCACGGTCTGGCCCGGGTTCACGAAGTCGAACGCCCCGGTCGAGGGAGCGTTCACCACCGCGGACCCGGCGGTCGCTGTCACCCCGGTCACCGCGGTGGTCGCGGACGTGTCCTTCAGGAGGAAGCGCCAGAACTTCTTGTTCTGCCAGTCCTGGTAGGCCCGCAGGATGGACTCGCCCGCCATGTCGAGGGCCTCCTGCGAGGACCGACCCCCGATGATGCCGGCGACGTAGATTTTCGCGTTCACCACGGTCATGCTCATGCTCTACCTCAGTGGGATGCCCACTTTCTTGATCTGCTCCAGTGTGGGGCGCTTAATGATCGGCTTGCCGAGTTCCCGGCGCTGCTTGGCGCGGACCTCAGCGTAGAAGTCGGCGAGGCCGGGGATGGTCGCCTTCGGCGTCCGGTTCTCCAGGACCCATCGTCTCGCGCCATCAGCAACGCGACGGCGAAGAGCAGCGTCCTCGATGAGAAGCGAGAGCTTCTCGACGAACTCGGCCGGCGTGGTGTAGTGCAGCCCGGTCTCTCCATCGACGATCTCCGAGTAGGGTGGCGTCTTGGCGGCGAGGGTGGCCTCCGGGGTCTCCCAGATCGAGGCCTCGTACCACTTGATGCCGGACTTGCAGGCGTTGAAGACGTTGTTGACGAGCGGGCACAGGTTGACGTCGATGTTGAGCAGCCCGCGCTTCAGCTTGTAGGCGTCGTACGAGACCCAGGAGTGGTGCTCGACCATGTTGTCCGGGATCGCGTCGTGAATCCAGTTGAACCACTCGCCGAAGATCACGAACTTCACGTTCGGGTACTTCTGGGCGATGGTGCGGAGCGCGTCGCGCAGCGGGTACCAGTCGATCAGGTGCGACATGCCGCCCTGCCAGAGGACCCTGACGCTGTCGTCCTTGCGCACGGCGCGGATGTCCTCGAAGTGCTCGGGGACGATGGTGTTCGGGAACACGTAGACGTCGCGGGCGCCGATCACGTCGCGCATGTAGCGCGCCAGCGTCGGCGAGGTCACGGTCACGCCGTGCGCGTTCCTGATGATCTCGTGGCGCACCTTCATCTGGTGGAGGTTGCGGGCGATGTCGAAGGTCGTGCCCTCGAAGAACGTCTCCTGGTCCTGCCAGCCGATGGGCTCGCCCTTCGCGTTGAGCATGGGCTTGCCGTCGGCGTCCTCGAACTCCAGGCCCTCGCCGGGCTCCAGGAACTTGGCGTCCGGGTAGCCGCGCACGCCCTGGCTCGCGAACACCGTGTTGAACGGGTGCACGAAGTCGTTGTTGTCGTCGACGTCGTAGATGATCGCTGGCGGGTAGATGTCGCTGCCGTTGCGCACCGCCGGCTCGATCCGGCGCAGGGCGTTGAACCTGTGCAGGAACGGCTCTCCCGACACCGCGTAGAAGTGCGCGACGTCGGCGTACATCATCGCGATGTTCGACTCAGGACGGTTCTCGCCGTTCTCCTCGTAGATACTGGCGAGGTCGAGCGACTGAAGCTGCGTCATCGGCGCCTCGATGCGGTAGTACGAGCACGCGCTGCGCTTGCCGATGTTCAACGTCCAGACGTAGAAGTTCGAGGCCACGTTGTGGCTCCTTTCAGGGAAGCGAGAGATGCGCTTCTCGGCACATTACTCCCCGCTTCAAGGGGACTCTCTCGCAGAAAACTCAGGAGAGGATGATCTTGCCGCGCATGTCGCACGGCACGCCCAGGCTCTCGAAGTACGAGAGGAGCGCGTAGAAGAAGTCCTTGTTCAGCTTGAGGCAGCCGGCCGCCTCGTCCCACTTGTACAGCAGGCCGTCGTCCATCTGCTCGCCGGTGTCGTAGTCGTACTTGGCGAACATATCGAGGATGAGGGTCCAGATTTCCGTGTCGTAGTTGGCGACGTGCTGGAACGTGCGCGTCGGGTCGAAGCCGTTCGCCCGGACGTACTTGCCCAGGGCGCTCATCGAGTCCGACATGTTGCGCGCGATGACTCGGTTCTCGGCGGTCGTGCGCAGCTTCGGGTTGAACTCCTGCGCCAGCTTGACCACGTCCCCGAGCAGGGCTAGCTCCTCCTTGTGCCGGCTCTTGATGCGGTTGACTCTGAGGTCACTGCTCACGTGCGACTCCTCTCTGTTACGATACCTCGGTACCCAATTACGAGTACCGAGGTCCCGTGTCAGCCCTTCTGTCCCGCGCCCCGGCGGCCGGGCTTGCCGACGCCGCCGACCTTCGTGAGGTTCGGGTTCTTCGCCTTCGCTGCCGGGCTCGCTTTGCGCGCACCCGCGGCAATCGCCCCGGCGGGGTTGTAGGCCCCTCCGGCAGCGGCCGAGGCCACGGCGGCCTTGAAGCCCATGCCCTTGTGCTCCGTCGGGTTCCCGCGCGCCATCTTACGCGGCCCCGCCAGCACCGGTCTTGTTCAGCTTGCGCTTTCCGACCGGGTTCTTCACGGACTGGCTGATGGTGCTGGTCTTCGCGGCCGGTACGCGCAGCTTCGCGCTGTTGCCGGTCGTGTTCTCGGTGTTCCCCACCGGGTTCGACACGCTCTGCGAGAGCGTCTTGCGTCCGATGGCGGTCTGGAGTGGGTTTCCCCTGGCCATGCTCACTTCTCCCCGCGCATCGCGCGGTGTAGGTGTTCGATGTGCTTCCGGGCCGCCTTGGCTTCGGGCGCCTCGGAGGGCCGCAGCCTGCGAGGGAGCAGCTTGTCCCCATCGCGGCCGAACGGCTTCCTGATCTTGTCCCCGAGCGAGTGGAGCGCCGAGTGCATCTCGTTCAGCATGCCCTCGTGTTTGTCCATCTTCGGCATACCCAGGGACACTGGGTTCGAGCGCGCCATCAGTATTTCCCCTTCTTGCGGGCGACCTTGCGCTTCTCGGCTGCGTCTTCCTTCTTGGTGTCGCCGCGGTCCTCAGCGACCGTCTCGCCCTCGGCCTCGGCCTTGCGCTCCTTCGCGGACTCGACCGGGTTCTTGCGGGCCATTACTCGTCGCTCCGCAGAGGCGGCTGCTTGTTGGCCTTGCGGGCGCGCCTCACGGCCTCCGTGGCCGACGGGCGGTTGCCCACCCCGCTCACGTAGCCCTTCTCGGCCTTGGTCATCGGGGTCCCGAAGACGGTGTTCTTCATCTCCTGGTCAACGCCGGTCGAGTCGATCTCCTGCGCGTAGTTTCCCGCACGCGCGACGGGGTTCCCTCGCTTGCTGGCCACGCTAGCACCCCGGTTTCGCCGGCCACGGGTTGGCGCCGGTCTGGTTGTCGGGCACTCGCGTGTCCTTGCCAGTGGCGAAGGCTGCGCTGCCGATGGACGGGTTGTCGCCGTCGTTGGTCTTCATGTCCACGTCCGGCATCTCCATCGTCTGGCCCTGGTCTCCCGAGGGATAGGCAATCGAGCCACCGGCGAGGCCTGGGACCGGGCCAGCAGTCTTGTCCACGACTGGGTTCTTCCGCATCTGCACCTCTTGAGACAGAAACGGGGAGGAGGCGTCTGCTCCTCCTCCCCGCGCTGCTGCTCAGGAGCTACGTCACGTCTTAGGTGACGGCGCTCTTGTTGTTGACGGACTTGATGACGCCGTTGGCCTTCTCCGAGAGGACCTCCATCGTCACCTCGCCGACCACGAGACCGGCGACCGAGTCACCGCGCTTGCCGACCAGTTCGTGATGAACCGGGCGGAGCCACGCGAGACGGTTGATCGCGCGCGACAGGAAGAACATCTGACCACCCGTCGCGGTGGCCGAGGCCGTCGCGGTCGTGGTGTTCGTGCTCTCCGGGACCCAGCGATCCAGGACGATCTGGATCAGACCGAAGTCCGAGTCGTAGAAGTCGATGGCGCCGACGAGCTTCCGATCCACCGCCGCGATGTTGCGCGCGTGCGGCGTACCAGAGGTCGCGCCGGGCACCGTGAAGGCGCTCACCTGACGCTTCACCTTCGGGCTGACGTACACCTGCTCCGGGTTTCCACCCTGCGAGTAGATGCTGTTCAGCATGTCGTTGAAGTCGCCCACCGCGACGATGCCGTCGTGGGTCGCGTCACCGAGCGTGCCACCATTCGTGCCCGCGAGGGACGTGTTGGTGACGATGAAGGACTGGAGGCCCTTCATGACGCGCGCGGTACCGGACGCACCGGTCGCCGTGGTCAGGGCGCCGAAGACGATGGTCTCCAGCTTGATCGCCAGTTCCTTCGTGGCCTTCTGCACCTCGTAGGCGTACTGGTCGGCGAAGCCGGCGGTGTCCACGGCGCGCTGCGACTCCGACAGACCGATGTCCTTGCGGAGGATCATCGTCACGTTGAAGACGCGGCTCGGAGCCGTGGTGGTGTCCAGCGACCAGTCGGCACCTTCGACCGCGCCGGTCGTGTTCTGCGAGCCGAGCGAGTCGATGAGCCACTGGTGGTAGATGTGTCGGCAGCCGACCTTCGGGGCCTGACTGACGAACGGCGTGTCGTACGGCGAGATGTTGGTGATCTGCTCCAACAGGTCTTCGCGCGCCACGCCCGACTTCAGGTCGCTGCCGTCGAAGGCATACGCACCGAAGTTGAAAGTTCCAGAACCGGGCATTGCTTTCCCTCGCCGCCTGCGGCGGCTAGTTCAGGGGTTACTCCTTCCTGGTCCTTACCGGGGACCGAAGATGGATGGATCGAGGGGGATGACCAGCTCGCGGAAGCGCTTCGCGGCGGGAGAGCCTGGGGCGTCTCCCTCCCTGCGCATCGCCTCCATCGCTGCCTGCCGCTCCTCTAGGGAGCCGCCAGCGACGGGTCGCTCGTGGACACCTGCACCTCCTGCGGAGCCCTGGATCGCTCCCGCGTCTCTGCGGGCCCTCTCCAGTTGCTCCTTGCGGACTTGCTCGCGCGCTGCGAGGTCAGCTTCCGCCTCCTCAGCACTAGCTCTCTCGGCCGCCGTGACCTGGTCTCCGTGGACCTTCTTGAACGTCGTCCACGCGAGTTCGGTCGCGCCGATCTTGTCCCCCTGAGCCAGCAGCGCGTTGACTGCGCGCCCGAGCAACGGGTCGCTCTGCATGTACAGAGCGACTTCAGCAGCGAAGTTCTCAGCGGTCGGGTGGTTCTCCTTCATGTACTTGTCGACCGCGGACCACTCCCTGTTCTTCGAGTCCTCCTGCTCCTTCTGAGCCGAGAAACTCTCCTGCACCTTCCAGTCCGCCGCAGCATCGGCCAGTTCGCGTTGGGCCTTGCTGAGGGACTTCGAGGTCTCCGCATCGAGAACGCCACCGTTCTCGCTGATCCTCGACAGCACCCCGTCGAGGTTCGCCTGTGCTTCGTCCACTTTCGCTCGCGAGGGCGATGCGGACGGCTGACGTTGCGGAGCAGCGGCTGGGGAGGCCGCTGGCTGGGTGCGGAGCTTGAGGTTCTCCTCCTGCAACTCGGCGAGCTTCTTCCTCGCCTCGTCACGCTCGGTGAACGACTGCTTCGCCATGTCGGCGAGATGACCGGACCCCTTGATCGCGTCCTCCACCGTCTTGTACTTCCGCATGATGAGTCCCGTCTCCGGGTCCCTCAGTGCCTCGTACGTGGCGATGATCGACGCTGGATCAGTGGGGGCGTCCGCCTTGGGAGGGACGACTGGCGCGGGCGCAGACGCCGCCGGTGACGCGGGTTGTCCCGTCGTCGGCGCGCTGGCTGGTGCCGCCTCCTTCCCTGGTGCTCCCTCGGTCGCGGGTTGTCCGGCTTCCGGGGGTGGTGGGGTACCATGACCCCACCCAATCTTGCTCATCGGCTCCATGACCTCTCTGCGTACGAGGCCCTGGGCCAGACGGGTGGTGAGTTCCTGCTCCTCTCTGCTGCGACTCATGCGCTCCTCCTCTCCGCCTAGGGTTGTCCAGGGCGGCCTGAGCTACTTCCCTCGCCTACGTCTCGTGCCGGCCAGGGGGTTGCGCGACTCGGTGCCGCTGACGTACTCTCCGCCATGCTCGGCCTCGTTGCGCTTCTCGGAGAGCATGATAGCGATGGCCTGGGACCGGTTCGTGACCGGCTTACCGGAGCCACCACTCTTCAGCTTCCCCGTCTTGAACTTGTGCATCACTTCGCTGCTAGGCATCAGAACTCGTCCGGGTCCGCCTTCATCGGCATGGCCGACTGGTCGGTGCCCACGACAGGTGCGACCAGGCCGCGCTTGCGACGCTCGTCGTACTGCCTCTCGCTGGTCATGTGTTCGAGGGCGGCGTGGATGCGCTCCATGCTCGTCTCGTGGATGAGTAGGTCGAAGAACTTAAGCAGGCCCTCGCCGAACACGACACCCCCCGCGAGGAAGTCGTCGGGGTACTGGTCGCTGCGGGCCTTGGAGCGGTCCTTCCAGAGGTGGTTCATCTGGGCTAGGATTCCCTCCAGGTACGGCTTGAAGCTGTGCTCGTAGGCCGGGGAGTTGAGTACGAACTCGATCTCCCCGAGTTGCTGCTCGTCCAGCTTTCTCAGGTCGAACAACTCCCTGAAGTCACCGGGCATTGGTCACCGCCTTTCGCTACGCCGCGGCTGCTGGCGCGAGGATGCTGCCTAGGTCCGGCGGTGCCATGAGCGTGTTCGGTGCCCCCGCGCCCGACCGTGCCGCGCCAGGCATGCCTGGCATGACGGACGGGCCGCCGTTCGCGATCTGCCCAGACGTCGGGATGCCGCTGAGCCCAGCCCCGCCGGCCATCATGGCCTGAAGCTGCGGGTTCTGGAGCATCTGCTGGAGCATCGGGTTCACCTGGAAGATTTCGTTGATGTTCGGCACCTCGAAGGTGCGGAAGATGCTGCGGAAGAAGTTGACCGAGTTGATCTGCCCCATCATGGCCTGGCCGAGCGGGGACGAGAGCGCCTGGAGAAGCTGGAGCAGGTTCTGCTGCTGCATCTGCTTCGACAGGCCCATCGTCGCGCCGAGGGCGCGCGCGCTGTAGGACGGGAACAGGTCGTAGCCGCTCAGGGTCTCGCGTGAGGCCGGGATCGGCATGTTGGTCACCGGGTCAAGCTGCGACCCGTCGCCGAGGATGAGCACCTCGACCGGTGGTTCGAGGAACTGCTTGGAGAGCGCAGCAAACATGTTCGCCATCGGCTCCAGCATCGTCTCCTCGTAGATGCGGGACTCCAGCATGAGCCGGGTCCCCGCGGCCTCGCGCCTGCCGATGAACTCGCGCGCGGTCTGACGGCTGTCGCCGTTGTTGAGGCCGGCGACGGCGTCGTCCACGATGCCCGTGCCCATCTGGAGGAACTCGCGGACCTGGCCGATCTTGTTGTCGGCCACCGTGAGGCCCTGCATGTTGGGCGCCATCGGCATGATAGCGTTGGCCGGGTTACCGTTGAGCCCGATGAAGCGGCCCGGGCGGCTGTAGAGGTTGCGCGTGACGAGGCCGGCCCCGCGGTCGTAGAACCACATCGGGTCGATCATCAGGTCGGCCGCGTCGAGACTCTGGTTCAGGTAGCGGTTGCCGACGATCTGGAGCTTCTCGACGATCTCGGCCTTGCCGGGAGCGAAGAACTCCTGGAGGTCCGGGGTGGGCGAGTAGGCCAGGAACGGTAGCTGCCCGTGGTTGTACGGGTTGGCGCGGTTCCGCATCAGGTAGCGGCGGTTCGCGACCGTCACCACGCGCTGGAGAACGCCGTCCGGCGACAACTCCGAGGGCACGCGCCCCCAGAACTCCAAAATCTCGATGGGCCGCGAGTACTTGTCCATGAAGCGGACCGTCTCGTCGTCCATGCCCGAGCGGACCTGAAAGCGACGGATCGAGGAGATGAGCGCGGACTGCGCCCCACCAACTGCTCCCTCGCGTTCGAGCCGGTCGAGGGCGGACTTCTCGAACGTGCCGATGCGTGCCAGGTAGCGGCAGTCGTCGAGGTCGAGGAAGTAGCGTCGGACCACCCACTTCATGTTGCGCAGGCGCGGGACGCCCGGCTGCGGGAAGAAGTCCAGCAGGTCGACGTGGATGGACTCTGGGCCGTCGAACATGACGACCTTGCCCTTGCGGATGTGGCGAACGACCTTACCCGAGAGGGGCATGCGGTCGATCTGCTCCATGATCCGCTCCTGCTCGTCGCGCTTCCAGCCCACCTGCATCACGGCCACGCCGTAGAGCGAGCCAGCGACGATGGCGTCCACCTGCTTCAGGAAGGCGCTGTCGTCCTTGAACTGGGCCGCGTTGAGGGCCTCCTGCTTGCGCGCGACCGCCATGTCGTCGGGGCCATAACCCAGGAAGTTGACCGGCGGGTACGAGGAGAGCGAGGCAGCGGCCTTGCGCGCGGCGTCGGCCCAGATCGCGCTGAAGATCAGCGGGATGTGGACGTTGTTCTTGTGGGGGTGGAAGCGCCCCGACCAGGTCCCGCGCCACAGGTCGTAGAGCCGCGGGAACTTCGCGCGGATGGCGTTGAACTGCGACTCAGAGAACTGGACGCAGTCCACGACCATGTTGCACATCTGCTGCTCGTAGGCGTATGCCCCGGCCGCGCGTTCGATTGCCATCGAGATCAAGAGAAAGCCTCCATGTCCCGGAGGTGCTCGGGGACATGCAGCGACGTGAACCGGCCGCCGAGGTTGATGAGTCCGCCGTCGCGGATGATGACCGCGAACAGGTCGCGCGTGAGGTGGACGTCGTCCGCGCAGTAGTTGAACAGTTGACCCCAGCGGCCGGTGCGAGCTAGCTCGCGGGCGTTGGCGCCTTTCTCAATCTTGCCGCGGCCGAGGTTCTGGCGCGACAGCCGGTCGAGGGTGAAGTCTCCCTTCTGTCCGGTGATCCCTCGCTGGGCTAGCGTCGTCGTCAACTCAGCGTAGATGTCGAAGCTGGCCCTGATGCGGAGTCGGCGCCCGCAGATGCCCTCTAGGCACGGGACGTCGAACTTGTCGGAGTTGAACCCGACGACTAGGTCGGCGGACTCCAGGTGGCGGGCGCAGGTCTCGGCGCTGTGGTCGTCGTAGAGGTAGAGGAAGTGGTCGCGCGTGTCCCACACCGCGATGGCGGAAGCGCCACCCTTACCGGAGCGGAGTTCCTCCCACCCGGCCTCGACGTCGTCGGGGCACAGGTCCTTCGCCCACTTGCGCGTCTCGATGTCGAAGAACACGATGCGTGGTGCCACCTGTTCCGCCTTTCGCCTACTTGAGGTCGTCGATGGAGTCCGCGATGGTCAGCGAGCGGATGCCGAAGTCGTTGAGGTAGAACCTGGTCCCGTTCTCCAGGACGAACAGGTGGTACGTGCTCGCCTCCTGGCCCAGAATCTCGTGGCTCTTGGCCACGATGGTCTCGTAGATTCCGGTCCCAGCGATCTTGACGTAGATGAGCTTCGCCATTTAGACTTGTCCCCCTGCGTAGCGGTGGTCGCCGCGTGCCACGCGGGCTGCGGCTTCTGGTAGGATCGTGGCCTCCGGGCTGCCGTCATTGAAGCGTCCGATGTCGTAGGAGGTGTAGCCGCCTAGCGACGTGGATCGAGACGGTAGCTCATTGCCCATGATGACTGAGTTGGATGGCGTGTAGCCCGAGGCCCTGATGATGACTGGGCCCGTACCGCCCGACGAGCCGTAGGCGTCCTCGGCGCAGAGGTGTACGGCCCCGTTGGTGACCGCAGCGCGCAAGCCGCCGGTGAGCGGGGCGTCCCACGTGGCCCGGGTGTCACCCGACAGGTTGTCCGAGAGCAGGGCTCCGAATAGCAGGGACGGGAAGTTCACCACCGAGTACTGGAACGAGAGGTCACCCTGGAAGTCGCCGCCGGTGTTGCCATTAAGAACCGGGACACCAGGGAGCAGGTTGAACCACTTCGTCACGAGCAGCACAGCGCACGCGCGCTGCGGGCTGAAGGTGACGGTGACCGTGCCGGTCTGGGCGGTCAGGTTGTCCGAGATGAAGATCGAGCCCTGCACCGGGACGTTGTTCGTGCCGTCCGCGTTGACCTCGACGAGCGGCACCCCATTGAACGAGGCACTGTCACTGAATAGGAACCCAGATGAGTCGCTGACCGCGAAGATCACCACCAGGCGCTCACCCGCGGACACCGAGACCCCAGCGAGGGAGATCGAGGTCGCGTTCTGCGCGGTGGCGGTGCCCACTACGGTTCGGATCGGGACTGGCATTAGACGGGCTCCCTCGGTGGTACCCAGCCGTCCTCGTACTCGCCGCGCAGGCCGTCGTCGAAGTAGCCGGCGTTGCGGAGTTCCTCGCGCTCTGCGGCGAGAGCGAGAATCTCCTCGTTGGTGGGTGGCTTACCCACGCCCTTGAGGTCGTCGTCCCAGGGCCTGCGGACGTCGGAGCCCTGGTCGGGCAGGCCCGGGGCGCTGACCGGCGGGCGCCAGAGAGCGGGCGAGAACCCGTCGGCCTGCGCGTCCGCGAGGTCGTCGTGCCCGGCCGTGTCGACGCGGACGATCTGGTAGATCATCTTCTTGACGACGGGCGGGACGATGAAGTGCGGGCAGGTGCGGGGCTTGTACGCGTTCTTGATCGGATCGAACTCAGGCGGCGGGCAGTCGCAGTGGTCCTTGTTCAGCAGGATGCGCGCGTAGCCCATCGACCAGTGGCCGACCGCGGTGCGGATGCGGGCCTTCTTGTCCTTGGTGCGGTTTAGCTGGATGAACTGCTCGTCGCCGAACGAGAAGCCCGCGGTGCGCAGGATGCCGAGCATGCGGTTCTTGTAGGCGCCGACCTTGCCTCCCGGCTCGGTCTCGTCGGTGATCGCGCGGATGTAGATGCCGCGGCGGCGGAGGTTCAGCAGCACCTTGACTAGCTCGGCGCTGAAGTCCTCCTCGCGCCACTCGTTGGAGGCGCGCAGCAGGTCGGTGTCGAGGTAGAGGACGCTGTCCTGTCGGGTGCTCTTGAGCCAGACCACGATGACGGAGTCGTCGCCGCGCCCCATCGTCTCGCGGTTCTTGAAGGCCGTGTCGATGTGGACCGTGGCCCACTCGATGTCGACGTCCCACAGGAAGTCCTGGTACGTCATGTACAGCCAGGGAATCTGCGCCTCGACGAGCGGGGCGTGCTCGCCCGAGCCCGGGTTGTTCTGCTGCTGGCAGGCGAAGTCCTCGGGGTCGAGCCGCTTGCGGGCCGCGATCATCTCGCGCGTCCACAGCTTCGGGTGCGTGGGCTCGCCCGTTAGCTCGTCCTCGGTCTGGAAGAAGAAGACGTGCCAGATGCCCTTGAGGAAGGGCACCTTGTCGAAGAGGGCCATGTGCGGGCAGTCCATGCCCTCCCACGAGGCGACGCCCTCCTCGCGGAAGTGGCGGCCCGCGATGTCGTCGTCGAGGTAGCGGGTGAGGACGAGGGCCCGGAGGCCGTTCATGTGGAGGGAGTTGGCCGAGGCGTTGACGGCCTCGTGCTGGCCGCGCAGGTAGGCGGTCTTGTCCTGCTTCAGCTTGTTCTTCTCCAGCGGGTCGTCCCACCAGGACTGGCGCGGGTGGTAGCCCGTAGCGCCGATGCCGGCGGAGGACGCGTCGAAGGACGGCTCGGAGATGTTGCGGGCGCGGCGGTAGCCGTGCTTGATCGTGTTGCGGGTCTTCTCCTGCGCGCCGGTCATCCAGTTGCCGTAGAGCCAGACGAACCAGGAGTCGGGGTCCTCGCCGCCGATGACCGCGATCTGCGACTTGAGGATGTCGGTCGAGAGGTCGTCGGTCGCGGACTGGATCAGCGTGGTCATGTCGCAGTCGGCGAGGTGCGTCCACAGCGATCCGGCCTTCGTCGAGGAGACGGTCTTGCCGTAGCCGCGAGGGAGGACGGATGCGATGTGGTACTGGCCCGGGGAGCCCGAGCGCGCGTGGGCGAGCCACGCGAGAAGGTGCTTCTGGAGCCAGGAGGTGTAGCGGTCGTGGATCGGCTCGTAGAGCCACTGCGGCTCCGCGGGGTGGGACTTGAGGAAGAACTCGGCGCCCCAGGCCTTGTTGAGGAAATACCAGAGCGCGCGCGGGTGCGTCGCTACTCTGACCCCGTCCTCCGCGTGCCAGCGCTCAGGCGCGCAGATAGCGCGCCACAGATCACGCTCAGCCTCGATGTCCCACTGGACAGCAGCCTGCTGAACCATCCTCTCTCCTGGGGGGCCGGCCCGAGCCCGAAGTTCGACTCGAAGACGTCGACGCTGCTGATGATGTTCGGCCTAGGGTACTCGCCTGCGCTGCCTGCCCGGCTGAACCTGACTTTGAAGTCGCTTACGGCGCGCTGCACTTCCCCGGGCGACTCGTCGGGCGCGCTCCGGGCGCTCTCGCCGAAAGGGAGTTCGAGTTGCTCCAGCCGAGCCCGCGCCATCCGGCGCTCCGGGTCGTCGTTCGGGTCCATCGCTCGCTCGTAGCTCATCTCGTCTTCCTTTCCACGACGATCTCCTCGTCATATAGGGCGCTTGTCTTGTCGAGCTTCACGTCCTCAACGATCTTCTGCCATCCCTCGACCATAGCCTGCGCGTGGGCCAGGGCGTCGTCGGCCTCAGCGCGCACCGTGACGTCAGCGCGGTAGATGCGGCCGTGCTTCTTAGGTGGCCTCGCAAGCTCCATCACCAGGACGTACTTGTGCTCGCCAGTCTGCGAACCCATCTTGTGGATCGCTGGGTCACGAAACATCTGTCTTCCTTTCCACGTACTCTACAGAGATGAATCTTCCAGGACGCATGAAGATGTTCAGGTAAGCAGTCGTCATCTCACTCACCGGACAGTAGATCGGGTCGATCTTGATCTCCACGGCGTCTAGCTCTCGCTCGCTCACGCTCCGGTGCTCCCTCGGTCGGACTGCGGCGGCGTCGGGATCATCCCCCGCCCCGCTGAGAAGCCGCGCGGGTCGGTGAAGTTGCGGTTCGCGTGGTGCGCGACCTGCATCAGGGCCTGGCGGCCGGCGTAGAGCACGTCAGACTCGGGGGCGTCGGGGTGCTCGGCCCGGAAGTGCTGCTGGGCCTCGTTCCGGCGCGCGGTGCACGACGGGCACGTCGGGTCGGCGTAGTTGGCGGCGTCCTTGGCGGCACCGCAGTTCTGGCACGTGGCGGTCAGCACTTCTTACCTCCGCACGTCAGGCAGGGGCGGGAACCAAACGGGACCTTGCCGTCGAGGATTTCTAGACGATCCAACCACTTCTTCTTGATGCCGTCGTAGGTGCCTGACATCGCGTTCACCGCTTCCAGGTCGTAGAGGAACTCGGTCACGGTCTTCACGAAGAACCAGCGACCGATCTTCATCCGTTTCAGTATCCACCACATCATCGCTCCGTACCGTAGGTGCGCTCACTGGTGCGCTTGCCCGAGCGCCAGTTGCGCGTGAACTGCTCGGCGTACTTGAACTCGTCTCCGACCTTCACGTGCTGCACCACTAGGGCACCTAGCTTCGTGCCGTAGAAGTAGTGGGTGCGTCTCCCGCGAGTGCGCGCGAGTACGTACTGCTTCCTCGGGATTGCCATCAGAGGCTCCTCTCGTTCGGTTCGTCGGTGTGCGGTGGCAGCAGGGGCGGAGACCACGGCGGCGTCAACGCTCGGGTGATCCAGGGCTGGTCGATGCCCATCTCGACCTGGGGGTCGTAGGGCACCAGCTTGAACATCTCGCGCGAGCGCAGTACGATCTCGCGGTGCATCAGCGTCACGTCCACGTGGTCGACGACGAGCACGTCGACGCCGTGCTTGTTCGTCATCACCATGATCCTGGTGGGCTCGCACCAGCAGTCCACCGAGTTCTCGTGGCCGTTTGGGGCTAGGCAGACGTGCAGGGCTGGTCTCATGGTCGCGCTCACATCTTCCTCTCGATGGCCCTGCTCCAGGACTCCAGCGCGTCGGCGCGCTTCGGGTCGTGGAGCCAGTCGTAGAGCTTCTTCTCTAGCGCCAGGATCACGGACTCTTCGAGTTCGTAGGTCCACTTGTCGTGCCAGTCGTACTGCTCGCCGAAGTAGACGTGCAGTAGCTCGTGGATAACGAGTCTGACCCGACCGTCACGTCGTGGGTCTAGGACCACGGTGATGTCCTGGATGCCCTGAGTCTCGTGGACGCGCCACGTGCTCTCACCGCACGCGTGCCTGAGCTTGCGCTCGACGACCCTGGTGTCGGGTTTACGCAGGAGGCGTCGGAGTTCCGCCAGCAGGCGCAGCTTGTTCAGCTTGGCCACTCGGGGCCTCCTTCACGTCGAACGCCAGGTTCACGGCCGCGAGCACCATCTTCGGGCCGCACGCGCGGTGCAGGTCGGCGAGGCGGGCGACTCCGGTCTCGAAGTCCACCGGGGCGCCGGGGCCGAGGTTGCGGGCCTTCGCCATGTCGCGCAGCTTGAAGTACATCTGCGAGGCCGACAGCCTCGTGTCCACGTGCAGCTTCATGTCGAGCGCGAAGCGCAGGGCCTGGCGCAGGAGTCGGCGGTGAATCTCCTCGTCGTCGAGGCTGTCGATGGCCATGTCCGCGGCCGCCGCCATCGCCGTCATCGCGTCGTGGTCGTAGAGCGTGGGGGCAGGGGCTCCCTCGCTTGGTTCCGGCGCCGGCTGGGGCTTCGGGCGAGGGGGCTCGGCCTTCCGCGAGGGAGCGAGTCGACCCTCGGCCACCAGTTGGGCGCGGGCCTGGGCCACGAGGCGGGGTGACACGCCGCAGCCTCGGGACTGCTCGGCCTTCGACTGGTCCGGGTTCGCGAGGATGTACTCCCTGGCCCGGGTCAGCTTCAGTTCACGAAAGGTTGACAATGCACACCCCTTTGTTATCCGGTGCCCCGCACCATGCGCACACTTCGCGCCAGCGCGTGGGGGTCTCCGGGGCCCGGCCAGCGCCAGCTTGGCACGCCGCGTGCGCCCGCAAGGACCGTGCCGCCCACTAGCTCCCTCAGCGCGTGCGCGCAGCCGCGAGGGCTGGTATGCTCCTTGCTAGCGGGCTCGCTCCACCGCTACCCTAGCACGTCCCGTGCCGCGTGTCAAGCCATCTACGTCAAGTTCCTGTGAATCCTCTTGCTGACCCACGAGTCAGATAGTCCGCGAGCGCGGCGCGGTGGCACGAGGTTTGCAAGACGATGCGTTCTGCCCTCGCGCGCAGTGCGCGTTGCACCGGATTCGCGCTCCCTCGCGTGGTCGCGTTGTTGCTGCGAAAGGACTTGCGCGTGGCACGGCGGATGCACTACACTCCTGCGTCACGACGCAACGAGCCCGACGGGACAGCGCGACGTGGCCAAGCCGATCCGCTCATGAGCCCGAGCGACGAGCCCACGGGGAGACCCCCCGGGCGACGGGACGACGCAGCGACCGGCCGGACAGGAACACGCGAGCAAAAGCAGACCACAGACCCTGCGCGAGCCCGAGAGGGACAGCGAAGCAGCGACCCGCAGCGAGCGGGCAAGGTCGACGGTCATAGCCGGGCGAAGCGCGTTCCCACGATGAAGCGGCGGGGTTAGCAGCCCGCCGCGTGGTCGCATGCTAGTGATGCGCATGCCTGATGAGCCCACGAGGGCGAAACCACAACCGTGCAGCGACCGGAGGTGTGACATGCTGTTCCGCATCCACGTTGGGACCGAGTACACGAAGCGGGGAGACCGAATCGACGACCTGCGCGCCAACGCGGTGCGCCGGGACGTTCTCAACCGCTGCGCTCGCCTCTTCGGCGGCGCGACCAGTTTCGACACGCTGGGCAGCTACCTGAACAGCGCTGGCGAAGTCGTGGTCGAGCGCGGGTTCGTGGTAGAGGTGCTCGCAGACTCCCGCGTCAACTTCGTCGGAACCTCTTTGAACAGCATCGCGCTTCACATACAAGACGCGCTGGAGCAGGAGTCGGTGCTCGTGACGCAGGTCAGCGCGGAGGTGCTCTAGTGTTCCAGCGCATTGTCAGCTACACCACAGGCGCACGCTACGGCTACGTTCTCACTCTCGCGTGCGGTCACAAGAGATTCGTCGACACACCACCCACTCAAGGTCAGGCCTACTGCGACAAGTGCGCTAAGGAGGCACCAGCATGCACGCCGTCCGCGTAATCGTCGAGACCAGCGACGCCACGGTCGAGTACGTGGCGCACGCGGTCAACCGCTCCAAGCACGCGCTGCACGGTGCCGTGCGCAACGCATGGCGCAGGTTCCCGGCTGCGAAGTCCGTGGCCGCTGAGTTCACCGAGCACCGCTGCGACGCGTGCAGGTGCTCGCACGTCGTGCAGCCCGTCAGGCGCACGTACAGGAGGGCGTCGTGAAGCAGACCAAACCCGAACTTCACGTAGGGAAGACTCTCTTCCAACAGATCAACGAAGGTGTCCGCGACAACGGCGTCCTCTACGTGCTGGACAAGCTGATCCTCGCCGTTGAGGTTCAGGTAGCCAGACACAGTGAGCGTGGTGACACCACAGCCGCCAACGCTAGCCTGCGGCATATCGATATTCTCAAGCGCGCGTACAAGGAGTTCCATCGATGAAGTTCCTAGACTCAGTCCTCGTCGTGCCCGCCTTCGTCGTGGCGTGGCTCGCTCTTGCGCTCCTGCGCGCGGAGGTGTAGCATGCTCGCCAGCATCGAACTCGGCAACTCAGCGAAGTACCGCAACGTGCTCACCGGCGCGACCTGCTCCATCGTGGCCGACGCCATCCTGAAGAACCGACTGCTCATCCGCACCGACACCGGTCGCGAGTGGGTCGACTACTGCGACTTCAGCGCGCAGTGGAGGAGGGTCAAGTGAAGACGTCCAACAAGTCCAAGTCCCACCTGAAGGTCCGCTCCGGCCTGCGCCCCAAGCGAGGGAGCGGCGTCGGTAACGGGATGAGCGTCACCGCGAAGCAGCTTGCCGCGTACCGCAAGGCCGCGCGCAAGGAGAAGTCGCGGGCCTACGAGGCCGCGATGCTGCTCGTCGGTGCGTAGCAAGCCAGTGGTGACCGTCCTGCTGCGGCGACGGCGGGACGGTCCCACACCCGGTGACGAGGTGATCGCGAGCGCTGTGTTCCACGACGAGGACCTGTTCCGCGACCTCGTCTTCAGCAGCTACCGCGAGACCCTCGCGTACTTGCAGCGATGGTCAGCGCAGCATCCCTCACTGCGTGTAGTCGTCAACGTGCCCGTCAGCATCAGGAGGCAACAGTCATGAGCCCGAAGGCAATCGACGTGCTCGTGCGCGCGCAGCAGCGCGAGCGTGCGCAGCAGGAACTGGTCGAGGCGCTCGCCCGACTGGAGACCTCGGCGTCCATGTTCGACGAGGCCGGGGACGTGTACAAGGCCGCGCGCATCCGCGACGTCAGGGCCGACGCGGCGGGAGTGCGCGACAAGCTGTGAGCCGGTGCAAGTACCTGCCCGTGGCCTTCACCGTGTCGGAGGAGTTCCACCTCGCGCAGGAGTTGTTCGGCATGCACGACTCGCTCGCGGCCGTCGCCAAGCAGGCGGTGAGCGAGTACGACAGGAACATCACCCAGATGTACCGCGACTACCAGGAGGTGTGCCGTGGCAAGAAAGCACGCGAAGCAGGGAGTGGTGAGGCAGCCGGTGGAGCGAGTGCTCGTGAGCAGGGGCACGACGCAGCGGGTCGTGAAGGAGAACCCAGCCACCGGTGAGTTCGAGGTGCAGCACGTCACGACGCCCGACGTCTACAGACAGGGCAAAGCATCCGCGTCGACGCTCATGCGTGGGCTGGAGAACAAGCCCGACCACATGGTGTCGAAGGGTAAGGGTGGCGCGAAGCCGAACTCCGGTGGTGCCCGTTGACCACGCGCATGAAGTCGGTCAAGCTAGTGGGCGGCCCGATGGACAGTCGCATGGTGGACCTGCCCGCGTCCGCCGACGTGTACCGCGTGGGCTCGCTGTGGGTGTACGAGTACGCGGGCAAGGACGGGCGGCAGACCCTGTTCGCCAAGCGCTCGCGCTCGCGGCATGAGCGCAGGTTCGCGCGCTTCTACGTGCAGAAGTTCGGCAAGCACCCGGTCGTGGCGATGGCCGAGTCAAAGCCCAAGCCCGTGCGCGTGCGCCCGTGACGACGATCCACGTGGTGGCAATAGAGAAGATCGCCGGTCGGGGGCACGGCTACGTGCGCCTCTACGGCTACCGGACAGCGGACTCTGTGAAGCGCGGCGTGGAGGTGGCCGCCTCGGTAGAGGACGCGAAAGCCGTGGCCCGCACCATGATCGACTTCGGCTCGTGCGACGTGGAGGTGGACGACCACGTCTGGGCGCACACGATGGCCCCGACGGTCGGTCAGGTGTTCCATGACTAGCTGGGGACCGAAGCCGGTACTTGACGACAGCCTCAGGCTGGGGCAGAATGACGACGAGTACCAACGCATGCAGCGGTACGAGCAGCCCCTACTCGACCCGCTCGTGCGCGAGATCGAACAGGAGGTAGAGCAGATGCGCGAGGCTGGGACGCTGCGGCCGTTCGTCGAGGGTGAGCCCATCGGAGTGATCCCTCGCTTGGTCGCACCGAGGCCGCGACCAGTGGTGGACAAGAGCCGGCGCATGGAGGAGAAGCGCGCTGAGATGCTGGCGCTGCGACGCCGCAACGACGCAGTCATGAGGAGCCTGACGACGTGACGAACCACGAGAGGATGCTGGAGCTACTCGACGCGGCGGCGAAGCTGAACGCGCTGCTCGTCGAGCACAACAAGATGGTGCGGCCGCTGGTCAGTGCGCTCATCTCCTCGGCCGACGAACTCAAGCTGGCGGCGTCGGACGAGAAGAGCGCTGGCGCGCAGGTGACGAAGAAGATCGTTACATACGGCGAGAAGGGAGCGGAGACCGGGCGCATCGACGTCACGCAGCCGAACGTCACTGCACCACCGAACCCGATGAAGTTGCTCCCCGGCAAGCGTGCCTGCTCGCTCTGCCGTCAGCCGGGCCACCGGGCGCAGAACTGCCCGAACGCCCACGTGGTGCAGGCCGCCAAGAAGCAGAAAGCCGAGGCGCGCGAGAAGAGGCGGGCTCGCCGATGAGCCTCCTCCTCGCAGTAGCAGCGCTCGCGATGATGGTGGTGGCAGCGAACCAACCCCCGAGGCCGCGCCACGAGTGGTGGCGGCAGAAGGAGAAGCCGTGACACGTCACGAGGCAATCGACACCGTCAAGAAGGCGGTCGAGGAGTACGACAACGGAGTCATCACGCGGGCAGCACTCGACACGGTGCTCACCACGACCATCGACGAGGCCTACAACATTGGCTTCAGCGACGGCGTCCACGACGCCTACGACGCCTACGACGCGAACGACGGGGACGCGGACGAGTACGAAGTCAGGTTGGAGGACGACGACCTCGACGACGAGGTCGACATGGACGGGAGGAACGACGGATGACGCGCGAGGAGATGGAGGAAGTACTCTCCCACGTCAGCTTCAACGGCTGGATGTTCATGGTGCAAGAGCGTCGGTACCTACCGTCACCTACGGCACTGACAGAGTCTCTCTTCTACCTCCAAGCCCGCTTCTACGAGGCCGACATCACGACCGGCGAGCGGACGCTCCAGTGCGGGCGCAAGTGGATTCTGTCCGAGCACATGACCAAGAGCGAGGTGGTGGCCACCGCGTTCAAGGCCGTGCTCACCGCGATGGAGCACGAGGTGCGCGAGCAGTTCCGGTACCGCGGGCGCATGGTCTTCGGCCCGCACTTCGACGTGGACGTGCTGCACGGCGTCGCGACACGGGCCAGCATGGACGTCCGCGAGGACCCGAGCAGCGTGGAGAGGGACTGACATGGAGCCGATGTTCAAGCCGACGGCGAGCGCCCGCGAGGTGCTGGCCCAGATCGACGAGTGGGCTTACACAGCCTCGACTCAGGAAGCAAAGAAGCTCTGGGATGTGCTCACTGCCCTGCGCGGACCGGACAACGGAGACCGCGTACTCAAGGCGCGCACGACGGCAGTGATCCGTCAGCACTCAGTGCCGGCTCTAGCTGACTTGTCTCATGCGTTTGTGCTCGGGGCATCATCCGTCGAGTGCCCCCCGCTCCCCGATCACTTCCACCATCACATCCGCCGCGCTGCTCGCGCACTGGGGGTCAAGGTTGTCGAGCCTCAAGAGGATTCGCCCGCTACTGGTGGGTGAGTCGAACCCGTACTCCGCCAACTCGGTGTTCGCGCTGTACCCGACGCCGGGCTCGGCCGGGGCCCGCATGGCCAAGCTACTCGACCTCTGGCCGTGGCAGTACCTCAACGCGTTCGATTCGGGTCAACCTATGCGGGCGCGGCAGGTGGAGCGCGCCGCTCGCGTGGCTCGGGCCGGCACGGGGCTCGGCGCGTACCAGGAGACC